>Ga0209605_1001464_pt1 | contig 26038 bp, 29 predicted proteins | sample AD_UKC035_MetaG_FD_184408 | JGI IMG/M metagenome (GOLD analysis project Ga0209605, IMG submission 184408) | Active sludge microbial communities of municipal wastewater-treating anaerobic digesters from USA - AD_UKC035_MetaG (SPAdes) (version 2) | ecosystem: Engineered > Bioreactor > Anaerobic >...
AGCGCAGGCTTAAACATGTTGCTTGCATCCAGCGAGCCGGATGCGCCACCCGCACCCACAATGGTGTGGAGTTCATCAATAAACAGAATTACATCTTGTGATTTTTCCAGTTCGTTCATCACGGCTTTCATGCGCTCTTCAAACTGGCCGCGGTATTTGGTGCCGGCCACCAGCGAAGCCAGATCGAGCGTAACCACACGCTTGCCAAAAAGCACGCGCGATACTTTCTTTTGAATGATGCGCAAGGCAAGACCTTCGGCAATAGCGGTTTTACCAACGCCCGGCTCTCCAATCAGAATGGGGTTATTCTTTTTTCTGCGGCTCAGAATCTGAGCCACGCGTTCAATTTCTTTTTCACGCCCTACGATCGGATCTAGTTTGTTGTCTTCAGCCAGTTTTGTCAGGTCGCGGCCAAAGTTATCGAGCACGGGTGTGCGCGATTTTTCCGTTCCTTTTTTCTCTTTGCTGCCAGGGTTTGCGCCACTACCAAACATTTTGGAGGAGTCATCATCCGGGTCGTCCGTATCGGAGGCGGCCGTTGGCTGGTCGTGCTGATACTCCAACATTTCTTTCACTACATCATAGGCTACATCAAACTTGTTAAGAATTTGTGTGCCCAGGTTGTCAGGGTCGCGCAGGATGGAGAGCAACAGGTGCTCGGTTCCAATCAGTTGTGCTTTAAAGATTTTGGCTTCCAGGTACGTGATCTTCAGCACTTTTTCTGAAGCCCGGGTAAGCGGAATGTTTGCCAGATTTTTGATTTCGTGTGTGGCGGTACCTTTCGATACCTTTTCAATCTCGCCCCGTAGGTCGTCCAGCGGTACACCTAATTTCTTAAGCACGGCTACGGCTACTCCTTCACCTTCGCGAATCATCCCGAGCAACAGGTGCTCGGTGCCAATGTAATCGTGTCCTAATCTCAACGCTTCTTCCCGGCTTAAGGATATTACTTCTTTAACCCGGTTAGAAAATTTTGCTTCCATATTTGGCATAATAATGAATTATGTAAATGTAAAGTTTTAAGGGTGATTATTCAAAATATTCAAATTTGCTTCCAAGCCCGTTTTTGTACTGCTGGATTTGGGTAGCGATTTCTGCACAACGTTTTTCAGGAAGGGGAGGATCAATACTTTTTAGAAATACACCCATCCGCAATTTTAAAACGCGGAGCCGAAATTATTTGTTCATTCTTTATACTGGGAGGCGGCCAAAATGGAACCTGCCCCGGGGCCGGCACAAAACAATAAATCAACCACGCTAAGGTTGGGAACAAATTGATTGCCAAAAATCTGGTAGTACGGTACGGGCCGGTAATACTTACGCGCGGTATATGGAATTTTAGCCTGAATGGCCGATCGCATGTCTTGACAAGCACCCGCAGCCGTTTGCTGGTAGGTTTGAGTTACCGCCAAATCGGGCTTGTGCCTTATACTTTTCAGACAGAATGACAGCAGTTTAAGATTCAGGTCGAACAAAAATGAGCAGGGCTGGTATAATAGTTCTTTCAAATCATCGGCATAGTGTTCGTAATACGGGGCTTTGCGATAGGCCGATTCGAGCGTGCGCCAATGATTGTTTTTCCACCGAACAGTATCTTCCAACCGCACATCTTTCAAAAGTGTTTTACCCGATTTGTGGGTAACGGGCACCACCAGCATTTGTATGCCTTGCGCGGTATTAATAAAGCACCGGTTGCGGTAACTTTGTTTTACATAATGCTCATGTTGTTCCAACTCAACAGATTGGAATTGCTGAAGCACCGAAAAATATTCCAGGCTGGGTAGATACTGTAAGTCGATGAGAAGATGCAAGGCATTAGAAATCAATACCCAAAGATATTAAATCGCTACGCACAGATCGGAAATCATTCATCAAGTCAATAGCCTAAAATTTTAATTTTTTGTTTGTGATAGGTAAGTGTTGATTTTGGGTTTGGGGAGAAACGAAAAAATTCAAAAACTAAATTCTCCCAAACCCTGCCGTGTTACAACCGGTTCGCCCGATGTAAAATCCACAACAGTTGAAGGAATGTTACCTCCGGCACCTCCATCAATTACCAGATCCACCTGGTGTTTAAAGTCCTCGTAAATTTCTTCCGGGTCGGTGGTATATTCTTTAATGATGTCGTCATCTTTAATAGATGAAGTGATGAGCGGGTTGGTAAGTTGCCGCACAATAGCCAGGGGAATGGCATGGGCAGGGATACGAATACCCACCGTTTTTTTGTTTACATCCAGAATTTTTGGAACACGGCTACTGGATTCGAAAATAAATGTAAAAGGTCCCGGTAAAAGTTTTTTTAAAATTTTGAATTGGGGCGTATCCAGGCGTTTAACATATTCTGAAATGTGACTGAGGTCGTTACAGATAAAGGAGAGGTTTAATTTCTGTGGCTTTACTGCTGTAATGTGGCATAAACGCTCTACGGCTCTTTTGTTTAGCAAATCGCACCCAATACCGTAAATCGTATCAGTCGGGTAAACAACCACACCGCCCTGATGTAAAATTTCTATTACCCGATTCACTTTGCGTGGTTCGGGATTAAGCGGGTGGATAGATAGAAATTCAGCAGCCATTGCGTGGCAAGTTAACAAAACCGGTTGGGTTAACTTCCAACCGCGATTTTAGTAACTTTGTTCCCACTTTGAAATATTCTATGGCCGAAGTATCAAAAAAGAAGCTTGCGTTTTTTCTGGTTGTTTCTACTTTACTTATCACGTTTGCGTTTTATGGGTATCAGATTTATTTCACCCCCAATATTCTGGTCGATCGTGAAAATAAAATGTTTGTAATCCGCAATGGCTATACCTTTCGAAAGGTGCAGGAAGAATTAGGCAACGGAAAGTTTGTGAACGATATGGTATCATTCAGCTTTTTGGCCCGCCTGAAGGGTTATGATAAAAATATTAAGTCGGGGCGGTTCCTGCTCAAATCAAACATGACAAATGCCCAGGCTATTGCCTTGTTGCAGGCAGGCGCCCGTGAAACAGTACAGGTTACCTTTACCAATGTGCGCCTGAAAAGCGAGTTGGCGGAAAAGATCACAAAAAATACCGGTGTTACGGTAGCAGAATTTAATGCTGCGCTCGACAAGTTTATAGCTACCAATACCGAAGGCTTTAATGAGCAGAATGTATTGAGTATGTTTTTGCCTAATACCTACGAGGTATATTATAATGTGTTGCCCGATGAGCTGATCGAGCGCCTCCATAATGAATATGAAAAATTCTGGAACGATGCGCGCAAAGCCAAGGCCGATCAATTAGGATTAACCCCCCTGGAAGTGTCCACGCTGGCTTCCATTGTGCAGGCCGAAAGTATTAAGCCGGATGAAGCACCCATTATTGCCGGGCTTTATATTAACCGGTTAAAAAAGAATATACCCCTGCAGGCCGATCCAACTCTGGTATTTGCATCGGGCGATTTCACGCTGAAGCGTGTGTTAAACGTGCATAAGGAAATAGACTCACCCTATAACACATATAAAAGAACAGGCTTGCCTCCCGGGCCTATCAATATGCCTCAACTGGCCACGTTGGATGCCGTTCTGAATTATCAGCAACACAATTATATATATATGTGTGCCCGCGAAGATTTTTCCGGCTTTCATAATTTTGCTGTTACCTTGCAGGAACATAACCGCAATGCAGCTAAATATCAAAAAGCACTTAGTAAAGAAATAGCCAAAGGTAAGGCACTGCGGGGCGAAAAATAATGTACGTATCAGAAACCTATATCAGAGTGCGCTATGGTGAAACCGACCAGATGGGCTATGTGTATTATGGCAACTATGCCATGTATTATGAAGTGGCACGTGTAGAAAGTTTGCGCAAACTGGGACTAACCTATAAAGAACTGGAAGACATGGGTGTGATGATGCCCGTGCTTGAAAATCATTCTCGCTATCTTGCAGCTGCCCGCTACGATGACAACCTGAAGATTATTACAACGATACGGGAAAAGCCGGGTGTGCGCATTCGGTTTGAATACGATATATTTAACGAAGCGGAGAAATTAATTAACCAGGGCGAAACGCTGCTCGTTTTTGTTGATAAGGCTACCGGAAAACCTTGCCGGCCTCCGCAGGTTTTTTCGGAGTTGTTAACACCTTATTTTACATGAAGTATGTTACACGCAAACGAATATTACAATTTAATACGGCCCGTACCAGCCGTAATTGGTTAAAGCGCATCCGCTTTAAGCGATTTGGAAACCTGTCGCTATATAAATTTCTGAAGATATTCTTTCATAATATTTCTGAAGATGAAATAATGGATCGCAGCAACGGGGTGGCGTATAATTTTATTTTGGCTACGTTTCCGGCAATCATCTTTTTGTTCACACTCATTCCATATATCACCCGGTTTTTTCCAGCTATCAACAGAGATGCCATCATTACATTTATGGGCGAATACCTGCCCCCCAGTATGAATGAGGTTATCTCATCTACCGTGTTGGATATTGTAAGCAACCAACGGGGTGGACTTTTAACCATCGGTTTTTTCTTTGCCCTATACCTGGCCACCAATGGTATGATGGCCCTGATGCGCGCCTTCAATGCTTGTTATCGCACCGTAGAAAGAAGAAATGTGTTACGCATGCGATTGACAGCCACCGGCCTTACCTTTATGCTGGCCATGAGTTTACTGCTGGCCGTTGTGTTACTGATTGGCGGCCAGTTATTGCTCGACTACATGATGGCGCATCTCTCAGAATTTAGTCATGTGGACCTCAGCAACATTAAGCTGCTGTTTCTGGTGCGTTTTGTTGTAATCTTCCTTGTATTCTTCATTGGAATTTCGTTTATCTATTACTTCGGGCCGGCAGTGCATTACAACTGGCGTTTTTTTTCGATTGGATCATTCCTGGCCACCCTCGGCACGCTGGCAGTTTCATATGGGTTTTCGTATTACATTACCAACTTTGGAAGTTACAATAAAGTGTACGGATCCATCGGGGCGCTTATTGCATTAATGATTTGGATACAACTCATCACCATGGTTTTGCTTTTTGGATACGAAATAAATGCAAGCTTGCACTATGGGCAAAAACTGGAAAGCGTAAAAGAAAAAATGAGTCTGGCCGAAAAAGCAAAGCGCTGAATAGTGCTTTAGCGCCAACCCTTTCTGGCAAAAGGTTACACCTCGGTGGTGAGGTATGAAACCAGGGCAATTAATCCCAACACAAGAAGAATTATACTGGGCAAAAGCGCTACTATGCGGTTGTGCTTCATGATGGAGGCCAGCTTCTGTGCCATAAAGGCCAGCAACAATAACAAAAGCAACACACCTACTGATGTGCCGAATACATAACTGTGCAGGCGCCACGGGGTGTCTAGCACAATCCACCCCTGCGCTTTGAGGTAAGCTGTCATTCCGATCCACCACGGTATAGCCTGCGGATTCAGAATACTTAATACCAATCCTTTTCTGAAACCACTTTCCTGAAGTTTTACCGTTAAGGGCGAAGGTTTGCGCACCGACCATAAACCCAAAATACCAAGCGAAAGCATTACCACAGCGGCCAGCAGTTTGAAATTTTGTTGTACCAAAGGTGAGGAAGTAATCAGGTGTTCAAATTCTACTGCAATCCATGCATACGGATATTCAATAATTGCAACCGCCAGGATAAACCGAATAGCTACGCGCAGTTTGTTTTCGAGGCCCATTTGCAACACCAGAATATTCAGTGTGCCGGGTGGGATAGACCCGATAAAACTGGCCACAAGCCCAATAATAAAAACCTGTAATATCAAACGCTATGAATTTTAGGGGGCAAATCTAACAAACAATATAAAGAATCTATGTGATGCAGGTTACGCAGGAATAGATTGGTTGTGTGATACAGGTTACTGATTTAGGGCGGGGCGTCTGCACTAAGTTTGCACAAATTTTTGAAAGTGGAACTCGTTGGATTTCTGGCATCGGTAATTATGGGTTTATCGCTTGGGCTGGTGGGTGGTGGAGGTTCCATCCTAACGGTTCCAATTTTAGTTTACTTGTTTGATGTAGATCCGGTGCAATCTACCGCGTATTCTTTATTTGTGGTGGGACTTACAAGCCTGGTTGGCTCTTACAGTCATTTTAAAGCTGGCAATGTGCATTTAAAAACTGCCCTGGTGTTTGGCCTGCCATCCATACCTGCCGTTTATATTACACGCAAGTTTATTCTTCCTGCTATACCCGATTCAATCTTTTCGGTTGGATCATTTACGCTTACTAAATCACTGGCGGTAATGGTTTTGTTTGCCCTGCTCATGTTGGTGGCCTCCATCTCCATGATTCGGAAACCGGGTGTGTCCAATGAAAAATCGGAAGAAATGAACTACCATTACCCGCTCATTTTTGTGGAAGGATTGCTGGTAGGGGGTATTACCGGTTTAGTGGGTGCGGGTGGTGGTTTTTTAATTATTCCCGCATTGGTATTACTGGCGGGCTTACCAATGAAACAAGCTGTGGGCACATCGCTGTTAATAATAGCGCTTAAATCATTGATTGGATTTACCGGAGACCTGAGTGGAAGCCAGCCGATCGATTACAAATTTATGTTCACCTTTTCTGCGTTTGCCGTAGCGGGCATTCTGGCCGGAAGTTACTTCGCACGATTTGTTCCTAACGAAAAACTAAAACCAGCTTTCGGTTGGCTTGTATTGGCAATGGGCTTCTATATTCTGGGCAACGAACTCTTCTTTTAAATACGTCCAAAAATTGAGCTTAACAGGTATGAATACATCCGTATCATGTTTTTACTTTTGTTGTATATTGATAAAAGTAAATCATCAATCCGTTTTACATGCTTGAAATAATTCAAAAACCATGGCCCTGGTATGTGGCAGGGGTGTTAATTGGTCTTACTGTTCCGGCTCTGTTACTTCTGGGAAATAAGCACTTTGGTATTTCATCCGCGTTCAGGCATATCTGTGCTGCGTGTATTCCGGCAAATATTTCGTTTTTTAAATATGATTGGAAACGAGAACGCTGGAATCTGTTTTTTGTGGGCGGAGTGTTGCTTGGTGGTTTGGTTGCCACACAATTTTTAAACAACCCAAATCCAATTCAGGTTTCAGAAAAAACAGCACACGCATTGCAGGCACTTCACATCACCACCGATAATGAGTTGATGCCTGCATCCATATTTTCTTTTGAAAATCTATTCTCGCTTAAGGGGTTGGTGTTTTTTGTTTTGGGTGGATTCCTGGTGGGCTTTGGAACCCGCTATGCGGGTGGTTGCACCTCGGGCCACTCCATCATGGGTTTGTCCACACTACAGTGGCCATCGTTGGTGGCAACCTGTTGTTTTATGGCTGGCGGTTTTGTTATGGTACATCTTGTTTTTCCGTGGTTAATGCGGGTGTTATAAATTTTACTCCTTTACAACAATGCAAAAAATAAATCATGATTTTGAAACAACCCCGGTTGTAATTGAACACCCGGTTGAATGCGAAGCTCCGAATGATCAAATCGCGAAAGAATCATTAATCGGGTCGAACATCAAATATGCAGTTGTTGGAGTGCTTTTCGGAATTGTATTTGTTAAGGCAGAAATCATTTCGTGGTACCGCATCCAGGAGATGTTTCGCTTACATTCATTTCACATGTATGGCGTAATTGGCACCGCAGTAGGAGTAGGGATGCTATCGGTTTGGCTCATCAAAAAATTTAAAATCAAAACCATGCAAGGCGAAACCGTTGTGTTTCACAAGCGGCAATTTCATTGGGGAAATGTTATAGGCGGTTTTCTGTTCGGTTTGGGCTGGGCCATAACCGGTGCTTGCCCCGGCCCTTTATTTGCACAAATAGGCAGCGGGTTTTTGGTGGTAATTGTAACTTTACTTAGCGCAGTAGCCGGCACGTGGCTTTATGGATTGTTACAGAATAAACTTCCTCATTAATTGAAGGAGCAATAGGAAAATGTTCATGTAAGGGAATGAGCCACCTCCAGGTAAAACGAAATAGCGATTCTTTAAAGAGAGGCTTCCGATTAAAAGGCTTGTGGTGGATTGTTATTTTTTCGATCGTGATTGTTGTAGCGGCATGGGTTATTGATGCGACACAATTGGTAAAACGCAAAACCCCGCTTGCAACTACCAAAAAAACCGAGCCGGTGGAAACCCTCTGGCAGGCGCCTGCTGAAACCACTATACCAACGGATTCCTCCGGAGAAGAAATTCGGTATGGTAAAAACCTAATTGCGAATACAGCCAGCTACTTAGGTCCAAAAGGAACGGTAATGGCAATCAGCAATGGAATGAATTGCCAAAATTGTCATTTGGAAGCAGGCACAAAACCATTTGGTAACAATTACAGTGCGGTAGCCTCCACCTATCCTAAATTCAGGGCCCGCTCTGGCCTGGAAGAAACAATTGAAAAGCGAATTAACGATTGCCTCGAACGAAGTTTAAACGGGAAAGCACTTGCGAATGACTCGCGTGAAATGCGAGCGATTATTAGCTATATGAAATGGCTTGGACAGGATGTTCCAAAAGGGGTAAGACCTCCCGGGGTTGGTTTGGTTCAACTGGATTACCTGGATTACCCTGCTGATCCCGCCAAAGGGAAAATAGCCTATGAAGCACAGTGCGTACAATGCCATGGAAAAAATGGCGAAGGCACTAAAAGTACGGATGCTGCCTCATGGACGTATCCACCGTTGTGGGGAAAAGATAGTTATAATGATGGAGCCGGCTTATTGCGCCTATCGCTATTTGCGGGGTACATAAAAGCAAACATGCCGCTGGGCGCTACGTATGAAAAACCACAGCTAAGCGATGAGGAAGCCTGGAACATTGCCGCCTATGTTAACTCCTTGCCGCGCCCTAAAAAAGATATTGCCAACGATTGGCCCGATATTTCCAGGAAGCCGATCGATCATCCGTTTGGCCCCTATACCGATGGCTTTGATGAAAAACAACATAAGTATGGCCCGTTTGCGCCAATTGTTGAGGCACGAAAAACCAAGAAGGGATAAAATGTGTTATAAGCGTTGGAATTCGTATTATGAAATGGCGCACAAAAAAATAGAAATAGAATAACCTTAAAATGACAACTATGAAACGATTAAGTTCTTTAGCTTTTACCCTGCTACTGGCAAGCGTTGCCTGTACACAAGCCCAGCAAGATTCAATATTACCTGTAGCCGATTTCGAAAAACAAGTTGCAGCCGCAAAGGAAAAAGTGGTGTTGGATGTGCGCACGCCCGATGAATACAACCGCGGCCATCTGCCCGATGCAAAACTGATGAATGTGAATGACGGAAATTTCAAACAACAACTCAGCACGTTACAAAAGGACAAACCGGTTTATGTGTATTGTGCGGCTGGTGTACGAAGCAATAAAGCAGCTAAGATTATGCGGCAGGAAGGGTTTACGCAAGTGTTTGAATTAAAGGGTGGAATACAATCGTGGCAGGCTGCAGGCAAGCCGGTAACCAAATAAGAAAATACCCAATACATACTTTTTGTTCATGAATCGGCATAGCTCAACCTGCGCTTGTAAGTGTTGCGAAACAATCTCTGATAAAGAGAAAGAACTGCATGTGCAGATTTCGGAGAATAGCCGAAGAGAATTTTTAAAGAGAGCCGGTAGCCTGGGGCTGGCCTTAGGTGTAGGCGGGGGACTGATTCCGGTTTCGGCATCGGCCCTGAATACCCATGAAGGTGCGATGAAGCATAAAGAAATGGTTGCCAATGGTGCCGTAAAGCAGGACAAAGCTAAAATCATAACCTTGCTGCACACGGCCGACATCCATGCTCAATTGCTTACGCACGATGAATTTTTTATTGAAGCAGGTAAACCGGTTTATAAAAAACGAGGCGGGTATGCAGTACTAAAATCAATGATTCAGCACCTGCGATCCCAAAACCCGGAAAATACCATGCTGATTGATGGTGGGGATTGTTTTCAGGGTGGAGGGGTGGCTGCACTAAGCGAAGGCCAGGCCATTGTGCCGCTAATGAATAATATTGGCTACGACTTGATCCTGCCAGGCAATTGGGAAGTAGTATATGGTAAAGAGATGATGATGAAAGACATGTTTGCATACAATAGTGCGAAAATATGCGCCAACATGTATCATCAAACCAACGATGCCTTTAATGGAGAGTTGATCTTTCCGCCCTACTATGTTAAAATGATAGGTGGAATAAAAATCGGATTTATTGGTTACAACGATCCGCTTACACCCAGGCGGCAGTCGCCAGCTTACAGCGAAGGAATCCGGTTTACGCATCCTGAAAAAAATGTAGCTCGCTATATTAAAGTGCTTCGCGAGTATGAGGGCTGTAGCCTGGTAATACTCTTAACACACATGGGACTAGCCCAACAGATAGGATTGGCTAACATGCCCTTTGTAAAGGGTGTGGATTATATACTGGGTGCCGATACGCACGAGCGCGTACGCCAACCAATATCCGGGTTGTATGCGAAAGTAACAGAACCGGGGGCGTTTGGTTCGTTCATTGCCAAACTTGATTTGGTGATTGAGAAAGGACAGATCAAAGATCAGTCGTACCAGTTATTGGATGTTGATCCGGAGTTGTATCCGGAAGACAAAGAAATGAAGGCCCTGGTAGAAACAGCGCGTAAACCGTTTGCCAAAGAATTAGATCGTATTATTGGCAAAACCAAAACACCACTCGTTCGCTATTATGTAATTGAAACTCCCATGGACAATTTCATTACCGATGCCATCATGTGGAAATATAATCCTGATATAGCGCTTAGTAACGGATTTAGATTTTGTCCGCCTTTGGTACCCGATGCAAAAACAGGCGTTGCTGAAATAACGATGGATTATCTCTGGAGCATGTTGCCCGTTGATAGCGAAGCCAAACAGGGAACCATTACCGGCCAGCAACTGTGGGATTGGTTAGAGGCGGAGCTACACAATGCGTTTGCAAAAGATCCGGCCAAACGATTTGGCGGCTGGGTAGTTCGCTTTAAAGGTATGGAGGTGAATTTTACCATTGCCAACGAAGCCGGCAAGCGAATAAACTGGATAAAGGTGAAAGGAGTTCCGGTGGACCGGGCCAAGTCCTATACCTTTGTAGCCTGCGAACGCGAGGGCGATCCGGACACGACTATTTGCCGCGTAGATAATGTGGCTGCACCGAAACGAATGGGGGCAACCTTGCATACCCTAATACAAGAATATCTGGCTAAGCACTCGCCCATCGCACCAAAACTCGAAAACCGGATTACCGCCACCGATGCGCCCCCCACCTTGCTTACCCAATTAATGGGGGTTGGTTATGAGTTTCGGTAACGCAAACTTTCTATGCCTTCATATTGTTAAAAAAGTGGAAATTTGCACCAATACAATACAGAATTAAAAAAACAGCTATGTAACAGGTGTTACGGATAAACATCAATATCCTTCGCACATTTGCATCATTAATTGATAAATAAAAAACAATACGCATATGTACTTTCAGCACGTTTACGACAAAACCTTAGCCCAGGCAAGTTATTTTATTGGCTGCCAGAAAGAAGGAGTAGCATTGGTAATAGACCCCAAGCGCGATGTGGATACTTACCTGGAAATTGCCAGGCAGAACAACATGAAGATTACCCACATCGCAGAAACACATATTCATGCCGATTTTCTTTCGGGCGCGCGCGAGTTGGCCGCACTAACCGGAGCAAAAATGTATTTGTCGGACGAAGGCGGAGAGGGCTGGCTGTATGAATTTCCCCACGAAGGACTAAAAGATGGCAGTGTATTTAAAGTGGGTAATCTAAAACTGGAAGTGTTGCATACTCCGGGCCACACTCCGGAAAGTATCAGCTTTTTGTTAACCGATACACCTGCCAGCGATAAGCCCGTAATGATGTTTACCGGTGATTTTGTATTTGTTGGCGATATTGGCCGCCCCGATTTGTTAGAAGAAGCGGCCGGTATAAAAGGTACCAAAGTAGTTGGTGCTCAACAAATGTTTAAATCAATTGAACGCTTCCGCGATTTGGCCGATTACATTCAGGTGTGGCCGGGCCATGGAGCAGGTTCTGCCTGTGGTAAAGCCCTGGGCGATGTACCCAGCACTACCGTAGGGTATGAGAAGGTGCGCAACTGGGCCTTGCAATATGAAAACGATGAACAAGGTTTTGTAAAATATTTATTGGATGGCCAACCCGAGCCGCCTAAATATTTTGCCATGATGAAGAAGTTGAATAAAGTGGACAGGCCTTTATTAACGGAAGTTCCAAAGCTGAAAAAATTATCAGTACAGGATTTGAAAGCAGCAATGGATAAAGGTATAAAGGTAATTGACACCCGTTTGAAGCAGGATTTTGCAGCCGGCTTTATTCCGGGCTCCATCAACATACAGGGAAATAATTCATTTGCCACCTGGATGGGCTGGTTCCTTACTTACGAAGAACCGTTTATTCTGATTGCCGAAGAAAGCAAACACGATGACCTGGTACGCAAACTCATGCGCATTGGGTTGGATAATATTTATGGATATGTGCCCGATGTACAGAGTTGGGCAGCTCAGGGCGGAACGCTTGAAAAAGTGAATATGATTTCGCTGGATGAGTTTAAGAACATAATCAAAACCAACCATACACAGATTGTTGACTTGCGCGGATCCTCTGAATACAAATCGGGACATATTAAAGGAACCGATCACGTTTTTATTGGCACGTTGGAAACAAACCTGGATAAAATTAAAAAGGACCAGCAGGTAATAATTCATTGCCAGGGTGGCGATAGGGCATCCATTGGATATTCACTCCTGGCTAAACATGGTTTTAAGAATATCAAAAACTACTCGGGGGGCATTAATGAATGGGTGAATACCGGAAATCCGGTAGTAACTGCGTAGTATCTGATGGCAGCACTTTTGCCTCCATTATTCTTACTTTTCATCACATCGACAGCGATATGCAGGTAAAGCGTTTATCACCTTATTCGCTAACCCTCATTTTTGTTCGCGCCAATTCCTCACACAAACGAGGCGGTTGGTTCGGTTAACGATATTTTTAGAGGAGAGATTAGCTGCGCTGATCCCTTAAGAGGGGTATGTCAAACGAAAATCAAACCAAGCGTTTGATCCCTTGTGGGGTGTTTAAACCAATCAGAACCGTCTCGAAGTTTGCCATAAGCGCAGTTGCCTAAATCAATACGCAGCGTGGAGACTTACTAAAGATGCAACGTGTTTTTCTCTTTTGCCCTTTTACGCCTCCATTCCTTCAAGATCATGGATCCAATATTTATATTATATATAATATAAATTTGAATATTGTGTATAAATTATATTATAAATGATATAATTTAGCGGAATTATGGGTTTAGTGTATTATATCTACTATAATTTATGGAGCAAGACCTCATACATTTCGTGAAACAAATGCGTAAGCAGCATAACCTCACGCAGGTCGAGTGTGCACGGAAGGCCGGTGTGGGGCTCATGTTCCTGCGCGACCTGGAACAAGGGAAAAAATCCCTGCGGATGGATAAAGTAAACCAGTTGCTCCAATTGTTTGGTGCAAAACTGGGTGTGATCAAGTTGAAATAAGGTTAACGCCACGCGCATGATTAAAAGATAATGAAAGGCATCGTATACTATAATGAAGAAAAGGCTGGAATCATCGAGCAAACAGATGAGGGATACCGGTTCGGGTACGATCCGCAGTATATGGCTGCTCCAGGCGCAAAACCCGTAAGCCAAACGTTGCCTTTCAAAACGGAGGCTTACACCAGCAAAACCATGTTCCCGTTTTTTGATGGACTGATTCCGGAAGGGTGGTTATTGGACGTTGCTGTTGAGACGTGGAAAATAAACCCCCGGGACAGGATGACCCTGCTATTGACCGTGTGCCGGGATTGCATCGGTGCGGTAAAAGTGATCAAAGCAGAATAGTATGTCCAGATGCCTGGTTTGTTATAAAGATGATCTTCCTGATGGTTCATACTACCATCCTGAATGCTCGGTACAGATGTTTGGTACACCCGAGCCTCCGGAGTTGCAGTATAGCCTCTCCGAAATGAAGGAACTGGCAAAAAGAATCGTCAGAAGTCAGGGTATCATGACCGGTGTACAACCTAAGATTTCATTGGGGCTTGAAAAAACGAAGCAGAAGAAAGGTAGGCTTACCCTGATGATGGGTGAATTCATATTGAAACCACCCAGCGAATATTACGAGCAGATGTCCGAGACCGAAGACCTGACCATGCACCTGGCGGAGCAGTGCAAAATCGAAACGGTGCCCCATGCATTGATCCCCTTGGCAACCGGTGAACTTGCCTATATCACCAGACGAATCGACCGGTTGGGTGACAAGAAGATTCACATGGAGGATTTTTGCCAGCTGTCTGAACTCTTGACAGAAGACAAATACAAATCCAGCATGGAGCGGGTGGGGAAATTAGTCGGTGAGCTTAGTTCATTTCCAGGACTGAATCTTTTCAACTTGTTTGAGTTGACCCTGTTCAACTACATCACAGGCAACAGCGATATGCACCTGAAGAACTTTAGCCTGATTGATCGTGATGGTGTATGGCAACTGGCGCCTGCGTATGATTTATTGAATGTTAACCTGGTCAACGAAAAAGATAACGATGAAAGTGCGCTGACCATTGCCGGTAAAAAGAGAAGATTGAAGAAACAGGACTTCGTTCAGCTCGCCCGGTCTTATCAACTCACCGATGTGCAAATACGAAATGCGTTCGATGACATCCTGCGCAGGGAAAAACTCCTGTTGGATTTTGTCGACAAAAGTTTTTTGTCAGATGAATTCAAGGTTAAGTATAAAGAAATACTGACCAACCGTTGTGCGGTATTAAGGCAGGACTCATAGTCAGTGCCCGTACGCAAAGAATTCCCGCAGTATATTCAACCTTCACGTCCCGCTTTGACCTGCATCGTAGCCGGGCATTTTTATTTCCCTTATCAAAACAGTAAGCAAAGGTAGGCTGACTTAACGCGTGCCTTACAACAAAGAAATCTGGTGAGTACTTTTTCCTTGATGGAGGCCGACTGAACGAAGCGGGATGCAGGACACAGGAGCTGCCGTGAGGAATGACGCAGCCAAAGCAAAATGCATGACAGCACACTTCGACTTCGCTCAGCGTTGCTGTGGAGAATTTACATGAATGGCTTTAGCGAAAAGTTGGTGCTGTTTGTGCGGATGGTTGTGCCTTAGCAACAGCACGGACTTTAAGTGCTGGCGTGACCTTTTGCGGCAAGGAATGACGAACACCTTATAACCCGCGGGGGGATGTGCGGTTGGTTATTTGGATTTACCTTTACCCCATTTCTTAGCTGGCGTTTTTCTCTTAGGTTCGTAGTCAACCTCGTATTTCTGGGATTTGTTGACATAATCTTTGTCTTTTGGGCCGGGTTTCTTTTTAGACATAATTGAGTGGGTTTTACAACATGAATTTACTTCTGATTCAATTCTGAAAATCTATATATAAACATCAAATGCTAATTAGTGAAGAAAATTTAAGAATGATTTATCAGGCTATGTCCTGATGTTTTCAGGAGATTTATAAGTTATAACCTAATGATTATTTTGACCAGGCTTTTTCTCGGTTATCAACCTCGGCCTGAATTTCTGAGTTGTTTTTGTAGATCAGATTTCCGTTGACCCAAGCTTTAAGCTTTGCGATAGCTTCTAGTTTGGCAATCACTTCTTGAGCTACCAGTTGATCCATTATCCAAAGCATTCCATGGTATTCAATGGAAAGCTTCTTTGCGTAGTTCCGCAGTGGCTTATCACTGCTTAATACAGTTGCATCTCCAAGCTTTTGTGCAATGAATACTACAGAGCGATCCTCCGGTGTGAGTGCCTTAGGATAAGCTCCTGTCATCAATGCCAGTTGCTCATCTCCTGTAAGTACATGTACTGTTAGCTTGTTACTGGTTTTGTATCCTTCCAGAATCTGTTGTTGTGAGATAAAGAGTTCATTGATTACTTCTGCTGTGGTATGGATGTCTAAATCAAGACCAAAAAACTTGGCCGTGAGATTAAGCGTAATGACATCTATAAAGATGCATGCATCCGTTACAACGATTTTCATTAGCCAATGACGAGATTCTTTTCACGGAATTCTGCCAGCTTCATATTAGTGAGCGAAGCGGCTTTGCTCATGGAAATATGCTCTTCGGCTAACGCACGCAGAAGCAATTGATTAAACCGGTAGGACTCTTCTTGTCCTTTATAGTCAAACTCAATGGGTTCCTCGGTTTTGTATCCCATCTGACTGATAAAAAACATGAATTGTTTGAAGTACGATTCAGAAATTATTTCCAAGTCTTTCATTCGATAAGCAATAGCCTGAATAGAAATACCATACTGTTTTTTTATTGCACCTAATTCAGGAATAAGAACTTTATGACGCTTTCTGCCCACCTCTTTATAAAGGGTTTCTTCTGGTAATAACATGGCACCTGCAAAGTAGTTGCAATACTTTTCCTTTTCTTTATCGGTTAGCCCTTCCAGGTTTAGAACCAAGTGACCAAGCTCATGCAATGCAGTGAAGCGCTTTCTGTCTAGAGATTTTAGTTTGCTACTGTTTAAGACGATTACAGGAACTTGTTTGTTGTTTGCCCATGCCGACAAACCATCAAAGCCATCTTCCGATCCAATCTCCATTACCTTGATGTGATTGTCTTCCAGAAGTTCAATCAGATTGAAAATAGGATCAAGCCCCAGGTTAAGCTGTCCTCTAAGTTTAGTTACAAACTCTTCTACTTGTTCATTCGAGCGAATGGGTTCGTGCGGGAACTTGATACTGAAATTGGTTGGTACGTTCAGAATTTCTTCCAACTCGAGATAACGAGCCAACATATCCCTGGTCTTTTCAATCAGACTACTTTTACCCTTCACTGAGAACTTGTTATATTTGCGAAATTCAATTTTTTCAAGTTGTACTTCTTCCTTTCGGAAAAAGTAATCCGGACGCACACTTAAGGCATCACAGAGGTAGCCGATCATTTCACTATCGGGCATGAAATCTCCCTTCTCGTATTTATGGAGCGATTGTTTGGACACACGGTTTTCCAGCTTATCAGCCAAATCCTGTAGGGAAAGTCCAGCCATGACCCGGGCTGACTTGAGCCGTTCAGCAAATTGATTCATATACGTTGGTTTTAGCGAGAGAGCAATAAGAGACTATACTGCTATTGTAACAGGGCATAGGGGCGATTGGTTTACAAAAGTATAACAATTTTATACAAATGTCAATCATCCCTGTAAATATGTCAGTATAAAGAATATAACAAATGGACTCAAAATCTGCCAATTTTAGGCTTTTCCGGCATGAACTTTTGGTTTACATATAATGTTTACGAATTGGACGGATTATTGTATATTTGTAAACAATGAATTTTAACTATATGGAAGACGCATAAAAAAAATCAGGAGGCTCAACGAACCCCCTGATTTGGTAATAAAGGGAAAACCAGGTCTAGTAAACCTGATTGACTTAATAATAGCATTGCAAGTCTACTTTATCCCTCCTTATTATCCAAATCAAACTGGGTCAATTCAGTATGGTGAGTTTAGCCTCTCCAGCTTAAACATGACGCGTACTGAAAAGATTCAACATTAACGTTTTTGAGAATCGGTGGATCACCGAATGTGCCATTAAGAACGGATCGAGCATGAGATGCTTTGATTAGCGGCTTAGTTAATTATTAGTATGATTTAAATAATAAGAGAATGAAAATTCAAGATAGCGGAGATGCAACCGCAGACAAGGTTAAAGTGCATAACATTATTGTTAATGGTCGTGAGAAGGAATTTGAAGGCAAAGAAATTTCATTTGAGCAAGTCATTGTTCTTGCTTTTGGAGCGGTTTCTCCCAACCCCAATATTTCTTACACAGTAACATACAAGAGAGGTGAGGGTAATAAGCCCGAAGGATCTCTTGTGGCTGGTCAATCAGTTAAGGTAAAAGAAGGAATGATATTCAATGCTACCGCAACTGATAAGTCATAGTCCAGATTTGCTACAACTCTGGGAAGAGGGTCTGTCTCTTGAGATAAGAGATGGATACCTCCTTGTTCATGATGTTCCGTTTGTCAATAGCCGCAAGGCTATTGACTATGGAACCCTGGTGTCAACGTTGAATCTCGCAGGAGATAGAACAACTACACCGGAAACGCATGTTGCGTATTTTATTGGTGGCCTTCCTTGCGATAAAGAAGGCAATCCGATACACTCCATCATTAATTCTCCAACACCTCAAGCGTTAACAGCGGGAATCTTTATTAATGTAACATTCTCCAGTAAACCAAAGGATGGATACAAAAATTACTTTGATAAGATGAGTACTTATTTAAGTATCATTTGTAATCCTGCCAAGGCATTGGACGATTCTGTTACTGAGCGAAAGTTTAAGGTAACACCAACAACTGATGCTGAGGAATCTGTATTTGAGTATTACGACAGTAATTCTTCTCGTGCTGGAATTGGTATCGTATCGGATAAGCTTAAAGGATACAAGGTTGCTATTATTGGATTGGGTGGAACAGGTGCGTACATACTTGATAGCCTTGCTAAAACACCTGTGAAGGAAATCCATCTTTTTGATGGAGATTGGTTTTTGCAGCACAATGCTTTCCGAGCACCCGGTGCCCCCAGCATTGATACTTTGAAAGAGCGACTAAAGAAGGTTGATTATTTTCATGGTATTTACTCACGAATGCATGGGGTTATTTTTAGGCATGGGTATGTTGTTGAATCAACGCTTCATGAATTGGATACTATGGACTTTGTGTTCATTGCTATTGACAAGGGAGAAATCAAAAAGCCCATTATGAAGTACCTTGAGCAAATCAATAAACCTTTTATTGATGTGGGTATGGGTGTTCATCTTGTAGATGATGCGTTGATTGGAATTGTTGCCTTAACAACCAGTACTCCAGAAAAGAGAGATCATGTTTGGAATGGACGAGTATCTTTTGCTGAAAATCATGTCAATGATTACACAAAGAATATTCAGATAGCCGAATTGAACTCGCTTAATGCTGCGTTGGCTATCATTAAATGGAAGAAGTTGTTAGGCTTTTATCAAGACCTTGAAAAAGAAGGTAATAGCAGTTATTCAATTAATGTAAACATGTTACTCAGTGAAGATCAAGCATAAGTTTGTTCAATTTATTCCGGATGATATAGAGCGTAACACGCTCTATATCTCAATTGAATTTGGCACAGCCGTGCACAAATGTATGTGTGGATGTGGTAACGAGGTGGTAACCCCGTTATCACCCACCGATTGGGAATTGATTTATAACGGTGAAACCGTTTCACTTTATCCCTCCATTGGTAATTGGGGGTTAAAATGTGAATCACATTATTGGATTACAAGAGATAAAGTAAAATTTGTTGAGAAATGGTCGATGAAGCGAATTACGAAAAATCGAAATGCAGATAAAATTAATAAGAAACGTTTTTTTGATACAAAAGAAACGTCTGATTAGTATCAGACGTAGATCAATTGGCTGTAAACTGATAGCCACAATTAGAACAGAAATTCCCTCTCTGTGCTAGCGGGTAATTACATTTCGGACAAGTTTCAATTTTGTCAACAATATCGTTGAAAGACGCTTTATTCAAAGAATAAAATTGCTGAGGTATTTCATCAATAAAGGATGATTCATTTCCAAGTTCTGTAATTAGGAAGAGTTCATCCTTAGCCCTTGTGATAGCTACATAGAACAGCCTTCTCTCTTCCTCCATAAGAATATCATACTTCACATCTTTTACAACCCTGAAAATGGCATCATCTAGCCAAATATCGGGAAACCCTCCTGGGCCTTCTGTTAAACCAAGAATAAAAACAGCTTTTGCTTCAAGCCCTTTAGCAGCATGTATGGTCTTATAAGAAACGAAGAGGCCATTTTCCTTTAAGGCATTGAAATAAGGATTAAACATTTTCGATCTTCGATATAGAACGAGAATATCATCTTTACCATGGCCTTTTGAATATAGTTCTCTGACCTGTTCTACTAAAAATTCAACTCCATCTTCGTTTAGATTTTTAGCTCGATAAATCTGGATTTTGCTTGGTGTTTGCTTCAAGGCCTTAATGTCCTTTCTAATCTGGTTTTTGTTATGCTTTATCACTTCGTTACTAGCACCGACAATTGTTTGTGTGCTTCGGTAATTGACATCTAGTTTATGAATTTCTGATTGTGGGTAATGGGATTCGAAGTTTACAATATAGTCAACATTTGAACCTCTAAATCCATAGATGCTTTGCCAATCGTCACCAACACAAAACAATTGAGCACTTGGTTTCAAAAGTAGATCAAGAAGTTTTACCTGCAATCCATTCACATCTTGGAACTCATCCACCAATAAGTAATTCAGCTTATTTTGGTAGTGTTCACGAACCTCCTCATGCTCTTTTAAAAGTTTAATTGTGAGGATAATGAGGTCATCAAAATCTAAAAACGATCTATTTGTGCAATATTTTTTATACTCCTCAATAATAGGAATCGCTAATTCATAAAATACTCTAACCCTTTCGTGCTGATTTTTGGCAGATGATTGTAAAAGGTTTTTAGAGGTAACATCTTCGGCTTTGATCATTGTTTGGAGACGCATGACCGTCTTCAGGAATTCTTGAATCTTACCGTGGTAACTTTTAAACTCTTCCTCAAAACTCAATGCAACATCCTCTGTTATTGCATTGGTTATTTTACCCATAACAATCCTTTCCATTGCCAAATTGAAAAGGTTGGTGTTATTCATCATTGATTCATACGTGATAACACAGTTACGACCGCCTTTGATGAATTGCTTCTCCTTATCAACCATGGAGTAGCTTTTGTCAGTAGTGTGCTCAAGGAAGAGGTCAGCTTGCGGAATGTAAAAATCAGGTTTAAAATCAAAGTCCTGCATATTCACCTGCTTCTCATACACATATTTAATGCTATGACGATATAGCCAATCTGCAATATCTCTTTCGGATTTTGATTTTACAGTTTCGCCTTTGAGTGTTGTGTATGTTCTTTGACCGGAATTTTCGTACGCCTTCATTTCTTTTGTGACAGCTATCTTGTCAACGTAGTAATCAAGGATGTAACGCTTAAGTTTTAAAATATACTCTCTGTTTCTACAGGCAAGAATAAGAAGTTTATGTATGATGTCACTTGGTTTCTCCGGAGCAGTAATATTGTCCTTCTTACTTAGGTCCAACTCCTCTGGTGAGTCATCTGAGATAAGTTTGAATTTATTATCGAAAACCGGATTCCCATTACTTCTAAGTATTTGGTAACATATTGAATGAAATGTTTTTATTGTAAGATTGTTTATCCAGGGTATACTCTGGATCCATCTCTTTCTCTCAAATTCCTTCTGCTCAGTTGTAAGCTTTTTATTCTGAATTAATTTCTCATACGATTGAGTTGAGTCACTTGAAATGATTAATCGGTCAATCATTTCATTTGCGGCATTTTTTGTAAACGTAATACCAAGAATTGAGGACGGTTTTACATTCCTTTCTGCAACTAAATAAAGAAGCTTTGAAATAATTGTCTTTGTTTTACCAGAGCCGGCACCAGCTAAAACCAAAATCCGTTTTGCATCGGACAAAACTGATGTCTTTTGTTTCTCATTAAGGTTATCGATGAATCCCATTTATTTCTGTTAAGTATAAGTAAAGCTAAAATAAGCAAGTTTGAAGACTTGATGTACTTAACAGCGAGTCGACCACTACAATTTTGTAATCGAGGTCAGACTTCTGCGAAATCGGGCGGCATAGAAATAGTTTCTCGGACTCGCTTTGCTCTTGAATTTTTACCTGCGGCTTTCTCCTCCTCGTTGACCCCACCATAATTTGAACTTGTATTTTCAGATTGCTCATAAGTAGTTTTATTGTTTACTCTGTTTGTACTGTTTATGTATGGCTCCTCTACCTGACCGGAACCTGTTGTTTCCGTGTGGCCTCAGGTGCACCTCGAAGTGCACCTACGGATTGGGAAAGATTGAATAACTTGATATACCCTTAAAACAAAAAACCCTGAATTCATTACGAATTCTGGGTTTTGATTGTGTTTGATTTGTTACTGGCAGAGGAGGAAGGATTAGCTGCGCTGATCCCATAAGAGGGGGTGTATCAAACGAAAATCAAACCAGAGGTTTCGCTTCGCTCATTTTTGTTCGCGCCAATTCCTCACACAAACGAGGCGCTTGGTTCGGTTAACTTTAGGAAGGATTAGCTGCGCTGATCCTTGTGTGGCGCATGTTCCTGCGCGACCTGGAACAGGGGAAAAAATCCTGCGGATGGATAAAGTAAACCAGGTGCTACAATTGTTTGGTGCAAAACTGCGTAAGCATATTTTAGCGATAAGTACCTTTTTCCGGTACTTACTGCACTTTTGCTCAACTCTTTTCGTTGATATTTATCAGGTTATAGCCTGATATTTAATTTGCTTTTATCAGGTTATAGCCTGATATTTGATGAGCATTTATCAGGCTATAGCCTTATGAAAAACTTAAAAAAGCTTCAAATTGAGCAATTGGATAAGAAATTAGCAGGGCTTACTAATTTCCCAGAGGCTCCTGCCAAAGGCTGGATTCATGGAATACGTACGGCTTTGAAGATTTCGTTCCGGCAATTTGGAGCTCGATTGGGTATTACAGCTCAAAGCGCTCAGGAAATTGAGGAGCGGGAAAAGAATGGAAACATCACCCTGAAAAATTTGCGTGAAGTGGCTCAGGCTATGGATATGAAATTGGTTTATGGTTTTGTTCCTAAAGAAAGTTCTTTTGAAAGCATGTTGGATAAGCAAGCCATGGCTGTTGCCAGAAAAATTGTAATGCGCACTGATAACACGATGAAGCTTGAAGATCAGCAAGTAGGCAAAGTCCGCTTTGAAAAAGCTGTGCGTGAATTAGCCGATGAAATTAAACGAGAAATGCCCCGATACTTATGGGATTAGATTTTGAATTAGTTAACGGCCAAACGCCTCTTGATGAGGAAGAGAAAGATGGTTTGCTAATTCCTACTATTGTCACTCGTGGTGAGTTGGATGAGTTTGAGCAACTCAACATTGAAAAGGCTATTCAATGGACGTTGACTCGAAAATTCAAGAAGGATGATATCCTAACCGAAGATTTTGTAAAGCTGGTTCACAAAAAAATGTATGGCGATGTATGGGCCTGGGCTGGTGAGTTTAGAAAGGCGAACAAAAACATTGGCGTGGACAGGTATCAGGTTGTGATTGAATTGCGAAAGCTGATTGGTGATTGTAGCTATTGGATTGACCATGGTACCTATCCTCCCGATGAAATAGCTGTTCGTTTTAAGCACCGCATAGTATCTATTCATTGCTTCTCGAATGGTAATGGCCGTCACTCGCGCCTGATGGGAGATTTAATTATTGAAAAGATTTTTGGTGAGTCTGTTTTTACTTGGGGAGCCAATGCTGACTTAACTAAAACAGGAGATACAAGAAAGGAATACCTTGATGCAGTTAAAACTGCAGATAGAAATGATTTCCGATCGCTTTTGGAATTTGCTAGAAAGTGAAGCTAGGCAGGAATTAATTCACACTCGCTTAGGCTTAAGAACGTTAATGCGTTCCAATTGCTTCAGGTATTTGGATGCCGTGATGCGTGAGATATTCAAGCGAGTGGTTAAAATTTCTGTTTTGCAATAAGGGTATTGATAAATGTTATACATGATAAGATCCTCATGTATAGAAACTATACATGATAAACCTTTGATTTTCCCCATCTGTCCGGTAAAGAGAATCCCAATCTATCCGGACTGTGTGTCAGCAGGGGGAAGGTACAAGCCAGGCGTTTGGTTCGGTTAACAACATTTTAGAGGAAGGATTAGCTGCGCTGATCCCAAAAAAGGGGCGTGTCAAAATCAAGAATCTTCGTTCGTTGCGCTCTCTTATTTTTTGTTGATTCCAAAGTCGCACAAGCTTTGGCTTGGCTCCTTTTCCATCAACAAAAAACCCTGCTTGCGCAGGGGTTTCTTGATTTTGCAGAGGAGGAGGGATTGGCTGCGCTGATCCCATAAGAGGGGGTGTATCAAACGAAAATCAAACCAGAGGTTTCGCTTCGCTCATTTTGGTTCGCGCCAATTCCTCACACAAACGAGGCGTTTGGTTCGGACTTGTCTCAAACAAAAAGCCCCGCGATTGCGGGGCCCCTGGATTGAGATTTTCTTTTGCAGAGGAGGAGGGAGTAATTCAGTTCAACAATCCTCCTCACTATCAGTATCTTACAGAGCGCTTTGAATTAGTTGGCACTAGGGCTGGCACTAATCAAATCACTACAACTTTTGTCATTCCTTATGAGTATGAATTTACGAAACTTCTGTTGAGCAGACTAATAATTGAACTACTTTCTTAGGTTATTTGTGCAGTTACTTGTTCAATCTTTATTCCGGTATATCTGCTGAATTCTTCGATAGTTATAAACTGATGATCCTCCTTACCCAGTTTGTCTTTGATGCGTTTGAGCAATAACCTTCCATAGCGCTCACTCTTGCCGGTGATGAGCTGCACATCTTTCGGGTAAATGATGATCCGGTTTATTCTCATACACTATCTATGCTTCATGAATGGCTTTGCCATTGCAAAGCTCCGCACTTAATGTAATTCATTTTGTGAAATAACGGAAGAAAGGGGCTTGAGTGTTCAAACTCGGAAGCTCATTTTATGTTTTGCTGATTTCGTCCAATACGTTTGAGCATTGCTGCAGCGATGGCTTAACCAGACTGTGCCTTGAACAGGTTGGACAATTAATTTTTTAAACTATGGCAAGACAAAAAGGAGTCATCAAACTCCAGGGACAAATGGGAGGGGTATCCTTCTATAAGACTGGGCAAGACGGTTTTCTCGCCCGCGAGAAAGGAGGCGTTGATGCGGACCGCATTAAGAACGACCCGAACTTTGCGCGTACGCGCGAAAATGGTGCTGAATTTGGCCGTGCTGGTGCAGCCGGTAAATTGTTGCGCACTGCATTCAGAACCTTGATTCTGAATACTGGCGACAGCCGGATGGCAAGCCGACTTACCCGCGAGATGGTGAAAGTCATACAAGCGGATGCGACTAATGTTCGTGGCCAACGCAATGTTATCGATGGCGAAGCGGAGTTACTGCTTGGCTTTGAGTTCAATGACAATGCAAAGTTGGGCAGGACATTTTTTGCTCCCTTCAGTCCATCGATCAATCGAGGAACGGGGGTATGCCAGGTTGCATTGGCAAACTACTCTCCTCAACATATGGTGGCAGCTCCAGCTGGTGCAACGCACTATCGATTGATTATGGGTGCCGCCTGGGTTGATTTCCAAAACGTACGGTTCAGTAGTAACGAAAGTCGAAGCGAAGAAATTGATTTGACGGAAACGCAAACACCTATCCTGACTTTGGAAACAAGTGTGCCTGCTGCAACTAGCGAGCCCATATTCCTAACCTTCGGAATTGAGTTTTTCCAGCAAGTGAATGGTGAATTTTATCCATTGAAAAATGGAGCCTACAACGCCCTGGCGATTGTGCAGGTGGATGGAGGTGTTTAATGGAACTGGAGTTATTCAGGAGTTATGAACCTGAAGGGACCAATGGGGAATTAAGGCTCGTGGTATGTAACACCATCGAGCTCCCCTGGCTCCAGAATCAGCGGAATGTTTCTTGTATTCCTGAAGGTAGGTATGAGTTGAAACTGCGGTCAACCGCAAAACGAGGTCAGCATCTTTTGGTATTGACTGTGAAAGGCAGAGATGGAATTTTAATCCATCCTGCAAATGATGCCAGTAAAGAGCTGCGCGGTTGCATCGCCCCCGTTACAACATTGACCGGTCCAGGGAAGGGTAGCCAGTCACGATTGGCGAATGAAAAGCTGAAAGCACTTGTGCTGGAAGCTTTGGAACGAAAGGAAAGAGTTTTTCTAACAATTAAATCAAACGAGTCATGAAATTATCAGAACGATTACAAGCGCCCACTCCGAAATTTTTTCGGATCCTGCGCAATATTGGAATAGCCCTGGCAGCTGCCGGTGGTGTCATTTTAACTGCTCCCATCAGCTTACCCGTTGCAGTTATAACCATTGGCGGGTATCTCACGGTA
>Ga0209605_1001477_pt1 | contig 25836 bp, 33 predicted proteins | sample AD_UKC035_MetaG_FD_184408 | JGI IMG/M metagenome (GOLD analysis project Ga0209605, IMG submission 184408) | Active sludge microbial communities of municipal wastewater-treating anaerobic digesters from USA - AD_UKC035_MetaG (SPAdes) (version 2) | ecosystem: Engineered > Bioreactor > Anaerobic >...
CGATGTCGGTGATGTCCACGTCCGTCTTGGGGAGGTGCGTCGTGGCGTCCCTGAGCACCCAGTAGGTCGTGAGCCCACTGGCCCCTGACTTGATGAGCCTCATCCCGATACACCTCCCATCATGTCGATTGGCATCACAACCACCCCGCTGGGCGGTTCGCCATGACTAAGGTAGCGGATGACGACCACGCCGGATCCGCCGTCAGCACCGCGGCTGAAATCGTTACTTCCGCCGCCGCCGCCGCCGGTGCCTGCAGTGCCTGCCGTGCCAACCCCACCGCTCGACCCTGCGCCGCCGCCATGGCTGGCGGAGCCACCGGTATAGCCGCCAGCGATAGCTCCGCCGCCGCCTCCGCCGACATTCAGTCCGTGCCAAGTGATACCGGCCCCGCCGTTGCCACCGTGCATGTAGTCCGCAGGGTCTTTACCGTCCTCACTTGCTCCACCGCCGCCGCCTGCGGGCCAGCCGCTGTACCTGATATTCCCGCAAGTGCCGCCATCGCCGCCGGTGCTGCCGTAGCCGGGGCCGCCGGAGGCGTTCTGGCCTTCCCCGCCTCCAGAGCCGCCAGAAGGCGCACGCGGAGCCCAGTTGTTGGCACCGCCGCCTCCGCCGCCGTCAGCTGTGTAACCAGCGAATGACGAATCCTCGCCGTTGCTGCCTGGCAACGACCCATTCTCGTTGTTCCACTGTATCGCGCCAATACCACCGGCCCCGACCGTGACTTCCATGTCGCCGTCGAGAGAAACGTCCTCAAGCTGAAGAACGCCTCCAGCGCCACCACCTCCGCCTCCGCCGCCTCCGCCACCAGCGACGATCAGCACCTCGCTGGCTGTGCTGACGCCATCCGGCGTCTCGAACGTGCCGCACTCGGTGAAGGTCACGACGGTGTAGTCTCCGTCCGACTGCACATCCGGCCCAGTCGGCTCGCCGTTCTTGACCAGAACGATGACGACACCGCTGCCGCCTGGGTAGGCTCCCCCGCCGCCGCCACCGCCTAGACGATCGACGCCCGGAGTGCCTCTGTACCCACTTCCCGCGCCACTACCACCACCACCGGAGCCACCGGCTCCGCCATACGCAGAGCCGGCGGCGGGGTAGAAACTGCCGCCTCCGCCGCCGCCATAGGTGATGCTCAGGCCAGTGATCGAGCACTTGATACCGTCGCCGCCTGCACCGGCTCCGCTGGATGAACCGGACTCACCAGCCTCAGACGCTCCGCCACCGCCGCCGGCGGCCCACGGACCGCCACCGCCGCCGTTGTACCCATCGCCGCCTGCGTAGCCCTGTCCGTCGGTTCCAGCTGCCCCATTCTGAGCGTGGAAGCCGCCTCCGCCAGACCCCCCGGTGCTCGGGTCAGCAGCCCATCTGCCGCCACGACCACCACCATAGGCGGTGTAGCCGAACGCCGACGAGTCTCCACCGGCAGTGTTGACTGCTCCAGCGGCACCGACCACGATGCTGTAGTCGTCGGCGTCGAGTGCGAGGTCGGTCAGGTAGAGGACCCCCCCGCCTCCGCCTCCGCCTCCGGTGTACTCGACGATGGACCCTCCTCCTCCGCCGCCGCCGACGATGAGCACGTCGACCGTCGCATCCTCTTCAAGAGTGAATGTATCGGACTGCCAGAAGACATAGCAGTCGTATCCGCCTGGCGTGGTGTGTATCGGGTTCGGGTCAGCCATGACTGAACCTCGCATTGGGTGTCGTCATCTCAGGCCCCCTTCATCGCCGCCAGCGGGAAGTGCTTGCCGGGACAGGAGGTCGAGTTGAGCGGCATCTCCTTGTGGCCGCGGGCCGGCACCTTGTAGCGCCGTTTCAGGTCGGCGACGAGCGCCAAGCCGGCCTCGCGCTGCGCTCTCGGCATCGACTTGCGCAGGTCGTAGTTGCCCTCGAAGCAGACGCCGATGCAGTGGTTGTAGTAGAGCGTGTGACCGCCCATCGCCCACTCGGGACGGCCGCGGTGGACCTCGCCCTCCAAGGTGATGTGATAGTGGTAAGCGATGCCGACCATGCCGATGCTCTGGTGGTAGGCGTGGATCGCGGCTGTCGTTCCGGTGCCGGCTTGGTTGTGGACGATGATGAACGGCGGGTCTCCGGCTCGCTTGCCGAGCGGCCTCGCCCACTTCCAGTCGTGTTCGATGATGATCGGGACGACCTTGAATCCGACCAGGCGGCAGAGTTCCGGCGTCTTGCGCGTCGTCGTCTTGACGTCCTTGACGCGCCGCGTGATGCGCCAGGCCAACGTGCGCGCCGCCGGACCCCACGCGTTATTGGCGAGATTGATGCCCGGACCGACCTTGATCGGCGGCTGCTGTTTGCGTGCGTAGTCGACCATGGCGCGCTTGACTTGCTGGTTCGTCGGCAGAGCCATCTCAGCCTCCCGTGAGCAGCTTGATGAGCAGCGTCGTCGCCGCCGTGGCGGAGATCGTGAACGACGTCCCGGCCAGCCACATCAGCACGCGGATACGCTCCTCGAGGCGGTTGACCGTCTCGGCGAGATCGGTCACGTTCTCGCAGGGCGGCCGGTCGTGGGACCACTTGTCCATGGCCTTCGCCATCTCCTCGCGCACGACCATCCTGAGCTGCTGCTCGGCCTGCAGAGTGAGTCCGCTTATCACACTGTCTGCCACGATCACCCCCTTATCGCCTTACCGTGTAGGCTTTGGCCGCGTTGGCGGCCAGCCAGCGCTCGAACTTCCAGGGCTCGATGTCGAAGGAGAGCTCCGCCTCCCACTCCAGCGGCCGCAGTCGCACGCCGGTCACCTTGAGCTTCTTTGCGGCGCCGCGCGCGCCGACCAGGGTGACCCGCCAGCCAGGCCGGGCCAGCAGGCAGTCGCCGAAGCCGGGCACGATGCCGCGCAGCACGATGCGGTCGGAGTGGGTCGTGTCCGAGTGGTCCTTCAGCCAGCGCTGCCCGACCTGCCGCGCGCTGCGCGCCGTCTTGATCGAGTCCGGGGCCGAGATGGTGGTCGCCCGCAGCAGCTTGCCGAGCGCGGCCGAGCGGCGCTTGACGATCACCTCTCGCACCCTGCCGAGACGGTTGGTGTACTGCACCCGCACGCCGGAGTAGGTCTGGTCGATGTCGTCCGAGAGGCCTAGCGTGACGCGCGGGTCGGTGATGTCGATCTTCTTGAGTGGCCCGGCCCCAGGCGCCTGGAAGGTGACCGTATCGTCCGCCCAGGCGAAGTAATCGAAGCCGAGCATGGCGTTGGCCTCGTCCAGCGCCTCGCGGCGGTCCTTGGGCAGCTCGTTCCAGTAGAGCTGGTCGGCGGCCAGCGTCTTGGCGCGGCCGGTGTTGAGACCGGTCGTCTTGAAACCGCGCCCGGCGAGGACGTCCTTGATCGCGTCGCTGACCAGGATCACGGCGCGGCCGTCGCGGTAGCGCTTCGGCTTCTGGCCGAAGACGCGCGCCGTCTTGACGATCACGCCGGCCGGGGGAGGGTCCTCCATGCCGGCCTGGTCTCGATAGTGCAGCTCTTCAAGCGGAACGACCAGTTGTTGCTGCTCGTAATAGCCCGTCTCGATGGTCTCCATGCGCAGCACCACGCAGCGGATCTGCAGCGCCTCGGGGAAGTAGAGCGAGCGCATCGGCGTCTTGTGCCACATCGGCCAGGTCTGCGGGTCGACCGCCGGAGAGCCGTAGCGGCGCACGAGATGCCGCCAGGGACAGATCAGGTTGGGACCGTCGAGCGTGTGCCGGCCGTAGACGCTGATCTGATGCTTCGAGTAGTTGCAGACCTGCCAGCCGCCCAGCAGGAGCTGCATCTCGACCAGGCGGATGCAGTGCGGATCCTCCTCCGGGATGCCGTCGTAGAGCTCCCAGTAGAGCCGCGCGTTGATGCCCGGTCGTCCGTGTATGTCGGGGAAGGCCTGGTAGCTGTTCGGCCGGCTGCAGTAGTACCAGGTGCCCCACTGCGCGAAGATGTGCAGCCCGCGGCTGTCTCTGCCGACGTCGTACATCAGTCGATGTTCACGTTGGCGTTGCTGGAGGGCTGGGTCATGCGCCAGTGCTCCAGATCGGAGTCGACGTAGCAGGTGCGGAAGGCGGCGTGGTCCTGCAGCTTACGCAGCGTGCCCTTGAAGGTCAGCGTGGTCGTCATCACGCCACCGAGGTCGCGCGTGCGGCCCTCGAGGCGTCCTTTGAAGAGACGCTGGCCTTTGTAGGTGCAGGTCAGACTCCGGAGCATCTCGATCGGCAGCGAGCGCGAGTCGTGGTGGATCGTCATGATGGCCGTCTCCGGCCCGCCGCGATCGGTCAGGTCGATCTCGAGCGAGTGGATCAGGGCCCGCTGCAGCTCGGCGCCGGCCAGCTTGATCGAGAGGCCGCGCAGGTCGGAGATGTCCGGCTCCAGCGGCGTCCAGTCCTCGTCGCCGAGGTAGGGCTCAGGCAGGGTCACGTGCTCGCCGTAGAGCCGCGGCCGTAACTCCGCCATGTGGAAGACCGCGCGGCAGCTCATGCCCGCGTAGAACGTCTCGCCGAGCAGCACCGCCCGCACGTCGAAGCCTGCCTGCACCTGGCAGGCGAGCCGCGAGGCGGCCATCCCGCCGTAGAGCGCGGCGGAAATCGAGAGCGGAGCGGTGACTGTGCAGGCGAGCGCCACGGAGCTATCTCACATGTTCGATGATCCGAAGGTGACCGACAGACCGCCGATCGGGAACTCGACCGCGTCGAGCCCGTCGTCGATGTCGAGCGGCGCGTCGAGTTCCTCGTACCAGATGCGGTTGGTCTTCTGGTCGTCGTCGTAAGCCTCGACCGCGACCGCCGTATCGGCGCCGTCGGTCGGCTCACCGAAGTCGATCGCGGCATCGTTGGTCAGCTTGCCGGCGTCGTCGGCCTCCCAGTCGGCGGCGGCGACCTCCACCGGGCCCAGGTAGCCGGTATAGTCAACCGGCGTGCCGGGCGTACCGGCGTCGGGCACGTCGGAGGTCAGCTCCAGGTACCATGAGCTGGGCCCCTGGTAGGCGCTGCCGCCGATCGCAGCGGCGGCGATCTTGGCGGCCTCGGCTGGGTCGAGTGGCATGTCAGTCTCCTTTCACGACGAGGCCACGTAACGCAGGCTCACGTCCAGCTCGATCACGGAGCGGCTCTGCGTGCGCTTTCCGATCACGCGCTCGAACTCATCGGTCGTCTTGACCAGGCTGTAGGTCAGCGGCTCGGCCACGCCCTGCAGGTTGACCTGCAGCGTGTTGGTCGGCCGCCGCGCCTCGATCACGAGCAGCTTCCAGAGGCGGCGCATGCACTCCGGCGCGGTCTCGCCGATCGAGGCCTTGCCGCTGATGCGTGCCCGGAAGGCGATCGTGCCGAAGTCGGAGTAGTAGTCGGTCACCTCGACGGGGACCGCCGAGAGTGCGTTGGCGGCCACCTCGATCGTCCGGCGCAGCGGCGTGATGCGGATGTCGCCGACGATGCCGAGCCCGTTCACATGCGAGCCCAGGAACGAGATGCCGCCCCATTTGACGACCGTGAACTCAGGCATGGGCGAACCTCAGCCGCCTGGACAGGCGGCGCTCGACCATCTCGCAGAGCTGGCGCGCGGCGCGCTCGTCGGTGCCCTGCAGGGAGGCGATGTTGATGGTGAAGTTCTGCACCGTGCGCGCGCCGGAGCCGAGGATCCGGCTGGCGTAGGCGACCCGCTGGCTGGCCGGCACGAAGTCCTCGTCCTCGCCGCCCTCGCCGGCCAGCACGAGCCGCCCGCCGCGGCGCGCCTTGACGGTGCCGCCACTGGCGAAGCCGGGCAGGATGCCGGATCCGAGCTTGCTGAACAGAGCCCCGTACGGACCGAGCAGGCTCGAGTAAGCCCCGGAGGCCATCTTGTACCACCAGGAATAGCCGAACTGGTTAGCTTTGGCGGCGGCGTTGATCTGCTCCATCGTCTGAGCGCCGGGCAGGGTCTTGAAGCCCTCGTAGTACTTGCCGCCGGGCTGGTATTCGGCCTGTGATGTGAGCGCCAGGTAATCGGCGTAGGCCTGGCGGGCCTGCCTGACGGCGTCGGCCATCTGCCTCCAGGCATCGATCGCCTTGATGATCAGGTAGGTGTCGGCTGCGATCCCGGCGGCCACCAGGGCGTACATGCCGCCGGTACTGGAAAGCAATCCGGGCAGCCCGCGCAGCAGGGTCGAGAGTCGGGTCAGGGCGGGCAGCGCCCCTCTGGTGCCGGCTCCGAGCGCCTGCACGCCGCTGGTGGCCGAGAACAGCCCCCGGACGAACTGCACGAAGCTGATCACCTTGACGACGCCGACGAAGGCGGCCAGTCCTGCGGTCACGTAGGGCAAGGCGCGGGCCAGCGGCCCGAGCCGGCTGAGCAGCGCGGTGAGCCCGTCGACGAGGTGGATCATGCTGTCGACCACGCCGCTCTGCGCGATCTGGATCTGGAGCCCGAGGATGGCGACCTGCAGCTCAGCCATCTTCTTGGCCGCCTCGCCCGACTTTTTGACCTGTTCCTCAGTCCAGACCAGGCCCGCTTTCTCGAGCAGCTCGTTGGTGCGGGCCATGTCGCTGGCCGACTGCGAGTACCAGGCGCTCATCGACATGGCGCCGCGGCCGAGCAGCTTGGTGGCGATGGCGGTGCGCTCGGCGCCGGCCTCGAGCTCGCCGAGCGCGTCGCGCACGGCGAAGATCGCCTCGGTGTCGCTCATGCTCTTGAGCTGGTCGATGCTCAGGCCGAGGCGGTTGAAGGTCTCGGTGTAGGCGGCGTTGCCGCGCCGCGCCTCGTCGATCGCCTTGGCCAGCGTCTTGGTCGCCATGGTGGCAGCGCCGGCGTCGACGCCGTAACGCTTCCACTGACCGGCCAGCCGTGAGGCGCCCTCGGCGTCGGCGCCGAGCGCGCGCTGGATGCTGCGCACCTGCGAGCTGTAGTCCTCGTAGGTCTTCAGGCTCTTAGCCATGACCCCGACGCCGGCGGCCACTCCGACGGCGGCGATGTTGGCCGCCTTGTTGAGGCCGGCGTTGATGCCGCTCAGGGTCTTCTCTGTCTTGGTCGCCTCGGAGCGGACCTCACCGAGCGCGCGCTTCGCCCCCGACGGTACTCCGTCGATGACCAGGCGCAGCGTCTCGGTCATGCCCATGGCGCCTCCCTTAGAAGACCGTCAGCCCGAGTAGCATGACGACGAACTCACGGTCGCGGTCGCGCAGGTCGCCCACGGTGAGGTGGCCCTTGCGCGGCGTCATCGAGACCGGCGGCGAGACGAACGCCTTGCAGAGCAGCGCCTCGAGCGCCTTCTGGCGCACTTCGTAACTCGGCTCCGTGCCGCTCTCGACGGCGGCGTAGATCGCCTCGGTCACGTCCTTGGGGAACTGCCCGGTCTTGAGCATCAGGTACTTGCTCGGCTCGTGCAGGACCGCCTTGGCGCCGCTGGGCAGCTCGACCTCGATGTCCTTCGCGACCGGGTAGTCCTCCGGCCGGGTCGCCTCGAAGGACCGCCCGGCCTCGCCGGACTCCTTCGCCTCACGCTCGCTCATCGCCTCACTCCTCCGGGGTAGTGACGATCACGCGCCCGCCCTCGCGGTCGGAATCGTCGCTCGTCGTTTCGCTGCGCGCCTCCAGCAGAGCCACAAGGAAGGCGCGGTCACAGTCGTAGGCCCGCACCGGGTCGGCGATCCGCAGCCGCTCCGATGGCGCCGTGCCGAACTGCTCGCAGAGGGCGCAGAACTCGCCCGCCTCGGAGTCGCCGGCCAGCATCTCGACCGCCCAGGCACAGATGAAGGCGCGGTCCTCGGGGCGCAGCCGCTCGGGCTCCATCTGGTGCGAGAAGCACAGGTCGATGAGCGCCTCGTCGGAGCCGCCCCGAGCCAGCACCGCCCGCAGCGGCGGCGGCTCCAGCTCGAGTACGGCTCCTGACCAGGCGCGGACCAGCATCACGGATAGACGGCGTAGGTCGGGGTCGCGTTGACCAGCGTGATCTTGGCCCACTCGCCGGTCCCGCTGTCCTGGCGCGCGGCCCACTCGAACGAGGCCTTGTTGCGGCGCTTGTTCTCGATCGCATCGGGCTTGCCGGAGACGTACTGCGCCCCGGGGCACTCGACCCAGAGCTGGTGTTTGTAGGTGCCGGTCGCATTCTCAGAGTGCGTCCAGTGCATGGTCGCGTTGAACTGGGTGCCGGCCTCGAGCGCGTTCCAGTCGGCGGTCTTGAAGGAACGCTTGTCGATCGTGCCGCCCAGCACGGGCAGGTTCTCCTCGTAGACGATCGAGTCGGGGAAGATCGAGGGGTCGCTCATCTGGTACTCGGTCGTGAGCCCGTTGTCGATCTTCCACTCGAAGTCCTCGGTCACCGCCGTGCTGTCCAGCCAGGAGAGCGTCATCTGACCGGCGCGCCATGGCTTGGCCGCCTCGTAGGTGGGCGTCAGAGAGGGGTCGGAGATCGTCTTCGCCACCAGGCTGAGCAGCTCGCCCTCGCAGACCCAGGCGCCGCCGTCACGCGAGAAGGTCATCTGGTTGGCGCCCACGCCCTGCAGCTTCCAGAAGGCGCCGCCGTCCGGAGCGCAGGCGATCAGTTGGGCGGTCTGCGGCACGTCGCCGGTCTTCCAGCTGAACACGTGCCGGTAGGCGTCGGCCGGGATCGAGACTCCGGCCGGGTCCTTGACCGAGCCGCCGTCGCCCTGCGTGGTGGTCACGCCGCCGCAGAGCAGGCAGAGGTAGAGTCCCATCACGGCCGGGTACATGCGACTGTTCAGGGTGTGCTTGGGCGCGTACTCGGCCGCCCCGGCATGGGGCGCCTGGTAGAAGCCGCCGCGCAGCTCGTCGCCGCGCTCCAGCACGGTCATGTCGGGGTCGATCTCGATGCTCGTGCCGGGCAGGTAGAACACCGTCGTACTGACCTTGTTGGAGCCGTTCTCGGAGTTCGGCACCTGCTCCAGGGCCGCCTGGATATAACCCGCAGCCATCAGTCCTCACCGCCCTTCACCCGGGCGTCCTTGGACCGGCCCGGTTCCTGTCGCCCCGCCGCGGCCGACTCCAGCCCCGGCAGGTCGACGATCTCGAGGCCGTCGGGCAGGCGCGCCGCAGCCTCCTCCTCACTCAGTCCCAGCTCGGACAGCGGCAGACTGACGCCGGAGCGGTAGAGCCCTGGGAAGTCCGGGAACTCGCGCGGCTCCGTCGGCGGGCCGCTGCTTCTCACGGCCTTCATCGGGGCGCTCCTTTCATGGGGTCTCGAACGAGTCGACGTTGAACAGGCAGACGGCGTCGCGCCAGACGCCGCTCGGGATGGTGCGCTCCAGGTATCCCGAGCCCAGGAAGGTGGCGCCGAGGTCGGGATCGGGCAGCAGCACGTCGCAGACGGCGCGCTGGTAACGCCAGGTCAGCTTGACCCGCTCCTCCAGGGTGGGCGCCTGGAAGAGCACGCTCACCACGACGGCGTTGTCGAGCGCATACTCGCCGCCGAGCGCCGGGTTGCCGGAGTCGGGCTTGGGCGTCGTGTCCTCACCGCGCACGATCACGCTCGGGTCGGCCAGCTGCAGGGTCTCACTCTCGAGCTCGCCCGGGTCGATGCCGAGCAGGTAGGCGGACTCGTGCGGCGCCCTGATCCTGATCGTGTCGGGCAGGCCGGCGTTGATCGCCGCGGCCGCGCCGGCGAGGCCGTCCTGGAGCGCCTCGATCACGGCGCTGACGACCGGCTCCATGCCCTGCCAGCTCACGGCACGCCTGCCAGCACGGAGTGGGTCGCGACGCCGCCGCCGAGCCGGATCGCCTCGGGCAGGCTCTCGTTGCCGACACCTGCCTTGCGCGCCTCGGCGATGACCCACTGCTTGGTCAGCTCGAGGTACTCGTGCAGCTGGCGGCGCGAGATGCGCACCACCGGCCGCCGTTCGGCGAAGTGGCGCCCGTAGGGCAGCGCCCGCGAGGCGGCCGACATGCCGAAGCTGCCCTCGTGGCGGCCGACCTCGGCCGAATAGCCGCCGCCGCCGGTCATCGAGCTGCGCAGCTGGCCGGAGTAGACGCCGATCTTGGTGCCGTGCCCGCTGCGCTGCTTGCGGCGCGCGTAGTCGGGGTCGACCGCGGCCCAGCGCCCGCCGGTGGCGGCGCCCTCGGTCTCGAACTGCTCGGCCATGTGCCGCTGAAAGAGCGGGCTGAAGGTGCGCAGCAGGCCGCGCCAGTCGTCGATCGACTGCGCGAAGCGCCCGATCTCGTAGCCGAACTTCTCCAGCGGCGGGTCGGTGCGGAACTCGAAGCGGACGCCGCGTTCGCCGGGCGAGATGGTCGGCATCAGTCGGCCCCCGCGAGCGGATGACGCCAGACCTTGAAGCCGTGCGAGACGTTCGGCGTGCCGCTGTCCAGGTGGTCGAGCAGCCCCTCGTCGATGGCCGCCAGCATGCGTTCGTACTGCGCCTGCAGCTCACTGGCCGCGCCGCCCTCGCCGCCGATGCCCTCCTTCTGCGGGAAGGCGGCGCGCAGCACCGCGGCGGCGGTGCCGATGGCGGCGATGGGCAGCAGCAGGGCGATCGCGTCGGGGTCCTCGACCGGGACCGTGATGCCGGCCTGGCGCCGCCGCAGCCGGCCGTCGATCTCGGCCTCGACCTGGGCGAGCAGGGCGGCCGCCTGCGAGCGCGTCGGTTGCGTCGCCGGCAGGCCGCCCGGCCCGCCCTCGTCCCGCAGCGCACTGACCGCGGGGATCCGCGGCAGCACGTCGTTTGTCAGGTCGGCGTAGCTCATTGGACGATGGCGCTGACCCCGTACTTGGCCTTCTGCCCGTGCGCGCCGGCGTCGACCAGCGTGTGCCGCACCCGCAGCGCGCTGCCGAACAGCGCCGGGCGCACGTCACCGGCGCTGGCATCGCTGGTGGCCGCCAGCGTGCTGGTCCCCGGCGAGGACGGGTCGAGCACCGCGAAATGCTTGGCCGCGGCGCCGTTGCCGGCGATCTGCGGGAAGTGGACCGCGTTCAGCCAGGTCGTGCCGTCGGGGCCGAGCACGTCGACGTACACGTCGAGCACGTCGCCGGCGGCGCCGCCCATCGCGACCACGTCGAGCAGGATGCCGATGCGCCGCGCGGCGGCGAGATCGCTGACCGTGGCATGCACGTGCGGGGCCTCGATGGCTTTCGCGGTCGTGTGCTCGGCCACGGCCGCCAGGGTGAGAACGCTCGGATAGTGCATCACTTCACCGCCTTGGTCCGTCGGGCACGCGGCTCACGCGGCTTCTGCTCGACCCACTTGACCGCGCCGACCGCCTCCATGTCGGCCAGCTCGCCTTTGACGCCCGGCACGAACTCGCCGCACTTGTAGCGTCGCCCGCCGTCGATGACCTCGCCTCGGGTGACTACGTACGGCATGGCGTCACCTGATCTCGTCGGTGTGGTAGCGCAGGATGTAGGTGTTGGTGGCGGCCAGGGCGGTGTTGAAGTAGGCGCCCTGCACGCCCGCCGTGGTCGCCTTGACCGGCCGGGTGGTCTCCTGCACTGAGGCCAGCTTGCCGCCGCTGGTCGCGAACACGGCCCCGTCGAGCGCCAGGCCGAGCACGCGCCGGCTGGTGCCGAGGATCTTGCCGAAGCCGACCGTGAGGTTGGCGGCCCCGTCGATGCGCGTGGCGAGCACGAACTTGGTGATCGAGGCGAACACCTTGGTGCCGGGCACGTCGCTGGTCCCGTTCAGAGTGAACGCCTCGTCGATCGCGTTGCCGAACTGGTCGTATCCGTACGCGGTCACCACGCTGGTGGCCGCCGCCGAGGCGACCATCTGCAGACTGCGTGGGTAATCCGGCTGGGTGATGCCTTCTGTGACCGTGGTAGCGGCCCCGCTCGGCAGCGCGGTCGCGCCCAGGCAGCCGGTGGAGGCGGTCGCTTTGGGATTCTCGAAGACCTCCGTGCAGGCGAAGACCGGGAAGTCGGCGCCGGTGTCGGTCGTCTTCAGCGTACCGAAGCCGTTGCGGCACTCCAGCAGGCCGACCTCGACCTTCTGGGCCGGGATGCGGTAGATCTTTCCCATCTCTGTCCTTTCATTGGCCGCCGGGGCCGGGATCGGCCGACCCCGGCGGCATGACCCGGATCAGACTCAGCTGACGACGGTGGAGTACAGGTAGGCGCTGTTGATGCTGATCGCCTTGGCGTCCACAGCGTCGTAGCACTGCACGACGTGCGAACGGGACTCGTTGGACTCGTAGGTGAAGGTGCTGAACGGGTCCGCCACGCCGTCCCAGACGAACTGCTGCATCGGCACGATGGCGCCGTCCACGTCGCGGCCGGCGGCGGGGTCGATGTAGCAGACCGAGGCGAACTTGCCCCAGACGTTGGCGTTGCTGGCCGCGGCGCCCTCGGCGGCGGCGTTGTAGACCGCCGTCCCGACCAGGACGCGCTCGATGCCAAGCGCGGCCGCGGCCTGCGCCTCGGTGGCCGGCGTCCCGGCGACCAGGCCGGCGACGCGCGAGGTGATGTCGGGGTGGTTGCGCAGTGCGGCCCAGACGGCGGCGCCCATGACGACCGTGTTCGGGTCGAGGCCGCAGAGCAGCCGCACCGCCTCACGTGCGTCGGAGACCGCCTTGACCGGGTTGGACGTGTCCACGTCCCAGCGGTTGGCCCCGGCCAGCGCGGCCGTGTTGGTGAACGTGCCGGTCGCGAAGAGCACGTCGGCGACCGCCTTCTCACGCCGCAGCATGAGCTTGTTCACGAGCCCGGCGGTGGCGCGACGCTCGATGCGCAGGCCGGCGTCGGCATTGGCGAGCTTGCCCCAGGGGATGGCCTCCTCCAGGGCGAACTCCTTGCACTTGTAGGTGCCCTCGCTCTCGCTGCGCACGACGCGGGCCACGTTGGCCCCGGCCGAGTACTCCGGCTTGTCGATGCGCAGGTCGGCGGCGTCGAAGATGTAGTAGCTGTCCGACTGCTTGTCGACCGTGATCTCCGGCGCGACCAGCTGGGCGATCATGCGCGCCTGCGCGTTGGTGGCCGTCCCGGCTGCGAACTGCGAGAGGGCGGCGTTGATGTGTCCGTTGACGATTGCCACGATGCCTCCCTCCTATCAGGCGGCGAGCCAGCCGATGTTGACGTTGACCTCGACGAAACCCTCGCCGCTGGCGAGCGGCTCGAGGGCCTGGCCGACCAGCTTGTGCTTGTCCGTCGTGTCGACCACGAGATGCCCGTTTGCGTCGGTCGCCAGGTTGGCGAACAGGGTGATGGCGCTGGTGGCGTCGCACCAGGCGCGGCACGGGCCGGCGATGCAGATCGGCACGTGGTCGCCGCTGCCGCAGTCGGCCTCGCCGACGTAGATGCCGTTGGCGGCGTTGACGCCGCTGGCTTCGACCACACTCGTGCCCGAGACGGTCACGGCGTGGCCGGGATGGATCGTTCCACCGGCCACGAACGTCTTGATGACGCTGTTGGCACTGGTTGCCTGGCTCATGTTCTCACCTCACTTCTTGCTCTGCGGCGAACAGGCGGGTCTTGAGCTCGGGATGCTCGGCCAGCACCCGGTCCTGCGCCGTGACGATGTCGATCCCGTCCTTGGCCGACAGCAGGGCTGCCATCTCGGCCAGCACCACGTCGGCGGGCCGCTCCTGGTCGGAGTCGCCCTCGGCGGGCGAGCCCACTGCGCCGAGCTTCAGACCGGGGCCCTGCATGCGAGCCTCGATCGCAGCCAGCGCTCGTGCGTGGTCGACCTCTGCCAGGGCGAGGTAGACCTCGCGCTCGCCGGGCAGGATGTGGACCAGCTGCTGCTCGTCGGGCTTCATCGCCTCGGCGAGCTTGGCCTCGAACTCCCGCGTGCGCTCGGCCTTGTCGCGCTCGTCGAGCTGCCTCTGCAGGTCGTCGCGCTCCTCGGCCAGAGCGAGCACGGCGGCGCTCTGCGCCTCCTCGCTCGCGTCCTCGGCCAGCTGGAGGATGCTCAGGGCTTTCTCGTTCATGCGTCGTTCAACCCCTTTCCTTGCGGCGTGATCCTCGACGGTCGCAGCACCCGCACCTTCGCCCGCCTCGCCCATGGCGATGGCCTGCGAATCGGAGGGGAGTGCGGCGCCGGGAGCGCCGTCGCTGACGGGGACGTAGGTCGTCTCCCGCTTGACCTCGACCGGCTGGCCGAGGGTAATGCCTTGGTCCGTCGCCTCGTACGGGCAGCGCCAGTAGCGGGGCTCACCGCCCGACCAGGTGCTCCAGATGAGCCAGTCGGGGCCGAAGTCCTCGATCAGGGGCTCCTCGCCGCCGGGCTGCGGGAAGGCCGCCGCGACGGCCTCCTGGAGCAGCCGGCGGCGCTCCTCGACCGAGCCCGGCTCGGCCAGCTTGACCGCGCCGGCCTTGGCCAGCGTCTCGCGCAGGTAGGTGCGCACGGCGCGCACGCCGGGCTTGCCCTTGAGCGTGGCCGAGGCCTTGTCGAGCACGGCCTCGAGGTCGGCCAGCAGCGAGGCCATCGGGTCGTCCTCGCCCGAGTCGTCCATGACGAACTCGGCGAGCGACAGCGTGAGCGGGTCGCCGCGCCGCGCGGCCGCGTCCTGCACGCCGGGCATGAGGCGCAGCACCGGCGTGTTGGTCAGGGTGAGCGAGCGCAGCACGTTGTCGACCGTCTCGCCGGAGTCATTCATCACCACGCTGCCGATCTCGACCGAGCCGTACTTGTAACGCTCGTCGCTGAGCAGCTCGGCGCCCAGCGCGGTCCACTTCACGTCGGCCCACAGGGCGAGTCCGTCCTCGCCGCCACCCTCGTAGCCGGCCAGGTAGAGCCGCTTGACCCAGCCTGCCGCCGGGGCGCTGGTGTCGTGCTTGCCGGACGAGTCGACCACCGGCTCGGTGCCGAGCACGCCGGCCTCGAAGTTGGCGATCAGCTCGTCGGCTAGCTGCTCGGTGAGCGGCAGCTCGGGGTACTTGGCGCTGTGCCACTGTCCGATCGGGAAGACCATCATCGGCGAGATGTCGCCGGCCTCGATCCCGTCGGCCAGGCGCAGGCGGTAGAGCTCGACAAGGTTCATGCAGCCTCCTCGACGCCGCGCAGGATGAAGATCGGCAGGCAGCGGCAGTTGGCGCCGCCCTCGCAGTCCGGGTTCGGAGCCAGCGCGTCGACCTCGCCCAAGTCCTCGCTCTGGAAGCCGTCGGCCGCCTCGCAGACAGGGCAGGTGTTGGCGTCCAGGATGGCGCTGACCTGGCCGTAGGCGATGTCTGAGGCGCGCTCGTTGGCCTCGGTCGCCCGGCCCAGCTGCATCATGTCGGAGACGACCGCGCCGAAGCGCAGGGCGGCCCCGTCGGAGTCGCGTGTGACCGCCTCGGTGAAGCCGCCCGGGTCGAGCGGCACGCCGGCGGCGACGCGGGCGGCGGCGTGGGCCGCGGCGGCCAGGGTCGCGCCGGCGATCGAGCGTGCGATCGCGGCCGCCTCGACCTCGATCGCGTCCTCGGGATCGGGCAGCGCGGCCGCCACGGCGCGGCGCAGCTTGCGCGGCGGCTTCTCGGCGGCAGCGATCGTCTGGCGTTCCTCGAGCGGCGGTTCATAGACCGGCTCGCCGCGCTCCTGGCGCTCGAGCTCGTCGCTGACCTGCTCGCGGCCGGCGCGGTAGAACTCGTCCAGCACGGCGCGCACCTCGGCGGTGAGCTTGTCGACCATGGGCGGCTGGCCGGCGGCGAACTGGGCCAGCTTGCCGGCCTCCTGGGCGGCCATGGCACGGCGCGAGAGCTCGGCGATCAGCTTGTCGCGGGTCGCCTGGGTCGCCTCACGCACAGCCTGCTTGGCGTCGGTGAAGCGCCGGTCGACCTCGGCCAGGGCGACGTAGCGCTCGGCCCCGCGCGGTGCGCGGCGCAGCTCGCGGTCCTCGGCCAGCTGCAGACCGTGCGCGCAGCTGCACTCCGAGGCCCGGGCGGCCGGCTCGAAGCCTGCGCCGGCGGCCGGCGGCAGCTCGAACCGCGGCTGAACGAGCTGCGCCACCGGCGGACCCTCGGGGGCGTTGAGCTCGGCGCGGGCCCAGTCCTGCAGGTCCTCGGGCAGCTGCTGGAAGGCCTGCCCCATCCAGAGCAGGCCCTGGGCGAAGGAGCGCATGTCGACTGCCTGTACGTGGCCGAAGCGCAGCGTGGGGCGGTTGTCGTCGCGGGGGAAGTTGTAGGCCACCAGCTGATGGATCACGCCGCCGGAGGCGTTCAGCACGTCCTCGCGGTACTTGGCCTCGGCCTGCACGCCGTTGGCGAACAGGTCGTTGAGCGTCTTGCCCAGCGCCCAGGAGCCGGTCGTGGTGCCGAGGTCGAAGACCTGCGCCTGGCAGGTGGCCGAGAGCTCGCGGTTGCAGTAGCGGATCGCCTCGAGGATGTCGCCCACGTTGGCGTTGCCGGTGAGCAGCTGCACGCTGACGTTGTCGCCGTGCAGCGAGAAGCCGTCGGCCGAGAGACCGATGCGCTCGCCGATCTCCTCGAGCGTGCGCTTGGCCTCAGTGGGCAGCGTGCCGGTGTAGGTGATGTCGGGGATCCCGGCCAGACGCCGCACGGCACTGGGCAGGTCCATCTCGAGGTCGCGCTTGATCTTCCAGGGCCGGTACATCGAGCGCAGGATCGGCGTGCCCTGGAAGGAGGCGCCCTCCTTGTCGTGGCAGAACCAGACCAGCTTCTCGCCCGGGATGGTGCGCTCGCCGCCGTCGATCGGGCGCTGCACGACGTGATCGATGCCGCCGTTGTTGATGTGGATGTCCTCGACCGCGATCGAGGAGGTGGGACGCAGCTCGAGGTAGCAGCGCAGGTAACCGCTGGCCTGGTCGCGGTACCAGATGATCTCGAACGGCGCGAAGCCGTAGTCGAGCGCCAGCATGGTGTCGGAGACGAAGCTGCGCCAGGGGTAGTCGTCGATCAGCACCTCGCGCACCAGGTCGGCCTTGGCGACCGCGTCGGGATCGTCGGGGTCGGCCGGGTCGATCTGGGCGGTGGCCTGCACGAGGGGCAGGTTCTGGGCCCGGCGCAGGCCGCGGATGTGCGAGTCGTCGAGCCGCATCGAGCGGTAGGTGCGGCTCCCCTGACGACCGCGCAGGTCCCACTGACGCTCGGTCTCGGTGAGGCGCCGGCTGCCGCCGGAGACGGCGTAGCTGACCGAGTCGGAGCCGTACTCGGTCAGGTCGGCCTTGGGGCTCTTCTCAGCCAGCGAGAAGACGCTGCGCAGTCTGCTGGTGAAACTCACGCCTTAGAGTCTCGCCGCTCCGCCTGCCTCTTGGTGGGCAAACTTGCAGGGCCGCGAAAACCCTACATATGCAGGCGAATCAGACCGGACGGCGGCCGGTCATGTTGGTCGCGACGTACCACTCGGTCACGCCCAGGGCTTCGTTGATCGCCCAGTAGCGCAGCGCGTCGAGCACGTGCTGGTAGGGGCTTGACTCGCGCTGGTCGTAGAGGTCGGGGCGGCTCTTGTCGGGCGGCACGCTGGTCAGCGCCTCGATCAGGCAGGGGCAGTCGTCCGAGACCAGCAGCGGCAGGTCGGGGTCGGCGATCAGGCCGAGCAGGGCCACGCAGCCGTCCCGGATCCCGCTCGGCTTGCCCTCGGGCACGAGCCCGGCCCGCTGCAGCACCTCGAACTCGCTCTCGCCGGTCTGGGCGCCGGCCGCCTTGCCGGCCGGGTCGCAGAACGTGCCCAGCGGACTGACGCCCAGCTCGGCGTCGATCTCCAGCATGCGGGCGGCCAGCTCCGGCGTGGTCATCGCCGCACTGGCGTCGCGGAAGGCCGGCACCAGCTCGCGCACCACGACCGGCTGACCGGAGGGCAGGCGCTGGATCCAGAGCGCCGCCGGGTGGCGGAAGCCGAAGTCGACCGCGCGCCGGGTGACGAGCCCGGGCTGGGCCCGCAGCACGGTACGGTTGCGCTCGCTCCAGCGCTCGAAGAAGCGGCCCCCGGGCGCGGCGAAGGCCTCGCTCGGCTCGGAGGCGTACTCGCGCCGGGCGAGACGCGGCTCGGGCGCCTCGAGCACGTTCTGCCGGTACCACTCGCGGTCGCGGCCGGGATGCGCGTCCCAGGGGTAGAAGACCGCCTTCCAGCGGCCCTGGCCACGCTGCGCCTGGTCCCACATGCGGTTGGCCAGGTCGCCGGGCCCGTTGCCGGTGGTCGGCGCGAAGATGCGCTGCGCCGCGTCGAGCGAGGCCATCTGCTCCTCGGGCCAGGTCCAGAAGGCAAGCTCGTCGGCGAGCACGGCGTAGGGTGCCTGACTGCGGCCCGAGCGCCGCGTCGCCTTCATGCTCTTGATCCGCGAGCCGTTGGCGAAGACCAGCTCCTTGGTGTTGTCGCGCGCCAGCCTGGCCGGCGGCTCAGCGAGCGAGCCGTACATGATCCGCACCCGGTGCAGCGCGTCGACCGCGTCCTCGCCCGACTGGCTGAAGATCAGCAGCAGGCGGTTGCCCCAGAAGAGCGCCAGGTAGAGCAGGTGGGCCAGGATGAGCCAGGTGACGCCGAGCTGCCGCGCCTTGAGCAGCAGGAGCCGGTCACCCTCGCGCAGCCGGCGCAGACAGTCGCGCTGGAACTCCCAGAGCTCGAACGGGATCAGCTCGCCGCTGACCTTGTCCTCGATCCAGAGCGACTCGATGAAGGCGATCTCGGCCTCGAAGCTGTCCTGGCGTCCGTTCTCACCAGTCGCGCCCTCAAGGCAGAGGATCGCCCGCGCCAGGACGAGCGCCTCGGCGTCGCTCAGTTCAGCGCTGCTGCTTGCCGGCGCCGCCGAGGAAGTCGTCGACGATCTTGCGCGCCTGCTCGACGGTGAGCGAGACCCCGCCGCTGTGCTGGATGTTGCGTCTGTCACGCCAGTGTTCCGGGTCGCGGTTGTAGAGGAAGACCTGTATCGCGACGACGTTGCCCCCGATCGCCGCCTTGAAGAGCGCGTTCTCGACCTGTCCGATGCGCTCCATCTCGGCCTGCTCGCGCAGCTTGACGAACTCGGGGTGCTCGTTCTCGTAGACCCGGACCGTGTCGCGGTGGACGCCGGCCACCTTGGCCGCGGCGGTCTTGCTGAGCCCCTCCTCAGCGATGGCGCGCAGGAAACGCTCCTGCCGGAGCTTGCTGAACTTCTCGTATCCCTTGCGTGGCACGGACCACCTCCTTGCTCACACCTGTACTTTACGCCGCCCGAGGCGCCATTGGCGGGCGAGCTTGCGCCCCTTGCGACCGCAGGCGACGATGTTCAGGAAGCCGCTCGCGTTGAGACGCCGGACCGAGTCCCGCACGGCGGAGCGGTTGGTGTCCGACTCCTCGCAGCCGAGCGCCCGGCAGAGCACCAGCGGCCGGCCTGCGGCGCGCAGCAGCAGCAGGGCGACGCGCTCGTCGAGCTCCTGCGGCGAGACCTGGCGCGGGTTGAAGCCGCTGCGCATGTGCGAGCTGCAGACCAGGTCGTCGCAGTGGTCGCTGCCGAGCGCAGCGCCGCAGACCACGCAGCGCGCCTCGCCGGGATGATGATGGCGCCGGGCCGACCGGCTGACGACGGGCTGCGGGAGCGGCGGCCGGTGCAGCGTCACCACGGCGCGGCTACTCCTCGAGCGCCTCCGTCTTCTCGCGGAACGCATCGCGGACCGACTGGGCCAGGTAGTAGGCGAGGCGGAAGGACGGGTCCGAGTCGAGCACCCGGGAGACTTCGAGCCAGGACAGCCCGAGGGCCTCGCAGGCCGCCTCGGTGGAGACGCCCATGCAGAGCTGGCCGAGGAGCCGCTCCCTCTGCCCGGTCGTCAGCGCCATGGGGTGAGCCTACCATCGCCGCCGATTCTCGGCGAGGGCGGCCCCGTAAGGCTAAAGCGCCGCGTCTCCGAGCAGACCGCGCAACCGCCGCCCGGCTACCTGCACGGCCTGCTCCTGCAGGGTCGGCGTGGCGTGAGCGTAGGTGCGCATCAGGGTGCGCTCCGAGTCGCCGATCCAGCCAGCCACCACCTTGGGATGCACCCCGGCCTCGAGCATCTCGGTCGCGAAGGTGTGACGCAGGCAGTGGAAGTGGATCTCGGGCGCCAGTCCGGCGCGCCGCGCCAGGTAGCGGAACGAGCTGCCCAGGCCGCTGCGGCTGAGCGGCCCGCCGTCGTCGCCGCAGAAGACCAGCTCGCTGGAGAGCCCACAGAGGGCGAGCTGCGCGCTCCTCAGGCGGCGGTACTCGCCGAGCAGCTCGGGCAGCGGATCGGGCAGCGGCACCGTACGGCTGCCGCTCTTGCCGCGCACCTTGAAGCGGTAGCCGTCCTCGGTCCACTGCAGGCTGCGCCGCATGTGGACCACGCCGCGCACGAAGTCGAGGTCGGACCACTGCAGCGCCAGCAGCTCGCCCTGGCGCATGCCGGTCGCCAGCGCCAGCAGGATGAGCTCGTAGAGGCGGCTGCGCCGGCCCTTGAAGCCGGAGCGCGCCTGGGAGACCAGCGCCAGCTGCTCCGAGGCGGACAGCCAGCGCACCTCGGGGTTGTTCTCGGGCAGCGGCTTCAGCGCCTTGCAGGGGTTCTTGTCGAGCAGGTCCCACTGCACCGCGGCCGAGAGCGCGCCCTGCAGGAGCATGCGGTACTTGCGGATCGTCGAGTCCGACAGCCGCTCGGCGTAGAGGGTCGACTCGAAGGCGGTGATGTGCATCGGCCTGAGGCGGCCGAGCCGGTGACGACCGATCGCCCGCTTCCAGCGCTCGAGCCGGGGCCGCTCCGAGGCCCAGGTCGCCGGCGCGACGCTGCGCGCGTGGTACGGGGCCCACTGCTCGAGGAACTCGGCCACGGTCATGCGATCCGCGTCCTGCCACTGCCCCAGCACCAGCTGCGCCTTGACGCGGCGCTCGTACTCGCGGGCCTCCGCCTCGCTGTCGAAGGTCCGGCAGGTGCGCCGGTAGACGCCCCGTTTGTCGCGGCCCAGGCCGACCGTGGCCAGGTACCGCTCGCCTCTCTTGCGCACGCTCATCCGCAGCCCGCAGCCTAGCCTGCGGCGGGGACGGATGCAACAGTCGATGCAACAGGGCCCAGGCCAGCTCCCCCGCGGAGAGGAGAAGTGCCTGCAAAAGCAGTGGTGCCCCCAACGGAATTCGAATCCGTGCTGCCGGCTTGAAAGGCCCCTGGCTGATACCTCTCCCAGCGCGTCCTACCATCAGCTGCCCTCCCGCTCAGGCTCGAGCAGCCGCATCTGCGGACCGCGTACCTCCGCAGACCTGCGCCTCTGTTGCAACAGCGGTGCAACACCGCTGAAGCGGCCCTCGGAGTCGCGCTCCATCAAGGCCGCGCCGCCGAAGCCGACCACCGGCCGGTAGCGCACCTCCCAGTCGACCAGACTGTAGCCGGCTCGCCCTCGCACGCCGCGGCAGACGAGGCCGTGCCGGCGCTCGGCCCGCCGCACCGCGCCCTGGATGCGCCAGGAGTCGGCCACGATCCCCATCCCGGCCAGCGCCTCGCCGACGGCGAGCGGCTCCTCGCCGTGCAGGGCCGAGTGCAGCAGCAACAGGCCGGCGATGAGGCGGTCGAGGTCGACCCCGGTGGCCGCGTCGCTGCTCTGCTCCAGTCGGCGCCGCTGGCAGGCAGCGCAGAGCTCGTCCGGGTTGAAGGCCGACAGGACGGTGCCGCAGCCGGCGGCGCAGAGGCGCTCGGTCGCCGGCGTAGCGCTGCGAGAGGCGATGACGGCCACCGGACTTTTACCTTCGGTCGACAACGGCGGTCAGTCTCCCCAGCGTGACCTCGACCTCGGTGCGCGGCTCGCGGCGGTCGATCGCCTTGGCGACCGTCGCCACCGTGACCTGCGAGTCGTCGATCCAGAGCAGTCCGTTGAGTGCGTCCTGGACGCTCTTGAGCACGTTGTCGCCGTCGCGCCGCCGACCGTCGGGGAAGTAGCAGCGCACCAGCAGGCCGCACTCGCCGGCGTAGCGCTTGGCGAGGCCGGCCTGCATCATCGCCACCAGACAGGCGCTGCGCACGGCCGACTCGTAACGCCGCGTCGCCGCCGGCGTGTAGACGCGTCCGCCGCGGCCCAGACGGGGACGCTGCTTGCCCTGGGGGCGGCCGGGGACGGTGAAGGCGAGCCTGGTCACCCCGTCATCTGCAGCTATCTCCCGGCCGGCGTCGTCCGGCCGATCGCCGGGCAGCCCGTCGAGCCATGCCGTCGGGAACCCGAACGTGCCGCGCTCACCCCGGCGACGGCAGATGACGTGGCGACTGTTGGCGCCGGCGCCGACCAGCTCCAGCTCGGTGCCGACCCGGCTGGACCAAACGCCGCCGGCGTTGCCGTTGACGGTGACGAGCACCGTCGACTTCGAAGGGCCGAAGGGGTCGAAGGACGGAATCCCTATTCTTCTCTTAACGCGTATTTCGCGTATCACGTGTCTCATATACACATATTCCTAAGACTTTCAGGAAATGCCCTTCGAGCCCTTCGAATACCTGCAAATCGCCTATTTTTCATGCTTCGCTCATCCTTCGATTCGTCCTTCGTGCCCTTCATGTTTTGATTATCAGGATGCACACAACTGATCGAATCGGCCGAGTCCTTCGAAGGGCAGGCTGTCTCTTTGCGAAGGGCAGGTGAGTCAATCGTCCCGTCATTCGAAGGGCTCCCAGGTCCTGTGATCGTCGTCGTGGTCACGCGGGCGGAGGACGTGATCGCGCATCACAGAGCGCCGCGTGTGGGGATGTTTGCCGAACTCGACCCCGTGCTCACGGAGCCGGATCGCCAGGTTATTGGCCGTCAGCGGACGCTTGATCCCGGCCGCCGAGCACCAGATCGTGTACCGTGCGAAGACCCGCTCCAGCGGCGTGTCGACGCCCTCTGCGCGATCGAGCTCCTGCTCCATGAACTGGCCGATCACGTCGATGTCGCTGCGGTACTCGGCCGTCTCCATGAGCACACTGGTGGGTGGGTCGAGGCCCTGCTCGGACCAGCGCGAGTAGCCGTCGGCCAGCCAGTTGAAGATGCCGGGCAGCTCGTCAGCCAGCTTGCTGAGCAGCTGCGGATCCTGGTCCGGCTCCGGAATCGAGACGTTGAAGCCGATCTTGAGGAAGCGCCGCCAGAAGCCCTGGTCCGCGCCCTCAAGCTTGGGCAGGTGGTTGGTCGAGAGCAGCAGCGAGAAGCAGGGCCGAAAGACTGTCGGCCGGCGTGCGTACATGCCGCGCGGAGAGACACGCTCGCCGCCGGTGTACTGCTTGAGCAGCGCCTCGTCGAGCCGGTGGTGGTAGCCGCTCTCGGTGGCCGCCACGAGGCGCTTGCCGGCCAGCTCGACCAGGTCCTGGCGCTGCGACGCGCCGCCGCTATCCTGGCTTGCGCACCAGGTGGCGAAGTCGGTCGTGGCGGCGTAGTCGCCGAGCACCGCCGCCAGTGTCTCGACCGTGACCGTCTTGCCGTTGGCGCCGCTGCCGTACGGCATCAGGATGCGGCGGTTGTCTGATGGGGAGATACCCGACAGGGCGCGACCGGCCCAGCGCTGGAAAAAGAGCAGCAACTGTAGGTCGCCGGCGAAGATCGTGTCGAGGTGCCCGATCCAGCGCGGACAGGCGGCCTCCGGCTCGTACATCACGCCGGCCAGGTGGGTCATCCGGTAGCTGGGGTCGTGGGGCAACAGCTTGCCCGATCGTAGGTCATAGACGCCGTTGCGCAGATTGACCAGGTGCGGGGCGGAGTCGAACGTGTCGAGACTGGTGCGAAGCTCGGGCTCGATCTGGGCCAGGCGCAGGATGTTGGTCAGCCCGGCCGCCGAGGCCGCGTGCGTGACGAAGCGCGCCAGCGGCCGGTCGTCCTTGCCGCGTGCCGCGGTGCGCATCCCGGCCACCGTCTGCTGCACCAGGCGCAGTGCCGCGTCGGCATCGCGCACGAAGCGACCGGTCATCTCCTCGTAGACGAGCCACTCGCCCGTGTACCAGACGCGGCCGCGGTGCTGGCGGGCGAACAGGTGCGCCGAGTCAGACTCGGTCAGCTCGTCGGGCAGCCGCGGCATTGCGTGCGGCGCTGCCGCCTCCGCTTCGGCGAGGGCGGCGTCGACGATGCCGCGCGGATCGCCCTCGAGCCCGGTCAGCACGGCCAGTTTGGCCGACACGGCCTGGGCTCGCTCCAGCGGCGGCAAGGCGACCACGCTGCGGGCCCAGTCGAGCAGCCCGTCGCCAAGTCGCCCATCGCCGTCCTGTGATCGGAGCGCAGCTTCGCGCAGCAGCGGATCGGCGGCAGCTTCGTTGGCCCGAGCCACCCTCGCCCAGTCAATGCCGGTCGCATCATCGGAGCTGCCCGCCGCCTCCAGGATCCGCGCGGTCAGGTCGGAGACGGAGTCAGTCATAGGCGACCACCAGGCAGGCTCACGAGCGCAGTCCTCGCAGTCGCGACAGAGCGCGAACTACCCTGCGCCACCACGGCAGTGTGACAAGTTCGAGATTGACGATGTAGCTCTGCGGCGCGCCGCTTGATGTGGTCGTCGATTGCGGCTGCCATTCGTATTTGCTCATTTATCGTCCTCGCCCGGTGCTTCAAACACCGCGACCCAGCCCTTCCCGTCACAGCCGTGACAGCGGCGGGAGACGTTGCCGACGTTCCCCGAGACAGCATCTGGACCGACCGTCCACAAATTGCCGCTGCCTTTGCAGACTGGGCAGAGCTGCGCCCGTCCGGGGCGTTGTTCGTGTCCGGGACAGTGAATGAACACGCGCCGACAACCGGGACAGCTCGGGTATGGACACGTTTGTGGAGCTATGCCACCAATGCAGGCCGTCATTTCTCCTCCTCTGCATGCTCTGAGTCGGATGTGGCTGCGAGGATGCGGAGCGTCTTCTCAAGCAGCTCTATGCGTTTTTCGAGCAGACGCAGCGAATCGCGCTGCAAGAGGACTTCCACGAAGATGAGGAATACTGCCGCCGTCAGCAGGGCCATTGGGATTAGGGTTGGGATTAGATGCCGATGAGGACAAGAATGTCAGCTTCCACAGGTTACCTCCTGTACGGCGACCGGAGCAGGGTCGCACTTTGACCGACGCGGCCGGAACGGCAGGTCGGGGTACTCCATGAGGACGAGGCGCGTGAGCGACGCCTTGAGGTTGTTGTTCACGAGGAACGGCTCGTCGCCGGCGCGGCGCAGACCGAGCTGCTCAGCGATGGCCGGCGAGCGGAGCGCCTCGAGGTATGCCTGCATGAAGCAGCGGCCCAGCCGGCGCTTGTCGCGATGCGCCCACTCGATGATCTTCTGGTAGGCGGCCGGGTGAAGATCCCGCCACTCGATCGCTTCCATGAGCGTGGTGTTGTCGAGGGTGAGCTGCAGCGGCGTCACGGCGCCACCTCCGACCCCGGCGTGCGCTCGGCGCGCCAGCAGCCCTCGCCCTCCCAGCCGGAGAACGGCGGGAGTTGATGCTGCATCTCCCACTTCACGGACTCGTACCTCTCCCTGGCGGTCACGGCTTCACCTCTGTGGTCTCCACGACCTCCACCAGCTTCGCCCTCGGCACCCGGAACTTGCCGTCTGTTCCGTAGGGCACGACCGCGCCGACCATCCACTCCCACTTGACAAGCACCTTCCAGATGGGGAGGTTTTTGTCGCTGTTCCGGCGCACCCAGTCGAGCGTCGCCACGTTGACGCCGCACCCGCAGTCGTCGGTCGGGTTCGGGTTCACGACCTCGCTGATCTCGGCTCCCGGTTCCTGCTTCCACGACTCGGGCGGCTGGTTGTAGAGGCCGAAGGTCTTGTACGCCTCGATGCCGCCCCTGACGCGCTTGCAGTTGGCGGCGAGCCAAGCGCAGGGGTCGAAGATGCCTTGCGCCCCGCTCAGGTCCGCCTCGCGCAGGTCCGCCCCGCGCAGGTTCGCCCCGCGCAGGTTCGCCCCGTGCAGGTTCGCCCAGCTCAGGTCCGCCTCGCTCAGGTCCGCCTCGCGCAGGTCCGCCCCGCGCAGGTCCGCCTCGTGCAGGTTCGCCTCGTGCAGGTTCGCCCTCTGTCCCGCTCCCTCGCCCTTGAGCCACAGGGCGTGCGCGTCCAGGACGGCTTTCAGTTGGTCGGCGGTCATTCAGGTGCCCCCGTGGTCGGGGTCCAGCGGGAG
>Ga0209605_1001479_pt1 | contig 25810 bp, 16 predicted proteins | sample AD_UKC035_MetaG_FD_184408 | JGI IMG/M metagenome (GOLD analysis project Ga0209605, IMG submission 184408) | Active sludge microbial communities of municipal wastewater-treating anaerobic digesters from USA - AD_UKC035_MetaG (SPAdes) (version 2) | ecosystem: Engineered > Bioreactor > Anaerobic >...
ACTGTCGGCACTGCACGAGAAAGCGAATCGCGGGCACGCGAGAGACCAGCATCACCAAGCGGCGTCTGGAGCAGATTGCCGCTTACCTGACGGAGCATCCGCAGATCAGCGATGTGATCGTCTCGGGCGGCGACCCGCTGACGATGAGCACCGAGCACCTGGAGATGGTGTTGTCGCGTCTGCGTCAGGTGCCCTCCGTGCAGATCATCCGGATCGGGAGCCGTGTGCCGGTGGTGTTGCCGATGCGCATCACCGACGAGCTGTGCCAGATGATTTGCAAGTACCACCCGGTGTGGATCAACACGCACTTCAATCATCCGCAGGAGCTGACGCCGGAAGCGGCGGAGGCTTGCAGGCGGCTGGCCGACGCAGGCGTCCCGCTGGGCAACCAGTCGGTCCTGCTTCGCGGGGTCAATGACGACCCGCGGATCATCGAGCAACTCTGCCGCGGCCTGGTTCGAATGCGGGTCCGCCCGTACTACATGTACCAGTGCGACCTCGTCCGAGGCGTGGAGCACTTCCGCACCCCGCTGACACGAGGCATGGAGATCATGGAGTATCTTCGCGGCCGGCTCAGCGGTCTGGCGATCCCCACGTTCGTGGTCGATGCCCCGCACGGCGGCGGCAAGATCCCCGTCCTGCCGAGCTATGTGGTTTCGCAGAGCCCGACTCACACGGTTCTGAGGAACTACGAAGGCATGCTGATTGCCTATCCCGAGCCGCAACAGCGGTTCGACGGCCAGTGCACCGCGCCGCGCGAGGAGTCCTCGCCGGGAGTGTGGGAGCTGGCCGCGGGCCAATACAGCCGAATCCAGCCCAAGGAGACCGTCCGTCTTGCAAGACGCCAGTCCTGCTGTGCGTCGGATGAGTCGGTAGGGGAATTCTAAGCAATGAGCAAGACATCACATCCGGCCGCGTGTCCCTCACGCGGCCGGAGTCATTTGATGACCGTAGGATTGGTCTACGATCTTCGAGACGATTACCTCGCCCAGGGTTTCACGCAGGAGCAGGCCGCCGAGTTCGACTCCGCCGCGACGATTGACGCCCTCGAAAAGGCCATTCGATCTCTCGGATATGCCACCGAGCGAATCGGCAACGGGATGGCCCTCGCCCAACAGCTCGCCGCGGGCAACCGGTGGGACCTCGTGTTCAACATCGCGGAGGGGTTGTACGGACGCAGTCGCGAGGCCCAGACGCCCGCCCTGCTGGAGATGTACGGAATTCCCTACACCTGCTCCGACCCGCTGGTGTGCGCCCTGACGCTGGACAAGGCGATGACCAAGCGCGTGCTCCAGTCGGCGGGTCTGCATACGCCCCGCTTTGCGGTGGTCACGTCGCCCTCGCAGGTGGAGAGCTTGGATTTGGACTACCCGCTCTTCGCCAAGCCTCTCGCGGAAGGCACGGGCAAAGGGGTCGACAAGGATTCCCGCGTCGATTCGCCGGCGGCACTCGAGAAGGTGTGCGCCCGTCTGCTGGAGCGGTTCGCCGAGCCGGTCCTGGTCGAGGAGTATCTCCCCGGTCGGGAGTTCACGACCGCCATTCTGGGGACGGGGTGCGACGCCCGCGTGCTGGGGACCATCGAGTTCAGGATCGAGGCCAACGCCCCCGCCCAGGACTACTCCTTCGACGTGAAAGAGCAGTGCGAGCAGTGCGTGACGTACTTCCCCATGCCGAAGGGTGCCCTCCGCGATGAAGCGGAGGCCCTGGCCCTCGCGGCCTATCGCGTGCTCGAGTGCCGTGACACCGGGCGCGTGGATATCCGTCTCGACGCGCAGGGCCGTCCCGCGTTCATCGAGATCAACCCGCTGCCGGGCATGCATCCGACGCACTCGGATCTGCCCATGATCGCCACGCAGGAAGGCATGTCCTACGAGGAATTGATCGGCAGCATCGTCCACAGTGCCCTTGCCCGCCAGGAGTCCACACCGTGCAGCGCCGGAAAACGAGCGTCCTGATCCTGTTCAACGAGCCCAGATCCGCCGGTTCCTCCGCTCGGAAAAAGGCAGATCGGGCCTGCTTCGAGAGGGAAAAACCTCCCTCTTCGATCTTTCCCTCTCAAACCGCGGCCTTCGCGGAGAGTGAAGCGGGCGTTCTGGCTGAGGTGCAGGCGGTGAGCGAGGCGCTGGATGCCCTGAAGATCGCCCATCGTGCGGTCGGCGTACGACAGTTCGTAGACTTGCCTGCGGTCTTGTCTGCGGCGGACGAGCCCGTGGTGTTCAATCTCATCGAGGGCTTCTGGTCGGACCCGGGTCAGGCCGTTCACGTGCCCACGGTCGTCGCCAGCCTCGGCAAAGCCTGCACCGGCAACGACACGCAAGGTCTGCTCCTGTCGCTCGACAAGTGGCAGAGCAAGACCCTTCTCGCAGCCGCCGGGCTGCCGACCCCCAAGGGACTCCTCGTCCCTCCGGGACGATCCATTCCTGCGAAGGACCTGTTCGACGGGCCCTGGATCGTCAAGCCCGTGCAGACAGACGCCAGCGAGGGGATCGATAAGACCAGCATCGTCCGCACGCGGGGCAAGGCCCTTCAGGAGGTCGTTCGACGCATCCACGACCGATTCGGTCAGCCTGCCCTGATCGAACAGTTCATCGAGGGGCGCGAGCTGAATATCTCCGTGATCTGCCGCAAGGGAAAGGCCGAAGTGCTGCCCCTGGCGGAGATCGATTTCAGCGCCTTCGAAGCGGGCCGACCCCGCATCGTGGGCTACGAAGCCAAGTGGCTCGAAAACAGCTTCGAGTACATTCATACGCCTCGGATTATCCCCGCGCGGGTGCCGAAGCGGCTGGCGGAGCAGATTCGCACGCTGGCCGCAGCGGCCTGCCGGACACTTCGCTGCTTCGATTACTGCCGAGTGGACTTCCGCTCGGACAAGGAAGACCGACCCTACATCCTGGAAGTGAACGCCAATCCCGACATCTCGCGGGATGCCGGCTTCGCTGCGGCGCTGACTGCGGCGGGCATCTCCTACAAAAGCTTTGTCAAGCTGACCATCGACAACGCGGTAAAACGATTCAAAGACGGTCTGAAGGGTCAAGTTCCAAGTGGGCGGTCTTCACGCTCCAGACTTCACACTCCAGACTCCAAGCGGTCCATCAGCATTCGTTGGTGCAAGCCCGAGGATCGCCAGACGGTGTTGTCCTTCCTTGCCCAGACCGGTTTCTTCCGACCTGATGAGATCGACATCGCCCGCGAGGTCCTGGACGCGGCGCTGGCCGACGGACCTACGGGCCACTACCAGTCGTTCGTCGCCGAGATCGACGATCAGACGGTGGGCTGGGTCTGCTACGGCCCAACGCCCTGCACGGTCGGGACGTTCGACATCTACTGGATCGGGGTCTCTTCTGCCTGGCAGGGGCACGGCATCGGCCGGGCCTTGACCGGCTTCGTGGAGCAGGCGATTCGTGACCGAGGCGGCCGGCTGTTTGTCGTCGAGACTTCGGGCCGGGAAAGCTACACCCCGACGCGCCGGTTCTACGAAGCCCTGGGGTATCGTCTGGCGGCCAGCATCCCGGACTTCTACGGCCCCGGCGACCCGCGGGTCATCTTCGTCAAAGACGCCGCAGTTGACCGGCCTGTGTGAGTTGCGTATTCGTGCTGTAGGTGTTGCGCCCGCCCAGGATCGGGTCCTTCTCGATGTAACGTTCCCAATCAGCCATCGCATCCAGCATTGCCTTGCCGCGTCGGCAGTCTTCGATGGTCATCTTGCCCGACTGCACCAGATCATAGTACGGCCCGATATCCGTCTGGCGGTAAAGGCCGGCGAAGTGCTGGTAGAACTCCTCTCGCGGCAAACGGGTGGGCAGAACGGCGTGTAGGGTGTCAAAGCAGGAGTAGTCGTCCGTCAGCAGCTCATTGCGGCGTTCCCGGTAGAGTTGCGTCCCGGGCAAGGGTGTGAGGATTGTGAACTGAGTGTGGGTGATCCGGTGTTCGCACACGTAGTCGCGAAGTCGGTTGAAGTCGTCCTGTGTCCAGTCCGGATCGACGATGAACGCGCCCCAAATGATGACGCCGTTGTCCTGGAGGATCTGGATGGCCCGGTTGTTCGTGTCGATCGTGCAGGACTTTCCGACGCCCTGGAGAACCTTGTCCGATCCGCCCTCCAGGCCCAGCAGGACCGCATACAGCCCGATGTCCACCCAGTTCTTCACGAGATCGGGATGCCGGACGATGGAATCCGTGCGGCATTCCATGGAGTATCTCTTGCGAATGCCCTCGGATCGGATCATGTCGGCGATCCTGGCTTCCCGCTTGTAGTTCATCAGAAAGTTGTCATCCACGAATGTGATGTGATCGGTGGTGACGTCGGCCACTTCCGAAAGGACCCTTCCGGCCGGCATCTGGTTGATGGCGCCATGATAGAACTCATGGACACTGCAGAAGTTGCACCGGAACGGGCAGCCTCGGGACGTTGCGACAGACGTATCCGGCTTGTCGAAGAGGAAGAAGTACTCGCTGCGGTAGGCTTCCGTCAAATTGCGACGCGGCATCGGCAAATTGCCGAGATCGATCCGGGCGTGCGATTGCCCGTTCCGGATGAAGGCGCCTTCGCGATTCTGCCAGACGATGTTGGGGACGTCATGGAGGCTGAGGTGGTCTTCCACCGCACGGACGAGCGGGGCGAACATCACTTCGGCCTCGCCGATCGCGACCGCGTCCACCTGGGGCAACGAGAAATCCTCCGGCAGAAGCGTGGCGTGGTGGCCGCCCGCGACGGTGAAAACCTCCGGCGAGAAGGACTTGACCCGACACAGCACGTCCTGGGCGGCGTAGACCTCCGGCGTCAGGGCGGTCACCGCCACCAATTCCGGCTGGAATCGTCGCAGCATGAAGTCCAGATCGTCGTCCAGACGCATGTCCAGGATGCGAACATCGTGCTCGGGGACCGTCGCTGCGATCATTTCCAGATGCAGCGGTTCCGGTGATGCCGCCAGGGGGAACCCGATGCCCTGCGACAAACGGGGTTGAACCAGAAGAATCCGCACAATTGCACCTCACCTATCTGGAGGCTGCAGGACCTTGCCGCATCGCGGCGGGATTCGTGCGTCCTCGGTGTCTGACAACAAAGACGGTCGAGCTACCCGGCGGTGCGAGCAGCGTTCATGTGCCCCCTCGCCCGATGCAACCTGCGCAGGAAATCCCCCTTGCGGAAATCGGACATCCATTTCCGCATCGTGATCCAACCGCCGAATCGCACCAGGCGGATCTCCCATCGTCGGAACCAGATGCTCCAACCTGCCCGGAGACGATGGAGTGAGAAGACCAGCGCCGGGAACGACAGGATGCTCGCAGCGACCAGCAGCGCATAGCGGAATTGGTAGACCCGGCTCATGATCCGCTTGCCGGCGCGCTGCAGTTCCTCCGCGGTCAGGGGCGCATCCGGCTCGAACAGCGGGAAGTTGCCGTCATAGTACTCCCAACCCACGTCCTGGAGCGGATAGATCCGACCCTGTTCTTCCAGCCGTTTGCGGAGGTCCGTGCCGGGCAGCGGAACCGGGAGCAGGACCTGAACGCTGTCGATTCGTGATTTGCGAATGAACCGCCTGAACTGCCTGACCCGCTCGGCGACGGGCATTGTGAATTCGCTACCCAAGGCAAGCGGGTAGCCGAAAATGAACATGCCGTGAACCCAGAACCCGGTCTTGCGAAACACCTTCACCAGCGAGAGCATCTTCTCGGCATTGATGTGCTTGTTCATGGCCTTGAGCTCCTCGTCGATGGGGGACTCGAAGCCGATGGCGACGTGCCGGATGCCGGCGGAACGCATCGCCGCCAGCATTTCGGGGTCGTTACCCTTGTCCAGTCGGATCTGCACGGTCAGCGATAGCTGTCTGCCGATCTGCTCCTGGTATTCCCGGAGGCTCTGGCAGAACCGGATCGTGTCGTCGCGCTGCTGGCCGAACAGGTCGTCCACGATGAAGAACCGCCTGGCGTCGCGGGTCTCGACGAGATAACGGATGTTCTCGAGCAATCGGTCGGCCGAGGCAGGTCGCGGCTTGCCCTTGACCGTACAGAACTCGCATTGCATCGGGCACCCGCGAATCCGCTCGACCGGATAGACGCGGATTCCGGCATAGCGAACCAGGGAGAAGTCCGGGAACGGAAACCGGTCGAAATCCATCAGCGGCTCGCGACTCGTCGTGCAGACGACCTGCCCGTCTCGCAGGTACGCGATGCCCTGGATGGCGGACACATCCCGGCGGTGCTCGATTGCCTGGAGAAGCTCGCGAATCGTCTCCTCCCCTTCGCCCAGAACGACGAAGTCGATGCCGTTGGACAGGGCTTCCGCGATATTGGGTCCCGCGAAGTGTTGCCCGCCTGCGACGGTAATGACGCCCATTCGCTTGTACTGCTTCGCCAGTTCGTAGAGTCGGGGAATCGTGCTCGTGAGCCCGCCGTAGAAGCCGACGACGCCGGCGGGACGCTGCCGCTGGATCAGGTCGTGGTCGGCGCCGCGCGAATCCGCTCGCGGCCCGCATCGCCCGAGGTTGTTCTCGTCGATGACCTCCGCGTCCCAGCCGGCCATGTCGTTGACCGCGGTGGCGACGCGCACCGGACCCAGCGCGGTGGTCCTCACCGCAATCCGCGAGTAGATATTGAAAGCGGGAAACGCCGGAACGACGATCCGAAGCCGTCGTCTCTTCTGTGCCGGATTACTCATAACAGAACACCTATTCATTTATAGTGGTATCGCGAACCGCGATGCGACGATCATACCCTGGCGCGTTCCCCGAGGCAAGGAATTCTGCCGGGAAATATCGACCGCAAGATCGTTATTTTGTATGAACAAACACTCGAATGAAGGACAAGAAACTTGCTTTCCTCGACGGGAGGCAGTATAATGCCATGTAGTTGCCCTGGACCAGGGCTAACCCCTATAAGGAAAGATCATGGCTGTCGAACTGTATTCTGAGGACATCATCGTCGTTGCCACGGCGGACAAACCTTCGCCTTTCAAGATCTGGCTTCGGACGGAGGAATCAGGCGATCTCACGGGCGACCTTCGGTGGCTCCGCGACGAATCCCCCGACTATCACGTTATCGTGGACCTCGCCCAGACGAAGAGCATCGGGTCCGAGAGCTACAAGGCTCTTGTGGATTTGCGGGAACGGACCGAGGAAGACGACTATCGTTTCGTCCTGTGCGGCTTGTCTTCGCATCTGAAGCGGGAACTGAAGTGCATGGGTCCGACGTGCGAGTTCGATGCGTTCGATACCCGGGAAGCAGCCATTGCGGCGCTCTCGCCCAGGCGTGAACTGCTCCTGGAACGGGGGCTTGCGGAGCAGGCTGGAGTCGTCGCAACTCCCAAGGTGTGACCGCTGCCTTCGGCGGCCCCGCCCGGCTTCCCGCGGGACGGGACTTGCGCCTTACCGGCAGACCCGGGCGATGGTATGATGCTCCCATGCCCGAAATCATCAAGAGCCATATCCTCCATCTGCTGGAAAAGGACCGCACGCCGCGAAAGCTCGTGCACCTGGAGCAGGAACTGGGTGTCCAGGGAGACCTCAAAACGGTCTTTCGCCAGGCCATCGAGTCGCTGTGTGCCCAGGGGCGGATCATCGTCGGGCCGGGCAACGTGGTCCGCCTGCCTGCGGAGTCCAACGAGGTCACCGGCGTTTTCAAGGCCAATCCCCGCGGTTACGGCTTCATCACGCCGGAGCAGTCCGACGTGGAGGGCGAGCTGTTCATCCCCGCCAACGCCACCGGCAACGCCATGACGGGAGATCGTGTCGTTGCGAAGATCCTGCGCCGCGGCGACGAGGACCGACTCAGCGGGCAGATCGTCCGAATCCTGGATCGCGCCCATAAGACCGTGGTCGGCACGCTGCACCAGGAGCCGACCGGCTGGCTCGTCCAGCCCGACGGAGGGGACTTCTCCCGCCCGATCCAGATCGAGGGCATCGATCCGAAGGAAGGTCAACCGGATTGGGAGAGGGGAGAGCGGGTCTCCTTTGAGAGGGAGAAACCTCCCTCTTCGGTCTTTCCCTCTCGAACTCCCGGTGTGCGTCGGGTGTTTCGTCCTGTCCATCCTCCAGCGGAATCGAGCCAGGAGATTTCGTCGAGGAATACAGGCCCGGTCTCCCTTTTTCCAATCCGCCACGGCGACAAGGTGTGTGTTCAGATCCGCTCGTATCCGACGCGCTCGCAGGCGGCCCGCGGCGTGATCACGCAGGTGCTCGGTCGGCCGGGCGGGTCCGAGACCGAGATCGCGGCGGTCATCCAGCGTCATGGCCTGCGCGACGCCTTCGATCCGTCCAGTCTCGTCGAGGCGGTCAACGCCAGATCCGCCTTCAATCCGCACGACACGCGAGATCGCGAGGACCTCGCGGGCACGCTGATCGTGACCATCGACCCGCCCGACGCCAAGGACTTCGACGACGCGGTCAGTCTCACCCGCGATCGCGAAGGGCAGTGGGTCCTCGGCGTCCACATCGCGGACGTGAGCCACTTCGTCGCGGAAGGCTCCGCGCTGGACCGGGCCGCACGCGAACGCGGCAACAGCGTCTACTTGCCGGGCAAGACGCTGCCCATGCTCCCCGAGATGCTCAGCAACGACCTCTGCTCCCTCCAGCCGGGCCAGCGTCGCTATACCAAAAGCGTCTTCCTGACCTACAGCAAGGACGCCCACATCCGATCCGTTCGCTTCGCGAACACGATCATCAAGTCGAAGGCCCGCCTGACGTACCTCCAGGCCGATCAGGTCCTCCAGGGCGATCCCGCGGGTCTGCCCAAGGACGTCGTGGCCCTCCTGCACGACATGGAATCGCTCGCCCGCGGCATCGAGGACCGACGCCGGCGGGCGGGCATGCTGCAGCTCGATGCGTTCGCCAACGAGCTCGTGAAGGACGAGGTCGGGCAGGTGATCGGGGTCCAGCCCGAGGACACCAGCTATCCGCACACCATCATCGAGATGTTCATGGTCGAGGCCAACGTCGCGGTCGCGACCCTGCTGGACCGCTACTGCATCCCGTTCATGCGGCGTATCCATCCCGAGCCTGACTCGAGGGCCTTGTACCGACTCTCGCAGACCCTCCGGCTCCTCGGCGTCACGCTCTCGCGGAAGCCCCAGCGCGCGGATATCCAGGCGGTGCTGAGTCAGATCCGCGGCACGAAAGTCGCGCTGCCGGTCAACCTGCTGGTCCTGCGAACCCTGGAGCGGGCGACCTATTCGCCTGCGAGCGTCGGCCACTATGCCCTGGCGGCCTCGAAGTACTGTCACTTCACCAGCCCGATCCGCCGCTACGCGGACCTCATCGTGCACCGGGCCTTGCAGGGGCATCTCACCGGCGGCGTGGACCGCATCCGACGGCTCTACGCCTTCCCCGACCTTGCGGAGCTCGGCGAGCACATCTCCGAAACCGAGCGGGTCGCGGACGAAGCGGAGCAGGAGCTCAAGACGATTCTCATTCTCCATCTTCTGCAAAGACGCGTCGGCGAAGAGTTGGAGGGCGTCGTCGTGAGCTTGAGCGGGCACGGCGCCGCGGTGCATCTGCCCGAGTACGGCGTGGAGGGCCTGATCCCGCGCGAGGCCCTCGGCCCGGATCGCTGGCAGTTCGACGAGCAGAACCAGTGTCTCCTGGGCCGGCACACCGGCGCCATCCTGCGACTGGGCCAAACGATGCAGGTGCGAATCGTCGATGTCCGCCCGGCCGGCGGGCAGCTCGATCTGGCGCCGGCCGGCGGGCTGGTCATGAAACCGCCCGAGCACGGCAAACGGCCGGCGCCGCGTCGCGGATCGTCCGCCAAGCGCCGAAGGAGCCGAAAGAAACGCACCACCTGAGTGGAGAACGGGAGCCGCTATGGAATCGCCGAGAACCACGCCGTACAAGTGTCACGTCTTCGTCTGCGTGAACGACCGTGGGGGAACGCGAAAGTCCTGTGCCGATGGGAACAGCAAGGAAATCGCGGCGCGCATCAAGGAAGCCGCGAAGAGGCGTTTTGCGCCCGGAGACGTCCGCGTGTCACAGAGCTTGTGCCTGGGTCTGTGCGAGTTCGGCCCGAACGTCGTCCTCTATCCGCAGCGGATCTGGTTCCAGGGCGTAGCCGCGACCGACATCGATTGCATCCTCGACGCGGTCGCCCAGGCGCTGGATGAGTGCCCATGACTTGTGGTCGATCTGATTGGGATCAGTTCGCAGTGTGCCCGTAAGGGCATATCTTCGCGCCACGGGTCACGAGCCACGGGTCACGGGATAGCGCCTTACGGCGTCACTGCGAACAGGTCGGCCGCAGCCGGATTACTCGACGACACCGGGGGACGGAAGGCTCGCCCGCCAATTGGCCGGGTCGCTCCCATCGGACGCCAGGTCGATCCGGCTCAGGGACAGGCCGTAGCCGTCCGCCTCGGTGGGCCAGGAATCGACGCCGGTCACGAAGTTCTCCGGGTGCGATCCGTCGCTGTATGTCACCGCGTCGGCGACGATCCAGTTCCGCGTACCGTCGAGGTTCCCGTCGCTCGGGCAGAGCAGCTCCAGCGTCTCGACACTGTTGGCGAGCTTGCCGCCGCCCCACTCCACGATCTGCGTGTTCGCAGGGATGCTGTAGGCCGCCCGGCAGGCGGCCAGGTCCTTGACGAGCAGCAGGCACTCGCCCGGCGCCAGCGTCACCGGCGAATCGGCGGGGAACGTCACGTCGATGGCCGGATCGTCGGGATTGTCGGTGAACCGCCAGGCCAGTCCGCGGATCGCGTCGTAGAGCGTGACAGCGGCGTCGGCGGTATTGACCAGCTCGACGTATTCCGCGTCGTCCGATCCATCGGGGTGGTACATGATCTCGCTGATCCGAATGGAGTCGGGCGCCGGGCCGACGTCGAAGATCGCCTGGGCCAGGCCGCTCCACGGACTGTAGGCGTTGCTGGCGACCAGGACGCGGGCCTTGACCTGGGTGCTCTCCGTGATGGTGATCGGGCCGGTGTACGTATACACGGTCCCGCCCGAGCCGCCGGTATCCGGCGTGGCGATCTCGCTCGCGACCAGCTCGGCACAGAACAGCAGGTCCGAGCTGCTCGCTCCGGAATTCAGCCCCTGGATGGCGAGCAGGTTCTGCCCTTGTTGCAGCAAGGCCAGGCAGGCGGAGACGTCGAATTCCTCCCAGACGATCGCGGCGTTGTCGTCGTGGGTGCCGCTGGCGCCGGAGTTCCACACGGGTGTGCCGGTGAACTGGGCCCGCGCGATCTCGGTGCCGTTGAGCCAGGCAACGAAGCCGTCGTCATACCGCATGTTCAGCGTCAAGGAGTCGAACGTGCTGGTATCGCCTGAAACGGTGAACGGGATGCGGATGCAGCAGGTCTGATTGACGTTGTACATCGCGGCTTGCAGGTCGATGGTGAAGTAGGCCTGGAAGCCGCTGCTGCGTTCGTAGCCGACGCCGCCCGTGCCGCTGATCCAGGCGGAGTCGTCGAAGGCCAGACTGCTCCGCCAGGCGTCGCTGATCGCGGCAGTCGGGACGAGCACCTTCTTGGCGGCGCTCTCGGCGACCAGGGTGGTTGAGTTCACGACGGTCACAGTGGAATCGGTCGGGCGCGGGTCCGAGCCGTCGAGCGTGTAGAAGAGCGTGCCGCCGGCGTGGGGATTGCTGATCGCCACCGTCGTGCCGGACTCGACCCGCCCTGCCTGGGGAGCGATCGTCGGCGGCTTGACGAACTGGCTATCGACCCAGGTGCAACGAGTGGCCAGCCAGCTCTTGAGGTGATCGATCTCGCCCTGGAAGGTGGTGTACCGCGAGCCCGCGCCGGTCCACTTGGCGTAATTGCGGGGCGCCGCCTCGCGAATCTCGTCGGCCATCGCGTCGATGGTGGCGTTCAGACTCGCTGTGCTGAAGGGACCCGTCCGCAGGGCATACCAGCGGTCGATGTACTTCTGGAAGAAGTTGCTGTCGTCGAAGAGCCGATTCCACCAGACGTACTCGAAATAGTCGGTCCCGTCGCCGGTCCCATGCCAGCTCTGGGCGTTGTTGTCGCGACCATCGCTGGAATCCAGCGCCCGGTCGAAATCCCAGATCGGACCCATTTCGAGCTTGCCCTCGCGACTCTTGTGCATGTGCGTGCTCAGGCGAAGCGCGTCCACGTTCATCGCCAGCATGTTCAGCAGGTTGTGGTCGATCCAGGATGCGACATCGATGTACTTCGCGTATCCGACCTCGGGATCGGTGAAACCCGCTCCGTAGAGCGCCGTTTCGAAATCGTTCAGATAACCCTTGATCCACGCGGACTGTTTGGCCGTGATCTCGGCTTCCTTCGGGTCCACGAAACACAGAGTGCCGTCGCCGTAGGTGGGATTGCCGCGGGCCGTGCGGAATCCGCTGTCGCCGGGGTCGGGACTGTCAATCTTGAGCATGTACCCCCCGGTGATCCTGGGCTCGGTACTGTCCCAGGGTTCGAGCTTCTCGACGTCGACGCGGTCCTTGCCTCGCTTGATCTTCTCCATAAGGATGTACAACCCGACATAGTCGCTGGCCGACACGGTGCTGTTGTTTCTGTTCAGGTACATCTCGACGAATCGCGTGCGGACCGCGTAGCGTCCGATCTGATTGCTCAGCTCGTACACAAAGGCGTTGTTGATCAAGGCGCGGTCATACGTATAGGGAGCATACAGGATCCAGTCGGAATCCGCGGGCATGCCCAGAATGGACACGTCCCGGTCCTGATTGTATTCGTCCCACACTTCGAATCCGTATTGCGCCTTGGCCTGCGATCCGGTGCTTCTGCCTCGCTGCTTGATGCCGCTTCGTCCGCAGAAATCCGCCGGACCCGTCATCTTGGCGCGTCCGTCCTCGCCGACGTCGATGAAGACGGACGAGACTCGCACCAGCGAGGAGCCGATGGTCTGGGTGGCGGTATCGACGATGACGATCGGCAGGTCCGAGCTGAAGGTCAGGACGTCGCTGGCGAGCGCCACATACGTCCGGCTGACCGGGACGCTCGGCGCTTTGTCAGGCTCGTAGGCCCGAGCCGTGACTTCCTTCGTGCCGGCCACCATGATCGGGCCCGTGTACAGGGTCGATGCGGTCGTGGGCGTCGTGCTGTTCAGGGTGTAGTAGATCCTGGCGTCCGGATTCGACGACGTCAGCACCAGAGAGAGAAACACCTCGGAGAAGGTGCCCGATTCGTGGGAGAAGGCCGGTTCCTCGGAGACCTCGGCGTATCCTGCGACGTTGGCCTTTCCCGGCGTGGCCGTGACGAAATACTGCTGCCGGCCGCTATACAGCCCATACGACAGATCCGTCCGCTGCGGCGGATAACCTGTCCCGTCGAGACGCGCCCCGTACTCCTGCACGACCGTTAGATCGGCCGAGACCAAAGCCAGGTATTCCCCCTCGCCATCGAGTGTGAAGTTCGTGTGATAGGACCCGCTCTGGTCTTTGTAGGGCCAGTTCTCCGGATGATCCGCTTCTTTGATGCCAGAGGCGAAGACCAGCAGATAGCCGCCCGGGGCGATTGTCACCGCGGGCATCGCCCACTTCGTCAGGTCGCGTGGATCGTCCGTCAGGTGCCAGCCGAGCAGATTGATCGCGGTCGCACCCTCGTTGTGCAGCTCGATCCAGTCGGGGCACACGGTCTCGCCCTCGACCGTCGTCGCTTGCCCGGTCTCGTTGATTGCCTTGAACTCGCTGATGACGAGCCCCCCCTCTTCCACCGCGGCGCCCGTTTCATCATCGCCATCATCATCGTCATCGTCGGATGCCCCTGCGGGAATGCCCAGGAACTCGACCTCGGCGATCTGCATGCTGTTGGCAGCCGCCGCGTTGCGAACCCCGGTGAACAGGAGCTGATAGTGCGCGTAGGCGGTCGAGTTGGCGAAGGCGATCGGGGTCGTGTTCATCGTGTAGCGAGGCCAGGCCGACGCCTGGGCGAAGTCGGCGATCGCGCCGGAGGCGATCAGCGTGTACGGCCCGTCGAGGCTCGTGTTCGATCCGTACAGCTCGAAGGCGACGGGGTCTCGCTCCACCGCGTCGTTGGCCGTCGTGAAGGTCAGTCCCGTGACCACGGTCGCGCCCGCCGACGGAGCTACCTGGAATCCGGCGGGCTGATTCACCCCTTTGAAATGCAGGTATTTCGTCTCGACGCTGTTGTCGATCGCCAAGGCGGGGTGCTCCGCACCGGGCCAGTCGCCGTCGTTCGGGACGCCGCGGACCGCATCCCCCGGCGAGGTCACGTCCACCTGTGCAGCAAGCTGCCCCACGAACAGGACGACAAGTGCCAGTGAGCTGATTCGATTCATAATCACCCGCGGAATCCTCCACCTTCGGGCCGGTTTGGGCGCTGCACACCAGACAGACATACCCCATCGTCCTATTATAACGGACGAGACCCCTCAGGTCAACGTCTTTCGGCTGCGAGGTCAGGGCGGGGTGCATGACCGTACGTGCGTACACGTAATGAGTGTTCACGGAGACCTTAGATTGTCATTCCCGCGAACGCGGGAATCCACACCTCCCAAGACAACGCCTGAGAGTGTCACCATGGACTGTCGTATGTCGCCCGTATTTCGACGAAGAGGCCTGTGGTTTCAGATCATTCTCCGGCCGCTTCCCACCACAATCTCGGGTAGTCCAGTCCTTCGTCGATCCACCAGATGTCCTCTGTCCCGTTGACCGTCTCGCCCACGAAGTCCCACCCGCCTCCGAGGAACGTACTTGCCGTCCGCATCTCGGCTGTGGTCTTGCCTGTCCCGCCCTCACTTGTAGCTTGGCCTGAAGTCTGGATGTCCCAGAAAGAGTGGGTAACTGTAGCTGTACCAGCGGGCTGTAGTCCACCCGCGTCTGCACTCCCGACCAACCCTCCGACAAAACTGCTGCCGCTGACCATACTGGTGCTGTAGCAGTTGGTGAGAGCACCCAGGTTACGACCCACCAGGCCCCCGACGTTTCCACCACCCTCAACGACACCGGCGCTATAGCAATCGGTCACCGAACCCCACCGATTGTCTCCCACCAATCCACCAGCTCTCGAACCGCCATGGACTAAACCGGCACTGTAACACTGTATCATTTGCCCGGCAAATTCCCCCACGAGCCCGCCGGCGCCCAATCCACCATGAACCTCCGCGGTGCTATAGCACTGCTCTACACAGCCGTGGGTATACCCGATCAGGCCTCCAATAGACCATTGACCTCCAGTGACTGTACCGGCGGTGTAGCAACGCGTCATGGTACCACCACCGTATCCCACCAATCCTCCGGCGTAGAAGCCCCCGGTATTTGACTGGATGGCAACGATCCTGCCGGTGCTGCAACAATCGGTAATCCTGCCACCATCGCTGATCCCAGCAATTCCTCCCACGTACCGATATCCGGATACGTCAACACCCACGAGCCCCAGGTTCCTAACCTCGCCGCTATATTTCAATCGGCCGAACAGACCCACACAACTCACGCCGCTGATCGTCAAATGTGAGATCGTATGGTCATTGCCATCAAATGCCCCCGTGAACAGTTGTATTGGAGACTGATCAAAAACCGGCATATTGGGCAGATTCGGGTCCAGGTCGATGTCCGCGCCAAGAATTAGATGCTTGTCCCAAAGAGCGCTGGCCTTGCTCAACAACACGAATTGATCGGCTGTCTCGATTACGTATGGATCTTGAGCGGTTCCTTGTCCTGCCAGCCACTCAATGTTGGGTGCAGGGAGTGTCTGCCCGGATGTCCCTTGCCAAGCCAATCTGGGGTAGTCGAGGCCGGCATCCAAGACCCAGTTTGGATCGTCGGCAAAACCGTTTAGACCGAGCATGTCGGTATCCATCATCTCACCTGTGGTCAATCCAACTCCACCGAAACTTGCCGACAAGCCGGAAGTATCCATATCCCAGACGCAATGCGATACAGTGCCGAACGTATGAAAACTTTCACCAACCAAGCCGCCAATCGAGTTGCCTGTGACGCTACCAGTGCTATAGCAGTTGGTTAGATTGCCGCTGTTCTGTCCTACCAGACCACCGGCGTAGTTACCGCTCACCGTTGCATTGCTGTAACTTGTAGAAATGCGCCCCGGGTTTTCACCTGCCAGTCCGCCAACGTATTGGGATCCGCTGACGATACCTGCGCTGTAGCACTGGGTGATGGTACCACTCGATCCCACCAGTCCGCCGACATAGTTGTATCCCCTGATCGTACCTGTGCTGTAACAGCGCGTCACACTACGCGCGGTGCCTGCCAGACCGCCGATACGCGAGCCGGAACCGGTAACGTTGACATCCACAATCCCGATGTCCCTTACCTCTGACCCGGATCCCAGGCAGCCGAACAGGCCGAGATCGTTATTACCTACGATCGTCAGATGTGAAATGATGTGACCGTTTCCGTCAAACACTCCTGTGAAAGCGTAAGCGGAACTTGTCCCAATGATATTGAAAGCAGTCCTGCCTTCTTTGCCGTCAAATAGCGACAGATCTACATCCGCCATCAGCTTGAAAGACTTGTCCCAATCATTCGGAATGGCCCCAATCATGTTCATCTGCTCAGCCGTGTATATCTGATACGGATCGTTGGGTTCTCCGGCACCACCACCGTATCCCGGGGCAAGCCCTGTGACATTGAAGACTGCTGACAGACTGCCCACTACAGCCTCAACCTGATTCAGACCTGGTGTCGAATCCAGCATCAGTTCGGTAGAGGCGATGCCCCCGTTGTCCGTCAGTGCCGAGACAGGCTCGACCGTGCCGCCGCCTGCAATGACGATGAACTCGACCTGCACATCCGGCATAGGTGTGCCGTCCTGGTCCTTGACGAGCACCTTCAGCGGAAGAAGCATCCTATGTCCCGCTCGACCGCATTGATTATCGCCAGATATTTTTTCGACGGTCGCTGGTGTTGGAGACGGGACACCATAGACTTCCCATTGCAGTCTTGGATAATCAACACCCTCTTGAATCATCCATGTGCCATCAAAATCCCATGTGGAAAACGTAGCGGCCATCTTCATTTCAGCCGTCGTCTTACCTGTCCCTCCACTACTTTTAGACTGTCCTGAGGTCTGGGTATCCCAAAAGCAGTCGTTCACGGGTGCCCTGAAGCCGCCACCACTGCCAAAGAGCCCGCCAACCGAGCTGCCTGTGACTCTACCAGTGCTATAGCATTGGGTCACAGCACCCGAGTAGAGGTTTCCCACCAGACCGCCTGCGGTGTAAGCAGTACAGTTAACCACACAATGGCTATAGCAATTGGTCACCGTCCCTCCCCGCTGTTCCCCCACTAAGCCGCCGACATACATGACGCCATTAACAACACCGGTACTGTAGCAGCGGATGATGGAAGCACCCGTATTGTATCCTGCGAGCCCGCCGATAGAGTACCCCGTACCGGTTACCCTAACGCCCACTAATCCAAGATCTTTCACCCTGGCATCTGACGACAACTGCCCAAATAGACCCACGTAGTAGGCACCCGTAACCGTTAAGTTAGAGATCGTATGGCCATTGCCGTTGAAAAGGCCGGTGAAACGAGTCCCCTGGAACCCATACAAGAAGTCATTGGGATTTGTATCCGGCGCGATGACGGCCTTGTCGAAGACCTTGCGGCCGGGGAGGTTGGGGTCCAGGTCGATGTCGGCGGTCAGGATGAAGTGCTTGTCGTAGTCGGCGGGCGTCTCGCCGAGGGCGATCAGATCGGCGGCCGTGGCGATCTGGTACGGGTCTACCGCCGTGCCGCTGCCTCCACTGTATTGGGCGTGGGCAGGCAAGACCATGAGCCAGATAGCGACGAGCAAAGGGATTGTCCGCAGGATTGGAGCGTTTCGGACCTCGACCATCGTCAGTCCTCCATTCCCCCCAGGTTCGAGCGAAAGAACGGCCGTTTGCCTGACGGCCTGTGCGATGCTGCTCCGTTCTTGAATCGCTGAAAGAGATTGTACCCGACCGGGACCCCCTGCGTCAAATCCCTTTCAGCGATCTTGCAGACCGCGGGTCGCTATGAAGTGGGCTGGTTTTCCAGAGCCAGCGCGACGCGGAGGATCGCGCCCGTGGGTTGGGCGGGGTCGATCTCGACGTAGCCGCCGTGGGCCTCCGCGAAGTGCTTCACCAGCGTCAGACCCAGACCCATCCCTGTGCCTGACGCCTGGTTGGGTTGTGGATCCGCGCGGGGGACATCCTCCTCGCAGCGGTAGAATTGCTCGAAGACCTTCCTGCGGAGATGGGAAGGGATGCCTGGGCCGTGGTCCTCGACCTCGATGATCGTGGCGCCCGGCTCGCTTCGCGTCCGAACCGCGATGGTCTTGTCCGCGGCGCCGCGGGCGTATTTCACCGCGTTGTCCACGAGGTTCACGACGATCTGCGTGACCGCGTCCTTGTCGAAGAGCGTCTGCCCCGCCGCGAGATCCGCGCGGATTGTGAAGCCATGCTGCTCGGCATAGGGACGCATCATTTCGACGACGCCCGCGACACCCGCATCGATGTTCCCGAGCCGGAAAGCGTATTTCTTCCGGCCCTTTTGCAGCCGGGCGAAGTCGAGAACGTTCTCGACCAGCCGGCTGAGCCGCTCGCTCTCCTGTCGCATCGTGCGATAGTACTCCGCGACCTTGTCCTGCGATTTGACCCAGTTCTTCTCGAGCATCTCGGTGTACATTCGGATTGACGTCAGCGGCGTCCGCAGCTCGTGCGAGACCGCGGAAATGAAGTCGTCCTTCTTGCGGGCCAGCGCCACCTGGGCCCGCACGTTGTGCCAGAGGCTCACGAGCGCCAGGCCCACCGCCGCGACCACGGTCGCCAGGATTGCGAAATACAGATGCCGCAGGTCTCCGATCCGCCGGGTGATCCAGGCGGGGTCGATCTCCATGAGATTCAGGACGAGATCGCCGAAGCCGAAATCCAGCACCGCGGCGTACGCGGGCTCCAACTCGTCACTCGCGGACTGCCCGTTCGCCTTGCGGACCTGTGGCAGCTCGAAGCTCATGCCGTCGCGGATGAAGGACCGCGCCGATTCCTCCACTTCCGTGACCAGTTTGGGCTCGTCGAGCTGGAAGCCCTGGAGCAGGTGCCGGTTCTCGATCTGGACGTGTCGCAGCAGAAAGACCTGGCCTCCGAAGATCGACTGGGTGCGATTCGGATCGCGGACCACCAGCGGGACGAACGGTTCGATGCGGATCTGCACCGTGTCGGAGGCGAGAGCAGTCGGTCCTTGTCGGTCGCCTGATGTCTCGGCGAGTTGACCGTATCCTGGGATCTCCGTGGGAGCCGGTTGGACCGTCTGTTCAGCCTGTTGCGCGGCAGGCGGTTGGCTGCCGGCGAGCGAACGTCTGATTTCGTCCACCGGCACGGTCTGTACCTGGGGTACCGTCACTTGCGCTATTTGGCCAAGCTGCTGGGAATCAGAGTTGGTCGCCTGGAAATTCGAGGCCATGATGGACCGCTGCTGCCGATAGACCTGGGTGTCCTGGGCCTTCTGCTTGAGACTCTCGATGGGATAGGCCTGGCTCCGCGCGCTGCGCGCGTCCGGAATGCCCTTTCTCGCCGTGGGGACCTGGGCGACGGCCTCGTCTTTCGTCAGGACAGCCGCCGCCGCAGCTTCGTTCCTCTCGGCGGCGTTCGACTCGGGCGCCGAAACCTCCAGGGCGCCGGACCGCAGGCTGATCGAAGGCAGCACGTTGTCGACGACGTTCGAGTACTGGTTCCGCACCGCTCGGTTCAGGTCGTCGTTTACATCGGAGGGAGGCGACCGGCCCGGGTAATAGGGACTGACGACCGCGCCGTCCGGCTCGATCTGGAAGTAGCCGTAGGCATAGGAGTTCGAGAGCTGGCCGCCCAAAGGCGACCGCAGCACCGGCGCCTGCTGCGCCACCACGACGTTCTCAGGGACATGGGAATAGAGGTAGTCGGTGTACTTACGCTGCTGTTCGACCTGGACGAACTCGTCGAGCTTGCGTTTGACATCCTGGCGGATCTGCTCGGCCACCTCGGCGAACTCGCCCAGCCGGGCCCCCTCCAGCCCCTGGGACCACTTGTCCACCGCGTGATAGCCTAGCGCGCCGAGCGCACACAAGGCCGCCAGGATAATCACCGACAGGATGACGAGTCGTCTGTACATCGCTCGCGATCAGTCCTGTTCTTCCTCAAAACACACGGAACCCTCACGACCCGTACCTGTAGCCCGCGCCGCGGACGGTTTGGACGATCTGCGGATTGGCCGGGTCGGACTCGATTTTGCCGCGCAGCTTGGCGATGTGCATGTCCACCGTCCGCGTGCCGAGTTCGCTGAAGGTGTCGTTCCAGATCTGCTGGTAGAGTTCCTCCCGGCCGATCACCCGGCCGGGGTTGGCCGCAAGGTACTGAATGATGGCCGCCTCGCGTTTGCTCAGGTCGATGGTCTGATCCCCGCGCCGGGCCTTGAGCGACGCCATGTCCACGTGCAGGTCGCCGAAGGGGAACGCCTGACCGACCCCGCGGGCCGGGTCCGTGCGACGCAGCACCGCCCGAATGCGGGCCAGCATCTCTTCGAGCGAGAACGGCTTGGTGACGTAGTCGTCGGCCCCGAGATCGAGGCCTTGAATCCGGTCTTTTTCCTGGCCCTTGGCGGTGACCATGATGATCGGCGTCTGGAGGCCGGCCTGGCGCCAGCGGGAGCACAACTGCTCCCCGCTGATGCCCGGCAGCATGAGGTCCAGCAGGATCAGGTCGAAGCGGGTCCGCTCGACGAGTTCCGCGGCCTGCGGCCCGTCGCAAGCCTGCGATGCCTGGAAGCCGTGGAATTCGAGGAAGTCCGTCATCGCCGCGCGAATCGCCGGCTCGTCCTCGACCACCAGGATGTGTGCCTGTAGTTCCATATGGGGCTCTGCCATATTCCAATTATAGGCTAGAACCCCGCCCCCGATCTGTAAATGCTCTGTAAAAACAGAAGGGACTCCGCACGGCTCAAAAATCCCAAGTCCGGCGCGAAAGTACTTGCATTCCGCACAATTCATGGTAGACTGACAGCACTTGGACTATGGACACGGGTAGGTAGCTCAGTTGGTAGAGCAACGGACTGAAAATCCGTGTGTCGCGGGTTCAACTCCCGCCCTGCCCATTGCTGTAAGTGTTTGCCCGACAATCGTTTACGGTTGCCGGGCTTTTTTGTTGGGCGGGCGAAAATAGGGGCGCGTGCCAAGCGCGCGCCAAATTCCGACTCAGGACCCTGGCACTGGCCTGCCGGGCACGGTCCACCAGACCGTCGCGAACCTTCAGGTAGTACCGGTGGGTCGTCTTGAAATCCGCGTGGCCTGCAAGTCGCATGACCTCCAACTCGCTCAGTCCTTCGGCGAACCAATTGCAGATGGTCGTCCGCCTCAGATCGTGGAATTCACCGCAGCGGATGGCCGCCCTCGTCAGGATCAAGCCGAAATCCCGGCCGAAGTTGTTGATGACCTTCAGCCGTGAGTCACTGTAGGTCCAAAGGCCTCGGGCCCGGAGTTGCTTCTGGATGAACGCGTACCGGGCCGGGGGAACGAAGACATAGGGGCAGCCTTCCGGCTGGCGGCCATGGTGTTCCGCCAGCATCTGGGTAAGTTCCTCGGTGAGCGGTAGCGTCCGCCGGTCAGTGTCCTTGATGAGCCACTGCCAGGTTTCCGGCAACTCATCCTTGGGGGTAACGGTGATCGTGTGCTCGTCGAAGTCAATGTCCGACCACGTGCTGTTGAGCAATTCGCCCCGGCGCAGGCCGGTGCAGAGGGTAATCAGGATGAGGAGATCCCAGCGAACCATGCGGTCTGTCTTGGCATCCTGAATGAAATCGGCAGCGGCCTTGAGGATACGCTCGCACTCGGCATCGCTGTAGATGTGGATGTCGTTCTTGGAGCACTTGAGCATCCGGAGCCTCCTGAGCGGATTCTCATCCAGTTGCCGACGGTAAACGGCTGTCTCGAAGACACACTTGATCTCGGTGAGCTTCTTCGCTACGGTCGCCGGACGATTGCCCCGATCCAGGCATTGCTGCCGATAGTACTCACCGTCCTTGATGGTGATGCTCTGGATGTCCCGGTTCCCGACGACCGCGATGAAATCCTCCATCGCGGATCTGTACTCGCGCCGGGTGCTCTCTCGAATTTGGTCACCTGTTCGGTTCAAGGAATCCTCGACGAAATCCCGCAGGCTGATCGACTGTGGTGCGATAACGCCCATACGAAGCTCTCGCTCCTTCTGGGCTCGTTGCCGTTCGGCCTTGCGGCGGTCGGCGTGTCCCAACGAGGGTCGCCTTCGCTTACCGTCTTCATCAACGTAATCGAGCAAAAACACGAAAGCACTGCCGTCACGCGACGGCCGCGTTCTTAGTCTTACCAGCTCCTTAGGCATGTTTTGCCTCCTTTCTGTTGGGCCTTAGCTGGCAAGACCGGTCCGCCTCCATGATAAGGGGGAGTCGCCGGGATGTGGATCGAAAAATCACCGCCGCTCCTTCTCGACCTTGTCCAAGATCCACTGCCGGACTGCCTCAAAAGGGTACAGGGGCGTCTTGCAGATGTGGATGCAAGGAAGACTGTGCATTCGTTTGAGGTTCTCGATCACGTTATGATGTTCGGCTACCCCGGCAATCTCGGGGATGCGGAGTAGACCGATGAGTTCATCCTCGGTCAACAGCACGGGGTGGCTATGGTCCGTCCGAGACAAAGGAGCGGGGCTCTGATTCTGTGGTCCGGGGTTGTCCATACCTACTCCTTGTGTGAACGCTCCTGCCCATTGGACAGACATGTGTAGATGTCTCCCATAGGCAAGAAGGCTTCGGCGAAATGCCGGGGACGGTTGCCGAGATAGACCACCATCGAAGGAAACGGGGCGGAGTTTCTGGCGTCGCCGAACTTGAGCCGGCCGGTGACAAAGCACTTGGGGTACAAATGCAATGCACGGAACCACTGGGTGTCGGTCCGCGCGGGCAAAAGCGCAATGGCTTCGCAGACACAGCGGGCCTGATAGGCATCTATCAGCTTGCGCACCCAGAAGGCAAGTTCGCGTCCATATGGCGGATTCATGTAAACGCGGCCTGTCCAAGCTTGGCTCAGGCCGTCTTGTTCTTTCGTGTAGTGTCTATTGGCCGGCACGTTGGGACCGGCCTGTGAATTACTACAGGGGTCCAAATCGATAGAACCCAACACAGCCAAGACAGAGTCGATGACGTGACACGGAGTGTTCCATTCCGGAGTGGCACTTGAGTAGAAGAGATCGAGCCGATGGCGCTTGCGGCTGCCGGGGACGTTATGGTCGGGGGAGAGTGTGTCCGCGTCTTCGGGTTTGCCTTCGCAGAGCCTCGCGGCGTGTGTGACAGTGGTTCGTGATGGTCCTTGTCCATTGATGATCCTTCTCTCAAGAGAGGGATCAGCGTCTTTGAGTTTATCGATGGCGGCCGCGAACGTTCCGGCTCGGCGGACCGTGGCTTCGCTCACTCCATGTTCCTGGGCCAGCCTTTGTGCTGTCTTCAAGTGGTCAGAATGACCACTTGACCTTCTACGACCTCCGTGGGGCTTTTTCTGCCGGTTGTACCGTCTGCCGAGCAACAGGGCGAACTGGTCTTTCGTCAGATTGCGGCGTCCGAGCTGATTGGAATCGATCCAGTCGGCTGCCGCTCGGCGGTCCGGTATGTGCCGACGGTCCAGGACAGTTGCTGTGTAGGGTACGCCATGCTCTTGGCAGATGTCGTAGCGGTGGTGGCCATCCAATAGAATGTGGTCCTTGTCGACCTTCCACGCTGTAAGCGGATCTCTACAGCCTTCTTGTACGATACTCTGTTCGAGTAGTTGGCGTTCCTCCTGCCGCAATACCGGAATCATCGCCCGGAACTCCGGGTCGATACGCACTTCCAAGTTGCAGCGGGTCTTGCGCGTCATTGGACTCGAACCTAACGACCTTTCACAGGCGTCGACTTGTACAGCACGGCAGACCACAGCCCTGTGGAATGATAAGTGGACGCCTTCTGAACACGATGTAGACAAGAATCAGACAGCACGTTGACACCTTTCGTGAAGGTATTGGAAAAGCTTGCGGATGGTTTCAGCATCAAACACTGTGGCATGGGACTTCGGCAGTCTGAGACGATCTAGGGCGGCTCTGACTTGAGCGGCGGTCACGGATAGTCCCATCTCTCTTAGAACGGTCACCAGTTGCTTGTGCTCAACGTTTGCCCGCTGGCGTGGTCGTCGGTTGTAGAACCGGACGAACCGGCCGTTAACGTCCGTTCCGGTTTTGCGGATATGGAGGCATACCTCCTGGAGTTGTTGGGTGTAGATCGGCTTGCGGGTCGTAAGGCAATAGACTGGCGGGGGCAAGATGCCTTGCTTGAGAAGCTGGTAGAAGCGTGCTCGGGACAAGCGCAGCGTCCGAGCCATTTCGGTTACCGTGCAGATAGTTGGATGCTCAGGGTTTAGTGACGTATTCATACGCTGCTCTCCTTGGCTCACCCACGCAGGCACTTGTCGTAAGGTGATCCCTGCCGCGCTCGGTGAGCATTCTTGTGGAAGACTTGCCTTTGCTAATGAGACCCTCTCGGATCAGGTAGGGTTCAATGACGTACTGGATGGTTCGGGGTGGTAAGCCGAGCTTGGCGCTTAGGAGGCCCAACGTTGCACCGTCGAGTCCAGAGAGTGCTCTGAGGTATCGCCGGTCGATTTCCTCCAGGCCGCACTCGTCGATCTGCATGAGGCGGAAGGCTTCCTCGACATCCGTCCTGGTGATAACATCGCGGTCATGGCTCTGGGCGACCTGCCAACACGTCTCCAAGTTCCGGTTGAGAGCCTGCCGTGCAGTCCCTCTGGCCCTTTCGGCGATTATGCGCAGTAGCTCGGGGGACTCATATAACCATCCCAACGCGTCCGCTCGTTGCCTCACAATCTCGGTAAGGTCGGCGGCTGAGTAGTATTCGAAGCGACAGTACACCCTCATGCGGTTCCTCAATGCCTCTTGGAGGACATGCTCGTGTGTAGTGGCCAGGATGAGCGTGAAAGGCTTGAGGGGAATATGGAAAGAGAGGGATGCTGAATTGGCCGGATCGGCGGATATGGGCAGAAATCGCTCAGAAATGGCGGTGAGGAGGTTGTGCTGAGTTGACGCGTTCATCCCCTGCGCTTCGTCAATGAAAACCGTGGTGTTCTCATCCGCGTGCAGCATGGCTGCGCAGAACTCAGGCCGTTTGTTGAGGGCGTCGCCATTTGTCTGGTGCAGTCGCAGGTTTCCGAGTGCGCCATGAATTGCCTTGGCGACCAGTGATTTGCCTGTTCCTGGAGGACCGGCGAGACAGACAGGTCCGAACGTCAGGTCCTTGCAGTCATTGGTAAACCTGGTGTTGGAGTAACCGCGCAGGAGAGTGTCGAGAGTATCAGTTACCTGCGGTTGTCCCTTGATGTGGGACAAGCTCAGAGGCTCGATCTGGTTGACATCACTTCCTGTGAATTGATCCTTCATGGCAAAGTCCTTTCCTCTGAGAGGCGAGAGAACAGGGCGCAGGAATCGGCAACTTGGGCTGCACTGCCTTGAACGCGGAGCGGCTTATATTTGTGCTTTACCATGCTTCCATTGTCTCAAGGTGGCCGGTTGCGATGAAAGGTCATATAGAGTGCAAAAAGAAGCATTTTGGCGCAGGTTAAGCGCAGGATATCGATATGCGGCTAAGGCCGGACTCAAGGCTGGGCGGCAATGTGTCGAACGTTCTTAGTGCGGGAGAGGCGATGCCGGAATGAGCTGAGCGCGGGCATCTCGGATGTAGAGCTATAGGTCAAAAATATGATCTATTTTGGACGTTTTGGGGTTGACACCGCTGGCGGTGCCAATAGGATCGTGGACAGTCCTGCCGCTGACTCCCAGGAATCTGAGGTCCGAGGACCGTGAGGAGCGTTTCTGGGAGAAATTTCGGGCTTCTCATCGCTTACGTT
>Ga0209605_1001485_pt1 | contig 25721 bp, 17 predicted proteins | sample AD_UKC035_MetaG_FD_184408 | JGI IMG/M metagenome (GOLD analysis project Ga0209605, IMG submission 184408) | Active sludge microbial communities of municipal wastewater-treating anaerobic digesters from USA - AD_UKC035_MetaG (SPAdes) (version 2) | ecosystem: Engineered > Bioreactor > Anaerobic >...
TTCGTCGTCGTGAGCCGCCCTTCCGTCCGCCGCATCATCCGCATTCAGGGCATCGTTCAGGGCGTGGGGTTCCGCCCCTTCATCCACCGTCTCGCCATCGAGCTGGGATTGTCCGGTTCCGTGTGCAACGATGCGGGTGGCGTCCTGGTGGACGTTGAGGGAGCGGCCGGCAGCCTGACGAGTTTTGTGGATCGCATCCCGGCAGAGGCGCCGCCGCTGGCGCTGGTGGATCACCTGGAATGGACCGACGCGCCGTCCCAGGGGCGCTCCGGATTCGAGATCGTAGCCAGCTCAAAAGAAGCCGCCGCAACCACCCTCGTCAGCCCGGATGTGGCGACTTGCGCCGACTGTCTGCGGGAATTGATGGACCCCAACGATCGGCGCCACCGTTTTCCCTTCATCAACTGCACGAATTGCGGTCCCCGCTACACCATCATCCGCCGGCTGCCGTATGACCGGCCGGCCACCACCATGGACCGCTTCACCATGTGTCCGGCATGTGAGGCTGAGTACCGGGATCCGACCAACCGGCGGTTTCACGCCCAACCCAACGCCTGTTGGAGCTGCGGACCGCGCGTCGAACTCTGGGACAACCAGGGACTGTTCATCCCCTGCCGCGACCCCATCGAGCAGGCCGGCCGGCTGCTCAGCGACGGACGCATCGTCGCCGTAAAAGGGCTCGGCGGTTTCCACCTGGCCGTGGATGCCCGCAACGAGGATTCGGTGCAGCTGCTCCGGCGGCGCAAGCGGCGCGACGAAAAACCGTTCGCCCTGATGGCCGCCTCGCTGGCGGCGCTGCGCGAGATCGTGGAGCTGACGCCCGACGCGGAAGTGCTGCTCCGCTCCCCTCAGCGGCCCGTTCTGCTGTTGCCCAAGCGTTCCGGCGGGCCGCTGGCGTCTGCGATCGCCCCCGGCAACCGCGACCTCGGTGTGATGCTCCCCTACACGCCGATCCACCACCTGTTGCTTGCCGACAGCGCCGCACCCTGGCTGGTCATGACCAGCGGGAACTTCTCCGAGGAACCGATCATCGTCGACAACCGGCACGCGGCTGAGATCCTGGCGCCGATCGCCGACTATTTCCTGGTGCACAACCGGGACATCCTGGTCCGCAACGACGACTCGGTCTGCCGCAGTTTTCGGAACCGGATCTACTTCATTCGACGCTCCCGCGGCTATGCGCCGGCGCCCGTCAAGCTGTCGACCAGTTATCCCAGCGTGCTGGCGGTGGGCGCCGAGCTCAAGAACACCGTCGCCGTCAACCGCGGCGAACACGTCTTCCTGAGCCAGCACATCGGCGACCTGGAGAATTCGGAGGTCAGCGCCAGTTTCGAGCAGGCCATCCAGCGGATGCAGGAGCTGTTCGAGGTCACCCCCGCCCTGCTCGCTTACGACCTGCATCCCGAGTACCTGTCCACGAAGTATGCCATGAACCGGCGGGGCGAACTGCCGTTGTACGGCATCCAGCATCACCACGCCCACATCGCCGCCTGTCTGGCGGAGAACGGCGAGCGCGGACCAGTCATCGGTCTGGCGCTCGACGGCACCGGTTACGGTCCCGACGGCCGAATCTGGGGCGGCGAGGTGCTGGTGGCCGACCTGCGCGACTACGAGCGTGTCGGTCATTTCCGTGATGTCGCCATGCCCGGCGGCAGCCGGGCCATCCGGGAGCCTTGGCGGATGGCCGTCAGCTACTTGCACCACGCGCTGGGATCCGGTTTCAGCGAACTCCCGCTCCCCTTCCTCTCCGACATCGCGCCGGACAACCTGCGGCTGGTGATCCAGATGATCGAGCGGCGGATGAATTCCCCGGAGACATCGAGCTGTGGGCGTCTCTTCGACGGCTTCGCCGCGTTGTCCGGATCCCGACAGCGGGTCACCTTCGAAGGCCAGGCGGCCATGGAGTTCGAAATGCTCCTCGATGAATCGGATGACGGGCCGCCGTACCCGTTCCCGTGCGCCGACGGCGTGATCGAGATCGCGCCGGCGGTGCGCGCCGCAACGGATGACGTCCGCGCCGGGGTCTCCGCCGGCAGGATCAGCGCGCGTTTCCACCGCGGCCTCGTCCGGCTGTTCGCCGACCTGTGCCGCCGGCTGTCCGCCGAGCGGGGAATCGCCACGGTTGCCCTGTCCGGGGGCGTCTTCCAGAATCTGTGGCTCCTCCGCCAGCTCAGCGCCGAATTGCAGGACGCCGGTCTCCGTGTCCTCCTGCACCGCCTCGTGCCTTGCAACGACGGCGGCATCGCCCTGGGACAGCTGGCGGTTGCCGCGGAGCGCCACGTGACCGGTTGGGAGGAACCATGTGTGTAGCGGTCCCGATGCAAATCGTCTCGATCCCGGCGGCCGACCGTTGCATCGCCGAGATCGGCGGGGTCAGCCGGGAAATCAGCCTGATGATGCTGCCCGACGCCGCAGTGGGCGACTATGTGATCGTTCATGCCGGCTTCGCCATCGAACGGCTGGACGAGGAGGAGGCCATGCGCACCCTCGAGTTGTTCCGGCAACTGGGTGACATACTCGCGGACGAGCCGGCCGGTCATGAATGACCGATCACGCACCGACATCGTGCTGATGGCGCACGGCAGCGGCGGCCAGATGTCGCATCGACTGGTGGCGGAGTATTTCCTGCCGGCCTTCGCCAATCCCGCCCTGGATCTGCTGGAGGACAGTGCGCCGGTCGACGCCGACGGCGCCCGTCTGGCGCTGACCACCGATTCGTACGTGGTGGATCCGCTGTTCTTTCCCGGCGGGGATATCGGCCGGCTCGCGGTGTGCGGTACCGTCAACGACCTCGCGGTGAGCGGCGCGCGCCCCCTGGCCCTGACCGCCGGCTTCATCCTCGAGGAGGGCATGCCGCTCGCCGATCTGCGCCGCATCCTGGAATCCATGCGGTCGGCGGCGCTCGAGGCCGGCGTGTCTGTCGTGGCAGGGGACACCAAAGTGGTGCCGCGGGGCAAGGGCGACAAGGTGTTCATCAACACCGCCGGTGTCGGCCTCCTGCCTCCGGGGCGTGAGGTCGGCGCCCGGTGCGCACGCCCCGGCGACGCCGTGCTGATCAGTGGTCCCGTGGGCGACCACGGCATCGCCGTCATGCTGGCTCGCGAAGGCTTCCAGGTGTCGGAGGAAGTCCGCTCGGACTGCGCGCCGTTGTTCGCCCTGATCGATCCGTTGTTCCAGGCCAATCTGCCCGTGCACGCGATGCGCGACCCCACCCGCGGCGGTCTGGCCACGGTCCTGAACGAAATCGCATCGGCTGCAGTCGTTCGCATCGAGATCGACGAGGAACTGGTGCCCGTTCGACCGTCGGTGCTCGGGGCCGCGGAGATCTTCGGCTTCGATCCGCTCTACCTCGCCAACGAGGGCAAGGTGGTGCTCTGCCTGCCCGAGGGATATGCCGGGCCGGCGCTCGAGCTGCTCCGGAGCCACCCGTTGGGAGCCGACGCCGCCGTGATCGGCCGCGTGCTGGACTGCCCGGGCCGGCCGACCGTAACTCTCCGAACAGCGATCGGCGGCGCGCGGGTGCTCGACATGCATGTCGGCGAGCAACTGCCCCGAATCTGCTGAATTGCGAAACGCGACAGATTTGGTAGAATAAAGAAAAACCCGGCCCGCTGAGGTTCATGGTGCGCAAACTGGAAGACAAGTTCTATCCCGTCGAGCCGTTCAACGATTTCCGGGAGATGCTTCTCAACAGCCGCCAGAAGTGGGGGGCGCACCCCGCCTTCATGGAGAAGGTGGACAACGAATGGCGCTCCACGACGTTCAACAAGCTCTTCTATTCCGTGATGTCGCTGGGATGCGGCCTGCGCACCTTGGGTTTGCGCCGGCAGATGAACGTCGCCTTCTCCTCGGAGAACCGCATCCGCTGGGCCATCTCCTATCTGGCGGTGGCCTGCGGCAACGCCGTCTGCGTCCCCATCGACAAGGAGCTGAAGAGCCAGGAGTTTTTCCACATCCTATACACAACCCAGACGGAAATCTTCATCGGCTCCCAGAAGTACGTGGACATGGTGCTGGAGATGGCCAACACCCTGCCCCGCCTCCGCCACATCATCAACATGGACGACCGGGCCGAAAACACCATGGTCCTCAAGTTCTCGGACGTCCTGCGCGAGGGGAGCCAGCTGCTCGATAAAGACGCCTCCGACTACCCCTTCACCGTCATCGAGCCGGAATTGCCCAGCTGCATCCTGTTCACCTCGGGCACGACGGGCACGTCGAAAGGGGTGATGCTCAGCCAGAACAACATCATCTCGGACCTGCGTTCGATCCTCCGCGTCATTCCGATCCGCCATCCGGATGTTTTCCTCAGCGTCCTGCCCCTCCACCACACCTACGAGTGCACCTGCGGCTTCCTGGGACCGATCTCCCACGGCATGACCGTGGCTTTCGCCGAAAACCTCAAGCGCATCCCGGAAAACCTGCAGGAGGTCCATGCGACCATCCTGCTGGGCGTGCCGCTCCTGTGGGACGCCATCTACCGCAAGATCATGGAACGGATCGCCGAAAAGGGCATGACCAAGTTCCGAATCGGCAAGGGGCTGGCCTCCCTGTCCGAACGACTGTTCCACAAGAACATCCGGCGAAAGGTGTTCAAGCCCCTGCACGAGCGTTTCGGCGGCCGGTTGAGACTGCTCATCAGCGGCGGCGCCGCGATCTCGCCCGACATCACCCGGGGGTTGCGGGAGCTCGGCCTCACCGTCATCCAGGGATACGGTCTGACGGAGACGTCGCCCGTCATCACCCTCAACCGCGTCGACAATTTCAAGGATGACTCCGCCGGCCTGCCCGTGCCGGAGGCCGAATTCAAGATCGATGCCGGCGAGATCTGCGTCCGCGGCCCCATGGTGATGCTCGGTTACTACAACAATCCCGAGGCCACGGCCGAGGTGATCGTCGACGGATGGTTCCATACCGGCGACCTCGGATTCATCGACGAGGACGGCTTCCTGTTCATCCAGGGGCGCAAGAAGGCGGTCATCGTCACCGCCAACGGCAAGAATGTGTACCCCGAAGAAATCGAGTACCAGCTCAACCGCAGCCCGTTCATCCTGGAGTCACTGGTCTGGGAGGGCCCCGACGCCCACAAGTACTGCGAGGAGGTTCACGCCATCATCGTGCCGGACATCGCTTTCTTTGACCAGTACCTGGCGAAGCAGGACAAGAAGATCAGCGAACACGAGGTCGAGGAGATCCTCAAGCAGGAAGTCCGGAAACAGTGCGGCCGCCTGGCCAATTACAAGCGGGTTCAGCGCTTCACCGTCCAGTGGGAGGAGTTTGAAAAGACGACCACCCGCAAGATCAAGCGCTACCTGTACACCAGCAAGATCCGGCCGGTCAGCGGCAAGCACGAATAACCGGCGCCGCAGCCACCATCTCAGGACAACAAAAAACGCGGGACGGATAATCCGTCCCGCGTTGCTGTGTGAGAACCGCTCGAAGCGGTGATGGTTCAGTAGTTGTCGCAGGTCTCGGCGTTGGCGGCCGAGTCGTAGGTCCAGTTGGTTAGGGTCACGCTGCTCACGCAGAAACCGAAAGCGCCGATCCCGGTTTTCGTCGCACTCGAGATGACGGCGACTCCGGAGGAGTTCGTCACGGCGCTGGTGCTGGTGGTGAACCAGCCGGAGAAGGCACCGGCGACAGTGGCGCCGGCAACCGGGCCGCCGTTGGCGTCGACGATGGTCACCGTGGCCACACCCGTGTACTTGGAGCCCTTCTTCTTGATCGTCAGGACGATGGACTGCACATGCATCTTGGAACCGCCGCCCGATGACGCGTTCAGCCACTGGGACACGTTGCTGAAGTAGGCGGCAAAGGCGCCGTCCACGGTGGCGTTGCTGATCTCGTCGCAGACGTCGTTCAGGTTGGTGCCGCATGCACCGGAGAGCTGCCCCACCACCTGGCCGCTGGCGTTGAGCACCGGCGAGCCGCTGCTGCCGCCCTCGGTGGCGCCGATCACGTCGCGGCTGTAGATCCAGTTCCCGCGGGGCCAGCTGCGGCAAGTGCCGGCGCTGGTGTTCACCGTGTGGGTGGAAAACGCCTGAGGCGCGCCTTGCGGATGGGAGATCCGATACAGGGCCGCACCGTTGGTATTCGCGACCGGCGTGCTGTTCCAGCCGAGGAACACGCTGCCGGCCGGAGGATTCTGGCTCAGCTGCATCAGGGTGTAGTCGCCGGTCTTGTTCGTGCTCAGGATGGCCGCACCCAGGGTGCGGGGCACTTCACCCACCGGGTCGTAGCAAGCGCCACGGCAGGTGGACGTCCGAAACTGCCAGTAACATTCCAAGCTGGCGGCTTCGCTGGAGCGGCTGATGCAGTGGTTGGCGGTGAGGAAATAGGGAATCTGGGTGGAGGAGTCGGTGTCAGCCAGCAAACCGCCGGAACACATGTACATGTATGCCCCGGATACGAACAGCATGTGAGCCACGGCATCGCGGGCTTCCTCGATATGCGCGTAGTCGCTCGTGCCGTAGCACGTCGCATCCTGCACGCAGGCAGCGTTGAACGAGCAGAAGCTCTTGTCCGGCAGCGTGTCCAGCCGCTGCAGGAACGGCAGGAGGAATTTCTGGCCCAGATGGGCGACATCGGCGACGGTGAAACTGACGGCCCGGAGATCATCCATCGAGATCCGGCCATACAGGCGGAGTTGCAGGAAGGCGGTGGAGCCGCTCACCGAATTGGTCCAGAAATCGCCGGTGTCGGCGGGACCGCGGCCGGTGTACGGACCGAAGGCCTCGCCGTCCATATTATAGATGTATAACTCGGCGCCCTCGGGCAGCGAGAAGTCGGACAGATGGATACGCAGGGCGACCGCGCCATCGGACACGACCTGGGCGGTCCAGACGAATCCGCCGTCCATCATCCAGCGGACGGCGCCGTTGGCACCGATGCCCCCGTTGCGGGAGCTGGCCCGGGGGGAAAAGCGGGAGAAGTCCGCCTGGACGCCGGTCGGTTTCACGATACCCACCCGCTCTTTGCGGGTCGAGGTGCCGTCATCGCCGGCACAGGTCTCACAGATGTAATTGTCAACGGCCTGAAGCTCCTCGTCGGTCACCAGGATCCTGATGATGGCGCCCAGGCGGATGGCGGCCTGCTCAGCCACCAGACGATCGTAACGCTCTGCCTGTTCCAGAAAGTACTTGTCCACATCCAGGTGTCCCGGGGACCGCTCACTGAATGTTTCGACGTGGACCGGCTGCTCGGCCGGCTTCATCACCGGTTCCCGTTGAATGACGGTCCCGGCGAAGACAGCCATCGTGAAGGCCACCAATACCAAACAGAGGCAAACGGAACGGAGCGAATGGTTCATGGGCTAACCTCGACAAAATAGAATGTGACAGAGATCACAACGCATTTGTGCATGGAGTACGGGAATTGTTCTGCCGTACGAAATTTTGTTATTTCATTTATGTGACACAGATTGTTTCTTCATCACGGAGTTGGGCGCGCTGCAAATCTTCGTCTTGAACCGGTCTTAATGTTGTTGCATTTACAGGAACTTGGACGTAGATTGACTCCATTCGCTCCAGCGGAACGAATTGATCCGGCCGGCAGGTTTGGAAAACAATAATGCGCGTCATCATCGGTATCAAGCAGCCTTTCGCGGGAGAGGCGGTCGCACCACCCGACAAATCGGTCACGCACCGCGCGTTGCTGCTGGCCGCCGAAGCCGATGGGACGTCCCTGCTCCGGTTTCCTTCGCGAAGCGCCGATTGCCGGGCAACCGTGGCATGCCTGCGCTCGCTGGGAGTCGGGATTCGGCTGCGTCACGGACACCTGCGGATCGACGGACTCGGCTTGGGGGCGCTCCGGACGCCGGCTGGGATGCTGTACGCCGCCAACTCCGGCACCACCATGCGCCTGCTGGCGGGCATCCTGGCCCGGCAGCCGTTCGATTCGATTCTCGATGGCGATGCCTCACTCCGCCGCCGTCCCATGGAGCGGGTGGCGGAACCGTTGAACGCCCTGGGTGCCTGCGTCAGCGCCACGCGGGGTTTCCCGCCCGTCTACATCGCCGGGCGTCCGCTCCGCGGCGGCCACGTGACGCTTCAAACCCCCAGCGCCCAGGTCAAGTCGGCGGTGCTCCTGGCCGGGCTGGGCGCGGCGGGCCCCACGTGCTGCCGCGTGCCCGTCCTCTCCCGTGACCACACCGAGAGGCTGTTCTTCCGGCTGGGCCTGCCGTTGAAGGTCAACGACCTCGAGCTGCGGGTGCGACCCGTTGATCGAATCCCTCCGTTCGAGCTGCGGATTCCCGGCGATCCTTCCGGGGCGGCGTTCCTGGCGGGCGCCGCCGCCGTGATCCCCGGCGCGACGGTGCAGATCCACCGGGTGGGTCTCAATCCCACCCGCACCCTCTTCTTCCGCTACCTCGAACGGATGGGAGCCGAGATCGCCTGGTCACCGGATGCGCCGGACCCCTGGGAACCCAGTGGCACGCTGACCGTCCGCGGCGCGGAACTCCGGGGTGTCCGGATCGATTCGGCGGACGTTCCCCTGCTGATCGATGAATTGCCGCTGCTGGCGGCGCTGGCCGCCCGGGCCCGCGGGGAAACGACGGTCCGTGGAGCCGCCGAGCTGCGGGTGAAGGAGTCCGACCGGATCGGCGCCATGGCAGCCGGGTTGCGGCGCTTCGGAGCCGGAGTCGAGGAACGTCCGGACGGTTTTTCCATCGAGGGCGTCTTTCCGCTCCGTGGCGCCGACGTCGATGCGGCCGGCGATCACCGCGTGGCCATGGCGCTCGCCGTGGCGGCGCTGGCTGCCGTCGGCACCACCCGCATCCGCGGCGCCGAGTCGGCCGCCGTGTCGTATCCCGGTTTTTTTGATGTCCTGGACCGGCTCACGACCGGATCTTCCCCCCACCGAGGTGAGACAACATGAGCAGCTCGTTCGGCCGCATCTTCCGGGTCACCACGTTCGGCGAATCACACGGCCCGGCCATGGGCTGCGTCGTGGACGGATGTCCGTCCCGACTGCCCATCACGGCTGAGGAGATCCAGGTGGAGCTCTCGCGCCGCCGTCCCGGCCTGCCCCACACGTCGCCCCGTCCGGAACCGGACGCGGTGGAGATCCTGTCCGGCGTCCACGAAGGCCTGACCCTGGGCACCCCGATCCTGCTGCTGGTGCGCAACCGGGCGGCCCGAAGCGAGGACTACGCGGAACTCCAGCACATCCTGCGCCCGTCTCACGCGGATTACACCTATCTGGCCCGCTACGGGATCCGCGATCCGCGCGGCAGCGGCCGGGCCTCGGGACGGGAGACGGTGGGCCGGGTCGCCGCCGGCGCCGTGGCCGGCAAGCTGCTGCGCCGGGCGGGTGGAATCGAGGTAGTGGCCAGCGTCCGGTCGGTGGAAACGGTCGAAGCGGAGATCGATCCGGACACCGTCTCCGAAACCGACGTGTATGCGAGCCCCGTCTTCTGCGCCGATCCCCGGGCGTCGGCGGCCATCGCCGAGCGGATCGAGGCGGTGCGCGCCGAAGGGGACTCCGTGGGCGGCCGGATCGTCGTGGCGGTCCGCGGCGTCCCGGCAGGATTGGGCGACCCGGTCTTCGACAAGCTGAACGCCGATCTGGCCAAGGCGATGCTCAGCATCCCCGCCTGCCGTGGTGTCGAGTTCGGAACGGGCTTCGCCGCATCCCGCATGCGCGGCTCGGAGCACAACGACCCGTTCGTCATGCGGGCCGGCCGGGTGCGCACGACGACCAACCATTCGGGCGGCATTCAAGGCGGCATCTCAAATGGCGAGACGATCGTGTTCCAGGTGGCCTTCAAACCCACCAGCAGCATCGCCCGGCCGCAATCGAGCATCACCGCCACCGGTGAGCCGGCTACCGTGACGGTGAAGGGCCGCCACGATCCCTGCATTGCGCTCCGGGTGGTCCCGGTGGTGGCGGCGATGACGCGGCTGGTCCTGGCCGACCATTGGCTGGAGCGGCGCGCCTTCCACGTTGATCTTTAACCGGGGCCTTGATACACTTGACATTCATCTCAGGCGGAGCCGTTGAGGATTGGCCATGAAACGGATGGCGGCAGGACTGGTGATGGTAATGGCGTTGGCGGTGACGGTGGCCGCGGCGGATTCGTTCCGCGTCACCGCGGTGGATCTGCTGGAGACGCTGAACCTGGACGTCAACGGCGCCGGGCCTCTCCTGCTGTGTGCCGATCCGCCGCGCAACCGGATCGTGCTGGCCAATACGCTCACCGCGTCGGTGTCCGTCATCGATGGTACGACCCACGCCGTCCGCAACCTGCCCATCGGCAACCGCGTGCCCCAGTGGCTGAAGAGCGAGGCGCTCGCCGTCAATCCCCGCGACGGGGCCATCTACGTGATCGGCGAGCGGTCGCTGCACGTGCTGCTGCCGGGACGGGCATCCGCCGTCACCCTGAGCACCGGCGAGCAGTATGAGTCGCTGGCCGTCGACGCGACCTCCGGCCGCGCCCTGCTGGCCAGCCGGGCCAGCGAGGAGCTGCTGCTGGCCGATCCGGCCGACGGCAGCGTTCGCCGGATCCGCTGGGCTTCGGGCATCGAGCCGTTCGGCAACCTGAACATGACGCCGCCGCCGCCCGTCCGCAAGGTGGTGGCCGATCCGCGGCTCGGCCGCTTCGTCGCCGTGGACGGCGCCGCCGCGGCGATGTACCTGGTGGATCCGCAGAGCGGTCAACTGGGCCCACAGCGCGACCTGCCGCTCACCGCCGGCGGACGCTGGCACCTCGCCGGATACGATCCCGCGGCTCACATCCTCTATCTAGTGACCGAGACCGCGCAGCGCAAGGTCATGCAGGCCGCCCGGATCCGGACCGACGCCGCCGGCGAGCAGGTGGTGGCCCTCCCGGGACTGGCTGAGGGAGTGGGCATCACCTGCAGCCCCGGCCGCGACGAGCTGTACATCGCCTACGACAACGACCCGGTGCTGCACGTGGTCGACTTCAAGTCGGCCGGCGCGGTCACGGAAGTGCCGCTACCCGCTTTCGGCAACGACGCCGCCGTCCTGGACGCCGAGGGCGGCAAACTGTACGTGGCCAGCTGGGCCTACGGCGAGGTGGACCGGATCGACCTGGCCGAGCGCCGCCTGGAACGCCGGTACAAGGACCTGGGCATCATCCCCCACATGTTCGGCCTGGCCTGGAATCCGGTGAGCCGGCGTCTCTACATCCCTATCGGCGCGACCGCGGTGAACGGCTCCTTCGGGGCGGCGCTCACCGTCCTGGATCCCGACACCGGCGCTGTCGCCAAGGTGCGGACTGGCTGGGCGCCGGTGGATCTGACCTGGTCCGATGCGCGCGGCGCCATGCTGGTGGTGAACTCCGAGGACGCGCTCGCCGAGGTCTTCCCCGACGGCAGCTGCTGCCTGCACGCCCTGCCCTGCACATATCCCACCAGCGCCGGTCCGGCTCCCGGCGGCGACGTCTACGTGGCCTACGGACCCCACCAGTCCTACTGGCCGGTGGTGTACATCTGGGGCGCCAGAAACGGCCTGCTGAGAATCCGCACCGATGACCTCACGTTCGACGACCGCCGTCTGCCCCGGCAGGTCCATGAGATGGCGCTGGACCGGAACGGTGCCGTCCACCTGCTGCAGAACTGCTGGGGCAAGGAGAAGCAGTTCATCACCGTCCTGCCCGACATCGTGCGCGAGTTTTCGCCCCAGTTCCGGGTGGAACTGGAAGGCGAGTACGAGCGGGAAAACACGCCCCGGTTCCTGCGTTACGACCCGGCGAGGGACTGGCTCTATGTGGCCCGTGATGCGGAGACCGACGACGGACCCGGTTCGTTCTATATCGTGGATGCCCGGTCCGGCCAGACGCTCCACCGCATGGACACCGGTCCGACTCCCGCCGACTGCACCTTCGACGACCACCGCATTTTTGTGGCCGATTTTGGCAACCGCGCGGTCCATGTCATTGACAAGGACGGATTCGCCGGCCGCCGGATCGCCGCCGGCGAACAGCCGCTCCGGCTGGCCATTGCCGGCGACTGGCTGCTGGTCTTGAACCACGCCGGCCGGTCGCTGAGCCTCGTGAACCGGCGCACCCTGGCCGTCACGGAGATCGCGGTGCCCGTCGACGGGCGACCCGACAATCTGGCCGGCCTTGGCGGCATCGCCATCCTCACCGCGCACGGGCCGGACTCGCTGGACATCCTTGCGTTCGATCCGGCGACCCGTTCGTTCCAAACGATTCACCGTTTCAAGTATCCGTTCGGTGACGCCCGCCTGGATTCACGCAACGTGGCGTTCTACCTGGACGGCCGTTTCGGCGACGCCATCTTCGATATCAGCCGGATCCGGACCGACCCCCAAGGCCGTGTCTGGGTCAGCGATTTCCTGTCCGGCCACGTGTTCATCCTGGAGCGGGCGTCCGTCGCCGGCGCCCGTTGACGGCATGCGCGAGGGCTGGTCAGAGGGACTTCAAAACTTCACACAACGGGTTTGAACGTATGAAAGCACGCATTGTGGACTACCTGATCGCCGAGTTCGACCAGCTGAAGCCTTTCCAGATCGAAAACACCATCCAACTCATCAACGAAGGGTGCACCATCCCGTTCATCGCGCGGTACCGCAAGGAAAAAACCGGCGAGATGGACGAGGTCCAGATTCAGTCGGTGCGCGACCGCCACCAGTATCTGACTGAACTCGAAGAGCGGAAAAAGACGATTCTCGAGACCATTGACAAGGCCGGCAAGCTCACTCCGGAGCTCAAGGACAAGATCCTCAGCTGCATGAAGAAGCAGGAGTTGGAGGACCTCTACCTCCCCTACCGGCCCAAGCGGCGCACGCGCGCCACCATCGCCCGGGAAAAGGGGTTGGAGCCGCTGGCCGCCTTCATCCGCGTCTACCGCGATCCGGAGGCCGACATCGCCACCATCTGCGCGCCCTACCTGTGCGAGGCGCGCGGCGTGAACAATATCCAGGACGCGCTGCAGGGCGCCCAGGACATCCTGGCTGAAGACATCTCGGAAAACGCCGACTATCGCAAGTTCACCCGCCGGATCTACACCGCCGAGGGCCTGATCGCCTCCCGGCTCAAGAAGGACGCCCCCGAGGAACGCACCAAGTTCGAGATGTACTACGACCACAGCGAACCGCTCCGCACGGTGCCGTCGCACCGCTTCCTGGCCATGCGGCGGGGCGAGAAGGAGGGGGTGCTCGGCATCGAGCTGTCGGGCCCCGATGAACGCATCCTCGAAGTGTTGGGGAAATTCTGGATCACCGACCCGCAGTCCTACTTCGCTCCCCTGCTGACCGAGGCGCTGGTGGATGCTTACAGCCGCCTGATGCTGCCGTCCATCGCCCTCGAACTGCTGCTCGAGATCAAGGGCAAGGCGGATGACGAGGCCATCCTCGTATTCGAGAAGAATCTGCGCAATCTGCTGATGCTGCCGCCTGGCGGCGACAAGGTGGTGATGGGCATGGATCCGGGCTTCCGCACCGGCTGCAAGGTCGCGGTCGTGGACCGGACCGGCAAGTTCGTGGCGGAAACTACCGTCCACCCGGTGGAACCCCATCACCGGGTCCAGGAGGCGGAAGCGGCGCTCCTGCCCCTCATCAAGACTCACGCCGTCGAGATCATCGCTATCGGCAACGGGACCGCTTCACGCGAGACGTTCCTGTTCGTGCGGGAGATGCTCAAAAAGTATGAGTTGGAAGGGGCCGTCAAGATCGTCGTGGTCAACGAATCCGGGGCATCCGTTTACTCAGCTTCCGAAGCGGCCCGAACGGAGTTTCCCGACCTCGACGTGACGGTCCGCGGCGCGATCTCCATCGCCCGGCGCTTCCAGGATCCCCTGGCCGAACTGGTCAAGGTGGATCCAAAGTCCATCGGCGTCGGCCAGTACCAACACGACGTGAACCAGCGCAAGCTTCGGAACAAGCTGGCCGAGGTGATCCAGTTCGTGGTCAACCAGGTGGGCGTGGAGCTCAACAGCGCCTCGACGTCGCTGTTGGCGTATGTCTCGGGCATCACGCCGGCCCTGGCCAAAGCCATCGTGGAACGCCGCTTCCAGGAAGGCCCGTTCACCTCTCGGGACGAGCTGCGGCAGATTCCCCGCCTCGGCGAGAAGACGTTCCAGCAGGCCGCGGGCTTCCTGCGCATCCGGGGCGCCGTCAACCCTCTCGACGCCTCCGCGGTCCACCCCGAAAGCTACGCCATCGTGGAGCGGATGGCCGCCGATACAGGCGTCTCCGTCAGCGCACTGATCGGCAACGATGACCTCGTCCAGCGGATCGAGCTGGAGCGCTACTGTTCCGACGAGGCGGGACTGCCCACCCTGCGGGACATCGCCGCCGAACTTCGCAAGCCGGGGCGCGATCCCCGCTGCGAGGCCGCCAGCTTCGAGTTCGAGACCGACTACCGCGACATCACCGACCTCAAGGAAGGCCTCGTGCTGTCCGGCATCGTCACCAACGTCACCGATTTCGGGGCGTTCGTGGACATCGGCGTCCATCACGACGGCCTCGTCCACGTCTCGCGGATGGGTCGGAAGGTCAAGAACCCGTACGACGTGTGCGCGGTGGGTCAGCGGATCACGGTGAAGGTGGTCGGTGTGGACACCGAGCGGAAACGGATCAGTCTGAGCCTGGCACAGTAGCCGGCACCGCCGCCACCACCGACCATGCCTTGAGCCGGCCGCGGCTCAGCACCTTGTCGCCGGTGGGCACGGCGTGGTTCCCGCCGCCCACGAGGCAGAGATAGAACACCAACTGGCTGTCCTGGCGCAGGTGGTCCAGCAGGTCGCGACGTTTGAGGTACCGGGGGATCCCCACGGCGGCATAGAAAGAGTCCATCTTGCTCGTGCGCTCCACCCCGGCCGGGTCCGTGACGTACTGGGTCGGGGTGACGAAGAACACCGGGTGGCCGGCGGACGGCTCCTCCAGCACGCTCCAGATCCGGAACCGGGTGCTCTGCAGGTGATACACGCAGCGGGCCTGGGTCACCGCTTCACCCACCTGGATCTCGAAGGGGTGGGTTTCGAGCGTCAATTCCTCGGCGTCGTCAGGGAGGGGCTCCGCCGGGTTGGGGTTGCCGACGTAGCCTTTTTTATAGGCGTAAACGGCGCCGCCCACCGCCAGCCCCCCGACGCCGGACCAGATCGCCAGCGACTTCCAGTTTTTCTTCAGGAACTGCTTGATCATGGGTCACCTCACGGTCCGACGGTTCACTGGACTTCGCCCGGCAAATGGAACGATCCGGGCAGCAACTCGGCGACGGCATCACTCAACCTGGCCACCAGGGCGTCGCGGATGGAAGCGACGCTGCGGGTGCCCTCGTCCAGCGCGATTTTCTCCACGCGGTGCATTGGGAAGAAGGTGGTGGTCAGGAGCGGCAGGGGATCATCGGCCGGCCCGCCCCGGTCCAACCAGTCCTGCACGGTGCTCAGGTCGGTTCCGGTCAGCCAGATCCCCACGGATGTGTTCCGGTAGAGGATGCCCCAGTACTTCTCCCGGGGACCGTTCAGGTAGACGACGGCGAACACCAGATTGGGATCGTCGAACAGGTTCATGGGGCGCATTGTATCACAGAAACGGCAATGGACCTTGTCTTCACTACTTGCACCAGAGGCCGGGTTTCGTTAAACTCTGGACGGTTTTCGGCATCCCAACCGGGTAGAAGGTGCGGAGATGATGGCTCGACTCAGAATATTCGCCCTGCTGGTGCTCGCCGCATGGCTTTGCCTCCCGCTGCCGGCCGATCCGCAGGCCGGCAAGGACGACAAGCCGCGCAAACCAGCCCCCGTGCTGATCCGGGACGATCAGACGCAGCAGCCGGATAAGGAAACCCCCGAGGATGAAGCCGTCGAGCCCGATCCCATCAAGGCGGAACGCGCATTTGAGGTGGCCTGCTACTACGTCAAGCGGAAGCAGTACGACGCGGCGATCATGCGCTTCCGCGAAGCGGTCAAGTTCAAGCCTGATTTTGCCGAGGCCAAGTGGCGCTTCGTGGATACCCTGATCAGGAAAAAAGACTGGCGCAACGCCGCCGAGTTCGCCAAGGGTTACCTCGCGGATCCGAACATGAAAGACTACATCCAACGACTGACCGCCTTGAAGGCCGAGGCTGAGAAGCATCTGGCCGCCACACCAGCCGCCAAGGAGAACGAATGATCGCCCGCTTCCTCGTAACCGGTGCCTTGCTGCTCATCGCAGCCGGCTTGTTCAGCCCGGCGCAGGCCGAAAACTATTTCCATTTCAAGCTCGTTCCGGAAAAACTGGAGCTGACCAGGGACGCCGCCGCCCGGCTGGAACTTGAGATCCGGACGGACGCGGGCTATTACCTCTACAAAGACATGCTGGTGATCAAGGTCACCGGACCGGCCGGCGTGGAAGTGGGCGCAGCGACCTATCCGCCGCCCCACGTCAAATTCGACCCGGCGAGCGACATGGAACGGGAGATCTACGAGGGAACCAACCGCTTCCCCATCTCCCTGACCGCCGGCGGCAGCTCTCCGGAGCGCGGCCAGATCACGGTCACCGTGGACTACCAGGGCTGCTCCAAGCTGATCTGCTATCTGCCCGCCACGATTACGCTGAAAGCCGAGATCGTGATTGCGGCTGGCCGGGTGTCCGCCCAGGCGCAGACACCCCCGGCAACCCCGCCGGCGCCTCCCCGTCAACCTGTCTCTTCGACTGCAGTGGTGCCTCCGGCCAATCCTGCCATCCAGGAGTCGGATCTGCCGAAACCGGCTCCCGCACCGATCTCGCCAGCCCCTGTCACCGCCGCGCCTTCCGAGGCCGACGCCATCCGGGACATGATCGGCCGGAGCCATCTGCTGGCGTTCCTGTTCATCTTCGTGTACGGCATCGGCCTGAGCTTCACCCCGTGCGTCTACCCGGTCATCCCCATCACGGTGAGTGTGTTCGGCGCCCGCGGCGCCGAGACCAGGCTGAAAGGCTTCCTGCTGTCGCTGGTGTACGTGCAGGGGATCGCCGTGATTTACTCGGTGCTCGGCGTGGCCGCGGCCCTGTCAGGCGCCGTGTTCGGCCAGCACATGAGCAACCCGTGGATCGTGGGCGGCATCGTGGCCCTGTTCTTCGTTCTGGGCCTGTTCATGGCGGGCGTGTTCCAGTTCAACCTCCCCTCGTCGGTGCAGACGAAGGCCGCGCAGGTGGGCGGCAAGGGATTCGTGGGCGCCTTCACCATGGGGCTCGTGTCCGGCGTGATCGCAGCGCCCTGCACGGGACCGGCGCTGGCGGGCGTGCTGGCCTACGTGGCCACCACCCGCAACGCCCTGCTGGGTTTCCTGCTCCTGTACACGTATTCCATCGGATTCGGCCTGATCTTCATGGTGCTGGGCACCTTCTCCACCCTCATCCGGAAGATCCCCAAATCCGGCGCCTGGATGGAGATCGTCAAGGGCATTTTCGGGGCGGCGATGTTCACCGTGGGCCTCTATTTCCTCAAGGACATCGTGCCGTCGTTGCGACTCGATTTCCTCAGCCGCGACGCCCTCCTGCTGGCCGGCCCGCTGCTCGTGGTCATCGGGTTCCTGGCGCGCGGGCTGCGGCATGACCTGCACGGGGCCAGTTGGCGCCAGATCCTGCACAAGAGCTTCGCCATCGCCGCCCTGACGGTGGGCGCATTCGCCTTCGTCATGGGTGCCATCCGCCCGGCCGAGCCGCCCCGCGCGGCCGGTGTCGGAGCCGAGGCCGGCGTGGCATGGCAGCACGACCTCGACGCGGCCCTGGCGGCTGCCCGTGAGTCCGGGAAACCGGTGATGGTGGACTTCTACGCCGACTGGTGCGCCGCCTGCAAGGAACTGGATCTGTACACCTGGTCCGATCCCAAAGTCCAGACCGAGCTCCGTCGGTTCGTCGTGGTGAAAGTGGACATGACCCGTTCCTCCCCCCGCGATGCCTTCTACAAATCCACGTATGGAATTGTGGGATTGCCGGTGGTGGCGTTCCACGATTCGCAGGGCCGGCTCCTCGCCGCACCCCGCGTCACCGGCTTCGTGGCGGCGGAACCCTTCCTGAAACTCGTTCAGGACGTCCGCTGATCGGATCCAACACCTGCAGCGACTCCGGCCTGCGCCGAGGGACGGCAGCCTGAAAGAGAGCTGAGCCCGTGGCGGCGCGGGTCGCGTCCGCCTCAAGTCTTGGAAGCCGCCGGGCGTTCGGCCTTGCGACGCCCCTGCTTCGCCTGCTTGGGCACCAACTGGTAGCGCAGCTCCATCTCGCTGGAGATTTTGTAGATGTGCGGGAAGCGCTCCCCTTTCTCCGCCCGCAGCAAAATTTCGGTCTTCTTGATCATGACCGGCTTGCCGGCCGTGTCGATCACCAGATACACGTCTTCTTTCACCACGCGTAGCACCTCCAGATAGAATTGTCGTTCGTACCGTCCCGGATGCCGGATCAGGTAGGCGTCGAGTCGCGCCGTAAACTCATCGGCGTTGGCGCGCAGATAGTCCTGGAACACGCGGCAGCGGCGAGCCGACGGACAGTTCAACCGGCAGACCAGCGTGTCCTTGAAATGCTTGAACTTGGGACAGTAAACGGTCTTGTTGTCCATGCGCCGGTCAGGGCTCGTCGGGGAAGATTTTGCCGGGGTTGAGGATGCCGGCGGGATCGAAGGCCTGCTTGATCCGTCGGGTCAGCGCCAGAACATCCGGCGAGAGATTGTAGCGGATGTACCGTTTTTTTGCCAGACCGATGCCGTGTTCGCCGCTGATGGCGCCGCCCAGCGCCACGCTGGCCTTGAAGATTTCCTCGACGGCGTCCAGCGCCCGCTCCACCTCGTCGCGGTCCTGCCGCTCGGCCAGCAGGTTCACATGAAGGTTGCCGTCGCCGGCGTGACCGTAGCAGACGACGGCCACCTGGAACCGCGCGGCGATTTCCTCGATCCGGCGCAGGATGCGCGGCATCTCGCTCCGCGGGACGACGATGTCCTCGTTGATCTTGAGGCTCTTGAGGCAGGTGATGGCGGGCGAGATGGTGCGCCGGAATTCCCAGATGCGCTCCCGTTGGGCGGCGTCGGCCGCCTCCAGCGCGATGTGCCCGCCGTGCGCTTTGACCTGGTCCAGCAGGCGGATGAAATCCGCCTCGACGTCGCCGGGCTTGCCATCGATCTCCACGAGGAGCAGCGCCTCGGAATCGGTGGGTATGCCGTAGTGCAGGACGTCCTCCACCGCCCGGATGGACGGCCGGTCCATCAGCTCCAGCGCCGTGGGGACGATCCGGGCGCGGATGATGTCGGCCACGGCGGCGCCCGCGTCCTCGACCGAGGCGAAGGCGACGAGCAGGGTGCGGCGCACCTCGGGGAGCGGCAGCAGCTTGAGGGTGAGCTGGGTGATGACCGCCAGCGTTCCCTCCGAGCCCACCAACAGTCCCAGGAGGTCGTACCCCACCACGTTCTTGACCATCTTGCCGCCGGCGGAGCAGAGGGTCCCGTCGGGCAGGACGAAGCGCGCGCCGAGCACGTAGTGTTTGGTGACGCCGTATTTCACCGCGCTCAGCCCGCCGGCGCATTCGGCCACATTGCCGCCCAGCGTCGAGGTGTTGGCGCTGGCCGGATCGGGAGGATAGAACAGGCCGAGGGGCTTGACGGCGTCCTGCAGGTGTTGGGTGACCACGCCCGGCTCGACGACGGCCACCAGGTTGTCGCTGTCGATTTCCAGGATCCGGTTCAGCCGGGTCATGGCCATCACGATGCCGCCGCAGGCCGGAACGCAGCCGCCGGTCATCCCGACACCGGCGCCGCGCGGCGTCACCGGTATACGGAAGCGCTGGCACAGAGCCATGACGCCGGCCACTGCCGCTTCGTTGGGCGGGAACACCACCAGCTCCGGCCCTTCGGGCGCCGGTTCGTTCATGGCGTCCAGCGAATAGCAAACCAGAGTCTCGGGAGCGTCCGCCACATTCTCGGGCCCCAGCAGCTGGCGCAACGCCTGAGTGAACGGTGCAGACAGGGTCATGCGCGTGCTCCGGCAGTGAAGAACGTCAGGCCGCCTTCGGGCACCACCAGTCCGCGGTATCCCTCGGGCAGTCCGTGCAGCGCGACCTTCAAGGCTGCCGGCAGCGAGGCTGCCGGGACAAGTCCCGTCGCCGCCACCTGCTCTGCCGGCAGCTCCGAAACCAGGTGGATGTGGTACCGCTGGGTTTTTTCGAACAGGGCCAAGGCGGTCTGGCCGTTGATGACGTAGTTGCGGATAAGCTCTTCGCGGAACTCTCGTTCGCTCCGAAACCGGAACCAGGGGAAAAAGGTGGGATGGCCCATCCCTTCCGGGCAGGCGGCCAGTACCACCATGGCTCCACCCGGCCGGAGCGCGTGCCGCGCCATCTCGATGGCTTTGTGTGACTGGATGAGATTGATGTCGCGCGGGTGGCCGCCGGCGCTCACGATGACTACGTCCGCCGGCTCGTCCAGCGGGACGGTGTGCCGCTCCAGGTAGCGTCGGCAGGCCTCCTGGTGCGAGGCGACGGCATGGCCGCAGACGCACTGAGCCACGGCGCCGTCGGCGGTGGTCAGGGCGTTGATCACGAACACGCGCTCCACGCCCACCAGCCGCAGCGCCGCCTCCATGTCCTCGTGGACCGGGTTGCCGCTCAGGGCGGCGGTGCCCACGCCGGGGTGTCGTCCGGAGCCGTCGAGCTTGAAAACCAGGTTGTGGTTGAACGTGATAGTGGTTTTGGCGGCCAGGCCGGGCAGCAGGCTTTTCCTCCCCCCAGTGAAACCGGCGAAGTAGTGAAAGCCGATTCCTCCGAGGACCACGATCGCGTCGGCTTCCGCCACCGCCCGGTTTAAACGGACGGTGTTACCGGCGGGGGTGCGTCCGAAATCCACCAGTTGGTCGGCGTCCTCGGCGTCATGCACGAGGATCTTCGCATCGGGAAACGCCTCAGCCGGCACCAACCACCGGATCTCCTCCGGCGTCGGTGGACGATGGATGCCTGTCGCAATAATAATCCTTATTTCTTGGTATTTTATATCGTTTTGCTTGAAGTATTTTGACAGAACTTCAAGGATGATTTCCGAGCCAGTCCGGCGGGTGGCGTCGGAGACCACGATGAGTGGGCGGCGGCGGCCGGCGAGAAACGCGGCGAGAGACGGACTATCCACCGGACGGTCGCAGGCCTCCACGAGGTGCCCCGCCAGATCGGGCGCCGTTTCCATGGGGGGAAGCGCCGCCACCTGGAAGCGCCGGTCCGGCAGCTCGCCGGTGACCGTGTGGCGGTGATATTTCAACGTGACGATCATCGGCCGAACACTCCCGGCAGGCGTGTCTGGCACGAGGGGCAGCGTCCGTCCTTCAATGCGTTCTGGACGATCTCGAAGCCCACCCGCTGGATGAGCATCCGGTTGCAGGAGGGGCAGCGGGTGCTCTCCTCGGGGTGGCCATAGACGTTGCCCACATAGACGAACTTCAGGCCGACCTGACGCGCTTCGGCGCTGAGCTTCTCCAGCGTGGCCACCGGCGTGGGCGGCAGGTTCTGGAGCTTGTACATGGGATGGAAGCGCGTCAGATGCAGCGGGACCTGGTCGCCGAGATTCTGGCGGACCCAGCGGAACATCTTGCGGTTTTCCTCCAGGTTGTCATTGAGCGTCGGGATCACCAGCATCACCAGCTCCAGCCAGATGCCGGCCGCAGCGATCGCCGCCAGGGCGTCGAGGACCGGCTTGAGATGTCCGCGGCACACCTTGGCGTAGAAGTCTTCGGAGAAGCCCTTGAAATCAACCTTGATGGCCGAAAGCGCCGGGATGAGCTTGCGCAGCGGCTCGAGCTGGATGTAGCCGTTGGAGATCATGACACTGCCGATCCCGAGTTTGCGGGCTTCCACAGCCACGTCGTACATGTACTCGTAGAACACCACCGGCTCGGAGTACGTGTAGGCGACGGTGGGACTGGCGTACTGGCGAGCCAGCGCCGCCACGCGCGCCGGCGGCAGATCCACGCAGGGCACCTGCTCCGGCCGGAACTGGGAGATCTGCCAGTTCTGACAGTACTGGCATTCCATGTTGCAGCCGGGGGTGGCGATGGACAGCGCCGTGGTGCCCGGCAGGTAGTGGAACAGGGGCTTCTTCTCAATTGGATCGATGTGGGTGGAGCAGACCTGGCCGTACGCCAGCGTGTAGTACTTCCCTTCCCGGTTCTCGCGCACACCGCAGGTGCCGCGCTCCTGGTCGGCCACCACGCACTCCTGGGGGCAGAGCTTGCAGCGCACCTTCCGGTCGCCCAGCGGTTCCCAGTAGCGGGCCTCCCGCGCCGGCGGCACCGCCCCGGTCTTGAACTTCAGGCCGCCCAGGTCCACGGCCGGACGCCCTCCCCCGGCCCGGTCCTGGCCCAGGGCGCAGCCGCAGGCGGCGAGCGTGAACAGTTTCGCCATGTCCCGTCGGCTCCAGCACGTCATGACCGTCTCCTCGATCCGGTGGGCGCGTCCGGCGCCGTCCGGATCAGATCTCCAACCAGCGGATGGCGTCCAGCCGGGCCTCCCCGAGGCCCAATCGACCGGCCTCCGCGAGGTAGGCCGGCGCGCGTCGCTCGGCGGCCAGCGTAGGCAACCCCGCCTCGCGGCGCCGGCGGTCGATGATCTCCTGCGCCACCCGGTCGGCGGCCACTCCGTCCGTGGCGACCATGAGCCCGTGAAATGGCCAGGTGTGCGCTGAATGGAAGGCCGGCCCACCGTGATACTGGGCCAAGTGGGCATCGGCGATGTGCAGCCGGACTTTGCGGCGAATGCTGTCGTGGGTCCAAAGGTGGGCGACGAACGGGGAGCAGTTGTCGTCGTGGTACTTGTTCGGGTTGTGGATGACGCCGTAAAAATTTTTCAGCATCACCGCCACGCCGGCCAGGTCGTGGTCCTTGAGCACACCCAGGTTGATCACCGCGGTGCAGTGCCGCGTGAGGATGCGGGCAAAGCAGGAGCCCACCGTCATGGCCCGGCTGAGCTGCGGCTCGTAGCCGTCCACCAGCGCGTCGGTACCGAAGACCTTCAGCCCGCTGCCTGTGGTGTTCAGCGAATAGCCTGCGCGTTGGAGTTCCCGGTCGGAGCGGTCCCAGACGATGATGTGCTCGTCCGGGATTCCAGCTCCGTTGAGCCGCGCGGCGATCGCCCGGACCAGCTCGAACCGCGGGACCAGCGGCCGGCCGGCCATGGCGTTCACCTTGATGGCCACCACGTCATCGGGCCGGAACAGCCGCTTCCAGGCGGCCGTGGCGGACTCATCCTCCATCAACCGGGCCATGGCGCGGTCGAGCAGCGCGCCCGGCGTCGCCGGAGCGTCGCTCCCCTTGGCTGATCGGGCGACGACCACCCGGCCCCGCCACCGGTCCGCCGGAACGGTCTCGCCGAACGCGTTGCGGAACCACTGGCTCGAAGCGCCGATGAGCAGGGGGCCGGCCGCGGCGGTCTTGATACTGTCAGCCAGAAACTGGCGCCTACTCCTTCTCATGGAAGACCACCGCCGTGAAGGTCATCAGGACGGCGTCCGGCTCGCGATAGGCGCCGGCGGACAGGCCGGCCTTGCGGCAGACCTGTTCCAGAAACTGCCGCCGGTCCCAGCCCCACTCCACGGGAACCTGGGGCAGGAGCAGCCCGGACCGGCCGCTTTTCTGGATGACGAGGCCGTGCTTCCCCACCTGCACGGTTTGCGGATCGGGACACGGCGCCAGGGGGGAGAGGACGGAAATTTCAATCCGGAGCTTCCGGAGTTCGTCCTTGGTCACGGGCGGGAACCGCGGGTCGCGCACCGCCGCGTTGACGGCCATGTCGGCGACCGCCTGGTACAGCGGCACCTGCGGGGTGACGTAACCGATGCAGCCCCGCAGCTCGCCGCCGCGGGTGAGCGTGACGAATGCGCCGCGGAGTTCCTTGAGCCGCGGGGTGAGCGTATACGCGCCCGCATCCACCGCCGGCTGCCTGCCATCGCTCAGATAGACATCCAGCGTCCGGCGGGCAATGGTCAGCAGGGTGTTCTTTTCCGTTGCGGTGAGCGTGTACTCGGACGCAGCCGGGGTCTCCTGCGCGTCGCCGGCGACCAGCGGGTCGGCGAACAGGATGGAAACGTAGCTGACGGAGTTCGTGAAGTCGCGGGTGATCTCCCCGGAGGTGGTGTATTCCAGCACCCGGCCCTTGATCACCTTTTTCTTCGCCAGCTGCTGCAACGCGCGGATCGCGATGCCGATGGCGTTGCGGCCGCAAATCGTGTCGCGGGTGGTCCGCAGGTGATCCATGAAGCCGTCGTAGTCCAGGGCGGCGATCTGGCCCGCCGCCTTCAGGTTCCATTTTTTCAGGTTGCCCGCCGGATCATCGCGGAATGGCACGAAGCCGTAGTTGGGGCCGTAATGCGTGAAGTCGGAGGAGACCACGAGCAGAGTCTGTTCGTCGAGGAGCGGCTCGAGAAGCCCGGCCAGCGTCCGCACATCTTCCGGTTTCAGATCGCCCACCAGGATGGGGACGATCCGGGCTTTGGGCAGAGTCACCTGGAGGAACGGCAACTGGCATTCCAGGGCGTGCTCCCGGACGTGCGCGTCGGGCGCGTCCAGGAACAGGGCGTGGGTTTGCAGCCGCCGGCAGGTTTCCAGATCGAGATATACCGGACCCAGCGGCGTGTCGTAGGCGGCGACGGGCGTGATGGACGCTCCCCGAAAGGCGCCGTAGTGGGCCGGGGCCAGCAGCACCACGCGCTCCCACTTGCCGCCGCGCAGGTGCACGTAGCCGGCGGCGGCGGTGGAGCCGGAATACACGTAGCCGGCGTGGGGCACCACCAGCGCCACCGGCGGCTCATCCGGTTTGCGCACCGCGTTGCGGGCCGCCCGGTCGAGCAGGGACTGCACCTGTGTCCGGAGGCCGTCGGGTGACGCCTCATACCACAAGCCGGCCACCGCCGCCTTGCGGTGGGGCAGATCGCCCGCCGCCGTCGGCAGGACCATCACCGCCATCAACAGACCCGCCAGAAGACAATACAGGGCTCTCATTGCATCCTCATTAATACCGTGCGTGGCGGAACGCGCCGGGCCGCATGATCCGGTCACTTTTCCACCGCTTTGTAGCTCTCTTTGTGGCTCACCTTCAGCTTGTCGGGCTTGCCGTCACGATTGATGTCCGCTTCCGCTTCGACGCGGATCTTCCGGTTCTTGTTGTCCAGCTTCTGGTTCGTGGGCGTGTAGGCCATGGTGTACTGATAGCGCAGGTACATGTTCAAATTGCGGAAGACGCTGGGGTATTCCGAGCTGAACCGCGGGAAAAAGGCGATGCCGCCGGTCTTCTTGGTGATGGACTTGAGGCGAAGATCGGCCATCAGCAGGTCGGAGCGGGTGGCCGAAGAGTAGAGCGGCTCGTTGATCGTCCGCTCGAGCTGGCCCATGCTGACGGCGTAAATCACCGTATCCGACGTCGCCGCGGCCTTGAGGGCGTCATCATAGGTCTTCTTGCTGAAGGTGTCCAGACCCGTGCTCAGCATGATGATGGCCTTCTTGCCCTGCACTTCCCGCATCCGGTCGATGGTGAAGATGACCACGTCGGCCAGCGCGCTCTCGTTGAATCCCTTGTAGTAGAGGCTGATGTTCGCCTCGCGGACGATTTTCTGCTTGTCGAGAGTGAAGTCCACCGCGATGCGGGGCTTGATGTCGTAGGTGATCAACGCGCAGTAGTCGTCCGGGCGTAAATTCTTGACGAAATCCAGGACGGCGTACCAGAAGTCGTATTCGAGGCCGTAGATGACCCCGCTGGATTCGAGGACCAGCACCACGTTGATGGGCGAAAGATCCGGAAAGAAATTGGTCAGCTCCTGC
>Ga0209605_1001491_pt1 | contig 25642 bp, 20 predicted proteins | sample AD_UKC035_MetaG_FD_184408 | JGI IMG/M metagenome (GOLD analysis project Ga0209605, IMG submission 184408) | Active sludge microbial communities of municipal wastewater-treating anaerobic digesters from USA - AD_UKC035_MetaG (SPAdes) (version 2) | ecosystem: Engineered > Bioreactor > Anaerobic >...
CCCCCCATCAGGGCGCAGTACTTGGTGATGGCTGCCGTCAACGTGGTTTTGCCGTGGTCGATGTGTCCCATCGTACCCACGTTCAGATGCGGTTTGCTGCGATCAAATTTTTGCTTGGCCATTGCTGCTACTCCTTAGAATGATTTCAGTAGTTGATTGATTCAGCCGAGAGCCCTCAATGGGATTTGAACCCATGACCCCATTCTTACCAAGAATGTGCTCTACCGTCTGAGCTATGAGGGCACTCTTATTCGCGTATAGCAGACGACGCCATCTCCGATCGCCACGACCGGCTGGTCGCCATCTGCTATCTGCTTGGTGGGCGGTGAAGGATTCGAACCTCCGAAGACGTCTGTCAACTGATTTACAGTCAGTCCCCTTTGGCCACTTGGGTAACCGCCCATTTCATATCCTAGTCAGTTCGTTGACTAGTCACTTCGTCCCTTCGTGCAAAACCTGCGAGGAGACGAACTGATCAGGCAACCAAAACGACTGGCATGGAAGCCGACGACGGGAATCGAACCCGTAACCTACCACTTACAAGGCGGTTGCTCTGCCGATTGAGCTACGTCGGCGAATTTACTTTTAAAAGTACTACCTCTAAAGCGTTAGGCATTATACCAGAGGCAGGTATTTGCGACAAGGTTGCACAGGCGTGCTTTTAGAAGGCACGTTTTGCGGGTGGGGAGTCTATCAGGATTCTTAAGAAACGTCAATAGTTTTAAGGACTTTTCCGAGTCAAATAGATAAGATTTCATTCCCAGGCCCGCCCAGGCCTTCATCTGCGGCGAGATTGACTTGCCAGGTAAAGGGCGATCGAACCCGCAATGGCGGCATTGAGCGACTCTACCTGGCCGCGCATCGGCAAGCCCAGCAGCACATCGCAAGACCTGCGCACCAGGTCGCGCATGCCGCTGCCCTCGCCGCCCACCACCAGCGCCAGGGGCCCATCCAGGCGCACCTTCTCTGGGGGCTGAGCCTCTGGGCCGGCCTCTAACCCAATGACCCACAAACCGGCCTCCTTGAGCGCCGTAATGGCCTGTGCCAGGTTAACCTGGGCGATCTGCAGGTGTTCGCTGGCACCGGAAGAAGCATTGACCACTGCCGGTGTAACGGTGGCAGTGTGGCGCAGCGGCAGCAGCACGCCGTGCACACCCACCGCTTCGGCAGTGCGCAGCAGGGTGCCCAGGTTTTGCGGGTCTTGCAGCACATCCAGGATCAAAAGGAAAGGCGGTTCGCCGCGCCGGTTTGCCAGGTCTAGGATATCGGGCAGGTTGCTGTACGGGTAGCCGCTGGCTTCTAACAGGATGCCCTGGTGGTATTCCGCCAGGCTGTCCAACTGCTGGCGCGGCAGGCGTTCCACCGGCAGCTTGCGGGCTGAGGCCAACTGTAAGATCTCAGCCAGGCGGCCTTTTTCTTCAGCGCCCTGGGCCAGGCGCAGCCTGAAAGGCTGGCGACGGCGGGCACGCAGGGCTTCATAAACTGCATTACGGCTGTAGATCCATTCTTTCATGTTTGTTCCACCACAAATACCCCTGCACAAGCCGAAACCGGCGTAAACCCGGCCTGAAGACCGGCCTGCTGAAGGGCTATCACCGCCTCATCGGCCAGCCAATAAAATTCTTCTTCCCATTCTTCGCCGACCTGGCGCCGGACATCTTCCATGCCGGCCCGGTGAGGAAAGGCCACGTCGGCAATTACCAGCTTGCCCTGCGGGGCCAGGTGAGCCGTCATTTCAGCACACAGGCTGACCTTTTGGGCCAACGCAACGTGATGAAACACATAGGCCGAGACAATACGATCAAAAGCAAGCGGCAGCCCGGCGGGCCAACCCTGCCGGAAATCTGCCAGCAGGTATTGAGCCTGGGGCAACTTGCGCCGCGCCACATCGAGCATGGCAGGCGAGAAATCCGTGGTCCACAGGCGGCAGCCTTGCTGTGCGCACATCTGCGCCAGGTTAGCCGTGCCGGTGCCAACATCCAACACAGCCATGCCGGGCTGGACGGCGGCTAAACGGACAACCGTTCCTAGCGCCTGCCGGTAACCCCAAAATGGGAAAGACGCTTCATCCAGTACGCTCTGATCGTAAGTACTGGCCCAGTCATCGAAATCGCTGGCCGGGAATGGGTCTACTTCCATCGCCAAGTGGTGCCTTCTTTGCTGTCTTCTAGAAGCACACCCAGTTCTGCCAAACGATCACGCACTTGATCTGAGAGCGCCCACAGCTTCTGCTGGCGCAAATCGCGGCGCATCTCGATCAATAAATTGATGAAGGCATCTGCCTGCCCGCCTACGGCGGCCGGGCGCTCGGTGCGCAGGCCAAAGACAGCCATCAGCTCTCGCAGCAGTGCCTGCCCCTGGCCCACCAGCTCGGCGGTAACGCCGGCATCGCGGGCCTGGTTGATGGCACGCACCAGGTCAAACAGGTGCCCTAGCGCGCCAGCGGTGTTGAAATCGTCATCCATGCAGTCAACAAAGCCCTGGCGGGCGGCAGAAATCTGCTGCTGGAGGGCCTGGACGGGCTCGCCTTCTGCCAGGTGCCCGGCGGGCGCCGGACGCAGGGCGCCACGTAAACGTTCCAGGCCGCGCTCAGCCGCCGTCACGATCTCGTCGCTGAAGGTCAGCGGATTGCGGTAGCTGGAATTGAGCACCATCATGCGCAGGGCGTCGCCTTCGTGTTTTGAGACGAAGTCTTCGATCGTGATCAGGTTGCCCAGCGACTTAGACATTTTCTCGCCGGCCAACTGCATCATGCCGTTGTGGACCCAGTAGCGCGCAAAGGGCTTGCCGGTGACCGATTCGGTCTGGGCGATCTCGTTCTCATGGTGCGGGAAGATCAAGTCGTTGCCGCCGCCGTGGATGTCGATCTGCTCACCCAGGTGGTGCATGCTCATGGCCGAGCATTCAATGTGCCAACCAGGGCGGCCCGGTCCCCAGGGGCTGTCCCAGGCTGGCTCACCCGGCTTGGAGGACTTCCATAAGGCGAAGTCCATGGGGCTCTCTTTGCGCTCATCGACGCTGATACGCGCCCCGGCCTGCATATCCTCCAACTTGCGGCCCGATAGTTTGCCGTAATCCTGGTCGCGCTGGACGCGGAAATACACGTCTCCATTGACCTCATAGGCATAATCGTTCTCGCCCAGGTCGAGGATCAGCTTGATGATGTTGGGGATCTCTCGGGTGGCACGCGGGTATACGGTGGCCGGCAGCACATTCAGATCATCCAGGTGATGCATGAACTCATCGATATAGCGCTCGGCCAATTGGACGGGCGGCATGCCGATCTGGTTGGCGCGATTAATGATCTTGTCGTCCACATCGGTATAGTTCATGGCGTGGCGCACATCATAGCCGCGGTACTGCAAATAGCGGCGGATGAGGTCAAAGACCAGGGCCGACATGGCGTGCCCAATGTGGGCCTTATCATATACGGTAGGACCGCAGACATACATACTGACCTTGCCCGGCTCAACCGTCTCAAACATTTCCTTTTGGCGGGTCAGGGTATTATAGATTTTCAACGACATAACAAACTCCTCAATTCAAATAAGCGAAACAGTCAGTTTATTCCATTCAATCTTTGCCCATCCGGGCAAAGATCATGCGGCCGGCTGCGGTTTGTAAAACCTTGGTGACGGTGACGTTGACCTCTTTGTCCAGGTAACCACGCCCATCTTCGACCACCACCATGGTCCCATCGTCCAGGTAGCCAACGCCCTGGCCCACTTCACGCCCTTCCTGGATCACGGTGATGGCAATCGATTCACCCGGTAAGAAGACCTGCTTGACGGCGTTGGCGAGCTCATTAACGTTCAACACCGTCACGCCTTGCAAATCGGCGATGCGGTTCAGGTTATAGTCATTGGTCAAGATCGGACAGCGGAGCTGGCGCGCCAGCACCACCAGCTTATCGTCCACGCCGCGCATGCCTTCTACGTCCATATCGCTGATGCGCACGGGCACGGTGGCTTCTTTCTGAAGCTGAGCAATGACCTCAATTCCCCGCCGCCCGCGCTGCCGGCGCAGGCTATCAGATGAATCAGCAATATATTGAAGCTCGTTAAGCACAAAACGTGGGATCATCAAGGTGCCGGGGATGAAGCCGGTGCGGGCAATATCGGTGATGCGGCCATCGATGATCACGCTGGTATCCAAGAGCACACTGCGCCCCGGAGATGCTTGCGCAGCGGCCCCAGGCTGAACAGGCTCTTCGACATCCCGTCCTGAATACTGCCGCACCAGGCCAAACAGGTCATTCTGGCGCATGACAAAGACCGCGATGCCAAAGTAGCTAAATACCAGCACACCCAAGAAAGGAAGCAGCTTGCCCAAGGGAGCGGGCAGCAGCGAGAGCGGGAAGGTCAAGAGGGCCGCGATGATCAGACCCGCCACCAGGCCGCTCAGGCCGGCAGCCAGGGTTTGAGCAGATACATTTAGCAGCACCTTGCGCACAGCACGCATCGGCCGGGTTGTCATATAAGGGGTCAGGATCAACCCCACCAAGGCCCCTACCAGGCCGAACAGAATGGCTGATACTTCTCGGGCCGCGCCCGTTTGCTCTCCCAGGTAAATGCCAAAATACACACCCAAGATTGCAAAAACCACCATTCCAACCAGGCGGAAGAAAAATTCGATACTCATGCAGACTCCTCAAGAGACCTGCCTGGATTGGCCACTGCTGATGGGAAGATAGGCTCCGGGGAACCAGGATCCTCTGCTTCGCTACCTGTTGCAAGTGAAGAAGCAGTTCAGAAATTTGCTTTGCCGGACAGGAAAGTAATAATGGAAGGATAAGTGCTGAACAAAAAACCGGCAAACCAGGCGCGCAACAGCCTCACCATACAGGCTCTCTATTTGTTCTATTATAACGTTAAATGTGAGGGATTGTTACGTAAGAAGAAACTGATCCCGATTATAATCAAGCTATGACCCACCTGACCGGCCGCGAACGCGCCCGATACGTGCAACAGATGTTTAGCCGCATTGCGCCGCGTTATGACCTGATGAACCGCCTGATGACCGCCGGCCAAGACGTGCGCTGGCGGCGAGAAGTTATCCGCCGGGCGAAGCTTGAAGCAGGCCAGCGCTTGCTGGACCTGGGCACCGGTACCGGCGACCTGGCAGGCGAGGCGCTGCAGCAAGCGCCAGACTGCCAGGTGGTGGCGGCTGATTTCACCCTTGAGATGATGCGCTATGGGCAGGCGCGCCACCTGCCCGGCCAACCGGCGCCAGGCTGGTCTGGCGCGGATGCCCTGCACCTGCCCTTTGCCGAGGGCTGTTTCGATGCCGTGGTATCGGGGTATCTTCTGCGCAACGTGATCGACGTGCCAGGAGCTTTGGCCGAACAGCGGCGCGTGCTCAAACCGGGCGGGCGCATGGTGACGCTAGACACCACCCCGCCGCCGAGCAACCTGCTGAGCCCCCTGATCAACTTCCACCTGCACACCATTATCCCGGCCTTGGGGCGCTGGCTCTCAGCCGATGGAAGCGCTTACGACTACCTGCCCAACTCTACCGAGGCCTTCTTGAGTGCCGAAGCGCTGGCCGAATGCCTGGCACAAGCAGGCTTCAAAGAAGTAGGTTTCAAGCGTTTGATGGCGGGGACGATGGCAGTCCACTGGGGGGTCAAATAAGGAATGGATGGTGAATAGTGGATCGTGATCAGCCGTTCAGCGGCGGGAGGCTGGTGGTGGGGATATCTGGGGCCTCAGGAGTGATCCTGGGGATCCGGCTGTTAGAGGTGCTGCAGAGCAGGCAGGTGGAGACCCACCTGGTGCTGTCGCCGGCAGCGCGCGCCACCATTGCCCAAGAGACGGATTGGAAGATCAGCGATGTGCTGGCGCTGGCGAACGTCAGCTATGATCACCGCGATATCGGGGCGGCCATTGCCTCTGGTTCTTTCCAGACGCGCGGCATGGTTATCATCCCTTGCTCGATCAAGAGCCTGTCGGCGGTAGCAAACTCGTATGCAGAGGATTTAATGGCGCGGGCCGCAGATGTAACCATCAAAGAGGGCCGCCCGCTGCTGCTGGTGGTGCGCGAGACGCCCCTGCACCGCGGCCACCTGCGCCTGATGGACCTGGCGGCGCGGGCGGGGGCAGTCATTTTTCCACCGGTCCCGGCCTTTTATGCCCGCCCGCAGAGCGTGGATGATATTGTCAACAACACCGTGGGGCGGGTATTGGCCCGGCTGGGGATTGAGAATGATGCATATCAAGTATGGAGTGGCATGAATCATGGATGATCTTTTTCTGGTTTCAACCATGACCTTATCGACCCAGGGGCCAGAAGGCCCGCACGCCGTGCCGGTCTACTACGCGGCCGAGCCGACCCAAGAGCTGGAAGCACTGCTCAACCAGGGCCAGGCCGGGCTGCGCTTATACTTTCTCTCTGATCCAGACAGCCTGCACGGGCGCCACCTGGTAGCCAACCCCCAGGCCGCAGCAGCCATCTACCCGGCTGCGCCAGAAGGCTGGCAGAATATCCGCGGCCTGCAGATGCACGGTGTGGTGCAGCGCCTGGAAGTAGGCCCAGCCTGGGAAAAGGCCTGGCAGTGTTACAAGACCAAGTTTCCCTTTGTGGCAATGCTCAAACAAATCGTGGCGCTCAATGCGCTGTATGCCTTCACGCCCACCTGGCTCAGGCTGGTGGACAATGCCCGAGGCTTTGGCTTTAAGCAAGAATGGGTAATCAAGTGAACAGCGGCCGCGATCTGGATAAAGCAGCCCGCTGTGGCGAGCCATCTTATGTCTGGCGCGCCGGGCAAGAGCGCCGTCTACAGATGGTGCTGCAGGCGGCTGGAGAACGTGCCAAAGGCCGCCTGCTGGAGAATGGCTGCGGGGTGGGGATGTACGTGGAGCGCCTGGCGCCGCACACCGGGCAGGTGGTAGGCCTGGAATACGACCATGCCCGGGCTGCCGAGGCCGGGGAACGCTCGCCGCACATCATCAACGGGGCCGGAGAGGGCCTGCCCTTTCTGGGCGCATCCTTTGATATGATCCTCAGCCACGAGGTGCTCGAACATGTGCAAGATGACCGCCTGGCGGTGGAAGAGATGGTGCGCGTGCTCAAGCCAGGCGGGCGCATTGCGCTATTTGTGCCCAACCGCGGCTACCCCTTTGAAACACACGGCATTTACTGGCGCGGGCGCTACCGCTTTGGCAACATCCCCCTGGTCAATTACCTGCCGCGCCGCTGGCGAGACCGGCTGGCCCCGCATGTGCGAGTTTACAGCGCGGGTGATCTGAAAAAGCTCTTTGCTGGGCTGGCTGTGCGTATTGTTGAGCGAACCGTGATCTTCGGAGCTTACGACAACATCATTGCCCGCCGCCCCGCGTTGGGCAAAGCCCTACGGGGCGTGCTGCAGGCACTGGAGCGCACGCCGCTGAGGGGCTTGGGCCTGTCACACTTCTGGGTGATCGAGAAGGTAGCTTAGATTCGCTGAGACGCAGAAAAATCTATATCAGCCCAGGCACTACGCCACAGGCTGGCGGAAATCGTAAATTCCGTCCTGAATTGCCCAACGCTTGCCACAGCCGCTACAAACCAGCGCTTTGGGGAGCGTTTCCAGCGCGCCGCCGCATGCCGGGCATTGGAAGAAAGCTCCCGGCGCGGCAGGGGCTGTCTCACCCAGCGCCTGGCTGCGGGTGAAGACGCTGGGGCTGAGCTGCCACCAGTTGCCGGTCAACTGCGCCAGGCTGTCCAGGCCCACCAACAAGCGCAGGGGCATAAAACGCTTCAGGGCTGGCATGCGAAAATGCGAGACGGTCAGCGTGCGCCGCAAGTCAAAGCCGCTTTCCTTCAGCCAGCCGCGCACTGCACGCGGATGAAAATCAAAATTGAGGGCCGCAAACTCCACCGGCTCTGGCGTAAAGGGGCTCCAATCCTGGCGGCGCAGCAAATAGCGCAAAATAGCCTTGACATTCTGCTTATTGGCATATTCCAGGATGAAGGTTGCCCCCGGCTGCATCACGCGCCGCACCTGGCGCAACGCCAGGGGGGCATCTGCCATATGGTGCAGGGTGCGGATCATGGTGGCAGCATCAAAGAGGCCGTTGACAAAGGGCAGGCGGTAAACATCTGCCGCCACGAAAAGGTAACGCTCAGAGAATCCCAGGCGCTGAGCGGCCTGCTGGAGCTGGGTCAGCGAATAATCCAACAGCACAACCCGCTCGAAGCCCTGGTAACGCGGCGTGTTGCGCCCTGCCCCAGCCCCCAGCTCTAACAGAAGCTTTCCGCTGGCGGGCAGCAAGCGGCGCAGGGCCACGGCTTCGGCCTGGTCTTCGTAGGCGCGGCCGCCGTGCTCCCAAAAACTGGTCTGGTAATCAGAGCCTTCGTAACTGCAAACAGGGGGAGTTGAATCGGACATTTAAAATGCGAGGGCGTTTGGGCAGTGCTGCAGCACTGCCCAAACGCCCTCTGCCTCGTTAGCGCGAGAAAGCGTAGCCGCGGCCAACGCCGCGGTAAACGAAACCGATCTTGGCCATGTCATCGGGCTCATAGATGTTGCGGCCGTCGAAGATGACCGGCTTGTGCATCAATTGGCGCAGACGCGGGCGGTCGAGTTGCTTGAACTCGTTCCACTCGGTGATGATCATCAGGGCGTCGCAGCCCTCAGCCATGCTGTAAGGGTCATCCTTCATTTCAACACCAGGCATCAGCGGGCGGGCCACTTCCATCGACACGGGGTCATAGGCGCGCACAGTGGCGCCTTCGGCCTGCAAACGCTGGGCAATGGTGATGGCAGGGGCATCGCGCATGTCATCGGTATTGGGCTTGAAGGATAGGCCCAGCAAGCCAATGGTCTTGCCTTTCAAGTCACCGGTCATCTCTTTCAAGATGTTGATCGCCTTGAGGCGTTGATCATCATTGATCTCCATCACGGCGTTCAAAAGCTGGGGGTGGCGGCCTTTCTCAGCCGCCATGTAAGCCAAGGCCTTCACGTCTTTGGGGAAGCAAGAGCCGCCATAGCCCAGGCCGGCATCCAAGAATTGTTTACCAATCCTAGCATCGTACCCCATGCCCACAGCCACCTCTTTTACATCTGCGCCCAGGGCCTCGCAAATGGTGGCGATTTCGTTGATGAAGGAAATCTTGGTCGCCAGGAAGGCATTGGAGGCGTACTTGATCATCTCGGCGGTGCGCAGGTCGGTGATGACGATGGGGGCGCGCAGCGGCAGGTGAAGCTGGGCCACCTTTTCGGCGGCATCGCGATCCATCGAGCCGAGCACGGTGCGGTGCGGCTGCATGAAATCGGCGATGGCCGAACCCTCACGCAAGAATTCGGGGCAAGAGACCACCCAGAAAGGAATGGAGTGCGGTTGGTGCTTCTGCACGATATCCGCCACCCAATCGCCGGTGCCTACCGGCACGGTGGACTTGTTGATGATGATCAGGGGGGCGCTCATATTCTCGGCGATAGCGCGCGCCGAGGCTTCCACATACTGCAAGTCGGCTTCGCCATCAACCCCTGAGGGGGTGCCTACGCCGATGAAGGCAAACTCGGTGCCTTTGAGCGCCTCGGGGTATGAGGTGCTGAACGTCAGGCGCTTGCTATTGACATTGCGTTCAACGATTTCTTTTAGCCCGGGTTCAAAAATCGGCATGATGCCCTTCTGCAGGCCCTTGACCTTTTCTTCATTAACATCCAGCGCAATCACCCGATTGCCAAGATCTGCAAAGCAAGCTGCCGTTACCAGGCCAACGTATCCCACACCAACAACACAGATCTGTTTCATAGTATGATCAAACCTCCGTTTGAAACAATATGTGCAGGGTGCTGCAAGCAAATATAAATAAAGCCCGCGCCGCCCGGCACTGGTGATCGAGAAAACACGCACAATCTTATCATAAAATCATCCCTGGAACGTTTTACTTTCTAAAGGATGACCGTCATATATTGCGAATGACCTCTGTCACTTGAGAACAAGGTAAAAAGCACCTAAAATATAAGGGATAATTTTTATCAATATCACCGAAATAACAAGGGAGTCAACGATGCAAATTACACGACAGGCCGACTATGCAGTGCGGGCCATGGTGTACCTGGCGCAGTTAGGGCCTGAGCGCCGGGCAGCTACCAGCCAAATTGCCCAAGAAAAACAAATTCCCCCCTCTTTCTTAGCCAAGATTGTCTCACAGCTTTCAGTAGCTGGCCTTCTGCAAACTTCACGCGGGGCGCGCGGCGGCGTATCCCTCGCCAGGCCCCCAGAAGAGATTTCTTTATTGGATGTTGTTGAAGCCATCGACGGGCCCATCCTGCTGAACGAATGCGTAGGCGATAACGGCGGATGCATGTTCGGCGATGATTGCCCGATGAAACCGGTGTGGTGCGACGCCCAACATGAGCTGGTCGAGCGCCTGAGCAAAACCAACTTTGCCCACTTGCTTTCATTGTTACCCACTGCAGCCGATTAAGCAAGCTCTATACCATCCCTTTGCAGACTTTTGGTTGCACCCAATACTTGTCGTCACAGCCCCTCTTGGTATAATCCACCTGGAGGGGTTTTATTTTCAACCTAACATGATCAAGGAGCGAATCTATGTCTGGTCCACGTACAGTACGCGCCCCACGCGGCACCCAACTCACCTGTAAATCCTGGCTCACCGAGGCCGCTTACCGCATGATCCAGAACAACCTGGATCCTGAAGTGGCTGAGCGCCCCCAAGACCTGGTGGTTTACGGCGGGCGAGGCCAGGCTGCCCGCAGTTGGGAGGCCTTCGATGCGATCCTGGAAGCGCTAAAAGAGCTGGAAAATGACGAGACTCTTCTCGTGCAGTCTGGCAAACCGGTGGTTGTATTCAAGACACACGCCGACGCGCCCCGCGTATTGATTGCGAACTCGAACCTGGTGCCGCACTGGGCAACCCAGCAGCATTTCGATGCGCTGGCAGCCAAGGGCTTGATCATGTATGGGCAGATGACAGCCGGTTCGTGGATCTATATTGGCACACAAGGCATCTTGCAGGGCACATACGAAACCCTCGGCTCGTTGGCCCAGCAGCGCGGTTGGGGCTCGCTCAAGGGCAAGCTCACGCTGACCGCCGGCCTGGGAGGCATGGGCGGCGCCCAGCCCCTGGCAATCACCATGAACGAGGGGATTGGCCTGGTGGTAGAGGTAGATCCGGCGCGTGCCAAGCGCCGCCAGGAGATCGGCTATGTGGACGTGGTGGTCGATAACCTGGAAGAAGCCATGACCCTGGTGGAAGAGTGCCGGGATAAAGAACAGCCAAAATCGATCGGCCTGGTGGGCAACGCGGCCGAAATCTATCCTGAGCTGTTGTATAAGTACAACGTGATTCCCGACGTGGTCACCGATCAGACGCCTGCCCACGACGTCTTGATGTACGTGCCTGAAGGCCTGAACGTGGAAGAGGCGAATGCGCTGCGCCAAAGTGACCCCAAAGAATATGCCCACCGCTCGATTCCATCCATGGCCCGCCAGGTAGAGGCCATGCTGGAGTTCCAGCGCCGCGGCGCCGAGGTCTTCGATTACGGCAACAACATCCGCCAGCGCGCCTTCGATCACGGCGTGAAAGATGCTTTCAACTTCCCAGGGTTTGTCCCGGCCTATATTCGCCCATTGTTCTGCGAGGGCAAAGGGCCGTTCCGCTGGGTGGCGCTTTCGGGCGACCCAGAAGATATTTACCGCACCGATGAAGCCATCATGGAATTGTTCCCCGATGATGCTCACCTGCACCGCTGGCTGAAGATGGCGCGCGAGAAGGTGCCTTTCCAGGGCCTGCCCTCGCGCATCTGTTGGTTGGGCTACGGCGAGCGCGCCGAAGCCGGCCTGATGTTCAACAACCTGGTTGCCGAAGGCGTGGTCAAGGCCCCGATTGTGATCGGCCGCGATCACCTGGATGCCGGCTCAGTTGCCTCGCCCAACCGCGAGACCGAGGCAATGAAAGACGGCACCGATGCCGTCAGCGACTGGCCGATTTTGAACGCCCTGGTCAATGCAGTGGGCGGCGCTACGTGGGTCTCTTTCCATCACGGCGGCGGCGTGGGCATTGGCTACAGCCAGCACGCCGGGCAGGTGATCGTGGCAGACGGCACGCCTGAGGCGGCCCGGCGCCTGGAATGCGTTTTAACCTCGGACCCGGGCATGGGTGTGGTGCGCCACGCCGATGCCGGCTATGAGATCGCCGTGCAAGCGGCTCGGCGGCACGGCATCAAGATGCCAATGCTCAAGTAGCTGAAGTAAGGGTTTGCAGTGAGGCGCGGCTGAATGCGCCGCGCCTCACTGCCAGTATTGCAAAGCGGCGGAGCATAGACAAAAGCAAAAAACATAGGTAAACTTAAAGAAGTTGCAATAAATATTTATCGCTCGCCTGGGCATTATTCAAAATAGGCATATATGGCCTGGTCTTATACCCCATGGACAGTACCTTTGCTGGTGGCGGCCGTTCTGGCAGCCGCACTGGCCTTGCTGTCATGGGAGCGCCGTTCAGCGCTGCGCACGGTGCACCTGACCACCTTCATGTTAGGGGTATGCTTTTGGCTGTTGATGCAGATCCTAGAGATCAATACAGCCAGCCTGCCGATCAAGCTCTTAGCCATTAAGCTCCAATACATTCCGGTTGCGCTGTTACCCACCCTGTGGTTCGCCTTTTGCATGGAATACGGGGGACGGGTGCAGGGGTTGATGCGCCGCAACCTGGCCCTGCTCTTATTAGAGCCAGCAATTGGGCTGGCGCTGGCCTCAACCAATGATATCTTTCACTCCCTGGTTTGGCGCAATATGGCATTGGAAATGGGCCACAGTGCGCCGGTCTTGCTAACCCAATTGGGCTATTGGGGCCTGTTTCACCTGTTGTACGCCCTGGCAATGACCGGCATCGGCACGGCTCGCCTGGTGCGCTCCTTCATCAAACAGAAAGTTCTATTCCACTCTCAAAGCTTGTTGATTTTGCTGGGGGTATTGATCGCCACAACCGGCGGCCTGTTGGATGTTTTTGGCGTGCGGCTGTTTGGCCCGGTGCAAAATAACCCCTTCACCCTGACCCTGGCGGGCATGTTGTTGACCCTGGCACTCGTGCGCCTGCGCCTGCTGGATATCATCCCCCTGGCACGCGATGCTGTGTTGGATAACATGAGCGACGGGGTGATCATGTTGGACAATCAAAACCGCATTGTAGATTTAAACCAGGCTGCCCGCGGCATCATTGGCAATGAAGCCCCTCTCGTCGGCGATACGATCGAGAAAGTTTGGAGCGCCTGGCCCGGCGAGATGACCCTGCCCCTGGGACGGGTGGAGATGGTCAAAGAGGTGATCATTAAATCGCCTGATGGGCCGCGCCACTTCGATGTTCGCATTTCTTCCTTGCTAGACCGTCACAATCACCTGGCCGGGCGGCTGGTGGTGATGCGCGACATCTCGCGCCAGAAGCTCGCCGAAGAGGCCCTGCGGCGGCGCGATAACGTGCTAGAAGCGATCGGGTTTGCAGCCGAACAGTTCTTGAGGAGCACCGATTGGGAGCAGAACATCCAAGAGGTCTTGCAGCGCCTGGGAGATGCCAGCAAGGTCAGCCGCGTTTACTTATCTGAGAATTACATTGATACAGCGGGGCAACTGCGCACCAGCCTGAGACATGAATGGACTGCCTGGGGCATCCGGCCGCGCATTGTCAATCCACAGTTGCAAAACCAATCGCTGATTGAAACCGGATTTTCGCGCTGGGTTGAGATCATGGGACGCGGAAAAGTGCTTTACGGAGCGGTACGGCAGTTCCCGCCCAGCGAACAGGAGGCCCTGGCTTCTCAGGAGATCAAATCCATCATTGCCGTCCCCATTTTCATTGAGAAGCGCTGGTGGGGTTTCATTGGTTTCGATGACTGCTGGGCCGAGCGGCAGTGGACGGCCGTGGAGGTAGATGCCCTGCGAGCGGCCGCCAATGCCATTGGGGCCGTCTTGCAGCGCAAGCGCGCGGAAGAAGAAGTGCGCCACTGGGCAGATGTCATCCGAACCCTGCTCGATCTATCTGAGATGATCGGCTCTACGATGGACGTAGAACAGGTGTTAGACCGGGTGGTGTTGGCGGCACGCAGCCTGCTTCCGGTGGATCGTGTGAGCATCTTCCTGAAAAACGAAAAAACCAACACCCTGCTCCCGGCAATGCCAGAACCAGATGATCCGACCAAGATGCATCTCAACGATACACAGTTGGAGGAATTTGCCCACCTGAGCTTGCCCATTGAGCAAGTGCGGCTCATCCAAGAATTGCAAGACCGCAAACAGGCCATTGCCATCACCAACGCAGAGACATCTCCCCTGCTGCCGGATGAGCTGGTACAAACCTTCAATATCCAATCCCTGCTGGCGGTGCCGATCATCTACCAGGATCGCTTCACCGGTGTTCTATACCTGGATTACACCACCAAAGCGCACAGTTTCAGCGCACAAGAAATCGATCTAGCAACCGCCCTGGCGCGCCAGGCAGCCCTGGCACTCGATCGGGCACGGTTATACACGCAGACCCAACAAGATGCCCGCGAGCTATCCACTTTGTACCGGGCTTCCAGCCAACTGCTGACACTGGGGGGCAATCTCCAATCCGTAGCCCAACAAGTTGCCCTGACGGTGACCCATGATTTTGAGTTTGCTTACTGTGAAGTTTTTGAGCGCGATACCGAAGAAGAGGTCTTACGCTTGCTGGCCCAAAGCGGGGCGCTCAAGCTTGAGAGTACTTCTCTGCCGCTGAAGGGTCCGGGGTTGGTTGCCTATGCCGCAAGCCATGCCGAAATCGTTTATGCGGCCGATGTATCGCAAGACAGCCGCTATTTGCCTGCCTCGCCCGATATTCGTTCTGAGCTGGTGCTGCCTTTGCGAGTGGGCGGCGAGGTCATCGGCGCCATCAACCTAGAAAGCCCGGACCTGGACGCGTTCGACGAGAGCGACCGCCGTATCCTGACGGCCTTTGCGGATGATGCCGCCCTGGCATTACAGAACGTACGCCTCTTCCAGGCTGCTGAAGCCCACGGACGGCAGCTTGCCCTGCTGAATGACATCACCCGCACGGCCATCAGCGTTTCAGACTTTTCTGACATGCTCCAAGCGCTGGCAGACCAGATGTCAAACCTGATCAACTCAGACGACTGCTACATCAACCTGTGGAATGAAGAGCTCCAGCGCATCCTGCCAGGGGCAGCTTCTGGCAAGATGCAGCATGCTTACCCCGAAATGATCTTCAACATTGGCAAAGAAACGATCACGAATGCCGTCTTAGAAACAGGCAAGCCAGTGGTGATCGAAGACGCCCTCCAAACGCCCCACATCAGCCAGCGGTTAGCACAAGAAATTTCATTGCGCTCAGCCCTGGCGCTGCCTTTGATCGCAGGCGAGAAGAAGCTCGGCTCGGTGCTCTTTGGCTTTCAACAGCCGCATCGCTTCACCAGGCGCGAAATCTCTCTTTGTGACCAGGTGGCAGCGCAAGTTTCATTGGCCATTGCCGAGGCCTGGTCCTTAGACCTGGCACAGCGGCGCGCCCAAGAAGCGGATAACCTGCGCCAGGCCACAGCAGCCATTGCTTCCAGCCTGGATCTGCGCCAGGTGCTTGATAACATCATGGTTCACCTGGAGCAGGTAGTGCCTTTCGACAGCGCCTGCGTCTTTCTGCTTGAAGGCATTTCCTTGCGGGCGGTTGCTGGACGCGGACTTGAAAACCCAGAAGAAGTGATTGGCAAAGTTTACCTGGTGGATGAGCTGTTCGAAAGCGTTCAGAACCGCGCCACCCCCCTGATCCTGGCAAATGCCCAAGAAAACCCATTCTTCCAGAATTGGGGCAATTCCTATTACATCAAGGGCTGGATGGGGGTGCCGCTGCACGGGCGCGGTATGACGATTGGCCTGCTGACCCTTGACAGCCGCCAGGAGAACGCTTTCGATGAACGTTCAGCCAACCTGGCCCAGGCCTTTGCCAGCCAGGCAGCCGTGGCAATTGAAAATTCGCAGTTGTTCGAGAGGTCGCGCCAGCGCGCCCAAGAAGCTGAAACGCTGCGCCAGGCGGGCGCTATCGTTGCCAGCACACTCAAGCAAGACGAAGCCATGAAGCTCATCATGGAACAGTTGGAGAGGGTGGTGCCTTTCGACAGCGCTTCGGTGCAACTGCTGCGCAACGGGTATTTAGAGATTGTGGGCGGGGTGGGTTGGCCAACGCCCCAAAAAGTGATCGGCATGCACTTTCCCATCCCTGGGCCGAACCCCAACACACAGGTGATCGAAAGCCGCCAACCTTACATTCTCGGCAATGTCGGCGAGGATTTTCCGGAGTTTGAGCTGATCAAGATCCGTTCTTGGCTGGGCGTGCCGTTGATCGTACGCGAGCGCGTGGTGGGCATGCTTTCGATTGACAGCTACCAACCCAACCGCTACACGCCAGATCATGCCCGCCTGGCAGTGGCCTTTGCCGACCAGGTGGCAATTGTGATGGAAAATGCGCGCTTGTTTGCGGCCGAACAGGAGCGCGTCCAGCAATTAGACGCGCTGCGCGCCACCGCGGCAGATATCTCAGCCGAATTGGAGCTTGGCAAGCTGCTGCAAACCATCCTGGAGCGGGCAGTGTCACTGCTTGAGGCGGCTGGCGGCGAGCTGGGGCTGTATCACGACGACCAAAACACGATCGAAATTGTGGCCAGTTACAACATGGGCCACGACTTCACCGGAGTACAAATGCGCATGGGCGAGGGCGCCATGGGCCGCACAGCCGAAAGCCTGCAGCCGTTGATCATCCAAAATTACAGCGATTGGTCAGGCCGTTCTCAGCAGTATGACGAAGGCTCCTGGCATACGGTAATGGTCACACCGCTGACGGTGGGCGGGCGGCTGGTGGGCGTGATTGGCATGACCGCATCAGACCCCCTGCGCAATTTCGACAGCTCTGACCTGCAACTGCTGACCTTGTTTGCCCAGCAGGCCGCGGTGGCGGTAGAAAACGCCCGCCTGTACCAAGACGCGCGCCAGGCCGCCGAGCGCCGCGCGATCTTGCACCGGGTTAGCCAAGAAGTCGTCTCAGCCAGTTTCGATCCCGAGCAAATCTACGGCGCGGTGCACGAGGCCGCGAGCCAGCTCATGCCAGCCGAGGCTTTTGTCATCACCCTGGTAGACGAGGCCCACAGCGAGGTTGAAGCGGTGTATTTGATTGACCGGGGAGGTCGCAATCCGAACACCCGCATGCCGATCGACAAGGGGCTAAGCGGCAGGGTGATTGCATCGGGGGCGTCCATCTACATCGAAGACATGGAAAAAGAAGTTGGATTTGATGGTGTTCATTTTGGTGAAGAAGATTACACCCGCTCGATCCTGGCAGTGCCGCTGCGCCTGGGCGACCGTATCATTGGCATGCTCTCAACCCAAAGCTATAAAGCCAACGCCTATACCACCGAAGACCTGTACCTGATGGAAATGCTGGCTGCAAATACCGCCATTGCCATTGAGAACACCCGCCTGTTGAAAGAAGTCCAGTGGCTGGCAATTACCGACCCATTGACGGGGCTGTTCAACCGGCGGGGCTTCTTTGAGCTAGGCCAGCGCGAGGTCGAGCGCTTCCGGCGCTTCGGCAGGCCTTTCTCAGCCATTATGATGGACCTGGATCGTTTCAAGCAAGTCAATGACACCTACGGCCACGCGGCCGGCGACCAGGTGTTGATTGGCCTGACCGGCCGCCTGCGCAGCAAGATCCGAGACGTGGATGTGATGGGGCGCTACGGCGGTGAGGAAATTGTGATCATCTTACCCGAAACGGATATCCAGGGCGCATCTCTGCTGGCAGAGCGTCTGCGCAGCCATGTGGAAAAAACCCCCATTGACACAGACCGCGGGCCAATCCCCATCACGATCAGCCTGGGGGTAGCCGAATTTAAGAGCAGTATCCCCGATTTGGCCAGCCTGCTGGACCGCGCCGACAGCGCCATGTATGTCGCCAAGCAGTCGGGGCGCAACCAGGTGCGGCTGTATACCGATGAATAAAAAAAACGGCGCAACGCCGTTTTTTTTATTCATCGGTTAGGCTTGACTGGCCGCCAGGGCCACCCAATCGCCACTTTGGAAGCGCTCTACCAGCCGCAGGCCGTGTTTGTGTAAAGCGGCTTCGACATCGGGGCTTTGTTCATCCAAGATGCCCGAAAGCACCAGCCAGCCCCCAGGCGTCACCAGATCGCCCAGGCCCTGATCCAGCAGGCGCACCAACACCGGCGCCAGGATGTTGGCAAAGACCAACCCGGCTTGCTGCAAGCCAAACTGCCCGGCCCGCAGTTCCTCTACCGAGCCAACCCCCAATTCCAGGGCTTCTAAAACGCCATTGCCGGCGGCATTCTGGCGGCTGGCATCCACGGCCTCGGGGTCAATATCGACCCCCAGGGCGCGGCCTGCCCCCAGCTTGAGCGCCGCCACAGCCAAAATACCTGAGCCGCAGCCGACGTCAATCACCTGCCAGCCTTCTGCTGGCCCAACCGTTTGCACATATTTTTCCAAGAGCGCCAGGCAAAGCTGGGTGGTGGGGTGGGTGCCGGTGCCAAAGGCCATGCCGGGGTCAATGCGAATGGGCATCCGCCCACCAGGAGGTGTTTCGAGCCAGGCCGGCACAATGATCAAGCCCTGGCCCACCGGAATGGGGTGGTAATGCTCCTTCCAAGCCTCCATCCAATTGACTTCTTGGATGGGCCGGAATGTTGGCTCGGGCAGCGCTGAGGTCTTGCCATCGGCAATGCGCGAAAGGTACCACAAGCCTTCCACAATGCGCTGGCGGTTCTCTTCCAGGTGCTCATCCATGGGCAGGTAGCCGCACACGCGCAGGGGACCCACCGCCTGCCCGCCCTCGTCTTCTGGGCCGGCAGTCACGGCAGTCGATTCGATCACCACGCCGTCAGGAATGTAGCGCGCCAGCACTTCAGCCACGGCCTCAGCCAGCTCGCCATCTACGTTAAGCGATACCTCTAACCAGGTTTGTTTGCTCATCCGCCTAATGCCTCTTTCAGCCAATCGATAATGCTGCGTTCAGCCGGGTGGGCCTCAGTGCCCAGGCTTTTTGCCAACTGCTCGAAGAGTTGGCGCTGTTCGGCATTGAGGTTCTTGGGAATTTCTACATTGACGATCACCAGTTGATCGCCGCGGCCGCTGCTGCGCAGGATGGGCACGCCCTTGCCGCGCATGCGCAAAACTTTGCCGGGCTGGATGCCAGCCGGGATCTTTAACTTGGCCGGGCCATCTACGGTGGGAACTTCCACTTCAGCGCCCAGCGTGGCCTGGGCCACGTTAATGCCCAAATCTAACAGCACGTCATTGTCTTTGCGGTGGAAGAATTTGTGCGGCTGCACCTCGACCACCAGGTACAGGTTGCCATGCGGGCCGCCATTGACGCCAGGCTGGCCCTCGCCTGCCAGGCGGATCTGGTTGCCCGTATCCACACCTGCCGGTACACTGACGGCCTTCTTACGCGTGCGGCGTACCAGGCCACGCCCGCTGCAAGTTTTGCAAGGGGTTGAGATCGTTTCGCCAGCGCCATTGCAGGCCGGGCAGGTAGAGACCTGCACCATCGAACCAAGCAAAGTCTGGCGCACCTGGCGCACCTCACCCGAACCGTTGCAGGTGCCGCAGCGCGTCACAGAGGTGCCCGGCTCGGCACCTTTGCCGCCGCAGGACTCGCACAGCTCGTCTCGCGTGATATCGACCTCTTTTTCCACGCCAAAGACAGCCTGTTCGAAGGTCAGGCTCAATTTATACTGCAAGTCGGCCCCGCGCCGCGGTGCATTGCGCGAACGCGTTGTGGATCGCCCAAAGCCGCCAAAACCGCCCATCCCGCCGAACAGCCCTTCAAAGATATCGGCAAAATCTACGGTGTAGTCGGGCATGCCGCCCGTGCCTTGCACCCCGGCATGGCCGAAGCGGTCATAGGCAGAGCGTTTATCTGGATCCGAAAGCACGCCGTAGGCTTCGTTGACCTCCTTGAAGCGTTCTTCAGCTTGCGGCTCTTGGCTGACATCGGGGTGATACTGGCGCGCCAGTTTACGGAACGAAGCTTTGATATCGTCCATTGAAGCGTTCCGAGGAACGCCAAGCACTTCATAATAATCGCGTGGGGCCATAGTTTATTCTATGGATACAACCGCCTGATGCCAGGCGGTTGTATCCATCACATTACACGTTGCGGAATTCGCCGTCCACCACGTCTTCGTCACCGCCGGGGGTTGGCCCTGGCTGAGGTCCGGCTTGTGGGCCGCCCTCGGGGCCGGGTGCCCCCGCCTCGCCCATGCCTGGGCCACCTTGCCCGTACATAGAGGCGCCAATCTTTTGGATCTCGACGAATAACTTCTCGGTGGCTTGCTTCATCGTTTCAGCATTGTTGCTCTGCATGGCCTGCTTGACATTGGCCACCTCGGCTTCAATCTTGCTGCGCACATCTGCAGGGACCTTATCGCCATAGTCGCGCAGGGCTTTCTCAGCCGTATAGACGGCATTATCCGCCTGGTTGTGGGCTTCAATCAGCTCCTTGCGCTGTTTGTCCTCATCGGCGTGCTGCTCAGCCTCGCGGCGCATGCGCTCGACCTCAGTGTCATTCAGGCCAGAAGAAGCTGTGATGGTGATGTGTTGGCTGCGTCCAGAGGCCTTATCTGAAGCGGTCACCTTAATGATGCCGTTGGCATCGATATCGAAGGTCACTTCAATCTGCGGCAGGCCGCGCGGTGCAGGGGGAATGCCATCCAGGATGAACTTGCCCAACGATTTGTTATCATTGGCCATGGGGCGCTCGCCCTGCAGGACATGGATCTCTACCTGGGGCTGGTTATCGCTGGCGGTAGAGAAGACCTGGCTCTTGCGGGTGGGGATGGTGGTGTTGCGCTCGATGAGCGGGGTTGCTACGCCGCCCAAGGTCTCAACCGAGAGGGTTAGGGGGGTCACGTCGAGCAGCAGGATATCTTTGACATCGCCTCCCAAAACACCGGCCTGGATTGCCGCGCCAACTGCCACCACCTCATCAGGGTTCACGCCTTTGTGAGGGTCTTTGCCAAACAGGCCGCGCACAGACTCTTGCACGGCAGGCATGCGGGTCATGCCTCCAACCAAGACCACTTCGTTGATCTGCTTAGCTTCCAGGCTGGCATCGCGCAGCGCCAGCTTGACCGGGGATAAGGAACGGTCGATCAAATCGCGGGTAAGCTGTTCCAGCTTGGCACGCGTCAGGGTCATCACCATGTGCTTGGGGCCGGAGGCATCAGCCGTGATATAGGGCAGGTTGATCTCGGTTTGCATCATGCTAGAAAGCTCGATCTTAGCCTTCTCAGAGGCCTCGCGCAGGCGCTGCAAAGCCTGGCGATCCTGGCGCAAGTCTACACCGTTCTCACGCTTGAATTCATCCGCCAGGTAATCGATCACCCGCAGGTCAAAATCATCGCCGCCCAAAAAGGTGTCGCCATTGGTAGAGCGCACCTGGAAGACGCCATCGCCCACGTCCAAGACCGAGATATCGAAGGTGCCGCCGCCCAAATCATACACGGCGATCACTTCTTCTTTCTTCTTGTCCAGCCCATAGGCCAGGGAAGAAGCCGTAGGCTCGTTGATAATGCGCAGCACTTCCAAACCCGCGATCTTGCCGGCGTCTTTGGTGGCGTTACGCTGGGCATCATTGAAGTAAGCCGGGACGGTGATAACAGCCTGGGTGACGGTCTCACCCAGGTAAGCCTCGGCATCTGCTTTCAGCTTGCCCAAGATCATGGCTGAGATTTCGGGGGGAGAATATTCGCGCCCATCCAGCACCACACGCACGTCACCATTGGGGGCTTTGGTGACTTTGTAGGGCACGCGCGAGATGGCGCGCTGCACTTCGGGGTCATCAAACTTGCGCCCCATGAAGCGCTTGATCGAGAAAACGGTGTTCTCAGGGTTCACCACGGCCTGGTTGCGGGCAACCCGCCCCACCAGGCGTTCGTGGTTCTTGTTGACCGCCACGACAGAAGGCACCAACCGCTCGCCTTCAGCCGAAGGGATCACAACCGGTTCGCCACCTTCCATCACCGCCACCACCGAGTTGGTGGTGCCCAGGTCAATACCAATGATTTTAGACATAATTACACTCCTTGATAATGAATGATGATTATCTTGCTACACGCACACGCGCCGGGCGCAGCACTCGCTCGCCCAAAATATAACCGGTCTGCACCACGCCGATCACCTGCCCGCTTTCATGTTCTGGGCTGTCTTCTTGCGAAATGGCCTCGTGCATTGAAGGATCAAAAGCCTTGCCTTCGGCTTCAATCGGCTTAACGCCATCGGCATCAAAAGCAACCAACAGTTTGCGATAAATGAGGTCTATCCCCTGCGCCCAGGCTGCGCCATCGCCCTCGGCGGGGCGATTCTTGAGCGCCCGTTCCAGGTCGTCGGCAATATCCAGGTAGCGGCGGATGGCGCTGCCCAGGGCATTTTGCGCCCCGCTGGACTGCTCGCGCTCAATACGGCGCCGGTAATTGGCAAAATCTGAACGTTCGCGCTGCCAGCCTTGCAAGTATTCTTCTGCTTTGGTTTCAGCGGCTGCCAGGTCGTTCTGCAGTTGGGCTACGCCAGGGGTGGTCCCACCCGGTTCATTCGCATCACCCGCCATGGGGGGTGCTTCGGCGGCATGCGTTTCTTTTCGTTTCTTTGGTGTCATGGTTACTCCTTATTCTGCTAATGAATCGACCACCAGGTCGCTCAACAGGCCCGAAACAAAGCGCACGGCTGAAACCGTCCGCCCGTAAGCCATGCGCGTGGGGCCCAAAACACCCAGGGCGCCCGTCACCAGGCCCGGAGCGCCGTAGCGCGCCAGCACCACAGAACAATCGCGCAGCTCTTGCCAGGTGCCTTCGCCGCCGATCAAGATCTGCACGTCATCCACGCCGCTGTTCAGCACAGTGCGAGAGAGCAGGTCTTCAAGCAGCGAGCGCTCTTCCAACACGCGCAGCGCCTTGCGGGCCGATTCTGATTCTGCAAATTCTGGCTCAGCCAGCACGTTGGTCAAGCCGTCGCGATACACCTCACCTGAGATCAGGCGGCGGGCGCGCTCGAGATCTTCGTTGACCAACTTAAGCACATCCGTCTCCAGGGCGTCAAACTGCCCACGCAAGGCCGAGATGCCTTCCAGGTCTTTGCCCTGGCACAATTGGGTAATGCGGGCGGCGGCAGTGCTGAGCTGCTCTTGCGAGACCGGCTCAGCCAGGGTCAACATCTGCTGGCGCACCTCTCCACCCGACCAAACCATGACCATCAGCACCTGGCGCCCCTGGGTTGAAATGAGGCTGAGGTGCTTAAAGAGTGCCTGTTCGGGACGAGGCGCAGTGACCAGAGAGGCCGCCTGCGATTGGTGCGCCAGCACCGAAGCCGCCAGGCGCATCCACCGGCTGACATCGCGACCAGCCTGGTAGAACTGGTGCGTGATCGTACGTTGGGTTGTGGCGGGCAGTTCGGTATGCCCCATCAACTGGCGCACAAAATAACGATAGGCTTCTTCTGTAGGCACACGCCCGGCAGAAGTGTGCGGCTGGCGCAAATACCCTGCATCGGTCAGATCCACCATCACGTTGCGCACGGTAGCTGAACTGATGTCCAGGTTATACCGCTCTACCAGGTGGTTTGAACCGATAGGCTGGGCCGTCTCGACAAAGTCGTGGACGATCAAAGCCAGGATCAGTTTTTGACGCTCGTTGAGTGCTGCCATTCCGCTCCATAATTTAGCACTCTCGCTTCGAGAGTGCTAAAAACGATAGATAGATGATACCATGAGCAAAAGATCACGTCAAGCGGAGCCAGCTCGTTCTTACAAAAAGTTAACACACCGGCCCATCTGAACGGGGGGTGTGCAACGGCTATTCTTCTCTGAGCAAACGATCCAACTCACCTAGCGGCACGCGAGCAGTCATATCCAGGCTGAGGGGGGTCACGGAGACAAGGCGTTGTGACACCAGCACAGAAGCATCTGAATCGGCGTCTGCCAGGTCTATCGTTTCATTAAGACGGTAGCCCACTGTTTCAGGCGTGTTCCACGAGGTGCGCTTGGGGGCCACCGGCACGTAGAAGGGAGCGCGCGCCAGGCGCGTTACCCGCCAGGGCGTATCCGGCGAGGCGTCACAGGGTACATCTACCTTCAACAAGTGAACATCGCCTGGCATGCGCCGCTCTAACAACAGGCGGCCAAACAAGGCGGTGAAATGCCCCGCCGCCGAGAAATCGACCTCAGTTGAATACGACAGGTGATGGACCTGGTCCGTTTCTAGCGAGATCGCCAGGGCCGGGATGCCCGCTCCAGCCGCCTCCATTGCCGCGCCCACCGTCCCCGATACGGTCACGCCAACGCCAATATTGGCGCCATAGTTGATGCCCGACACCACCAAATCAGGCGGCTGGGGCAGTATCTCGTAGAGCGCATGCAGCACTGCCTGGGCGGGCGTGCCGCCAACCGAATACACCTGCCACACCTGGCCGTTGACTTGCAGGGGTAAGGGGGTGATGATGCCATCAGAATTCGACGGCAAACTGCGCCCTGCGCCAGAAAATTGGTCGCGCGGGGCGACCACATGCACATAGCCCAGTGTTGAAAGTGCCCTGGCGGCAGTCCACAAGCCAGGAGATTGGATGCCGTCGTCATTGGTAAGTAAGATCTGGTAGGGAGAAGTCATACCGCCAGTTATACCATATCACCTTGACACGTATACGCTTTGCACCTTAAACTTACGTGAGTTCGGGATAAGGGGTTTGGGGATTGGTTTCCAAATAACCGCTTATTCCGCTAGCCCAAACTCACGTTATACTATGGTTAAGAACCTATCCGAAAATCCGGGGAACGGATAGATACTAAGGGAGTGCCGGCGGTGGATGAGCGTACGCAGCTTGAACAAGCGATCAAGTTACAAGAGAGTCTGCGCGGTATTGTGGACGACTCGATCATTGATACCGCCGTCAGCGCTTTGCGCCGCCAGCTCGCAGGATTGCAAAGTTCCCACCCTGCCCAGGCAGAACGAAAACAAGTAAGCATATTATTTGCCGATGTTAGCGACTACACGGCCCTGTCTGCCGGCATGGATGCCGAAGATGTCAACGAGCTGATGAATGCACTGTGGCAGCGGCTGGATGCCATCATCGCTGGGCAAGGTGGTTACATCGACAAGCACATGGGGGATTCGCTCATGGCGGTGTGGGGGGCGCAAAAAACCCACGAAAACGATGCTGAGCGCGCCATCCTGGCGGCGCTGGCAATGCAGCAAGAGTTTGCCAGCCACCAACCCGCGCTGCCAGAGTTTTCAACCAGGCAATCCAACCGCCTACCCAGCACAAAAAATATCTCACTGCGCGTTGGCATCCATACCGGGCCGGTGTTGATGGGCAGCCTGGGCACGACCGGCGAATATACCGCCGTGGGCGATACGGTCAATACTGCCAAGCACATCCAAAGTATAGCGCCTTCGGGGGGTGTGTTGATCTCGCATGATACTTTCCGGCACGTGCGCGGCGTCTTTGACGTGCACGTCTTGGATCCCATCCTGGTAAAAGGCAAGACCGAGCCGCTGCAAGTTTACAAGGTGAAGCGTGCCAAGCCGCGCGCCTTCAGGCTGCATACCCGGGGCGTGCAAGGGATTGAGACCCACATGATCGGCCGCCAGATTGAAATGGATATCCTGAAA
>Ga0209605_1001496_pt1 | contig 25582 bp, 18 predicted proteins | sample AD_UKC035_MetaG_FD_184408 | JGI IMG/M metagenome (GOLD analysis project Ga0209605, IMG submission 184408) | Active sludge microbial communities of municipal wastewater-treating anaerobic digesters from USA - AD_UKC035_MetaG (SPAdes) (version 2) | ecosystem: Engineered > Bioreactor > Anaerobic >...
TTCCATCACGGTCAAAGACCTGTCTTCCTGGACCGATTTTTCAGAAATGGGTATAAAATATTTTTCGGGCACAGCCAGGTATAAAAACACCTTTAATATCCCGGTGGAAACCCTGAAGGAAAACACCCGGGTCATCCTTGACCTCGGAGAAGTCAGGATGATGGCCGAAGTGATCGTCAACGGCAGGAACCTCGGGGTCCTTTGGAAAAAGCCCTATAAAACAGAGATCACGGGAGCTATCCGGACCCGGGACAACCAGGTGGAGATCCGGATCACGAACACCTGGTGGAACAGGCTGGTGGGGGATGCGAAGTATCCGGAAGGGCTACCGGGCAGCGAGGTCCATGCTCCCCGGACTTTTGTGACGGTAAAGGGATGGACCGGGGAGGAGGAACTGATGGATTCGGGTTTGATCGGGCCGGTGGTGGTTAAAATTAGGGAAGAATGATGGACCGGCTTTAAAAGGATCATGACGCCCTGGAACAACACATCAGTCGACGGGGACGACTCGAGGGTCCGGTACCTACCGATATAGGTTTTGTACGAATGAGCCCGGGTCCATCCTTAGTGACCCAAGTCTTTCAGGCAGCGAGTTGAGTCATCAAATTGTGCATGTCCAGGATTCCCCAATGCGCGATATATTTTCCATTGCGCAGTTGTACGATGTCGATCACCTCCATCACCACGCTTTTATTCGTGGGTTTTACCCCGAAAAATTCGCCTTTGTGGATTGCATGAAATGATTTTCTGGTGGTCACCTTGTCCCCTTCAGCGATCATCTCGTGAATTTCGACTTTCAATTCAGGGAACGCGGGTTTGAGCAGCTGGTTGAAAAAATAAATCACCGCATCGGGTCCCTGGGGCGAACCGGGAGGGGCAGTGTAATTGATAAAGTCCGGTGCAAAGATTTCATGCACCGTATTTATGTTGCCGCCTTCGATAAATTCCTTGTTTACCCGTTAAACGATTTTTTTGTTTTGTTCTGTAGTCATGATTTTTGGTTTATGAATGAAATAACAGACCAAAGATGGGTCGGATCCCATTTGCGGTTATTGTCCGGAAGCGACTTTGAATGGAACTATTCCGACGCGTTGCGAAATTCCAAAGGGGTTTGCCTGCACATTTTTTTAAAGAACCTGTTGAAATGTGGGGGATCTGCGAATTCTAATTTATAAGCAATTTCCGAAACGCTGGATTGTGAATGCAGCAGGTAGACTTTTGCTTCCATCAGCAACATTTCATCGATCAGGTCGCGGGCAGTTTTGTCGGAGCAGGTTTTGACCGCCCGGTTCAAATGGTCCGGCGATACATGAAGCAGATCTGCATATTCGGCTACTTTGCGGACGGTGAGAAAATGCCGGCTCACCAGTTTCAGGTAGGCGAAAAAAAGGTTTTGCGCCGGGTTGGAGCTGCCCTGGCTGGAGAGCTGGACCGCATCATAGTCCCGGCTGGCGTGGATGAGGATCAGCTGGATGTATAATTTTATGGTCTCACTCAAATGGGTTTTCCGGTTCCTGACCTCATCGTTTATTTTGAAGATTATTTTTTCAATTTCCGACGCGGTTTCTTCCTTCAGTTCAAAACATTGCACCCCCGAATGGTTGAGAAACGGAAACTTCCAGGTTTTGTTGGCAAAGAGGGAAGTGCTGGAAATGAATTTTTCCGTGAAGAGCATGTAATAGGCCAGGAAATCGGGGTTTACATCGTAAAGCGAAAAAATTTGGCCGGGTATTCCAAACAGGATCCAATTGCGTACCGGCCGGTATTTTTCCAGCCCGATGTCAAACCTGGCGCTGCCCTGGCGGGTGAGGGAAATCCTGAAATATTCGGTCTTGATGTGTTCAATTTTCTTTTTTACATCCCTGGTGGAATAAAGCCCGAAGCCATGGTCTATAAGTCCGGAAGAATTGTCCATTCCGAAATCACTTTTCCCCTTTCCTTCTTTATGAATTTTATACAGTTCGGTGTCCAGTTTGACTTGCCTGATCCCGGTGGAAACACTCTTATACATATCCGGTTTTACTTTTCGGTTTAAAGCCATCCTTGCCCGATATCCGGTCCAGGTCATTCCGAATGGCTGCCCGGAATGCGGATGACCGCTTAAAAATTACTTTATTTTCTGAATATTTCCAAGAGGGCCGTGACCCCAATCTGCACGCCCAGAGGGATCCCCGCCAGGTCCACCTGGTAATTTCCGTTGTGATTAAAAAAAGGCGCCCGTTTTCCTTCCCGGACTGCCTGGGCATAGAGCTCCGGATCAGCGGTTCCGACGAGGATGAAATCACAGGTCGTTTTATTATTTCCCAAAACCAAATGATAAAAGTCTTCCGAAGCCATAATGGGCGGAGTGTCGGAAAATATATTTTCAGGACCGAGTAGGGGTGTCAAAGCGTTATTTATTTTCCTGACCAGGGGAGTATGGTTGACCTGGGGAAATACATTGCTTTTCATAAGTATTTTAGGATGGAGTTCATGGGGAAGGCCGTTGGCTACTGCAAGGCCCTCATTTATCCTTTTTATGCCCTCCAGGAGGGTATTTCTTGTTTTTTCAGTAAACCACCTTAGGTTGAGTTTGGCCACTGCATAAGCTGGAATGACGTTGTTATCTGAACCCGCTTGAATGGAACCTACGGTCAATACCCCCACATCCTGGGCAGGGAGACTGCGGCTGATCAGGGTTTGGTACTGGAGGACGGCATTGCTGGCCATCACGATAGGATCTATGGCCAATTCAGGTGTGGAACCATGTCCGCCTATCCCATAAAAAGTCACATCAAGTTGATCGCTGCCGGAAGTCCGCTCGCCGGTGCCGTTAATGATACTTCCTACCGCAATGGGCCAGGTATGCATCCCGAATAAATAATCCGGTATGGGAACACCCTTTTCATACATTTTATCGTTCACCATGGCCTTTGCCCCGGTCATGGGTTCTTCGGCTGGCTGAGCCAGAAAAACCAGGGTCCCTTTCCACTGGTCTCTCAGTGCCATCATGATCCGGGCGATGCCCAGCATCCAGGTGACATGCGCATCGTGTCCGCAAGCATGCATGACCGGTACTTCCGTACCATCTTCTTTTTTCATGGTTTTGACGCTGGCATAGGGCAGTCCGGTGGTTTCTTTTACGGAATTGCAGTCCATATCGGCCCGGTACATCACAATGGGCCCTTCCCCATTCTTTAAAACACCTACAACTCCGGTTTTTGCAATCCCGGTAATGACTTCAAAACCTAAAGTCTTTAATTCTTTAGCTACAATCCCGGAAGTACGAAATTCCAGAAATCCCAATTCAGGATTTTGATGCAGGTCTTTGAATATTTCCACCAGACGTGGGGAGTCTGCATAAGCCATTTCCTTGACTGGTTTGGAGGTCTGAGCGGGAAGGGTTAGAATTGCCAACAGGCATACTTTCAGAAGAATGAATGTCTTGGTCATGGTTTTCATGCTGAGATTTTTGAGGATGAGGATGAGGTTAAGGATGAGGTTAAGGATGAGGTTAAGGTTAAGGTTGAGGTTAAGGTTGAGGTTAAGGTTGAGGAACTTCAATCCTTAAAATGGTTTTTTAAAAACCGAAGCCCCTCCTGTGCAAAGAAATCCTGGTTCTCAGCCAGGTTTTTCCAGATGCAAACGGCGCCGGCCAGTTCCTTGATCTCGGGAGTAAAACTTTCAATGGAGAGGGCGCCCTGGTATCGGATGTTTTTTAATCCCCGTTTCAGGGAATCCCAATCGGTTTGCCCGGTCCCGGGGGTACCGCGGTAGTTCTCCGAAACCTGCACATGGATCAATTTATCTCCGGTCAGGGTAATGGCCTCCTCGAGGTTGCGTTCTTCGATGGCCATATGAAAACCATCCAGCATCACTTTGGCTGCGGGGTGGCTAACCTCCTTTACAAGACGCATCACGTCTTCAGCCGTATTGACCAGGTCGGACTCAAAACGGTTTAATGGTTCCAGGGCAATGGCCAGGCCACGTTCCTGGGCCATACGGCATACTTTGTGAAGATTGCGGACGGCCAGGTCCCACTCCGCCCTGCGCTGTTCCGGAGGAACCATCCGCGCCTTGCCCACCGCCGAGTACATGGGGCCGGCCAGGAAGCCGGTATCCCAGGCCGTGCAAAGGTCCAGGCATTCACGAATGTAGGCAAAACAGTTTTCATGCACGGCCGGGTCCTCATGGGTCAGGTCGCGCGTAGGGCCAAAGGCCCCGCAGACGATGGCTTTGAGGCCGTGGTCCCCGAGTGCCGCCTTTACCTCTTTTGCTTTTATTTTTTCAGGGTACTCCACGGGAATTTCCACCGCATCGTAACCCATCGATTTAATCTTTGGGAAAAGGGATATGGTTTCCGAGGTGAACGGAGAAGTCCACAGCCAGGTGCTCACGCCAAAAGTCAAATTCATACCGGTGTTTTAAATCTTTTGTTTAAATGATTGAGTCGGAGAAGACGGAGAAGATCCTGATTGCTTTTCGGGGCTTTTATTCAGGAGAAAAATTTGCCACCTCATCAGCCTTTTTAGATCAGCGGAATCCGGGATGATCCTCTCCCTTCACTTCATAGCCCCGCCACTTGTATTCTTTAGCCAGGCGGGATGCTGCCGGCCAGGCTATCTGGTGTTGATCGCTCGCCACCCATTTTCTTCTGTTTTCTTCCGTATCGAAAGAAATTTGGATCTGGTAGTTGAAGGTCGTGGGCTCCGCCTGGATGGACTTGGCTACCTCCTTGGGGAAAAGACGCACCAACCTGGATCCGAGATAACCTTGCTGAACGGTCATGGCCGGCACATAAATGGAATGATACATTTTTTCAAAGGCCTCGCTGTTTTCTTCCGGCACCACAAAGTCCATTTGCAAAACCATGGCCTTTGGTTTTGCCGGATTCGCTTCTTTATTTTGAGAGGCCGCCACACCGATCACCAGTAATTCGAGGTCCGCGGTTCCCGAATTCGACAAGGCCAGGGTTTCACCCAGGGAACCGGTAAAACTGTCGTCCGCAACGATGGGCTGGGTGGAGGAGTTCACCGTAAGGGTACCGCTTCCCTTAATCACATAATATACTTCTTCAATCCCTTCAAGACGGCGAGGCCCTACGGATTTTCCGGCCGGGATCACCAGGTGGTCTACATGATTCCAGTGGGTGCTGAAAATTTCCGGGCCGAAGGCCCTTTTGCAGAGCGCCCCCTGGCCTGCATACGGGTGCTGGTTGTCTTTGAGCCCCTCTTTGTTCAATGAACCGGAAACAAAAACCGGGACGCGATCGATGCTGGCGCCTACCCGGTTATCACCCAGGTCAAAAGCATCCCCCTGTCCTTTAAACTTTGACACCGCAAAATTCAGCCACCGGACAGGGCCATCGGTTGGATTATAGATGGCATGTGCATCCCCCTGTTTGCACGGAACGGCAACCGGAGCTTGTAGCCTCGACGTGCGTCCATTGATGGTAAATTCCGCTTCACCGTCAAGGAGAACATACATCTCTTCAATCTGGTGATGAAAGTGGTGCCCGATGCCTCCTTTGGATTCGATGACGCCGGCATGCAGGTAAAGAAAGTTTGTGGATAACACATCCCGTCCGATCAGCTGTGCGAATTGCATTTGTCCCGCACCGGCATGCACGGCGCGGAGCACCCGGTACTGCGCAGGATCATTATGCACGATGCGATCGGGTTTGGATTGGGTAAAAGACGGCAGGGCCGTGATGGAAAAGAAAAACAAAAACAGTCTGTTCATATAACCTTAAGATTTGAATTTAAGAATAATTCGTTATTCCATTAAAAGAGGCTCTCGCCAGGTGTGCGGCAGGATTCACCATTTCAATTATTTATTTCTCCCTGAGCCCATACACTACGTACCCTCTGGGCAAAGCCCCCGGTTTCAGGGAGTGATTATAACTATCCGGTGCAAAGGGGCCGGTGGCATTGATCACCAGGTATTGTCTGCCATTCCTTTCGAACATGGAGGGCTGAGCATTGGATTCGTAGCTCAAGGTCGTTTCCCACAGGAGGTCGCCGCGATCCCCGTTAAAGGCGTACAACTTGCCTCCCTTAGCCGTGGCAAAAACCAGGCCGGTGGAAGTAACCACCATTCCTTTTCTCAGCGTGCCGCCCGGTGCTCCCGTATTTTTATCTCCTTTGGTGAAGGTCGAATCTTCGCCCACGGGTTTTCGCCATTTGATCGTTCCTGTATTCAGATCATAGGCCAGTAGGGAGGACCAGGGTGGCCCTAACAAGCCGGGCCAATCCAGGCCGTAGTCCGTGGTATAACGGATTTCAGGATGGGGGACGCCTTCAGGATAATCCCTCATCGGGGCGGATCGCTTTTCATCAGGTGTAATAGCCGCGCCCCCCGAAGCCACCACCGGCCCCTCCATTTCACCTCCCGCATCCGGTCGTCTTCCAAAGTTCATTCTGTTCGGGATGCCGCCCAAATACCGGTACAAGGCCGCCAGGGTCTGCTCATCCAGGTGAACAAATCCCGGCATTTGGCCCTTGCCGTTTTCCATGACCTTTTTGAACTCGTCGTATAAAATCCGCTGCCCGGCGTTTACCAGGGCGGGCCCAAGGCCACCTTCCTTGTTTTTACCATGGCAGGTTTGACAGCTGTTGATATATAGACGGTTTAATTTATTTATTTCAAGGGCCGACAAACTGGCCTGTGGAGGCAATACTTTGTTCAGCTTGTAAATGGATGCATGTTCCTGGGTCAGGATGTACATCATTCCCTTTTCCGGATCGGATGCCGTGTTGCCAAAGTTTGCCCCTCCCAGGGCTCCGGGCATCATTACGGTTTCATACTGATCTGAAGGAGGAATGAACAATCCTGACCGGGCCGAATCCAGCCGCTTCATCCATTGTTCCTTTACCTCGGCGGAGAGATAAGGATTGAGGGTCTCTTTGGTTACTGCATGACGGGTAAAGTCCGGGACCATCACAGGGATGGGTTGGGTGGGCCAGGCTTTTTCGCCCGGCATGGCGCTGGCAGGAAATGGTTTTTCTTCAATAGGGAAAACCGGTTCACCGGTGACCCGGTCAAAAATAAACAGGAAACCATGTTTGGTTGCTACAGCCACCGCATCCTTTTTATTACCCTCCCGGATCACGGTGATCAACTGCGGGGCGGAGGCGAGATCGTAATCCCAAAGGTCGTGATGCACCGTCTGGAAATGCCAGAGGCGCCTGCCGGTGCGGGCGTCCAGGGCGACGAGACAGTTGCCGAAAAGGTTGCTTCCTTCACGGTCCGCGCCGTAATAATCGTAGGTTGGAGAACCCAGCGGCAGGAAGGCGATGCCCCGTTTTTTATCAATGGATATTTCACTCCAGACATTCACCGCTCCTACATATTTAAAGGCGTCTTTCGGCCAGGTGTCGTACCCGTATTCGCCGGGCCGGGGGATGGTATGGAAGGTCCACTGCAATTTGCCCGTTACGACGTGGTAGGCCCTGACATATCCGGGGGGCGAAAAATAGTTTTCTCCGGGGGCCGAACCAAGCAGGATCAGGTCTTCAAACAGTGCCCCCGGCATCATGGCCTGCATTCGGGTGATGGATGAAGGGTCACGGTCCAGGCCTTCCCTCAGGTCCACATATCCGTTGTTGCCAAAACTAAGAATGGATTTTCCGGTCGTGGCATCTATGGCCTGAAGCGTATTGTTGAGGGTAAACAGCAAGCGTTTATCCCGTTTATCTTCACTTTCCCAGTAGTTGATGCCCCTCCTGCTGATTCCCTGAAGCCGGCTGTGTATCCAGATCTCTTTGCCCGTCAGGGCATGTACTGCGATCAGCGAAAAATTTTTAGCCAATACGTACATGAAGGTGTCGACAATAATCGGGCTGAAAAAATAAGCCTGACTGTCAGAGGCCGGATATACCCATTTCACCTCCAATTGGTCTACATTCTTTCGGGTAATCTGTGAGCCATTGAAAAACCGCGACTGATCCGGGTCCCCTCCATATACCTGCCAGGTATCGTGACCGGTTGACGCGGGGCCGGGCTGACATCCCGCATAAAAAATCAGGAATGCGGTGATGAGGAGGGCATATCTGATGTGGGAAACCGGTTTAAACATCAGGCAAAAGAAGATTGGTATCTGAATTGGATTTTTGGAATAAACAGGGAGATCAAAGAGATGGCGCCTTTACTTTCATAATGCCGTTCATGATCAGCCAATGCCCGGGAAAAGTGCAGACATAGGGGTAATCCCCGGGTTTTTCCGGTGCGATAAATTTTAACTTCACTGTTTCTTGCGGATTTACCAGTTTGGTGGAAAACAACACTTCCGGCAGGTCGGGAACATATTGCCGCTCGGCGCCCTGCGGGTCGGCAGCCAACTTGTCGGCTGCTTTACCCACGGTTTCCAGGGACCCGATCTGGGTGATCAGGAGGTTGTGTTGCATGAAATCGGGATTCTCAAACACGATTTCAACCGGTTTTCCCGCCTCCACGGAAAAGGTTTTCTGGTCGTACTTCATTTCATTCTTGATCGTTTTGAGGTGGATCAGAATGGCTTCCCCGGAGTTTTCGACCAGGTCTGGGGCTGTGCCCGGCAGGCTGCCCAGGTATGCCTCACAAAAGGTCTCCCCAATGGATTTATCTGAAAACAGGGTTTTGGCAGGGCCCTGCTCCTGGGCCACTTCATATTTCCATTCGCCTGCAAGAGACCGTTTCTGATCCCCTGCGGCCAGGAACAATTCTTCGGGTTTGCCGTAGATGCCTCCCCGCCCGCCAATATCTTCCACGCGGATGGCTATGACATTTTTCCCCGGTTTTAAGATCCCTGCAGCCACTTCATAAAGCCTCTTGTCGAGGTGCCTGCTTTCCGTACTTCCGACCCTTACACCATTGATATAGGAGATATCCGAATCGTTGACCGGCCCGAGCGAAAGCTTGGCTTTTTTTGCCATGGATACCGGTATGTCAAGGGTTTTTCTAAACCAGATCAGCCCGTCGATATCCAAACCGGCATCTTCGATGAAAGTGGGCAGGATCATCTTATTCCAGGATTCATCATCATAAGTCAGGGACTCCCTGTTCCTCGATTTCACCTGGCTGGGATCATATCCCGGATGATCGGCAAGGAAAGCCTGCAGGAATCCATTTTTATGACGTACCGCGGCCACATAGATGGCCTTCGAAAGCCACTCGTCCCCGATAACGCTTTCTTCCAGGCTCATTTTATACAAAACATTGCCCAGGGAATCGGAAGGCTGGAGTTCTGCCAGGGAAAGAATGGCCGCCATACGGGTATTGGGGTCCGGATCGTTCAAAAGATTGTTTTTAATCACGGTTTCTTCCCGCCAACCGGCTTTGGACAAAATCTGGATGGCCGCCTTACGCACGCCCGGGGAGGGATGTCCCAGTGATTCCAATACTACGGATTGGGCCTTGTCCTCTTTGCTCAGGTCAACCAGGCCATCGAGGGTCCATAAAGCATGGATGGCGGCATAACCGTTTCCATCTTTATTTTCCCTGGCCAATCTATACAATGCGGGAAGGATGTCCGGCTTGCCGCGCTCCACCAGGAGGCGCTGGGCGGTGAGGCGCCAGAGCATGTGGTCATGGTTCAGGGCAGCGATCAGTCCATCCGGATCCCCGGGATTGAGCCGCATGGGTTTATAAGGTTTTGCCTGCCGGCTCACCACCCGCCAGATGCGGCCATGGGACTTGTCCCGAAGCGGATTTTCATAGGCGTTGCCTTTCCCGTTCTCCCCTGCAAAACCACCGCGTTCCGGCGTGGGGGTCGGATTGTGCTGAACGATAAAATTGTACCAGTCCAGGACCCATACCGCACCATCCGGCCCCGTCTTTGCGTCCACAGGGGAAACCCATTCGTCAGCGCTTGCAAACAAGTTCCATCCGTCCTTTTCAATGAATCCCGCGCCGTCCTTTTCTATTTTGGCCAGGTGCACCAGGTGCCCGGTGGGTTCGCAGACCAGCGCGGTGTGATCCCAATATTCCCGGGGATAAGCCCTTGCCGTATAAAAATTATGCCCGGAGGCTGCCGTAAAGCCGCCAAATACATCGACCTGACGCACATGATCGGTGATCGTACGCATGGCGTAATGGCCATCAATTTTGCTGCTGCCCAACGGTCGTATCCCTTGTACATCCTTCATGGTTTTGGCTGGAATGCCCAGGAAGACGCTGTGGGTATTATTGGCGGTGGAGGCGAATACGTCATTATTGGGCGTTATTCCGAGGCCCCAGGTGTTGTTGCTCGTACCGGTCATAAATTCAAAACTGCTCAGATCCGGTTTGAACCGGTAAATCCCCTGGCTGAATTTGCGGTTCTCCCCGGCGATGACGCCGTCGAATCCGGAGTAGCCAACCACTCCCCAAATCTGGTTATCGAGGCCGTATTTCAGGTTGGAGGGGCCTGCATGGGTGTCGAAGGTGCCCCAGCCTTCCATGATTATTTTCCGCTCATCTGCCTTATCATCCCCATCGGTATCTTTCAGGAAAATAAAATAAGGGGCCTGGGAGACCATCACTCCGCCATGAATGAAAACCATCGAAGTGGGAATATTCAGGTTATCGGCAAATAAAGTAAACTTGTCGGCTTTCCCGTCCCCGTCCGTGTCTTCGCAAATTTTAATCCGGTCATCTCCGATGGTACGGTCTTCTCTTACCGTGTTGGGATAGTCAACCGTTTCGATCACCCATAATCTACCCCGCTCATCCCAGTCCATGGCAATGGGGTTGATGATATCCGGCTCGGAAGCAAAAAGTTTCAGGTCGAAACCAACGGGTACCTGGATCAGTTTTGCGGATTGTTCGGGAGAGAGGGGCTCCTGGAAGCGCGGGCCCGGAACTCTTTTTTCGTAATTGGGAATGCCCGGTTCATCGCGATAAACCAGTTGAGGGATTTCCGACTTAAACTTTTCCCATTTCAATTTTGCCTCGTCTCCAACCGCCCAAAGCAATCCTTCCTTGACCAACTGTTGGAAACCGGGATGGCCCCAGGTCCTTTCATCGTGTCCATAGGCCGTATAAAATACACGCCCTTGACCATGGGTTTTAATCCAGGTCCAGGGTTCACGGTGGTCTCCATCCACCCGTTCCATCAATATTTCGATGTCTGATGCCAGTTTGTCGTGAACATAGGTTTCGTCCCAGGTTGAGAATGCACTGATATTCTTCATGACCGGATGCTCGTTTTGGATGATTGCGGCGGTGAAGGTGTCGGTCCCGTGATTTTTAAACTGTCCGCCCACCAGGTCGATGTATTTGGGCGAATTCTGAAAACAAAAACTGGCGCAGTGGATGGGTACAAAGCCCCCACCTTTATTCACATAATCCAGCAAGGCGGTCTCCTGGGCAGGGGTGATTTCCTCATGATTGGCGTAGATCATCAGGGCGTCATAAAGGCCAAGGGTTTTTTCGTTCAGATCGTCCGGGTTATTGGTGTAGGTAAAGAATATGCCCTCCTTGGAAAGGCTGGAAGCGAGCAGGGGAAGGAACCGGGCGGAATTATGATGTTCTTTTTCATGGCCCAGAAAAAGGATTTCCAGTTTTCCTGAGCCGTCACGCAGGCTCGCGCCCGGGGAAGTGCAGGACGGGATGCCCAGGATGGTTGCCAGCAGATAAATACAGGTTTGTGCCAATCCTTTCATGGTCTGAGATGTTTTTTTTAGGGAGAGATTATTTAAACAGTATTTGGGCAAAGGAATAGAGGTTATTCCTCCAGACAGGCCAGGTATGCCCGCCCGGGTATTCACTGTAAACATACTTTACCTTCAGCTCGTCGAATTTTTCCATCATGATTTTACAGTTGTTATAGGCAATATCTTCCTGCCCGCCCATGGATACCCAAAGCGATTTCAGATGGGCATTGATCTCCCCGGCGTTTGTTTTCATGAATTCATACTGCGGATTGGAAAGTTCCGGGCGGTTGGCAAACCAACCGGAACTGAACACGCCGAGCCAGGAGAAAAGATTAAAATTCCTTATCCCCGCGTAAAGGGTTTGCAGGCCGCCCATAGACAATCCTGCGAGCGCCCTGTTTTGGGCATCCGTTTTTACCCGGTAATTTTTTTCGACAAAAGGAATGACCGATTGTTTCAATTCATTTTCGAAGGACCGGAGGATCTGTTCATTGAAGCCTGCAAGTCCCCCGCTTCCAATATTGCCATCCAGCATCACCACCAGCATGGGTAAGGCTTTTTTTTCGGCCAGGAGATTGTCCAGGATGAGATCGGTTTTGCCCTGGGCGGCCCAGGCCCTTTCATCTTCTCCACCGCCATGCAACAGATAGAGGACGGGGTATCGTTCCGTGGCATTTTCGTCGTAACCCGGCGGCGTATAAATGGTAAAACGCCTCCAGGTTTGCAGAGAGGGGGAATAATAACGCTTCGACCTGAGTTCGCCGTGCGGGACCTCTTTTATAGCATAGTAGCCACCCCCCGCAAACGGGATTTCAATGCCGCTGGCCATGCGGCCCATACCATAAAATGCCTCGCTGGCCGGGTCGGCAAGGGCTACCCCGTCAATCAGCAAGGAATAATAATGGAATCCTTCGCCGAGGGAATCGGTGGTCACCATCCAGTACCCCCCTGTATCCCTCTCCATGACATATCGTTTACCCAGGTTGATTTCGACTTTCTGGGCATCCGGCGCTTTGATGCGGAACCGGACCCGGTGATCAGGCAGGATCTGCGGATACTTCGCGGAGCGTATATTGGTGGAAGCCGGAAATCCCAGGACGGTATATCTTGAAAAGGTGGAGGGATCCACGGGTTTAAAAAGAAACTGGGAAAACATGTACAAACCGTTTTTCCAGACCTTAAAATCATGGACTCCGGGTTCGAGGTAATAGATATGGGGAACCCCTTTTTCAAACAGGTAGTCGTGGGTGCGTTGGCTCACCCGGAGCAGACCATCGTTGTCCCCGCAGGAAATCCAAAGCAATTTTAATTGTTTGATGGCGGCGACAGGATCGGCCAGGAGATCTTCTGGCCGTTTGGTATTGGGGGCCGATGAAAATCCGCCTACCCAGGCAAATTGATCCAGGTTGCCCAGCCCGAAATTCAGGGACTGGCCCCCTCCCATGGAAAGGCCGGCCAGGGCACGGGAATTCCGGTCGGTCAGCACCGGGTATTTATTTTCAATGAAGGGGATGAGGTCGTTCAATAAATCCTTTTCAAAAGTGGCGAAGGCCTGCACTTTCAGGCTGTCAAAAATATTCCCGCCCGCCCGGTCGTCCTTCATGGCGCGGCCGTTGGGCATGACCACGATCATCGGTTCGATTTTATGCTCTGCATAAAGATTGTCCAGGACGATATCGGGCCGGCCACCCCGCATCCATTCGTATTCATCCCCTCCTATGCCATGCAACAAATAGAGCACGGGATACTTTTTTGCCGTGGAATAACCAGGAGGGGTGTAGACGAGCGCCTTCCGGTTGACCCCGACTGTCCGTGAGGGATAAAAGACGGAATCAATTTTTCCATGCGGGATGTTTTCGCGAAGCCGGTCGAAACCTTCGGGGGCATAGGGTTCTGCGGGCTGGGCAAAAGCGGGTGGAGCCAGGGCCACGAGGATGGAGAACAAAGAAAGCAGGGATTTTATCATAATCAAAAATACTAAAGCAAGGCCAAATGGGCATCCCGTTACCCGGCAGGAACGGATCCATTAAATTCCTTTCCAGGATTCCTTGCCTTTACAGTGGAGGTCTATATTTTGGAAAGGTATTGAAGGACCTGGTTTCTGCGGGACAGGGCTGAGCCCGACACTAAGAGCACAGGGACATCAAAGTCCCAGACCCATTCATGCAGCAGCTCATTTACTCTTTGCCTGAGTTCTGATAGTTCATTCTCCGGACAAGCGATGACATCCGGATTTTCAATGGGTACGAAGATCAGCAGGTCAAGGGTGCTCATGGCCTTAAAAACCCTCTGGTACAAGGTTTGGTTTTGAACATGGCCCAACGCATAGCTCAACTGGATATAGGCCAGGATATCCACCGGGCAGCGGTCAAACAGGGTACAATTTCCCCCTTTGGCGATTTGTTCAATGGAATAATCCAATTGCAGGAAGAATTCATCCAGCCCGGGAAGATCTGAAAAATGATGACCCTGTTCTTCCAGTTCATGATAAGCTTCCGCGCGGCTTGTATATTCCGGAAGGGATTCCAGCAGGTTCTCTACCAGGGTGGATTTCCCAACCCGGTGCGCACCCGATACGGCTATTTTCATCTTTAATCTTTATCCCGGACCAAGATCCGGGTTTGCAGTAAAGTTACCCGGGTCCGGCCATAATTTATTAAACGTAACTGCTCCCGGACTTTGTCCGGATTATGGAGCAAGTAAGAGGATGCCATTCGGAATACATAAACCGGAAGGGACCGGGAGACTTAACCGACTTGTCCGTTTTTGACGTGTGCTTGTCCTTCCTGCCGTACGGTAAGGCTTCACCTTTACATGGTCAATGTTGACAAAGAGAATTTAAAAATTTAATAGAGTATGAAAATCTTTAAAACCTTGAAAGGAATGCACACCGCGGGAAAGGCCGGGATGATTTTTTTATTAATGGGGTCCTGTGAAAAGGTGGAATTCGACCCTGCCCTGAAACATGAATTTACGATTCAATCCGCCGCAGACGGGTCCGAATACCGGATAGAGGTCGGGCTTCCCGCCGGTTACCATCCCGGAGGCGAAAAGTATCCCTCCCTCTATATTCTTGATGGGGAAGAAAATTTTGATTTTGTTTCCAGTCAGTGCAGCGAAATTTCAGATATGCTTGGCGTTCAGAATGTCGTGACCATAAGCATTGGGTATGGGAACGACCGGAGCCTGGATTATACGCCTACTGAAGTCAGCGCAGTGACCGGGGGCGGTCCGCGATTCCTTCATTTTATTGAGACTCAGCTGATTCCTGCCATGGAGGGGTATTTCAGCGTGGATACCTCCCGGGGAAGCCGGACCATTATGGGTCATTCCTACGGAGGACTTTTCGGGGCTTATGCCTTTAGTGTGAACAACAGATTGTTTGGCAATTACATTCTATTGAGCCCGTCCCTCTGGTTTGACGACCTCGTTTCCTTACAATTTGAAAAACAATACCGGACGGAAAACAAAGACAGATCGCAGCTGGTGTTCCTGGGGATCGGGGAAGCGGAAAATTTAGGCAGGATGCAGGCCCCTTTTGAAGCTTTTTATCAAACCCTTCAAAGCCAATACCCCCATATCAAATTGACGAAAAACAAGGAAGAAAACCTCGGGCACATGGGTTCAAGGAATCCCAACATCGTTAAAGGCTTACACTATTATTTTCAAAACCGGTAAAGCCGCACCTTCAATCAATCCTCTTAAACAAATATCATCATGAACTCAATAAAAAATATCTGCCTGCTGATCGCGATCCTGTTCAGCATGCCTTTGACCGCTCAAAGGACCTTTTCATCCCTGTCCAAGGAATTCAATACCCTTCCAAAACTGACCCTGGAGCCGGGCGTCGGAATCCATACCAATTTTGGAACGGATTTCCTGATCACCACTCTGATTCAATGGAATTGGCTCGACCGGCTGAGTTTCGCCTCCCATTCTTCCTTCAATATTAACAATATTACCCAACGTTCTTTTAATGGCATCAAAACCAGGTACAATTATTCAATCAATCAAAAATTGGGGCTGGGCACCACCTTCTACACCGGTGGGAATTCCCATTCGGTTCTTCTTATGGCCGGTATTAAATATACTTCATACCGGGAAACCCTGGAGGATGCCCGGTTTGAACCGTTCGGGACGGCCATCCATGCTTTGAGCCCGGATTACGGATTGATGTACAGCCATAAGAAAATTTGGAAAAAATATTTTTTCACCTATCGCATGTATGTGCCGCTTTACCCCTGGCCGGCCAAAGGATCCGATCTGCTTTACCTGGAAGGGAACATGGATAATATTGCCCTTGAGGTGGGCCTCGGAATCAGAATTATTTAGTGTCGGCCGCAAAATCAATTCGGGGCGCCCTTGCCGTCCCCGAAAGACAAACGGACACCCGCAAAATTTAACTTTATTTACATCACCGTAAAATCAGACGAGAATGAAAAAAATGGTCTTTATCATACCGCCCACCGTAGAATTGCTGGATCTGGCGGGTCCGGTTCAGGTGTTTACAGAAGCCATTTTCTATGGTTTCGAGACGGAAATCGAATTTTATACCTACCAGGATAACCCGGTCAGCACCTCGGGCCTTGGGTTCGGGAAGATTTCCCATTACAGCGAAGCGAAATTAAAAGAAGGAGATTATGTCTTTGTACCGGGCATGCACGAAGATTATGTGAGAAGCATTTCTTTTAAGGCCGAAAAAGCTTTTTTTAACTGGTTGAAGGAATGTTCCGATAAACTCATCACGGTCGGTTCCATTTGCAACGGGGCTTTTGCTTTGGGGCATGCCGGCCTATTGGACCACACGGAGTGCACCACGCACTGGAGAAGAGTAAACGAACTTCAAACGCAGTTTCCAAAGGCTAAAGTGGTTGCCGATATTCTATATGTGAGAAGCAACCGGGTATATACCAGCGCCGGGATCAGCGCCGGGATTGATTTGGCGCTGGCCATCCTGGAGGATCTGAAAGGGGCCCTGTTTACGCATAAAGTGGCCCGGGGACTGGTCGTGTATCACCGGAGAAGCGGTAAACATAAACAGCACAGCGTATACCTGGATTACAGAAACCATATCCATCCGCAGGTCCATGAAGTGCAGGATTATCTTTTGGAGAATCTGTCGAAAGAAAACAGTATTGGTTCGCTGGCCGTCCGGGTGGGCATGAGCCCGAGAAATCTCAGCCGGGTTTTTAAAGAAAAGACGGGGATTACGGTCCTGGAATACCTGACCAACCTGCGCATCGAATATGCAAAAACCATGTTGAACAACCCGGAATACACCGTAGACTATATCGCTTCCAAATGCGGGTTTAAATCGGCGAGACAATTGCAAAGAATCTTAAAAAAGCAAAACGGAAACAAATGAATAACCACAGCGATTCTGCTAAAATTCAGAAGGCCCGGACCACCGGCTTATTTTTTCTTTTGGCTTTTTTAGCCTACGGGCTTGGGCGACATCTCTTTAAAAGCGAAGGGGGCCCTGAAAAATACCTTGGCGCGGCACTGATTTTTTCGAACTCCATCATGGTCCTTTTTATTGGTCTCTTTTTGAGAGAGACCCTAAAACAGTCTAACGTTTGGGTTGGTAATATTTATCTTATGGCCAGAGTTTTTGAGGCCCTGGCGCTGGCCAGTATCTTATTAAACTTAATGCCTTCGCTGAATATTCCGGACGATGCCGGGTACTTTCCTGCGATGTTGGTTTTAGGCTTGGGCAGTATTCCGATGTGCCTGGAATTATACAAACAAAAGATCTCCCCAGCCTGGCTGGCACTTGGGGGCCTCATCGGATACACCATTTTTTCCTTTGGGTTTTTAATGGAGTTCCTGGGTAAAAAATGGAGTATGTATTTACTGGCCCCTGGGGGTGCCTGGGAAATAACTTTTGCCGTATGGTTAATGATTAAAAATGGACCCAATAAAATTCATGATCCATCCCCCGCTAAGGCCGGATAGCAGCAAGGGCCATTTTGATCTCGAGGGGGTTGCCGTGTTCATTGATCCCCGAAAGAAATTGAATTTCCCCTAAGCAGTGGAATCGCACCCCCCGCACATTCTGCAGATGCAGGCGTCATTTTGTCAGTTGCAGGCCCTCTGGCATGAGGATTGATCACCCCAGACATTGAAGATTAATCCTAAAATCCTATTAATCCTACGAATCCTATTAATCCTATAAATCCTATCCAATGAGTGAAAAAGGCCAGATCGCAGTCCAAACCGAGAATATCTTCCCCATCATCAAAAAATTCCTGTACTCCGACCAGGAAATATTTCTTAGGGAATTGATTTCCAATGCAATAGACGCTACCACAAAACTTCAAACCCTGTCCTCCAAAGGCATGGCAAAGGGTGAACTCGGGGACCTCACCATCGACATCCTCCTGGATGAAAAGAAAAAGACCCTGACCATCCGCGACCGGGGACTGGGCATGAGCGCAGAAGAAGCGCGCAAATACCTCAACCAGGTCGCCCTGTCCTCCGCCCAGGAGTTTTTGGAAAAATACAAGGGGGAAACCAACATCATCGGGCATTTCGGACTGGGGTTTTATTCGGCCTTCATGGTGGCTGACAAAGTGGAGGTGCTCAGCAAATCCTATAACGAGGAGGAAAAGCCCATACTCTGGACCTGCGACGGCAGCCCGGAATATACCCTCAAGGAACACAAGAAAAAGGACCGGGGCACCGACGTGATCCTCCATGTCAACGACGATGGAAAGGACTACCTGGAAAAAAACAAGATCGAAGAGCTTTTGAAAAAATACTGCCGGTTCCTGCCCTATCCCATTCGCTTTGGCACCCGCACGGAATACGACTGGGAAGGGGAAGGCGAAAACCGGAAAGAGATCAAAAAGGAGGTGGACAATATCATAAACATCACCCAGCCGATCTGGAAAAAATCACCCACCGAACTCACCGACGAGGATTATAAAAAATTTTACAGCGACCTCTACCTCTTCAGCAGCCCTCCGCTTTTCTGGATCCATCTCAATATCGACTACCCCTTCAACCTGACCGGCATCCTCTACTTCCCCAAGGTGACCACCGGCATGGACTGGCAGAAAAACAAGATCCAGCTGTACAGCAACCAGGTCTATGTCACGGATGAAGTGAAGGACATCGTGCCCGATTTCCTGATGATGCTTCATGGCGTGATCGACAGCCCGGATATTCCGCTCAACGTTTCCCGTTCCTACCTCCAAAGCGACCGCCAGGTCAAGAAGATCACCTCCTACATCACCAAAAAGGTGGCCGACAAACTGGAGGAATTATTTAAAAACGACCGGCCCTCTTTTGAATCCAAATGGCAGGATATCGGCCCGTTTGTAAAATACGGGCTGATCACCGATGAGAAATTTTATGAGAAGGCCATCGGGTTTTCCCTGCTCAAAAGCGAGGATGGGACTTATTACACCCCGGAAGCCTACCGCGAAAAAATCAAAGACCAGCAAACGGATAAAAACGGCCAGGTGGTTTACCTCTATACCCATGCACCCGAACTGCATCATGCCTCCATCTCGGCAGCCCGGGCCAGGGGTTATGATGTGCTCCTGATGGACCAGCCCATCGACAACCATTTTATGCAGCACCTGGAGATGAAGATCGAAAAGACCCATTTCACCCGGGTTGATTCCGCCACCCTGGACAAACTGATTGAAAAAGAGGACAAGATCGAATCTGTGCTCTCCCAGGAGGAGCAAGATAAGGTCAGGACTTTGTTTGAGACCTTCACCCAAGGTACCATGAACAAGGTGGAGGTCCAGGCTTTGTCGCCCTCGGACGCCCCGGTCCACATCACCAAGCCGGAATTTATCCGTAGGATGAAGGAAATGCAGATGATGCAGGGTATGGGGTCAGACTTATTTCCGGATTCTTACCAGGTGATCGTAAACGGAAACCATCCGCTGGTCGCGGAAAAATTGTTGCATGCGACCGATGAAGCCAGGCAGAAAGAACTGGCGACCCATTTGTACCGCCTGGCCTTGTTAAATCAGAATTTGCTTAAGGGAGCAGAACTCACGGATTTTGTGTCCAAAAACCTGGAAGCTTTGTCCCGCAATGATTAGTTCACTCCCTGACCAGGCCTGATTTTTTCAGATACCGGATCAGCCCGTAAGCCACAGCCAGCAAGGGTATGATCCAGGCTAATATCGAATTCCTGAAACCGGCGTTATGCTGGGTCAGGTGGGGGTATTTAAACAGGATGATCAACAGGATACCCGTGATCCAGATAAAAAAAGTGGTATGTTCCTTCAAGAGGTATCGCTTCCAGTTGTACCGCATGGAACGGACCGTCACATACAGTCCGCGGAGCCGGAAGAACCACCGGGGTACCCTGCTGCAATATTCGTCAAAGGCTTCACCGAATTTGTTCTTCAAAAAATGTTCTTCGGCGAGCACAATGCACTGGTAAATAAATAAAAACAGGGGCAAAACGATCAGGGTGTAATAAAGTGAGTTTGCCAATATACCCACCCCGGCCAGCATGAGAATATTGCCTACATAAAGGGGGTTGCGGCAATGGGCAAAAATGCCTTCGGTCACCAGGCCTTCGGCATAGACCTTCCCGTCTTTACCTCCCCGTACGATATAAGCGAGGCCAATGGTGAGGGCGCGGATAAACTGACCTTTGAAAGTGATGATCAGCCCAAAGACAATGGGCCACCAGAAATAGCCGGGTCCAAACCGGTTCTCGCTGAACAGGGGTGGGGAAGGGATAAACAAAGCGAGGTAGAGGACAATAAATAGCAGGTTGCGGTATTTGAAGAAAAAATTGCCGATGGAGATCATGGTAGGATTAATAGGATTGGTAGGATTAATAGGATTGGTAGGATTAATAGGATTGGTAGGATTAATAGGATTGGTAGGATTAATAGGATTGGTAGGATTAATAGGATTGGTAGGATTAATAGGATTGGTAGGATGATAAGAGTAGAAATAAATTTCATTTAGTCCGGGTGCATTTCCCGGGGGCGATCACCTCTTCGTCGCGATCAAACCCATGAAGTTATACCATTTGAAAAACACTTCGCAATGGTCGAAGCCCACATCACGGAGCAGGGAGATGTCTTCACTGAGTTTATAAGGGATCAGTACGTTTTCCAGGGCCTCCCTTTTCTGGCTGATCTCCATTTCGGAGTATTGGTTGCGGCGCTTGTAATTGTAATAATATTTGATAAAGTCGCGGTTGAAGCCACTTTCCTCCGCCAGGATTTTTTCGACCAGGATGAGAGAACCTCCCGGGTTGATCCCGCTGAGAATTTTTTTGAGGAGCCGTTCACGGTTTATCGGGCGCACAAACTGAAGGGTGAGGCAAAGGACGACGACTGAAGCGTTGGAAATCTGCACCCCGGCATTGAGATCCGTATTGATGAGTTCATAGGGGCGGCTAAAACCGATGGATTTCAGTTTTTCGTCGCATTTGCGCAGCATTTCCGACGAGTCGTCAATGCCGATGAATTTGATGGAGGGATTCACCATGGTATTCATGCCGATCATCGTAGTCCCGGTGGAGCAGCCCAGGTCATAAACCATAGTGCCTTCGACAGCCCGGTCGGCGGCAAGTTCGGCCATCATGCGCTGGATCTCCCCATAAAAGGGCACGGAGCGGTTGACCATATCGTCAAAAACATGGGCCACCTGAGCCCCGAATTTAAAGTCACTGACCTTGGTGATCTCGTCTTTGAAAACTTCGTCGGTTGGCATGGGGCGAAATTAAGACGATTTACGGTGAGATTTAAGTCTGGTGCGTTTCGCACGGTGGGAAGGAGGGCGCGGAGATATTTCGCACGGAGGAAAGGAGGGCAAGGAGACAGGTTTTGTTAAGATTGGGTAGTGCAATCATCCTAAAAAAAAACTCCGTGGCCTCTGCGGACTCCGTGCGATCCGACCTGTCTGAGTTGTTTCGCACGGAGGAAAGGAGGGCAAGGAGACAGGTTTTGTTAAGATTGGGTAGTGCAATCATCCTAAAAAAAAACTCCGTGGCCTCCGCGGGCTCCGTGCGAACCGACCTGTCCGAGTTGTTTCGCACGGAGGAAAGGAGGGCACGGAGACAGGTTTTGTTAAGATTGGGTAGTGCAATCATCATACAAAAAAAACTCCGTGGACTCCGCGGACTCCGTGCGAACCGACCTATCCGAGGTATTTCGCACGGAGACAGGTTTTGTTAAGATTGGGTAGTGCAATCACATACAAAAAAAAACTCCGTGGACTCCGTGAACTCTGTGCGAACAAAAGGCCCCAGCGGACCCCGTGCGCACAAAAAGCCCCAGCGGACCCCGTGCGAAACAAAAGGCCTCAGCCCACCCCGTGCGAACAGCCATGAGCGAAAAACCTGACCATTTCTTATTACCTTTGGCCAAAATTTTTGAGCTTAACAATGGATATTTTTGAAAGAATCCGTGCCAATATGGGCCCGCTCGGGCAGTATGCGGATATCGCCGAAGGATATTATATCTTCCCAAAACTGACCGGTGAAATCGGTTCCCGCATGATGTTCAACGGGCAGGAGGTCATCTGTTGGAGTATAAACAATTACCTGGGCCTGGCCAACCATCCCGAGGTAAGGAAAATCGATGCCGAGGCCTCCGCGGAGTGGGGTTTGGCCTATCCCATGGGGGCACGACTCATGACGGGGGAGACCGACCAGCACATCCGGCTGGAGCGGGAACTGGCCGCCTTCGTGAAGAAAGAAGCGGGTTGCCTGCTGAATTACGGCTACCAGGGCATGACTTCCTGCATCGACTCCCTGGTGAGCAGGCGCGATGTGATCGTCTATGACGCCGAAAGTCATGGTTGCATCATTGACGGGGTCAGGCTCCACCTGGGCAAACGCATAGCCTTTGAACACAACAATATCGAAAGTTTTGAAAAACAACTGGTCCGGGCGGTCAAGATGGCCGAAGAAGGCGGCGGATCCGTCCTGGTCATCACCGAAGGGGTTTTCGGCATGCGCGGCGACCAGGGCAAACTCAAAGAAATCGTAGCGTTCAAGTCCAAATATCCCTTCCGGCTTCTGGTGGACGATGCCCATGGCTTCGGCACCCTTGGACCCAACGGGGAGGGCGCCGGGGTGGAGCAGGGCGTGCAGGATGAGATCGATATCTATTTCGGCACTTTTGCCAAATCCATGGCTTCCATTGGGGCCTTTATTGCCGGCCCTCCGGATATCATCAAGTTCCTCAAGTACAATATGCGGTCCCAGGTCTTTGCCAAATCCCTGCCCATGCCTTTGGTCGTAGGCGGGCTCAAACGCCTGGAACTCATCCGCACCAATCCCTCGCTTAAACAACAACTCTGGAAAAATGTCAATGCCCTTCAAAACGGGCTCCGTGAGGCCGGTTTTGACATCGGGATCACCAATACCCCTGTCACTCCGGTATTCCTGAAAGGACACCCCATGGAGGCGTCCCAGATGGTCCATGACCTCAGGGCCAATCACCGGATATTTTGCAGCATGGTCATTTACCCGATCATTCCCAAAGGTGAAATCATTCTTCGCCTGATCCCGACGGCGGTCCATACCCAGGAGGATATCGACCTGACCCTCGCGGCATTCAAAGCGATCAGCGGAAAATTGCAAAGAGGTGAATACAAGGCGGAAGTGGTGAACCCCCTGATGCAGCAGGAAGCTGCAGGAGCCTGAACAGCTTATTCAGGCGGCCCCAGATAACTTGCCTTCATTCCTCCCAGGTCCAGTACCCATTTTTGTAAGACCGGCCCTGGCTGCATCATCCAGAATTTAATGGTATGTTTTCCTTTCCTGGAAATGGTATGCCTGCTTGACTTGAGGATGATGTTGTTGGCCACCCAAGCTTCCCAGGTACGGACTTTGTGGTCTTCCGAATTGAGATCCAGGATCTGAGGCGCTTCGCGATCGATGGAGACGGCGCATTTCAGACCGCCATCATTGTGGAAATTGAGGGTGGGTGAAAAATACCAATAAAGGGTAAACGTGCCGGTATCCCGGACACGTACCCGGTACCGGAGATGAGGCGATCCTTTATTCAGGGCGATATCCGCCGCCATTACCGGGAAGGTGGTCATGGCATTGCCGGTTCGCCCATGATCCGGAAGAAGGGTCCACTGGGCGCCCGGAGCATGAATAGCCCTGGTATAGGCGTCCGCTGCAAGGGAAATCACGCCGTCCCGGGCTTCCGTATGTTTTTTGTTTTTGAGTTGCCTGGTCATTGGGGGCGCGTTTTCCGTCCATGGGGTTTTACCTTCAAAGGATACCGCCGAATCCCGGTCAACATAGATCACGCGGGGCATACGGTTGCGCGGAGGTTGTTGCCAGTAAGTATAACCGATATGCGTCTGGCTCATCATATGGTTCCATTTGCCATTGCCCAACTTATGGTATTCAAGGGTGATCAGGGAATCCGTTTTATAAAATTGTTTGACCCGGTCTGCCCATTCATTGGCCAGCAGTGATTTTCTGCCCGCATACCAGTTGTTCTTTGCCGATGCCAGGTAAAGTTGATAGAGGTTGGAACAGGCCCGGACCGGATGAAGGATAAGTTGGAAATAGGCGTCCCGGTAGGAGGCAGGGAGGTCTGCGTTCAGTATTTCGGCGCGCCGGAGCAGGTCCTGGTATTCATCGGACACCCGCTGAAATTCATTGTAGTTTTCCAGGCTGTTGGTGCGGGAATCAAGGAGTTCGGGTTTCCGTCGGCCGTTGATTTTCAGATAAGCGGAGGTGAGGTCTGCCATTTCTTTGGCGTGACGGGCCCCGAAAAAAGCGGAATACCAATTTTCAATATAAGGCTGAACATCCCTGGGGCCAAAGGCTTCTGGATTCCAGGCATGGTCCAGGAAAAAGGAAATGGGCAATTCCATGGGTTTGATATCGCCCACATTGACGATCCAGATTTGCCGGGCATGATATTCCCAGGCCAGGTTCATTTGTTCCCAAACCCGGGGCAGGGGATTGGTGTTTACCCATTTGTAGTTGCGGGGCCCGCCCACATAATCAAAATTGTAATAAATGCCGTAACCTCCCTTTCTCGGTGCGTCACCGGTTTTGGGCAGTCTGCGGATGTTGCCCCAGTTGTCGTCGCACAGCAATAAGGTGACATCATCCGGTACGCGCATGCCTTGGTCGTAATAATCCTGGACTTCTTTATACAATGCCCAGAGTTGAGGGGTTTCCGGGGCGGGTTTACCGGTGACTTCTTCAATGATCTGGCGCTGATCCCTGACGATTCTTTCCAGCAACGCGGTAGCCGTCTCACGACTCATGGGTTCATCCCCGTCTCCGCGCATGCCAATGCTGACGATTTTTTCATGGTTTGCCCTTTGCATCCCCCCTTTCCAGAATTCTTTTAATCCTGCTTCCGTACTGTCGTAATTCCACTTTTGCCTCTTGCCATACCGCCTCCATTCGTCGTGCGCGCGCATGAGGGGTTCATGATGAGAGGTACCGATGACGATGCCGTATAAATCGGCGTAAGCCCGGTTCATAAAATCGTCATCGTAAAAGGCGTTGCCCCACATGGCCGGCCAGAGGTAATTGCCCTTAAGCCGGAGGATGAGCTCAAATACTTTTTGATAAAACAGATGATTGAATCCTCCGAATTTTTCCCTGGTCCATCCGGAGAGGGCGGGGGCCTCGTCGTTGATGAAGATGCCCCGGTATTTCACTTTCGGGGCATCCGTGACGAGTAATTTGTCCTTGACATACAAGGCCTCCTTTTTAACCACAGGTACATCCGCCCACCAATACCAGGGGGAAACCCCCATCTGTTTGCACAACTCAAAGGCGCCAAAGGCCATGCCGCGCCGGTCGCTGCCCGCGAGAAGCAGGCTTTTCTGTCCGGAGCCGCTTTGGTCCACCACCGATACCAGGTAGGTTTCCCACTTCCCCTGAAGGCTTTCGAGGTTTATATGCTGTTGTGCTGCCCAGGCTTTGACCAGGGATGAACCGGCGATGGTGCCAAGCAGGACCGGATTTTTTATTCCGGCCAGGCGTGCCGGATCCGCATCGGATATGATTT
>Ga0209605_1001499_pt1 | contig 25556 bp, 30 predicted proteins | sample AD_UKC035_MetaG_FD_184408 | JGI IMG/M metagenome (GOLD analysis project Ga0209605, IMG submission 184408) | Active sludge microbial communities of municipal wastewater-treating anaerobic digesters from USA - AD_UKC035_MetaG (SPAdes) (version 2) | ecosystem: Engineered > Bioreactor > Anaerobic >...
CCTTGCCGAGCTGCTCGCCGTCCAGCAGGCCCTTGAGCGCCTGACTGCGCTGCTCGACCCAGCGCTCGTACTTGGGCAGGCTCAGCTCGTCGGCCTTGTTGGTGGCGGACTGCACGAGGTCGGTGATGGCGTAGCTCTGCATCGCCCGCTTGCCGGGTCCGCGTTCGAGCACGATGCGGTTCAGGCTGTCGATGGCCTCGGCCTGCGCAGCGCCGCTGTTGAAGAAGTTGCGCGCAGCTTCGGCGCCCTGCGCGCGCGGCAGGTTGTCGGCGCCGGTCTGGAACAGCAGCCGCGCCGGGCCGGTATCGAAGCGGGCCTTGCGCTCGGCGTGCAGCGCACGGCCGGCCTGCAGCGGGGCCGCCTGGTCGGGCATCATGGCGCCGAGCAGGTCGCCCACGTACTGGCGCGGGTCGCGCGGCGGGGGCGGCGGGTTCAGGGCGCGGTCGAAGGCCTTGAATGACGCCTCGATGTCTGGCAGACTGCCGCCAAGAGCAGCAGGAGTCGATGCTGCCGCGCCCTCCCCGAGCGCGCCGGGCAAGTTCATAGACCGCCCGGCACTTTCGGGGTTTCGTTCGAATGCGCTGAGCAGCCAGGTCTTCGGATCGCCTCGCCAATCCAACGAAACAACGGCATCTTCTCCGTTCGGTCCGGCCATGCGCAGGCGGTTCGCCCCGCTCGCCTCGGGCCGGACGCTGGTGCGGTTCAGCAAGCCTTGCAAGTCCTGCAAGGCCTCCGGGTGATACGCGTTCAGTTTCGCCAGCCCGGCACCGTCGCTCTTGCCGGTCCCGGCGTGCCCCCAGATCAGGTCGATGGGATGCTTGACTTGGCGATGCCCGAGCGCCCCCGGCACCTCGCCGGTCTGCATGCGCAGCAGATGCGCCACTGCGTTGTCGGCGTCGCCGGTCAGCCCTCCGTACACCGGCCCCCAGGGGCCGTGCCCGGTCGGCATCAGCGGGCCGCTCTTGGCAACAGCCGCCTTCTCCGCCTCGCTGAACAGGTCGGTGATGGCGCCCCACGCCGCAGCCGCCGTAGGGTCGTTCTCGCCCATACCGCGCGCCAGGGCTCGCGCCTTGTTGCCGGCCTGCTTGCGCATCGCGTCGAACTCGGCCAGCGGCACGGGGCCAGGGGAGTCAAGGCCGGCGACGAAGGCGTGCAGCGTGGCCGCGTGCGGGTCACCCGGCACCGGGCCGCGCGGGTAGAACTTTTCCAGTACCCGCTCGGCCTGGCTCTTGGCTGGCAGCTCCAGCGCTGCGCCGCGCTGCGCCGCCTCGTCGTACTTCTGACGGGCGGCGGCCTTGAGCATGCCTCTCCACTCGCCGGCCTCCTTGGCGACGAGCTGCCCGGCATCCTCGGCCGCGGTGATGGCGTCGCCGCGGATGGGCGCCACGCTGCCCAGGTGCGCCAGCCGCGCCGCGTTCTGATCGGCTGCGCGCCCGGCCATGGCGCCGCCCTGCACGCGGTTGGCCACCACGCGCGCGAGTTGGCTCACGCCCTCGTTGTCCAGTGCCTGCACGCCCGTGGGCAGGCTGCCCGGCACGATCTGCACGTTGTTGCGCCGCGCGGCCTCGGCCAGCGCCCGCATCGCCGCTGCGTCCGGCCTGCGCCCAGCACTTGCCGCGGTGCCGATGCTGCGCCCGGCGCGCCCGGCGTCACCGGCCAGCAGCGTGCGGCCGAGCTGCGTCAACCCGCCAAGGGCCGGCGCGATCACGCCTTGCCCGAGCGCTCCCAGCGCTCCGCCGGTTGCGGCCTGACCGAGCAGGCTGTCGTCGCTCGTGCGCGGGTTCATCACCACGTTCTGCGCGGCCCCCAGGCCACCGGCCACGCCCAGGCTGCGCGCCACGTTGGCCGCCCCGCCCAGCTTCCACAGCGCATCTGCCGTGCGCGCGGCCTGCACCTGCCCGGCCACCGGCAGCAATGCCGCGCCGAGCTGCCCGGCCATGTTGCCTGCGATGGCCGAGCCGTTGCTCATCAGCCTCTTGTCGATGCGGGCCTGCTCATCGAGCTCGGCCTGCAGCTTGGCGTAGTCGGCGTCACTCACGGCGCCCACCTTGTTGCCAAGCCAGTTCGCGCCTTGGCGCACGCTCATGGCCGCGTCGTTGAAGGCCTTGCCCGCACCCGCGGCGAACAGCTCGAGGCCGCTCATGCCCATCGTGTTGTCGACGGGCTCGGCCTGCGCGGCAGCCCGCGCGCTGCGCTGCGCCTGCGGGTCGGCCGCGGCGTTCTGCCGCTGCAGCTCCTGCAGTCCCTGGGTGCTGACACGGCCAAGGTCGCCCGCGCGCAGCGCCATCAGGTCGTCGGTGCTCAGGCGCGAGAGATCCATCACCGCCCCCCGGCGCGGCGGCCCAGCTCGGCCTCGATGGCGTCGACGCTGGGCAGGCCGCCGCCGTTGCCGCCGCCGGGCAGGTTCGACGGCCGCGGGCCGGTGAGCAGCGGATGCGGCTGAAAGCCCGCGTCCGCCGAGTAGGTCTCACGCGAGGCATCGATCAGCCTCTGGATCTCGGTGCGCAGGCCGCGCAGCCGTTCGAGTGCGGTCGCCGGATCGTTGTGGCTCTGCGGGATGTAGGGCTCCAGGCGCTGCAGCTCGGCCTTGGTCATCGCCGAGCCGGCCATGTTGTGCAACTGCGTGGCCCCGAGCTTGGTGACCTTGGCGCGCGTGTCCACGCCCGCGGGGTCGATGCGCTGCATTGCCGCGTCGGGCAAGTAGTTCTTCAGGCCCAGGGCGCCGGGGTTGCGCTGCACGGCTTCGATGGCGGCATCGACCTCGCGCAGCGCGGCGATGTTGCCGGCCAGGCCCTGCAGCGCCTGCGAGGGGATGGGCTTGCGCTTCTCGGTCGTGCCCGAGCGCAGCGGCGCGCCCGTAGCCGGGTCGCGCAGCAGTTGCGGCGGCTCGCCTGGGCGGTTGGTCGGCTGCACCAGGCCTTGCGAGCCGTCGGGCAGCATCACCGGCACGGGGGAGCCCAGGCTCACCACGGTCTGCGGCGGCGCGTGCGTGGTGATCTTCTGAATCTGCTGCTGGTACAGCCGCGCCAGCGGGCTGCCCGGCGGCAGGGCCTGCGCCTCGGCCAGCAGCCGCGCGAGTTCGCTCGGGGCCGCGGGCTTGTCCGGCGCCCGATAGGCCTCGCTCACGCCGTTCGGCCCGATCTGCACGAGCGATCCGCCGACCACCTTGTATTCCGGCGCGCGCGCGCCATGCGGCATCAGCGCCGCGGCCTCCTGCGGCGAGAAGCCTGCAGCCATCGCTCCGGGCAGCGTGGCCTGCATCGGCGGGCCGTTGTTGGGGTCCAGGCCGCCGAGATACTGCAGGCGCCGCTGCTGCGCCGCCTGCTGCGCCTGCAACTGCTGCATCTGCAGCGCCAGCATCTGCGCGCGCTGCTCGCGCTCGGCCTTCGACGACGCGCGGTCGTCCTGCTGCTGCTGCCACGCGTTGGCCTGCCCCAGCGCCGAGAGCAGCCCGCCGCCCAGCGACTGGCGCACCGGCTGCGGCGCTGCGGCCTGCAGCAGGCCCAGCGCGAAGATGCCGTCGCGGCTGTTGAGTGCGTCCAGTAGTCCGGCCATCAGAAGCCTCCTTCGTCGTCTTCCGAGAGCATGCCGGCGCCGAGCAGCCCGGCACCAGCGCCGCTGTTGAACTGGACCGCCTTGCTCAGCGTCGGGTGAGCGTTCACGGCCTCGCGGATGCGCGCCGCGAGCTTGGGTGCGATGGTTTTCATCGCGTTCGGATCCACCATGTAGAGGCGTATCGCCTCTGCCCATTGCTCGTTGCGCACGTCCTTCGCTCCGTAGCCGTCCGCCTTCGGCGTGTGCTGCTTCTTGGCTAGGCGCGGCGCGACCTGCTGGCCGGCGCGGTTGTTCAAGAAGTCGTAGACGTGCTCCAGCTCGCGGACCACGCAAGCGTCCTTGATGTTCGCGCCGCCGCTGGCCAGCTTGTCGATGGCATGGCCGAGCTCATGCTGCAGAACGCGCTCTGCGGTCTCGGCAGTCAGCGGCTTGCCGCCGATGGATTCGGCGATCTTGATCCGGGGGTCGAGGATGGCGCCGGGGATGGTCGAGAACCTCCCGGCGTCGCCGCCTATTTCTCGGGCGGCAACTTTTTCGACTGGGATGCCGAGGCGAGTCGCGATAGGTTCAACGTCTCCCCAACGCGCGCCTTCGTCCACGCCTCCGACCACGCGTCGGCCAAAGACTGTTGCTCCGGGGTTGAGGGCTCGGCCCTCCGAATCAAAGGCAAGTCTTTCGTTCGCTGCTCCAACTGGTGCGCCTTGGTAGTCATGATCGAAAGGCCTTTGCGGGAGCTGCTGCGGATCCCTGATTTTAACCGAGCGTGATGCGTAAGTCGCTGATTTTCCGGCGGAATTCGCCATTCTCTCGATCCCGGAGAGGAGTCCGCCGAAGCCCGATTGGCTCTGCTGGATCGCATCGAGTAGACCGCCTGCGACTTGCGGCGCCTTGGCCGCCAGCAGTGCCGGCAGCAACAGGCCCGCCGTCTCGCCCGCGACGCCGAGCAGGCCCGGCTGCACCGGCCGCGTCAGGCCAACGCGCTCCAGCAAGCCGGCCACCGATCACCCCCGCGTGCCGAAGTTGCCAAGCAGCGCTGGGTCGAATGACCACTGCGGCAGCTCGTAGACCGGCGCCCGGTTCTGCTGCCCGCGCACGAACTGGTTGTGCCCGCCCGCGTTGTGCTGCAGCGCCTGCAGCAGCCCGGGGCCGGCGCGGTTGAGGCTGTCCAGCAAGCCGCCAACGTTGCCGTAGGCGGTCTGCTGCGCCTGGCTGAAGGGCTGCTGCGTGTACTGGTCCTGCAACTGCGCGCCGCGCACGAGCTGATCGAGCAGGAACGGCTGCGCAGGCGCCCAGGGGTCGCGGCTGCTGGTCTGCTGCTGGTCCTTGCTCTGACTGGCGCCGTAGGCCGCCATGCCGAGCTTGGCGAGGTCCGTCCAGTTCGTCGCGCCTCCGAGCGTCTTGAGTGCGCCCATCCAGTCGCCGCCCGTTGCGTTGGCAGCCGCCGCGCCGAGCGTGTTGGAGCCGGTTGCGCCGGCCACCGCGTCGAAGACGCTCGTCTGCGCGCCGGTCATGCCCGGGCCGTAGCCCGCATTCGAGAGCAGCGCGGCCTTGTCGGCGTTGCCGGCCAGCGCGCCGGTCATGCCGGCATCGAAAGCAGCAGTCTCGGCGCCGGTCATGCCCGCGCCGTAGCCGGTGTCGCCGTAGAGAAACGCCTTGTCGGCGTTGCCTGCCGGTGCGGCGCCAAGCCCGCCGCCGCCCAACGCGTTCACCGCGCCGTATGACGCCGCCGACAAGGCTGCGAAGTCCGCCAGCCCGCGCAGGCTCGTCGCGCCGCTGTCCGTGCCGATCCACTGCCCCGTCTCGCCGTCCCACAGGTCGGCCACGTCGTTGCCGCCCCAGGTCGAGACGTTGCGCGGCTGCGTGATGACGTAGCGCCCCGAGCCGGACGGATCAGGCACCACCTGAAAGCCGCCCTCGGTGTTGCTGCCGTTGGGGATCTGGTCGGGTTTCCAGTTGATGCTGGGGCCAAACTTGCCGCCGACGCCGCCGACCATGCCCGGGGCCGTCGTCGTAAAGGTGCCGGTATCGCCGCCGTCGTAGGTGTCGAATGCCACTTGATTAAGCAGCGCGCGCATGTAGGCAACCTGCTCGGGCGTGAGGTTTTGCCCGAAGGCGAACATGGGGTTCTTGTTGACGGCCATCGCTCAGCCCTTGAAAAGGTTGCCGGCCAACTGCCAGCCGCCGATGGCGCCCAGCAGCGGATTGCCCTGCAGGTTCTGACTCGACGAGCCGCCCAGGCCCCCGAGCTGCGCCGCCTGGCCGCTGAACTGCTGCCAGTAGTTCAGCGGCGAGTTCTGCGCCTGCGTCGCGTTGCCGATGCCGTACTGCTGGTTCCAGCCCAGCATCTGGTTGGCCAGCCCGAGCTGATCCTGCTGCGCCTGGCGCTGCACCTGGTTGTTGCCCTGCCAGATGCTGTAGTCCAGCGCGTCGTTCTGCAGGCCGTAGTTGCGATCCTGGTTGAACTGGCTGCCGTACAGGTTGGCCAGCGTGTTGCCGTAGCCCGTCATCGCGTCCCCGATGGCGATGCCCTCGGCGATGCCCTGGCGGCTGCCGCCAAGGCCACCGGCAGCACTGGCCGCCGAGCGGATGCCCGGCATGATGTTGCGCTGCAGGTTCTGGCCGACCTGCTGGCCGATGGCATCGGCCATCCATGGCATCGCGGGGTTCGAGGCGAAGGGGTTGCTGCTGGCGCCGCCAAAACCGCTGCCGGCGCCCATGCCCCCGGCGCCGAAGCCCTGCTGCTGCAGGCCGAAGTTCAGCGGGTTGCCGCCGGCCATCGGCGCGTAGGGGCTGCCCGTGGTGTTGGGCTGGTACTGGCCCAGGCCCGGCATGCCGGGCTGCTGGGTCGTCAAGCTCGAGCCCGCAGGCGCGGTGCCGCCCCAGTCCAGGCCCTGCGCCTGTGCCCACTGCGCCGAGGTGCCGGGTGCGAAGTCGAAGGCGCGGTCCGCCTGCTCCGACGAAAGCCCGCGCGACTGCGCCCACTGGTAGGCCTGGTGCGGGTTGCCCGAGTAGGCCGAGCCGCCGGCAATCGCGCGCTGCAGATCGGCTTCGCTGGCCGAGTTGGGCGCTGCGAACTGCCCCGGGCTGTTCAGCGTCAGCCACTGCTGCGACGTGCCGGCCGGGACGCCAAGCGCCGCGTCGACCTGCTCGGGCGTCACGCCGTACTGCCGTGCGAAGTTCGCCATGGCGTGCGGGTCGTTGCCGATGCCTTTGGCCGCGATGAAGTCGCGAATCTCCTGCGTGCTGTATGCCATGTCTTGGCTCCCGTCAGAGCTTTGCCCAGGTGCCGCCGGCCGTGAACTGGTACAGCCCGGCGCCGCCGCCGGGGTTCCAGTTCGTGCCGTTGGCGTTGGCCACCATGCCCGCGCGCGGCTTGGGCGGCGCTGCGGCCTGAGGCACGAGCACGATGCGATCCATGCCGCCGTTGAGGATCTCGGCCAGCCGCGCGAACTCTCTCAATGCCCACTGCGCAACGTCCATGCCGTCGGCCGGCGGCATGAGCGGTTCATAGACCGAGCGCGCAGCCATCAGAACCGCCCCGCTGGCACGACATCCAGCTCGAGCCCGCGCAGGCGCCAGCCGCCGCCGCCGGTGCTGCTCAGCCGCAACGCGAGATAGCGCCCCTGCGCGAAGCCGTCGACCTTCTCCGACGAGCCGATGGTGTAGGGCCGCGGTGACTGCCACGTCGGCGCCTGGTCGGGCCGCATCGCCGCACCGATCTGGATCTGCACCTGCTCGCCGTGCGGGCCGTCGATGCGCGGCCACACGCCGCGGCACAGCTTCATGCGGTCGGGCTGCCCCAGGTGCATGCCGATGCGCTCGGCCGTGGCCGTGATGTCCGCGCCCAGGTCCTGCAGCGATGCGTCCGCCAGCGACAGGGCAGGTGCCGCGTGCGCGAGCACCAGATGCTGATCGTTGGGCGCAATCGCCTTACCGCCCCAGGGCATCGCCTGCGCGGTCCAGTCGCCGGGGATCGTGCTCCACTGCGGCCCGGACTGCGGCAGCGGCGTCTGCCCCGTGCCGCCAGCCGTCACCCTGGGCAGATCGCGGAAGCTCCACGTGTCGGCCGCCCAGTTCCACACCGCCGCGCGCCGGCAGGTGCCGCTGCCGTCGGTCGGGTAGCAGACCCAGACCTCATTGGCTGCCGGGTTCGCCGCGACGAAGCACGCCTGCTCGGCCACGCTGTTTTCCAGCTCGTCGAAGATGGCCCCGCGCACCCGGCCCGCGGCGATGCTGCGCGGGGCGCCGCCCTGGTGCACGATCACGTCGCCGTTCGTCAGCACGACGTGCCCAAGCGGCGTATCGACCGCGCAGTTGCGCGCCAGCATGCCCACGCGCCCGGGCAGCGTGGTGAAGGACATCACCAACGGCCCGCCGATCTCGCGCATGGCGTGCATGCTGCCGGGCGAGTAGATGATGAGCTGCTCGCCCAGCGGCAGCGCGTCCACGAGCGGCCCCGCGGCCTCCACGATGTCCACCTCGCCGGCCTCGCGCGTGGCGTCGCTCAAGTCCCAGCTCGGCGGCGGGCTGCCCGGGTCGGCCAGCGCCGACCACAGCACGCGGAACGGGTAGCGCGTGCCGTCGCTCGTCACGTCCAGCGCCACGAGAAAGCGCCGGAAGCCGCGCACCACTTTCGCGATCTTCGTCGCCGTCCAGTTCGGCAGGTCGACGAACTTGTTCGCCACGTCGCCGTCCCACCACTGCGGCTTGTCGCGGCCGTTGTTGAGCACGAAGCCGCCATTCCAGGCGCCGCCGACCCAGCGATCCGACGGGGCGCCCGTGTAATCGCTCGTGCGCGTGATGTCGGTGCGCGTGCTTGCGTTGTCCACGAACGCCTTGGCAAGCCCCGCATGCACCCACAGCAGGCCCGCCGCGGTGCGAAACGGCGCCACGAAGTAGGGCGTGACGCTGGGCGCGGCGAACAGTTGCCCCATCCCCGGCGAGCGCAGCAGGAAGCCGTCGCGGTTGCTCACGTTCATAAGCCGCGACCAGGCGCCGTCCGGCAGTTCCTCGGGCATCGCATCGCGCACGACGCCCTTGGCCAGGTCGTTGACCTTGACCATGCTCACGCCGGCCACCCCGCATCGATGTCGATGGCGAACACCTCGCGCGCGTCCTTCGCGGCGTCGACCTGGGAGTGCAGCGCAGCAGCGCGTGCGGCGCAGGCATCGACGCGCACGGCCGCGGCCTTGAGCACCTCGGCGCTCGGGCGCGACACGTCGCCCTGCCCGTCATCGCCGGCCGCCAGCAGCGCCAGCCGCGCCAGCCCTGCGGCCGAGGTATCGATGCGCTGGCCCTTGGCTCCGGTGGTCACGCCCGCGGCCTCGACCTTGGCGCGCACCTCGTCGACGCGCGCGTGCGCCTGCGCCTGCACGTCTTCGAGCCTGGGTGCGCGCGCGGCCTCGAAGTCGGCCTCTTCCTGCGGCGTCATGCTCAGCAGTTCGCCGTTGACGAACTTGGTTGCTGCCATCACGGGGCCTTTCGAGAGAACAGGCGGATCACGCCGCCGGCCGTGAACGTGCCCGTCGACCACGACAGGCGAATGCCGTTGATCGAGTTCGCGAGCGCGCCATCGGTGGCGCCCGCGTCGACGAAGTGCGTGCCGACAGAAGCGAACCAGAGCCGCGACTGCACGATGGCGCGCAATGCCCCCTTGGATTGCATGATGCACACGACACCTTCTGTCGCACGCGTGCTCGCAATCGTGTACGCTCCCGTGAGCGAAAGCGTCGACGACAACGACATGGTTGCGGCCGTCGGCGTAGCTCCCGCCGCGAAGAGCTGCTGCCCGATGATGGAAGAACCGAGCGCGGTCCACGTCGAGCCGGCATTGATGCTGAGCGCCAGGTTCAGCGCCGCATTCGCCGAGTGAGACACGCCGACGAAGACGAGCTCATGCTCGAAAGTTCCGTCATCCAGCACCACGCCGCCCGAGCCGTGCACGAAGTCAATCGTCGAGGGCGTGCCGGTGACGGCGACTTCCTTCTGCAGGAACCATGAGCCGTCCCGCGCCTGCCCGGCCGCGTTCAGGCCCGCGGGCGTTGCCGTCACCGGCGCGTCGATGTTGGGGAACGTGGCCTGCAGCACGCTCTTGATGAGCCGCATGTGGTCGTCGCCCTCGTAGACGAAGTCGGCCGACGCGGGCAGGGCCGGGTCCAGCGTGTCGATGTAGGTTGCTGCTTCGACGGTCATGATGGGGTCAGCTCCAGGCGAACACGCTGCGCTGCTGCAGCGCGGAAATCTCGGTGCCAAGCGTCATCGGGCCGTCCCAGTCCTGCGCGCGCACGGCGTCGATGGCCTGGCGGTACTTGGCTTCCCACAGGTTCAGGCGGCTGTCGTCGCCGATGTAGGGCGCCGAAGCGATGAGCGCGCCGTAGAGGTAGACCGAGGGCGCGCGCGCGAGGATGAAGTTCGAGGGCTTCGCGTCGCTGAGCGCCGGCACCGCGGCGCGGTAGCCGAATTCGAGGGCGTAGGCCTGATCGGCCTTGGGCCACACGCGCGCGACCGGCGCGCCGCTGGTGTCGTTGCCGGCGAAGGCCACCGCGCTGGGGCAGCCGGCCTGCGTGTCGTCCAGCGCCGTCGTGCGCGCAAGGCTTGCCAGCGGCACCACCTCCAGCGTCGCGGCCCGCGGCGTCACCAGGCGCGCGTAGACCACGCCCAGCGCGTCGGCGGGCAGGTTCAGCGAGTCGCTGCCGCCGGCCAGCGGCAGCGCCGCACTGGTGCGCCACATGATCGGCAGGTCGGCCAGGTCGCGCGACATCGCGTCCTCGGCCAGCGCAATGAAGTCCGGGATGACGGTGCCAAGGTCATCCCGGTGCAGCCACTGCGCAAGCGAGGCCTTCAGGTCGGCGTAGGTGGCAATGGCCACGGCCGCTTACTCCTGCGCGGCCTTGCGCCCGCGGGGCTTGGCGGGCTCGGCTTCGGGCTCGGCCCACCACTCGGGCAAGCTGCGCAGGCCGGCCTCGCGCAGCAGCGCCTCCTGCTGCGGGTCGTCGGCGACCTCGTATCCGTCGGCGGGCTCGCCGCTGCGGTAGAGGGCCTTGGGGAACTCGATGATCTCTTCCATGAGCGGGCTCCTTGCGGCGCGCCCAGGGGCCGCGGCGGCCCCCAGGCGCGCGCGGCTCATCAGTTGGAGAGGATGCGCACAGCCTGCGACTCGCGCAGCGTCTTGTAGCCGTACAGCACGTCGATGCGGCACGGGAACGTGTCGGTGGCGATGCTGTACTGCCGCACGATGCGCATGGAGATGCCGTCGTAGACCTGGCGCGAGGCGAAGTCCACGCCCTCGGGCATCACGAGGTCGGCCGTCGCGAAGGTGAACGCGTCCTTGTGAAAGGCCAGCGAGGGCTTGTAGACCTGGCTCGCGCCGCCGACCTTGAGCACCGCGCCGTCGGCCGTCGGCGAGGCCGAGACGTTCTGGTGCCCCGCGGCGTTGCTGACCACGATGGCCGGCGAGATCTTGACGTTGCCCGCGCCGCCGGGGTAGTCCTCGGTCACGACGAACTGCATCAGGTCGCCCGTCACGTCCTTGGTCTCGGGGTGCACGCGGTAGCACCCGGCGAAGGTGATCACGTCGCCCTTCTTGAAGGTGTTCGCGCCGGTCTTCAGCAGCACCTGCGAACCGGTCTGGCCCGCGCCGTTGACCGCGTAGCCGGTCGTGGACGCGCAGGTGCCCGTGAGCTGCGTCTTGATGAGCGTGCTCTCCAGCACGTCGTAACCGCCGGTGCGCCCCATGAGGCCGTCGCGGTACTGCGAGGCGATCTCGCCGCTGGATTGGAACAGGCCCTTGAGCGTGTCGACCAGGTCGACGTTGTCCTGCGTGTTCAGGATCAGCGAGCGGTCCGAGGTCGGCGCCAGGTTGTCCATCAGCATCTTGCGCGCGTTGAGCACGTTCTTCCACGTGATCGGGTTGCCCAGGCCGTTGACGACCTGCGGCACGTCCAGCGCCATGCCGAAGGCATCACCCTCCATCACGGCGGCAAGCTGCGCCATCGCGGGCTCGATGTAGCGCTTGGAGAACTCGTCGATGGTCAGCGTCAGCTCGGTGGAGCTGAAGGTGAAGTCCACGTGCTTCTGCGAAGTCACGGGAACGACGACGGTCTTTTCCTCCACGTCCTGCACGTTGAGCGCGGCACCCGACTGCACGACGAACTTGTTGGGCATGCGCACCGAGAGGTTGCTGCCGATCTTGGCGCCCTTGCGGGCGAACTGGTCGTCGTACTGGCGGTTGATGCTGCCGATGAAGGTCAGCTTGCCGTGCAGGACTCGCAACGCTTCGCGCGTGATGACGGTCGGGGAAAGAAGGGTATTGGCCATGGTCTGTTACCTCTTGCGTTTGATCTGCTGGTTGCGGCGCTGCATCCACTCGGTCATCGACATGCCCGGGTCGTCCATCGAACGCGGCGCAGCACGGCCGGTGCCGGGCTGCAGCGTCCTGGGCGGCTCGGCCGCGGGTGCGGCCGCCGGCGGCTTGGCGGCGGACTTGGCGCGCGCCTGTGCCTGCTGATAGCGCACGGCGTCACGCAGGATCGGCAACAGCCCGGGGTTCTCGGCGAAGAACTTGAAGTGCTCACCGCGTACCCCGTAAACCTCCGAGCCGATCTTGTTGACCGCATCACGATCCTCAGGCGTCCACTGCGACACGATGCGAGCCACCGCCTCCTGCGCCTGCCGGCTGGCCGCCTGGGCCTGCGCCTGGGCCTGCGCGATGTAGCTGGACTCCATCGCCTGGAGTTCCTTCTCCACACCCGTCCGTTGCTCCTTGAGCTGCTGGAAGGCCAGCCATGCCTGTTGCGCCGCACCCGCGTCCTGCTGGCCCGCAAGGGCCCAGTTCACGCCCTGGTACTTCGCAAGCTCCATGTCCAGCGCGGCAACCTGGGCCCGCTGCTGCAGGTGCTGCTGCTGCGCCTGCACCTGAAGTGCCAGCTGCTGCTGCGCCTGCGCGATGCGCGCCTGCTCCTGCCGCACGACCTGCGCGTGCTCTTGAGTCTTTCGGGTGTAGTCCGCGTCCTTCATGAGACGCGGCGTCAGGGCCTTGGGAACCTGGTACTTCTTGCCGTCCTCGTCTTCCCATTCGTCCAGCTCGGGGGCCGGCTCGATCGGGTTGCCGTCTTCGTCAAGCGCCTGGTCGGACTGGGCGGCCTGCCCTTGGTCCTGATCGGCATCGCGGACTCCGGGCGCGCCTTGCGACTGCGCGGGGTTGGTCCCTGGGACTCCCGCGGCGTTGTCGCCCGGCGGGTTGGTCTCGATGTCGGTGATGAGTCCGTTCATGCTACCTCTTTCGCTGGTTCACTGGAAGCCTGCGGGCCGCGGCAACCACATGGGCTGCGGCTGCATCGGCTGCGGCTGCATCGGCTGCTGCGGTTGCGGCGGCTGCGCCACGTCGGGCGAATTCATGAGCTGGCGCAGCGTCTGCCACACCAGCATCTGCACCTGCTGCGGCGTCATCGCCGCCCCCACGGCCTGCAGGCGGTCGGTCTCGGCGCCGTAGGCCTTGATCTCGGCCTCGCGCGCCTTGATCGACAGCTCGCCCTTGGCCCGCTGCAGCTCGGCCTGCAGCGCCTGGTAGGCCTGCGCGCCCTGCTGCAGTTGCCCCTGCAACTGCTGGATGGCCTGCTGCATCTGCTGCAGCCGCGGGTCGCCGCCGCCCTGCAACTGCGGCGGCAGCATCGCGCGCAGGCGCTGCGCGATCTCCTCGGCGCCGGGCCAGTCGAGGTTCTTCACCAGCAGGTCGCCGATGAACTGCGCAGCACCGGGCATCACGCGCATGAACTCCACCATCTGCGCGGCCGCCTCCTGCCGCTTGGTGGTGTAGTTCGGGCCGGCCTGCACGGTCAGGTCGTACTTGCCCGCGGTCAGGTCGAAGATGCCGGCGGCACCGTTTGGCATCTGCACGCGCTGGTTCACCGGCACGTTCTGCGCGTTGCCGTCCGGGCCCAGCACGCGCACCATGCGCGCGCCGGTGTAGACCTTGGGGATCAGGTCGATCAGGATGCGCCCGGTGTGCTTGATGGCGCGCGAGAGGTTGTCGAGGAAGTGGAAGGTCGACACGTCCCCTTCCCGCTGGCGCGCGGCGATGGCCACGCCGCTGGTCTCGTTGCTGCGCGCCCCGAGCGACGCGTCGTGCAGCCCGGTGATGGCCTTCATGTCGTCGCTGGCGTTGAGCGCCTCCTGCAGCGCACCGGCCGGCGGCCCCGTGAAGCCCTGCCGCTGCGGCGGCACCGCGCCGTCGTACTCGAGGAAGGGATGGTTCTCGACGTTGGCCGTGGCCCACTTGCTGCGGCTGCTGTTGGCAAAGCCCTTGGGGCCGATCCACGGCGCGCGCGGTGCCAGCGCCACCAGCTCGGTGCTGGTCGTACGCCAGTAGTTCATCATCCGCTGCGCGTCCTTGGCGTCGCGGATCAGGCTGCGGAAGTACCGCTTGCCCTCGATGTTCACCTCGTCGCCGTAGACCGGCACGATGGGGATGTAGACGCCCGGCCATGCGGTCTCGCTCAGCACCTCCGCGCCCGAGAGCAGGATCTGCCGCACGCGGCGGCGCGTCGTGGGGCGGCTGCCGGTGACGGCGAGGCCCGCCAGCGCGAACAGCTCCTGCTGGCGCAGGTAGTCCTCACCGTCCATCACCGCGCCGCTGTTGAGCTGCACCAGCTCGCCGCGCTCCTCGTCGCGCCGCCAGTACTCGGCCACGCGCACGTCGTCGCCGTCGCGCCACTGCCCGCCCTGCAGCCGGTCGTACGAATCCGCGTCGAAGCTCGACGCCTCGGCGCCGCGGTACGTCGCCTTGAACGTCGCCAGCGGCACCATCTCGGTGACGAAAGCCACGTTCCAGTCCGAGGAGTCGGCCGCCGTGCTGCGCGGGTCGCCGTAGACCGTCAGCGGGTTGGCCACGCGGTCGATGGCGATGTCCAGGTCGAAGCTGTCATCGTGCGCATGCTTGGTGCGCACGCGCCAGAAACCGAAGCCGCCGGTGGCCGCGCATTCGAGCGCGGTGTCGTAGGCCACGTCGGCATCCGACGAGTACTCGATGTTGCGGATCAGGCCGCTGATGACCTGCGCCGTGGCCGGGTCGCCCATGCTGTCCACGGGCTTGACGGTGATCGCCGGGCGGTTCTGCCGGCCATCGTTGACCACCTGGCGCAGGAAGGCCGGCAGGCGGTTGATCGTCAGGCAAGGCCGATTGTCGCGCTCGCGCGCGGCGCGCACTTCGGCCGGCCACTGCTCGCCCAGGCGCGCGAAGCGGAAGTCCTCGATCCACTCGCGCCGGTTTTCGGCCTCGGCCTCGACGGCCTCGTCGAACTGCTCGAGCGCCCGCTCTCGGATTTCCTCGAGCCGCTTGCGCTGCTCGTTCTCGGCGTCGCCGAAGGCGTCCAGCGCCTCCTGCACCATCTGATCCATAGTCCCTCCGGGCGCCTCTCGGCGTTGCGGATGGCTGCATTGTGCGGCAACAACTGCCGCCCGGCCCCGCAGCGATAGGCGCCGGCCAACGCTCGCGCGAGTCCTCAGCCCATCCAGCCGCCTCCTTTGCTGCGCCGGCCGCCGCCGTAGAACTCATCGACCTCGACGGGATGCTCCACCGTGGCCAGCGGCAGGCCCGAGACGCACAGATAGCGCGTGGCGTCCATGGCGTGGTCGTTCTCCTTCACCACCCGCCCCTGCTCGTCGCGCCGGTAGAGCCGGAACTCGGTCAGCCAGTTCTGCAGCGAGCGAAAGACCTTGAGCCGCCCGCTCGAGAGGCGCTGCCACACCGCGTGGATGCCCGCCTCACGCGCGTTGAGCGCCGGCGTCAGCAGCAGGCCCAGGTCGAGATAGTCGCGGTAGAGCTGCTGCCCGTCGCGCTGCCCGCGGCCCCGCGCGGCCGGGTCGATGACGCCGGGGATCCACTCGCCGCGCGCGCGGATGCCCTGCGCGTGCACCGAAGGCTCGGCCTGGCCGCGGTAGTGCTCCGAGTAGAGGTAGGCCGTGTCGCTGTCGCGGTCGATGGCCGCCCACACCGCGGCCGTGCGGTTCCACCCCACGTCCAGGCCGTAGACGCGCTGCCAGTGCTCGGGCAGGGCGAAGTCGTCGACGACGAAGTCGGACTCCGGCACCGGGTAGATTGCGCCTGCGCCCAGCTGCGGCACGCCCTTGGAGCGCGCGTCGCGCTGGAACGGCGGGATGCTCTGCATGAGCTCGCGCTTGGTCGCCTCGTCCAGGTGCGGCACGTCGTCCCACGTCGCCATCACCACGAAGCGCGTGGCGTCCTGCGGTGCGGCGTCGACGCGCCCGCCGGGCAGGAAGGCCAGCACCACCGCCGACAAGCCCATGAGCGGCGTGAACGTCAGCATCAGCATGCCGTCGTTGGTCATCGTGCGCAGCAGGCACTCGGTGTAGATGTCCTCCGGCGGCTCCTCGTCCAGCAGGATCACGTCCTGCTCGGTGCCCTGGAACGACTCGCGCCGCTGGTCGTAGGACTTGAACGACAGCGTGCTTTGCCCGCCGCTCTGGTGCCGCACCGTGAGCGTGTCGACCGCGTCGGCCACGCCGCCCGTGCGCGTCTGGCGGAGGATGTCCTCGCCGGGCAGCACCCCCGTGCCGTGCGCGCCGGGCGGCCCCAGCAGCTTGGCCTGCAGGATGTCGCGCACCGTCTTGCCCGTGTCGCCTGCGGCCCAGGCGTTGATCGGTCGCGTGAAGCGCCGGCCCACCCACCACGCGGGATAGCGCCCCGTGAGGTGCAGCGTCAGCTCGTACAGGCCAACGGATTCGGTCTTTCCGACGCGATTGGCCGCCAGCATGAGGCGCTGCCGGTGGGCGGCCCCCGCGGCGAAGAACTGCAGGTGCTTGGGGTACAGCTCGCGGCGCAGCGGCCCCTCGTCGGGGTAGTAGGTCAGCCACTTGCGGCGCGCGGCGCGGCGCTGCAGCTCGGCGTCCAGGCGCAGCAGCTCCACCGTCTCCGCGCGCGAGAGCATCACGCCGCGCCTGCGGCCAGGCGGGCCACCAGCGCCGCGCGCTTGGCCTCCAACTGCTCGTCGCTCAGGCCGTCTAAGTCGATGGCCACACGCTCCACGTACAGCCCCGAGCACTTGCCGCGCAGCTCCTCGGCCTTGATCGCCGCGCCGAACTGCCCGTCAGCGCGCGCCTCGTCGCGCAGCTCGCGCAGCGTGGCGATGTGTTCGAGCATCGTCACGCCGGACTTCTCGCCGGCCTCGGCCTGCAATTCGGCTGCCCTCGCCTGAACCTCGCCAACGGCCGCCAGCAACGAGGCCTTGCGCCACACCGTCGCGTCCTTCCACTTCGTAGAACGCGGATAAGCGGCGCGATACGCCGCCGCCTGACTCATGCCTTGAGCCAGGCCGAGCGCGAACGCCTCGCGGTTGCCTTTCAGGGCTGGCATGGCGCCACCTCCACGCGCACGAAGCCGCCGATCTCCTGGTCGAGCGGCAACTGGGCCGAGAGCCGCCAACGGCTGTCGTCCACGCCCAGCACGTCGGCCAGGCCGTCGAGCCCGGCCTTCATGCTGGCGATGCAGTTGTCGAGGTCGCGCCGGCGGCGGTCCGGCGGGACGAAGAGCAAGTGCACCGCCAAGGCCGCAGGCGGGCCCTGCAGCGCACGCGCGCCCTGTTCCCTGGCCACCATGGCGCAGGCCGAGCGAAAGCGCCTCTTGAGGCCCGCAAGCTGGCTCCAGTGGGCATGGCGCACGTTGGGGTTGAGGCCCGAAGGCGGCCAGGGGAGGTTCAGGGTCATCATACGCCAGGTGCTTTCTGGGAGGCTTTCAGGGAAACCATCGCGGCCTCGTAACGCAAGCCGTCCAAAAGCTGGATGTAGATCGCGGACGTGAACCCCCCAGCAGCCATGTAGCGGCCATCAAAGTCCAGGGTCGCCATCAGTTCAGCGAAGTCGCGCAACGCCTTGTGCAGCGGCTCGACCGCCTGCACATCGTTGTCTGCCGCGCCCATGGCGCACAGCGCCTCTTCGGCGAGGCGATAGCCTTGGTCGTGCGGGCTTTCAGGCGCTTCGGTGGTGTTGTTCGCCGTGTTCATCTCATTTCCTCATTGTTGGCAATAACGCCGACAAACGCCGACGCATCTGTCGGCGGTTTAAAGCAAGCATGCATGCGGTCCATAGAATTGTTGGCATTAAAAGAACTACCTATCCTCCCTTTGGAGGAAAAAAAAGGACGGAGTAAGGCCCCGTCGCGTTGTCGGCGTTTTTTCGTAAGTCGATGATCTTCAATGGATTTTTGGCCCGGAAAGCGCCGACGCGGGCGTCGGCGTTTTGTCGGCGTTTGTCGGCGGAATTGCCTCTTCCAGCAGGCGGGCGTCGACCCAGGCCTCCCGCTTGCGGCCTCGGCCGCTGCCGTTTGGCCTGACGATCTCGGCCATGGCCAGCTCGCCGTGCCGCTGCAGCGCCTTGATCGCATCGTCCCGGTTGCGCAAGGGTGCAGCGCGCCAGGAGCGCGATGCCTTGTTCAGCTCGCGCTCGGTCATGCCATTGCTCTTGGCGCGGCGCACCAGGCGCAGCACCTCCTTGCACAACTGGTCGAAAGGGCCGTCGCTCAACAGCTCGCGCAGATGCGCCAGGTTGCGTTCGGCATGATGCCGCACGTAGCTGCAGGCCCACTTCGCATCCTGCGCCAGGACCTGGTGGTGCCGGCACGAGGCCGCCACGATCAGCGCCAGGCGCATGGCCATCTCGGTGGAGCGCGTCAGCATCTCCGCCAGGTTCTCGGCATCGAGCTCGCCCATGCGGTTGTGCATCGACGCCTCGAACGAGGCGAACACCTGCATGGCGCCCGCGTCGAAGTCGACGACCACGGGGCTGGGCTCCAGGTCGTGCGCCGCGGCGCTGTTGGCCAGGTTGCCCTCGCCCGAGGCGACGCTGGCGACCTCCTGCAGCCATTCCAGGAGCTGGGCCGGCGGCGCCACGTCGGACACTGGGCGCGCCACCTGGCGGCCCGAATCGGAATGCACCACCAGGAAGCGATTGAGGAACCCATCGGCAACCGCGGCCGTCGTCAGCCCTGCGAACAGCGTTTCTGGTGTCGACATGGCCAGCAGCGTCAGGGACGGCTTGCGCACGACGCGCCTGGACAGGTCCTCGGCCTGCCTGCTCGACAGGCCAGCCGTGCTGTAGGCCACGGGGCGCAGCACGCCATCGGCGCGCCCCCACACCTCCATCAGGAACTTCAGCGTATTGCGGTCCAGGAAGTTCTGCGGCTGGGCCGTGCCCTGCAGCAGCTTGCCGAACTCGTCCAGCACCGCCAGCTGCGCCGGCTTGTCGATCAGCGAGGACAGCACGCCGGCCTCGGAGGCGAAGCGCCCTGCCCCGATCAGCCGGCCCAGACCCGCCTCCTCGAGCGCGCGCTCCGTGGCGTACTTGGCGTGCTCCTTGCCCGATCCTGAGGCGCCCACGTTCAGAAAGTACATCGCCGGCCAGTTGCCGTTATTCGTCCGCCATCGCCGGCCCATCGCCGTGGAGCCCAGGGCCAGGGCTGCCTGCACGGCGAACAGCGGCTGCGGTTTGCGTGCCGTGGCGTTGATCCAGTCCACTGCCAGCCCCAGCACGCCCGGGATGGTCATCAGGCCCTCGTCGCCCGGCGGCGGTCCACTCGGTGGATCACAGTCGCCGCCGGGCGCAACGTCGGCCACGAGCTTTGGCCGCTTGAAGCCGTGCTTGTAGGCCAGGTCGAACACCGAGCCCAGCTGCACCGCTTGGCCCATGGGCTTGTTGCGAAAGCTGCGCCACACGCGCAACTGGTCCTGCGGATCGAACTTCTCCGGGCAGCCCTGGCTCCACTGGCACCACAGCTCGTAGCCAAGAGCGCCGCCGATGTCCTTGTGCAGCGCCATGCCCACGAGCACCCAGGTCTCGCGCTCCTGCGCCGGGATCAGGGCCAGCGCCGCGCGCAGGTCGGCCAGCTCGGCGTCCGTGTGCGTGCGCGGCGCCGCGGCCATGGCCCCCGAAGGCGCGGCCGCAGCGGCACCGGCGAGGTCCGCGATCCAGCCCGGCAGGGGGCTTGGCACATTGCCATCCAGCGGGTTGGAACTCGCCTCCCACTGGTAGGGGCGGCCGCTGGGGTGGATGCTCGGCTCCACCGCGATGTAGCCATCGGTCTTCAGGTCGATGCCGCGCGCGAGCTTGCCCGGCAGGCGCACGTCGCCCTCGGGCGCGAGGAACACCAGGTGCTGCCCGCCGCCGCCGGTGAAGGCCATCACGTCGGTGATGAGCCGGCCGTGCTCGTGCTCGATCCACTCGAGGTCGAAGTGCCCGCCGTTGCGCGGGTCGATGTCCACGGCCACGAGGCGGCTGGCCTTCATGGCCACGCCGATGCCCGAATCGGGTGCTGTCGTCCACCAGGCCGTGATCGCCTGCGTGTCCGTGGTCGCGTCCAGGTGCCCGCGCGGTGCCAGGTGGCCGTTGGGGCGCTTGGTTCCCGGCAGCAGCGGGAACACATGCCACCCGATGGCTGCATACGCCAGGGCCCACTGCAGCGGCGTCGTGGGGGCGCTCACTCGTCCCACTCCATCGTCTGCAGATCAGCGTGCATCACGTGCTCGCGCGCCATCACCTGCAGCGCCTGCAGGTAGTCCGCGGGCACGCAGCGCCGGTCGTGCGGCACCACCTTGAAGCCCGCCTGGTACAGCAGCGCCAGCGCGTCCTCGAGCTTCTCGGTCTTCACGCGGCTGATCGTGGTCTCGCTCACGCCCATGGCTTGCGCCAGGTTGCGCTGCGTCCCAGGCTCTTGCAGGGCCTGCAAGACGCGGCTGTGCGCCTTGCGTGACCTCTCGGCTGGCGTGCTGGAGAGTGAGCTCATGGACTCTTCACGCACTGGGCGCCCACCCTGCCCCGGGTACGCTGGTCATCAGCCACCCCGATCCGGATCGGCTTCTGCGGGCGTTCCACGAATAGCGCGAAGGGGTGCCTGCGCTGCTGCTCGCGCAAGTGACGCCGGAGCGGACCATAGACGCCTGCAGAGACTGGCTCGATGGGCTCGTGCCGCAGGCAGATGGCGCAGAAGGCGCTCGTACGCCTCGCTCCTGAAGAGTCGCGGCTCCGCGCTGTCAGGCAGCGGCATCGCGCGCCTCCTTCGCCGCCCCCGCCACATCCAGCAGCGGCCGCCCTTGCGGGTGCGGCCATGCGGGGTCTGGGATGCGGTGCCATCGGCCCGCGAGGTCCGGCCGCAGCTCCTCCACCGTCACGCGGCCTTCGGTGGCGCGCTCGATGGCGGGGCAGCGGTCGAGGGGAGGCTTCCCTCCCCATCCACTCACGGATGGCGACTTGATGCCGAGCATCCTGGCGACGGCAGCCGGTCCGCCCAAGGTTGCGATGATCGTGCTCATGCCGCCGATGATAGGCGCACCTATGCCTTGAATGCAAGGTCCACCTATGCGGAAGGCTCGTAGGCTCGCCTAATGAGCACTCTTGCCGACCGCCTGAGAAAAGCGCTGGCAGAAGCCACGCCGCCCAGAACACAGGCCGAACTCGCCAGAGCCTGCGGACTCAAGGGGCCGTCGGTGTCCAACTGGGTCACAGGCACGACGCAGACCCTGAAGGCAGAGAGCGCCATCCTCGCCGCGGACTTCCTCGGCGTCCGGCCGCGCTGGCTGATCGAGGGAGTCGGCCCCATGCGGCACGCCGCGCCCGCCTCTACCTCGCCTCCCGCCGACCCCACGCTTGAGCAGGCGCTGGCCGTGGTGTTGGGGCGGCTGCCTGGACTCGACGGCTACACGGCCGACAAGGTGCTGGGGGCGATGCGGGCGGCCATCGAGGTCAAGGCGCCGCTCGAACACGTCGAGCGCGACCTGCTGCAGTGGCTGCAAGAGCCGCGCCCGGCCTCGTCTGGGAAACGCCAGAACGCGGCGTGAGCATGGCCCGCGTGTACTGTCTCCCGCCGCGCCTCGCCCGCGCACCTGTCAAGTCGCGCAGGTTCCCCCGCTCATCCGCGGGGGCCACCAGCATCGACCGCGCCTGGGGGCTGTTCTGATGGGATCAACATGAAATGCGCTGCCGCCGTGGCCGTCGCTTGGGCGGCGGCTCATGGCAGGAACACCTCTGCGGCCACCTGAAAGCGCCGCGCAAGTGCTGCCACCTGGCGCGCGTTGAGCTGGCGCTTGCCGGCCAGCACCTCGCTCACCACGCCCTGTGAGCCGACCTCGGGCAGGTCGCCCTGGCGCAGCCCGTGATCGGCCATCAGCGAGGCCAGCGCGGCAGCCGGCGTGCTGGTGTCGGGCCAGGGGTGCAAGCGGTCCTCGTACTCGCGGATGCGGTCGCCCACCACCGCCACCAGCCCTGCCAACGGGCCGTCGGCCTGGCCGGAGTCGAACGCCTCCTCCACGAAGGCCAGCGCCTGCCCGTAGGCCGCCTCATCGGCCAGCGGCGCGCCCACGCCCAGCGCCTCATGCAGAGCCACCCAGTGCGCGGAGATGTCGTGCAAGTTCATTTCCAGTCCCCCTTGTCGTACTCGGCATGCGTCAGCACGGCCTTCACCCATACGATGCGCGGCGCAAAGGCGATGGCCGCCACCAGGCGGTACTTGTTGCCGCCGATGTTGAACACGTAACGCTCGCCCACCTTGTCCACGCTGGCGAAGGTGGCGCGCAGCGCCGCAAAGCTGCCGTAGTCGCCGCGCTCGATCAGCCTGCGCCATGCCTGCAATGGCGCGTGCGCGTCCGCATACCGGGCCGCGAACTCGCGCAGCGGCTTGTTCGAGATGAGCTTCATCGGCATGGTGGCATTGTATCGCAGTTTGAGATTATCGACAGGCCCGCATGCCGCCCACCACCCCGGCGCTCGGGATGGCGCGAAAGATAGGCGCACCTATTGACAGCGAAGATAGGCGCGCCTATGCTTCCCTCACTCGCCCACGACAACGGCACCGCCGGGGCGACGGGAGGCAAGATGGCGGAGACGACAGCGCCGACGTTCGCGCCGGTTGAGGTCTACAGCAGCGACGCACACAGCGTCGTGATGCGCCGCGACGGCGGCGGCCGTTCGTACTACGTCCGCGCGCCGCAGTGGCGAGACGGCGTGTCGCTGACCATCACGTCGCGGCACGGCGCCTCGGACCACACCATGACCTGCGCCGAGGCGCGCGCCATCGCGCTCGAACACAACACCGACCCGGCGGCATCAACGGTCAGCGCCGTGCCGCTGTGGGGCATCGACTGGATCTGCAGCTTCGGCGACGACGGGCGCCTGGCCCTCGTGAAGATCAAGGGTCGCTGGTTCAACGCGCGCCAGGCGTTGCGAGACCTGCTGTGCGACCTGCTCGAGCGCGCCTACGAGGAGATGCCCGCATGAGCGACGAGTTCTGCGACTACCTGATGCTCGCGTCGTTCCTGGCGTGGGTGTTCGCAACCGCGATGGGGTGGCTGGCATGACGCTGCTCACCACACGCCCGCAGCGCCAGGCGCACGAGCACATGGCCCAGCGCGCCGCGCGCCTGTGGCCGGGCGAGCCCAACCTGCAGCTCGAATGGCTGCGTGCCGTGACCGTCGTACGCGGCACGCGCCGCGGCTGGCTCCTGGATACGTACATGCCGCGCAAGGAGGCCGTGCGTGAAGCGTGATGGCAACGACCAACTCCCCGAGGGCGCGTTCATCGTGCTGCTGCTGGCGCTGCTGATCGCCATCGCCCTGGCCCTGTTCGGCGTGCACCTGGCGTCGTACTTCATCGACTGACAAACCCAACCCAACCTGACCCAACCCAACCCAACCTGACCCAACCCAACGAGGCAACCCATGACCACAGTCATCTCCACCCTGCACGAGCCGCAGGCCGACGACCCCCTGGCCGACGCCGTGCAGGCCTACGTCGCCGCCAAGCGCGCCGAGGACGCCGCCACGGCCACCCGGCTTGCAGCCGAGCAGCGCATCCTCGCGCTGCACCCCGCGAAGGAAGAAGGCGCCGAGACCATCGACGCGGGCGGCTACCGCCTGACCATCACCGGGCGCATGTCCTACTCGTGCGAGGACGTGCATGAATTGGCCGCGGCTTGCGCGCTGGCCGGCGTCGCGGAAAACCTCGTGCCGGTGAAGGTCAAGCGTGAACTCGACGCCACCGGCTGCAAGTGGCTGCGCGCCAATGACCCCCAGACGTGGGGCGCCGTCATCGCGCCGCACGTCACGGTGAAGCCGGCGAAGCCGTCGCTTGCGGTGAAGGTCTGAGCGATGGCCATCAAGCTCACTTCCACAGCCAAGGCCGCGGCCGACAACGGCCTGAAGGTGCTCGTGCATGGCCCAGCCGGATCGGGCAAGACGACGCTGTGCGCCACCACCGACGAGCCCACGGTCATCATCAGCGCGGAGGCAGGCCTGCTGTCCCTGCGCGGGCACGACATCCCGGCGATCGAGGTCGCCTCCATCGAAGACGTGCATGAGGCCTACCGCTACATCACCCAGGCCGACGAAGCCAAGGGTTTTCGCTGGGTTTGCCTCGACAGCATCAGCGAGATTGCCGAGGTGTGCCTGGCCGCCGAAAAGCGCGCGAACAAGGATCCACGGGCCGCTTACGGGGCGCTGGCCGACCAGATGGGACAGCTCATCCGGGCATTCCGAGACATCCCGTCGCGCAACGTGTACTTCTCCTGCAAGCAGCAGCGCGTGCAGGACCAGTTGACCGGAGCGCAGCTCTACTTCCCGAGCCTGCCTGGCCAGATGCTCGGGCAGGGCATCGCCTACTTCTTCGACGAGGTCTTCGCCCTGCGCGTGGAGCGCGACCCCGAGGGCAACCCCACGCGCTGGCTGCAGACCGGGCGCGACTTCACGTACGAGGCCAAGGACCGCAGCGGCTCCCTTGCGCTCTTCGAGCCGCCGCACCTGGGCGCCATCGCGCGCAAGGTGTTCGCAACTGCAGCGGCCGTCACAGCGGAGGCGCAGTAGGCCATGACCCCATCGCTGATGATCGGAACGCAGTTCGGATCGCTGCTGGTAGTTGCGGGGCCGGTGCGCGTCCCGAATGGCAGGAAGCTGACTCGAATCGGCTGGGTGTGCCAATGTGTCTGCGGCAACCGGATCAGCACCGCGGAACGCCGGCTCGTAGAAGGTCGCGCAGCGAGCTGCGGGTGCCAGCGAGACGCCTTGATCAGCATCGCGCGTTCAGCCAATCCACCCAAGCCGAGGCATGGGCATAGCCACTCGCCCACGTACCGCACCTGGTACGCGATGAAGCAGCGATGCGGCAATCCGAACAACGTGCGCTGGCAGCAGTACGGCGGACGCGGCATCCGCGTGTGCGAGCGATGGCTGATGTTTGACAACTTCCTCGCTGACATGGGTGTCAGGCCGGATGGAAAGACGATCGACCGAATCAATGTTGATGGCGACTACGAACGCTCGAATTGCCGCTGGGCGTCGCCACAAGAGCAGCGGCACAACCGTACCGACTCAAGGAGAGTCCAATGAGTGCTTTGAATTTCGACGCGACCACCGTCGCGCCCCAGGAATCCCCCTCGCCCATCCCGGCGGGCGTCTACCTCGCGCAGGTGATCGAGAGCGACGAGCGCCCGCTCAAGAGCGGCGCCGGGCGCGCCGTGGCACTGACCTTCCAGGTTCTGCAGGGGCCGTACGCGAACCGCAAGGTCTGGTCGCAGATCAACTACCGCCACACGAACGCCGACGCCGAGCGCATCGGGCAGAGCCAGTTGAGCGCGCTGTGCCACGCCGTGGGCGTGGTGCGCATGCAGGACACGACCCAGCTGCACATGCGCCCGGTGATGATCCGCGTGAAGATTCGCAAGGACGACTCCGGCCAGTACGGCGACCGCAACGACGTCTCGGGCTATGAGGCCGTGGCTTTCGGCGGCGGCGGCATCAACGTGCCCGGTGCCATGCCTGCGGCCACACAGCAACTCCAGGCGGCGCCCGCAGCGCCCGCTGGCTACCAGAGCGCACAGCCGCCGTTTGCGGCCGTCACGGGCGCCTCTGCGGGCGCGCCGCCCTGGGCGCGGAGGGCTTGAGCGATGGCTGCAGCGCAGCGCATCTACCGCGTGGCGAACTTCGCGGCCGACGTGGACGCCGACACCGGCG
>Ga0209605_1001504_pt1 | contig 25468 bp, 20 predicted proteins | sample AD_UKC035_MetaG_FD_184408 | JGI IMG/M metagenome (GOLD analysis project Ga0209605, IMG submission 184408) | Active sludge microbial communities of municipal wastewater-treating anaerobic digesters from USA - AD_UKC035_MetaG (SPAdes) (version 2) | ecosystem: Engineered > Bioreactor > Anaerobic >...
CCGAGCACACGCATCCCATCATCCTCCGGGTTACGCATTACTCGTTACGCATTACGCTTGACGCTCATCCGAGCACGCGCATCCCATCATCCTCCGGGTTACGCATTACTCGTTACGCATTATTCCTGCCATCGCCCGCAATCTCGCGCTGCAGCTCATCTTCCATCTTCGCTTGCAGCTCGTAGATCTGCCGGTAAAAGCCGGGCTGGGCCATCAGTTCGTCGTGCCGGCCCTGTTGCAGCACGTGGCCATCCTTGAGCACCAGGATCTGATCGGCGTCCATGACGCTCTGGATGCGGTGTGCGATGATGAAGGTCGTGCGGTTCTCCATCAGGCGCTGCAAGGCCTGACGGATCTCAGCCTCGGTCTCGCTGTCCACCGACGAGGTGGCGTCATCCAGGATCAGAATGCGCGGGTTCTTGAGCAGGGTGCGGGCGATGGCCACCCGCTGCTTCTGGCCGCCCGACAGCGTCACCCCCTTCTCTCCCACCAGGGTGCTGTAGCCCTCGGGAAAGCTCAGGATGCCGTCATGGATGGCCGCGGCGCGCGCCGCAGCGAAGACCTCCTCGTCGGACACCGACCGTCCCACGCCGAAGGTGATGTTGTCACGAATCGAGCGCGAGAAGAGGAAGGGCTCCTGCTCCACGATGCCCACGTTTTGCCGCAGATAGCGCCGCGGGTAGCTGGTCAGCGGCTGGCCATCCAGCATGATCTGCCCGCCTGTGGCCTCGTAGAAGCGGGGCAGCAGGTTGACCAGGCTGGTCTTGCCTGAGCCGGCGCCGCCCATCAGCGCGATCACCTGGCCCGGCTGGCATTCGAAGCTGATGTCGTGCAGCACATGCGGCTTGGCGTCGGCCGGCTTGGCCTCCTGCTGCGGCTGGGCGAGGCCCGGCTCAGGGATGTCCACCTCGATGGCCGTGCTGGCCAACGATTCGTGGACAAAGGGAAGGTGATCGCCGTCGGCGGTCTCCGACTGCGCGGCATCGGACGGCCCATCGCCGGCATCGGCCGGCCGCTCATAGGCAAAGGCGACGCGGTCGTAGATGATGTGGCCCTGCGGCGGGCCGGTCGGCCGCACCTCGCCCGCGTCCAGCGGCTCCCGCTCCTCAGCGATCACCTTCGAGACGCGCTGGTAAGAGACCAGGCCGGTGGACATCTCCACGATCAGCCGGCCCAGGTTGCGCATCGGCCAGATGATCCAGATCACCAACTGATGGTAGGCCAGGTAGGTGCCCAAGCTGATCGTTCCGTCGATGGCCAGCAGCGCGGCGAAGGTGAAGCCGAACAGCATCTGCAGGCCGGAGATGATATCGGTGGTCGGCCAGTAGAGCGCGTGGTTGATCAACAGCCAGCGGCCGCGGCGATATTTCTCCCAGTTGTCCTTCTCGAACTTGGCGCGCTCATAGTCCTGGCGGGCGAAGGCGCGCACCACCCGCACGCCGGTCAGATTCTCCTGCAAGGTGGTGGACAGCGCCGCCTCCTGCTCCTGATAGGCCTCGTAGGCCGTGGAGATGCGCCGGAAGAACCAGACCGAGACCAGCAGCACCAGTGGGATGACCACCACCGAGGCCAGCGCCAACTGCCAGTTGAGCAGCAGAATGGCGATGAAGTTGACCAGAAAGAGCATGGCCACGCGCCCCACCGCCGTGGCCTGGTCGGCCAGGAAGCGGCGGATATGATCCACGTCCGAGGTGGCGCGCTGGATCAGCTCGCCGGTGGAGGTGCGGTCGTGGTAGGTGAAGGGCAGGCGCTGGATCTGGTCAAGCAGGTAGTTGCGCAGGCGGTAGGCGGTGCCTTCGGCTGTGCGCGCGGCCCAGCGGCCGCTGAGGTAGGTGAAACCGCCCTCCAGCAGCGCCAGGCCGATAAAGCTCAGCGCGATCAGCGGCACCAGGTTGGCCTTGTCCGGCTGGCCCAGGACGTTGTCCACGAAGTCGCGAAAGACAAAGTAAACCGCGGTCTTGGCCAGCGCGGCCATGCCCAGCGCCAGCGTTGCAGCGATGAAAGTCCGGTGGAAGCCGCTGATCATGCGCCATAGCCCGGCCAGCCGGTTGTCGTCCACCGCCTGTTTCAGGTCATAGGACGCCAGCACATCGTTCAGCGGTGAGGTTGGTTGGGACGAGGCAGAAGCCATAGAACACCTCAATAGGTCAGAAATAGAAACGCAGGAAACGGCTATAGGTTGAACGGATGGATCGACCGAATCGATGCTCAGTTGCTGCTTGCACCGGTTCCGCGGATCGGCGGAAGCATCTGATGGGGCGACCTGGGCGGTCGCTGGGCAAAAAAAGAGGCGGGCCCTGCGGCCCGCCTGTGTTCAGCGCAGCAAGACGCCGATCAGGGCAGGTTTTCTCCGTCAGGGGTGGTGATAGGTTGGGCGGCGAGCTGGGCGGCCTCGGCAACCCAGGCGGCGAAGTCAGGCCGGCGCCAGGTCGGCGCCTGGATGATAGAATCCAGCGCGGCCTCGTCGCTGGCGGCCAGGTCGGCGAAGGTCAGGATGCCATGCTGGCGCAGGCGGGCGGCAAAGACCGGGCCGATGCCATCGACCACGGTCAGATCATCCTCGCCCGGCCCAGCGCCGTTGACCGGCAGCTCCACTGCGCCGGACAGCCGGGACAGAGCCGCCATATCGATCTCGGCCGGCTCTTCGTCGGTTTCACTGGTTTCCAGGCTGGCCTGCAGCACTTCTACCTCGGCCAGGGGCAATTCCGTCTCGATCAACAGCTCATCCAGCGCCTGCACATCGGCGACAGCATCCAAGCTGCCGGCCGCGGCATCCGCCTCGGCGCGCAGAGCCTCGACGCTGACAAAGTTGCCGCTGGCCATGACGCCGCGGCCTGGCGCGACCGGCGCAGCAGCCTGCTGGGCCAGTTGGCGCTCAGCCGCCACAGCCCGCGCCCGCTGGCTGGCCAGCTCGCGTTCGACCCGGGCCATCTGCGCCTGGCGACGCCGGCCGCGCCGGCCCAGCAGCAGCCAGACGGCCGCCGCGCCGGCCACGAAGCTGCCAGCCGCCAACGCGGCCGCAGCCAGCAGTGTCAGGTTGATCAGCAGACGCTTCATGACAGGAGAACTCCTGGCAAAGGCTGATGGAACAGGGATGCGTGCATGGCCGTTATTGTAATCCGTAATCCAATATTTCCAAATTTGGCGCGGTGTTGAGGCATTATCCCGGTGCAGGTCACGGGGATCCGGTGCGCTAACCCGCCTGAAGGCTCGACTCCGTGTTGGCCCGGTTGGCATTGGCAGCAGCCGCAACCAGGCGCACGAACTTGCGCCGGCCCACCTGCACCACCTGTTCGCCCTCCAGCGGGGCCAGCTCCAGCTTGATGTCGCTGACGGTTTGGCCGTTCAGCTTGACGCCGCCTTGCTCCACCAGCCGGCGGCCTTCGCTGCTGCTGCTGACCAGCCCGGCCTCCTTGAGCAGGGTCAGCAGGCCCATCGGGCCGGTCAGCGCCACTTCTGGCATGTCGTCGGGCAGCTCGCGCTGCTGGAACACGGTGCGGAAGTGCTCCTCGGCCGCCGCGGCCGCCTCGTCGCCGTGGAAGATGCTGACGATCTCCCTGGCCAGCTCCATCTTCAGATCGCGCGGGTGGCGGCTGCCGTCCAGCAGCGCCTGCTCGATCTCAGCCACTTGCGCCGGCAGCCAGCGGGTGGCCAGCTTGAAGTAGAGCGGCATGGCGTGGTCGGGGACTGACATCACCTTGCCGTACATGTCGGCCGGCGCGGCCAGGATGGGGATGTCGTTGCCCAGGCTCTTGCTCATCTTGATCTCGCCATCGGTGCCCGGCAGGATGTCGACGATCAGCGCCACCTGGGGCTTCTGGCCCAGGGCCTGTTGCAGCTTGCGGCCGGCGATCAGGATGTTGAAAAGCTGGTCGGTGCCGCCCACCTGCACGTCGGTCTCCTGCGCCACCGCGTCGTAGGCCTGCATCAGCGCGTAGAAGGTCTCTTGCAGGAAGATCGGCTCGCCCTTGTCGAAGCGCTTGGCAAAGTTCTCGCGCTGCAGGAACTGCTGCACGGTGAAGTTCTGGGCGATCTGGATCAGGTCCAGCAGGCGCAGGCCGGCCAGCCATTCGCCGTTGTGGCGCACGATGGTCTTCTCGCGATCCAGGATCTTGTAGGCCTGCTCGACGTAGGTGCGGGCGTTTTCCTCGACCTCGGCCTCGGTCAGCACCGGCCGCGTCTTGTCCTTGTCGCTGGGGTCGCCCACCAGGCTGGTGTAGGAGCCGATCAGGAAGGTGACGTCATGGCCCAGGTCCTGGAACTGGCGCAGCTTGCGCATGGTGATGGTGTGGCCCAGGTGCAGGTCGGGCTTGCGCGGGTCGTAGCCGCAGTAGATGCGCAGGGGGCGGCCGGTCTGTTGGGCTTCGGCCAGCCGCTGGCGCAGCTCGACCGTCATCTTCTGCTTCATCTCCTCGTCGCCGTAGTTGGTCCCTTGCATCAGCCAGGCGACCTGCTCGTCGATGGACAAACTGGTGGGGTCTTGGATGGGGGTGATCATGGCGGTGTGTCTCCGGGTCTCTCGCCAGACCATGCGGGTTGCCGAAAACCCGCATGGTCGCGGCGTGGGCATGAATCAAAACGTGGCGCAGCGCGCCACGTTAACATAAACAAATCGTGTTACTCTCGAATCGTGGACGCGTTCAACGGGCTGGGGTCGGGGCGTAGCCGCCCCCCAGGTACGAGTAGGTGAGCTCGAAGGTGTCCACGGTGTTCATCGCGGCGCAATAGTAGCACGGACGGGGCGTGGTGTCAAACTGAAATCGCGCCACCTGCGCCGCAGGTCTTTGACATTTGCCCCCACATGGCATAAAATGCCCCTTGCTGCTGCCCTTTGGGCAGCATATCGTTTTAGGACGCAAGGAACACGGTGCGGCATGAAGATCGCCAGACCAACCACTGCGGCGGAGATCCGCCAGGCTTTTCTTGATTTCTTCGAGGAGAAGGGGCATACCCGCGTCGCCAGCGCACCGTTGGTGCCCCACGGCGACGACACGCTGCTCTTCGTCAACGCGGGCATGGTGCCCTTCAAGGACACCTTCCTCGGTCTGGAGAAACGGCCCTACGTGCGCGCGGCCAGTAGCCAGAAGTGCATGCGCGTCAGCGGCAAGCACAACGACCTGGAGGAGGTCGGTCCGTCGCCCCGCCATCACACCTTCTTCGAGATGCTGGGCAACTTCTCCTTCGGCGATTACTTCAAGCGCGAGGCGATCCACTACGCCTGGGAGGCGCTGACTACCGTCTTCGGCGTGCCGGGCGACCGGCTGGTGGCCACCGTGTTCCTGGATGACGACCTGGCCTACGGCGTGTGGCAGAACGAGATCGGCCTGCCCGCTGAGCGCATCCTGCGCATGGGCGAGAAGACCAACTTCTGGTCCATGGGCGACACCGGCCCCTGCGGCCCCACCAGCGAGCTGCACTTCGACTGGGGCCCCGCGGCCTGCACCTGCGGCCGGCCCGATTGCAGCGTGGCGCTGGACAACGGCTGCGCCCGCTGGCTGGAGGTGTGGAACCTGGTCTTCATGCAGTTCGACCAGGACGCCAACGGCGTGCGCACCCCCCTGCCCAAGCCGGGTGTGGATACCGGCATGGGGCTGGAGCGGTTGGTCTCGGTGATTCAGGGCGCGACCGCCAACTATGACACCGACCTCTTCCGGCCCATCATGCTGCGCGTGCAGGAGCTGCTCAACCACGACGACGCCCAGATGGCCGCGCAGTACGTCTCGTACCGCGTCATCGCCGACCATGCCCGCGCCATCACCTTCCTGATCGGCGATGGCGTGCTGCCGGGCAACGAGGGGCGCAACTACATCTTGCGCCTGGTGCTGCGCCGCGCCGCCCGCCATGGCCGGCTGCTGGGCTTCACCGAGCCCTTCCTGCACCGGGTCAGCCGCACGGTGATCGACCAGATGGGCGGCGTCTACCCGGAGCTGGCCGAGCGGGCCGATTTCATCCTCTCCACCATTCAGCATGAGGAGGAGCGCTTCCTGCGCACCCTGGACCTGGGCCTGGCTCTGTTGGAGGAGTTGATGGCCGAGGTCAAGGCGCAGGGGCAGGGAACGCTGCCGGGCGACGCGGCCTTCCGTCTGTGGGACACCTACGGCTTTCCGCTGGACCTGACGCGCGATATCGCCGTCGAGAACGGCCTGACCATCGACCTGCCCGGCTACCGCGCCGCGCTGGAGCAGCAGCGCCAGCGGGCGCGCGCGGCCGCCCAGTTCGGCGGCGCCGGCGATGGCAAGGACCTCAGCGTCTACGCGGGCGTCCTGGAGCGGCTGCCGGCCGGCGGCGTCGATCACCTCTACCTGGTCGCCACCGAGAGCGAAAGCGCCGTGGTCGCGCTCATTGCCGACGGCGCGGTGGTCAGCCAGGCCAGCGCCGGCCAGCAGGTCGAGATCGTGCTGGCCGCGACGCCCTTCTACGTGGAGAGCGGCGGCCAGGTCAGCGACACCGGCATCATCCGCAGCGTGGCCGGCTCGCCATCCTGGGAAGTGGCCGTCAGCGACACCCGACGACCGGTGGCCGGCGTCATCGTCCACCGCGGCCAGGTGACGCACGGCGCAGTGACCGAGGGCAGCCAGGCCGTGGCCGCGGTGGACGTGCAGCGCCGCTGGGACATCATGCGCAACCACACCGCGACGCACCTGTTGCACGCCGAGCTGCGCCGCGTGCTGGGCGCGCACGTACACCAGGCCGGCTCGCTGGTCGCTCCCGACCGGCTGCGCTTCGACTTCACCCACCCCGGCATGGTGAGCGAGCAGGAACTGGCCGCCATCGAGCAGGGGGTCAACGATTGGATCTACCGCAATGACCCGGTGACCTGGCGCTGGATGGCCTACAAGGACGCCGTGGCCACCGGCGCGATGGCCCTCTTCGGCGAAAAATATGGCGATGAGGTGCGCGTCGTCGAGGTCGGCGGCGCTGCATTGCCGACCCTGCCCACCAGCCGGGAGCTCTGCGGCGGCAACCATGTGAACAACACCGCTGAGATCGGCGTGTTTCACATCAGCAGCGAGGGGGGCGTCAGCTCCGGCGTGCGCCGCATCGAGGCGGTCACCGGCCGCGGCGCTCATGCCCGGCTGCAAGAGCGACTGGGCCTGCTGCACCGCACGGCCAGCGCCTTGGGCGCGCCGGAGACCGAGATCGAGCGCCGGGCGCAGGCGCTGATGGAGCAGGTCGCCAGCCAACAGAAGGAGCTGGCCCGGCTGCGGGAACAGGCAGCACGCCAGGAATTCCAGACGCTGCTGAGCAAGGTCGTCGCCGTGAACGGCATTCAGGTGCTGGCCCAGCCGGTGAGCGCGGCCGATGCCAACGTCATGCGCCAGATGACCGACTGGTTCAGAAACCAGCTTGGCTCCGGCGTCGTCGTGCTGGGCGCGGGCATCGACGGCAAGCCGCAGTTGGTGGCGGCCGTCACCGATGACCTGGTGGCCCGCGGCGTCCATGCCGGCAAGCTGGTGCAGACCATTGCCAAGCGGCTGGGCGGCGGCGGCGGCGGCCGGCCCAACCTGGCCCAGGCTGGCGGCGTTGACCTGGCCGGCCTGCCGGCCGCCCTGGCCGAGACGCCGGCGCTGGTGGCCGAGCAGGCAGAGAGAAGTTCAACTTCTGCGAGAAGTTGAACTTCTTCGACACATTCTATGACACAAGACTCCCCAACTCCGCCGGCCGAGCTGGCGATGAGCGTGGCCGACGGCGCGTCGGTCGAGGTTGAGACCCATACGTCCGACGGCCAGACCTACGACGCCGTCGCGACCCACGTGGTTCAGGTTCCGGCCGAGGTCACGGCCGCAGGGCTGCGCCAGGCGTTGCGCCAGTGTGACGGCGGCCGGGCCATCGTCCTCATTGGCCGCGGCGCGCCCAGGCGTCGGCGCGGCGACCGCGCCCCGGCCGAGAGCGGCCTGGTGCTGCTGCAAAGCCTGCGCCGCCAGGCCGACGCCCAAGGGCTGGAGGTGGCGCTGGTGACGCGCAATGAACGGCTGCGCGCCCAGGCGGCCGACGTGGGCATCCCGGCCTTTGGCACGGTGCAGGGCGCGCAGGAGCGCCCCTGGACCCTGGCCCCCTCGCACCTGGACTACACCCCGCCCAACCCCGGCCGCGACCTGCATCAGCCGGTCAGCGTCCAGCGTCGCGGCCGGCTGGCGGCCCGTTTTCGCACCGTCCGGCTGGCCGCGGGCGATCGGCGCCCCACGCCCTGGTGGCTGGAGACGGCGCTGTTGCTGGCGGTGTTGGTGGGCGCCATCGCGGCCCTGTCGGCCATGGCCGCCTTCATCGTCCCCTCGGCCGAGGTCCGGCTGGTCCCCGCCCAGGAGCCGTTGACCGAGACCATCACCCTGACCGCGCGTTCCGACGTGGAGACAGCCAGCGCCAGTCAACTGCTGTTGCCCGCCCGGCGCATCGGCGAGCGGGTCGAGGTGGAGGGTACAGTGCTGGCCACCGGCCTGGAATATGCCCCCGACCAGCCGGCGCAGGGCGCGGTGGTCTTCACCAACCGCCGGGCCGAGCCGCAGGAGATCCCCGTGGGCACCGTGGTGGCCACCGCCACCGGCAGCAATGTCAGCTTCGAGACCATCCAGCCGGCCACGCTGCCCCCCGGCGTCGGCTCCCAGGTGACTGTGCCGATCCAGGCCTTGCAGCCGGGGCTGGCCGGCAACGTGCGCGCCTTCACCATCAACACCATCGAGGGTTCGCTGGCCGTCACCGCCAATGTGATCAATCCCTCGGGCACGTCCGGCGGCACGGTGAAGCAGGTGCCGGTGGTCAAGCAGGCCGACAAGGACGCGTTGCGCGCTCAACTGGAACAGGAAGCGCGCCAGAAGGCCTATGTCGCGCTGGGCAAGCTGCTGCGCGAGGGCGAATTTGTGCCGTCGGAAACGGTGGGCACGCTGGTGCTCGACGAAACCTTCGACCGTTTCACCGACGAGGCCGCGGACGAGGTGACGTTGCGGCTGCGGCTGCTGGCCACCGCGCTGGCCGTCGATGGAACAGCGGCCGACGAGATGGCCTTGCAGGCCCTGGGCCAGAAGATCCCCCGCCGCGCCCAGATGTTGACCGACTCGCTGCGCTTCAACCGCGGCGTCGCCACGGTCAGCCAGGAGGGCGACGTGGTGACGATCAGCTTCCCCAACACGGCCAGCAGCGTGGTGGTACTGGATGTGGACCCGGCCGCGGTGCGGGCCGCCATCCGCGGCATGACCCCGGCCGAGGCGGTGGCCACCTTGCAGCGCACCTGGCGTCTGCAAGAGACGCCGGAGCTGACGCTGGGGCCGGACTGGATCGAGCCGCTGCTGCGCCGGCTGGATTTCGACTGGCTGCCCATGCAGGTCGCCGACCGCGTGCCCTGGCTTCCCTTCCGCACCCACGTCGATGTGCAGTTCGCCGGCGTCAGCTCAGACACGGCCGAAACGCCATGAGCGACGCCAGGCCGACCGTTGCCCTGCCGCCCGCCGGCCGTCTGCTGGCGCTGGACGTGGGCGAGAAGCGCGTCGGCGTGGCCGTGTGCGATGAGATGCAGACGCTGGCGACGCCGCTGACCGTGCTGCAGCGCCGTTCCAAGGCGGAAGACCTGGAGCGGCTGGCCCGCCTGGCCGGTGAGCAGCGCATCGTCGGCCTGGTGGCCGGGCATCCGCTCAACGCCGATGGCAGCGCGGGGCCGCAGGCGCAGCAGGCCGAGCGCTACGCCCGTCGCGTGGCGGGCAGCTTGGCCCTGCCGCTGGCGCTGTGGGACGAATACGGCTCCAGCCAGGAGGCGGCCGCCCGCCTGGCCCATGCGCCGAAACAGCGCCGCCGCGTGGCGCTGGACGCCGAGGCCGCAGCGGTGATCTTGCAGAGCTATCTGGACCGAAACCGCCAGATGCTGTCACCCAGTTATGACTGACCAGACCCAACCGACCCCCTCCGTCAAGCGCCGCACCGTCGGCGCGGCCCCGCCGCCGCGGGCGCTGCCCCGCCGGGCGCGCAAGCCGCTCTTTGCCGGCCAGAAGCCGCGGCCGGCCGATCGCCCCCCCGCGCCCTGGTACCTGCGCCTGCTTGACCCGCGCCTTTACCTGCGCCTGGCCATCACCCTGGTGGTGGTGGGCGCGGTCGCGGCCAGTTTGCTGCTGAGCCGCCAGCATCTGATCCGGCAGTGGCAGGCCCGCCCTGAGTCCACCGAGGGGCTGGTGCGTTCGGGCCAGGTGGCCGGCCAGGCGCTGAGCCTGGACAACCTGGAGGACTCGCTGATCGGCCTCTATCTGCGGTTGCAGCAGCCGGCGCTGGCCGCCGCCGCGGGCAGCAGCACCCAGCCGGTGCCCTTTGCCATCGAAGTGGGCGAGACCGCCACCAGCGTGGCCGAACGTCTGCAGGCCATGGGGCTGATCAGCGACGCCGGGCTCTTCCGTCTCTACATGCGCTACAACGGCATCGACCAGCGCATCGAGGCCGGCGATTTCGAGCTGGCCTACACCATGACCATGCCGGAGGTCGCCCAGGCGCTGCAAAACGCGCTGGTGCGAGAGGTCACCGTTTCGATCCCCGAAGGCTGGCGCGCCGAACAGGTGGCCGAGCTGCTGCAAGATGAAGGGATCATGGACGCCGAGAGCTTCATGGCCGCCGTGCGCCTGGGGGATCCGGTGGCCCTGGGCCTGGGCAGCTACGATTTTCTGCGCGGCCGGCCGGCCGGCGCCAGCCTGGAGGGCTACCTCTTCCCCGACACCTACCGCATTCCGGCGCGCGCCAAGCCGGCTGATCTGCTGGGCGCGATGCTGGACAATTTCCAGGAGAAGGCGCCGCTCAGCCTGAGCGCGGCCGCCTCCTCCTCTGGCCTGAGCCTGTCCGATGCAGTGACGCTGGCCTCCATCGTCGAGCGTGAGGCGGTGCAGGCCGACGAGCGGCCGCTGATCGCCAGCGTCTACCGCAACCGTCTGGCGGGCCTCTGCGACGCGGAAGTGGGCGGGCGCTATCTCCAGGCCGACCCCACGGTGCAGTACGCGCGCGGCCGCGCCGGCGATTGGTGGTGGAAGCCGCAGTCGGTGGAGGAATATCAGTTCGTGCAGAGCCCCTACAACACCTACCTGCACCCTGGCCTGCCCCCGGGGCCCATCGCCAGCGCCGGGCTCTCCGCGCTGGAGGCGGCCGTGCAGCCGGCCGAGACGCAATACTGCTTCTTCGTCGCCACCGGCGAGGATGGCCGTCACGTCTTCGCCCGCACCTACGCCGAACACCAGGCCAACGTGGCCATCTACGGCGGTCAATAGCACCATCACAACGCTGAACGATGCATCCGAAGTCATCGTTCAGCGTTGGTCGTTTATCCCCACACTTCCGTGAACGCCTTCTCCCATCGGTTCATCCCGTCGCTGTTGACGCTACTGCTGCTGCTGGCCGGCTGTGCATCTGGGCGCGGCAACACGCCGCCGGTGGTCAAGTTGGGCCTGCTGGCGCCCTTCGAGGAGCTCTATCGCAGCGACGGCTACGCGGCGCTGCCGGCCGTTCAACTGGCCATCAGCCAGCGCAACGCGGCCGGCGGCGTGGCTGGCCGCCAGGTGGCGCTGATCGCGCTGAACGACAACGGCCGGCCGCAGGAGGCGCAGCGCCAGGCCGCCAATCTGGTGGTGGATCAGGACCTGCTGGCGGTGATCGGCCCCCTGCACGGCGCCACGGCGGCCGCGGCCGGGCCTGTGCTGGCCGAGGCCGGCCTGCCCTGGATCGCGCTGGCCAGCCTGGCGCCGGAGCAGCAGCCGGCTGGCTTTGCGCTGGAAGCGCCGCCGGCCGAGGCGGCCGCGCTGGCTGAGGAGATCCTGCGCGCCGAGGGGGTGGCCGAGCCGGTCATCCTTGGCCGGGGCGCCGGTCTGGCTGGCGCGGCCGGGAATGGCGGCGAGGCCGCCGCGGCTGGCGCGCCGGCGGCTTGGGATGCAGCGCGCGGCGTCATCTGGCTGGGCGATGCAGCCGGCGGGGCCGCATTGGCCGGTCAGCTTGGCCCGGCGCGCACGCTGATCGGCGGGCCTGAGCTGGGATCCGACGTTTTCGCCGGCCGGGCCGCCGCCGCGGCCGCCGGCGTGCGCTGGCTGAGCGCCGGCCCAGCGGCCAGCGCGCTGCCGGCGCAGTTCGTGGCCGCCTACCAGGAGCTGGCCGGCGCGCCCCCTTCTCCGCAGGCCGTGCTGGCCTACGACGCGACCAACCTGCTGTTGGACGCCATCGCGCTGGCTGGCCAGGCCGGCACACCTGTCAACCGGACGACCGTGCTCCAGGCCGTGGCCCAGTTGGGCGACGCGGGCTGGCAAGGGCTGTCCGGGGCAGTCTATTGGCAGCCCGCCGCCTGCCCGGCGTCGCAGCCCTGCTGGCCGCGTCTCGACTCGCCGCTGGTCGTGCATCAATGGTGATGTCGATGGATCGTTGAGGCGTCTTGCAAGTGCCATGAAGATCTTATGCCTTACCTGGGAATATCCCCCGCACCTTGAGGGGGGCCTTGGCCAGCACGTCAAGGAGCTGACCCCCGCCCTGTTGCGCAACTCGCCAGCCCTGGAGTTGCATGTGGTCACCCCAGTCTTCAGCGGGGCAACCAGCCATGAGACGCTGGGCCGGCTGACGATCCATCGGGTGGCCGTTCCAGCGCCGGCCGCGGCCACCATCTACGCCGACGTGGTCGCCGACAACCCGGCCCTGGCCAAGGCCGCGGCCGAGGTGATCAGAGCGTATGGCCCCTTCGACCTGATCCACGTCCATGACTGGCTGCCCAGCTTTGCGGCCCGCGAGCTGCAAGCGACCTTTGGCCTGCCGCTGGTGGTCACGATCCACGCCACCGAGCGGGGGCGCTACCGCGGCGCGCTCTACAGCGAGATGTCACGCGCCATCGACGCGGCGGAGGAGCGGCTGGCCCAGGAGGCCACGCGGGTGATCACGTGCAGCCAGGCCATGCAGATGGAGGTACACAGCTTCTACCATGTGCCGTCGGGGCAGATCGTCGTGGTCCCCAACGGCATCGATGGCCGCCATCTGCGCCGTCTGCGCGGCCGGGACCTCAGCGATTTCCGCAGCCGCTATGCCCAGCCCCATCAGCGCATTGTCTTCAACGTCGGGCGCATGGTCTATGAGAAGGGGGCTGATCTGCTGGTGGAAGCTGCCCCGCTGGTGCTCAGCCGGACAGCCGATGTCAAGTTCGTGATCGGTGGACGGGGCCCGCTTTTCGACGCGCTGCGCCAGCGGATCGCCGATCTGCGCCTGACCGAGCATGTCCTGCTCAGCGGCTTTCTGACTGACGACGAGCGCGACCGGCTGTATGTGGTGGCCGATGTGTGCGTCTTTCCCAGCCGCTACGAGCCCTTTGGCATCGTCGCGCTGGAGGCAATGGCGGCCGGCACGCCGGTGGTGGTCAGCGATGTGGGCGGTCTGGGCACGGTGGTGCAGCATGGGCTGACCGGCCTGACCACCTACCCGGAGGATGTGCGGTCGCTGGCCTGGGCCATCCAGGAGGTGTTGGATCATCCCGAGGCCGCGCAGGAGCGGGCGGCGCGGGCCAGTGCGCATGTGAAGGAGCATCTGAACTGGGATGTGATCGCCTGTATGACGTTGCAGGTCTATGAGGATGTGCGGCTTGGCGTCCCGCCGTGAGCGGGTGCAGGCTCGGTCAGGAGACCGGCCTGAGCGGGGCGCGCCGTGAGCGGGTGCAGGCTCGGTCAGGAGACCGGCCTGAGCGGGGCGCGCCGTGAGCGGGTGCAGGCTCGGTCGGAGACCGGCCTGAGCGAGGTCAGGAGACCGGCCTGAGCGAAAGACCGGCCTGAGCGAGGGGGTGGTTTGGGATGAAAGCAAACCGGCGGGCTGCTATGCGGCCCGCCGGTTTTTCACGTTGGTTGCGATCAACGATCACCGGCCGGTGATCGTTGACTTGGGGGTGCTGATTGGCCGACGCTATTCGACGTTGGCCATGATCTGCGTCTTGCCGGTGCTCGAATCGAGGGAAACGATCAGCGAGAGGGTGACGCCATCCTTGCTGAAGGAGAGGGATGCCATGTCGCCCATGCTCATGGATCCCGACTCGTCCTTGGTCCAGCCCAGTTCGGTCAGCGCTTCGTCGTAGAAGGCGACCACCTCGGCCACCGGCAGGGCGCTGCTGAGGATGGCGAAGTTGGCGCTGGAGGCCTGGATGCTGGCATCCTCCGGCATGGGGAAGGCGCCGTCGAATCCGGTCATGGTGGCGCCGGCCAAGGCCTCTTCCGGCAATTCGATGGCGATGTCGCTGTTGACATCTTGCAGCTCGAAGTCCATGGTCATGGTTCCCTTGGTCATGGTGGGGTCGAACATGCCGCCGGAGCCGCCATCGACCTCGATGACCATGGTGTACTTGGTGACGAAGCCGCCATCCTTGGCGATCCAAACATCGCCGCTGGCCTTGACGTTCTCCATATCCTCTTCGAACAGCTTGGCCAGCACCGACGCCTCGTCGAACTGGTAGTGGCGGCTGTCGATGCCGCTGATCTTCTCGTCAGGCCGCACCCGGCGCATGTTCTCCAGATCGCTGAAGACATCGCCGCTGGTCATCATGGTCAGGTCAGGATCGGAGAAGGGGGAATCTTCGGTCGAGATGCGCATCCAGCCCACATCTTCGCCCGCGAACATGAGCATCTCCGTGCCGATCTGGAAAACCTCGACCGGCGGTTGCGACGCGGTGGGGTCGGTGTTGTCCACGAAGGTCATCATCATGTGCCGCGCGTCGTCGGCGCGGTTGAATTCGGTGATGATCTCTCCATGGTCGTCGATGGCGTTGCCTTCGGCATCCTCGCCCTTGCTGCTGAAGTTGATCACCAGGCGGTAGCTTTCCAGCTTCTCCAGGGCGGCCAACTGATCCTCACTGAGCTGGACCTCCTCCTCTTCCTCCGGCTCCGGGGTGGCCGTGGGCGGGATCGGCGTGGCGGTGGCCGGGGCCTGGGTGGCCGCGGCCGGCTGTTGCTGTTGCTGCTGTTGCTGCTGTTGCTGCTGCGCGCCGGCGGCCGCGGCCGGGGCTTGAGTGGCTGAGGCGGCCGGCTCCTTGTCGCCGCCGCAGGCTGCTGCCATCAGCAGCACGATCATCAGGATGGCGAGCGATACGATGCGTTTCATGGTCTCTTTTCTCCTTGAGAACAAGCTCAGGCCAGTGTGTCGTCCAACTGGCACGAAGATGCTATCCTACACAGGGATGGGGCGTTTGTCAAAGACGATGACGGTGAACTGGCGGTTCCAGTTATGACGGCTGCCAGCGACTCGCATCGGCCCGGACCCGGCTGAAGCCTCGACTCCCTGTTGGATTGGGACCCGGCTGAAGCCTCGACTCCCTGTTGGATTGGGACCCGGCTGAAGCCTCGACTCCCTGTTGGATTGGGACCCGGCTGAAGCCTCGACTCCTTGTTGGATTGGGACCCGGCTGAAGCCTCGACTCCTTGTTGGATTGGGACCCGGCTGAAGCCTCGACTCCCTGTTGGATTGGGACCCGGCTGAAGCCTCGACTCCTTGTTGGATTGGGACCCGGCTGAAGCCTCGACTCCTTGTTGGATTGGGACCCGGCTGAAGCCTCGACTCCTTGTTGGATTGGGACCCGGCTGAAGCCTCGACTCCCTGTTGGATTGGGACCCGGCTGGAGCCTCGACTCCCTGTTGGATTGGGACCCGGCTGGAGCCTCGACTCCCTGTTGGATTGGGACCCGGCTGAAGCCTCGACTCCTTGTTGGATTGGGACCCGGCTGAAGCCTCGATTCCTTGTTGGATTGGGAATTGCTGGCCCGCCGCGGTTTGACGCGACAGGCGCCTCGGTGGTATGATCGCACCGGCCAGACCCCATGTCTGTAGCCCATGCTCCCTCTCTGTGCGGTGATCATATCCATGCCCATCTACGAATACACCTGCGCTGCCTGCGGCGCGACCTTCTCCCACCTGTGGCGCTCCATCCAGACGGCCAGCGACGCGCCGGCGCCCGCCTGCCCCACCTGCGCCAGCCCGCAGACCCAGCGCGTCCTGTCGCGGGTCACGGTGCTGGGCGGCATGGGCGGGCTGACCCCCGGCGAGCAGGCCGCGGCCGGCGCCCAGGAGGCGCGCCTGGCCAGCATCACCCCGAAAGAACAGATCGACCGGCTGCGGGGGGCGTGAGAGCTGACTGGTACCACGTAACCCGTAACCCGTAACCCGTAAGCCGGAGACGATTCCTGTTGTTCCGGTCACGCATCGTGCATCACGTGATACAGGACATCCCATGACAGACTATCAGTTTCTAGGTGACATAACATCGTTCGATTTCGACGGCCGGCGACTGGAGCTGCGTTGCGACCAGGCGGCCGTGCGCATCGAGCTGCTGGCGCCGGCGCTGGCGCGGGTGCGGCTGGCGCCCGATGGACAGTTCGACCATGGCTTCTCCTACGCCGTGGCGCGCACTGACTGGCCGGCGACCGAGGCGACTTTCCAGGTCGGGGAGGATGTGCTGGAGCTGCGCAGCGCGGCCCTGACCTGCCGGGTGCAGCGCGCCCCCTGCCGGCTGAGCTTCTATGACCCGCTGGGCCGGCTGCTGGCCGCGGATGACGAGGGGCTGGGCTGGGGCGAGCCGGCGGCCGGCGACCGGCCGGTGAGCTGTCGTCAGAAGCTGTTGCCCGGCGCGCATTTCTACGGCCTGGGTGAGAAGGCCTTTCCCATGGCGCGCCGCGGCCGGCGCTTCGAGCTCTACAACACCGACCCAGCCTGCTATGAACTGGGCGACGACCCCATCTACCAGAGCATCCCCTTCTTCCTGGGGCTGGTTCCGGCGACGGCCCACGGCTCAGGGGAACAGCGCGGGAGCGCCAGCGTGGCCTACGGCCTGCTGCTGGACAACCCGGCGCGCAGCTTCTTCGATTTTGGCCACAGCCAGGGGGATCAGCTCAGCTTCGAGGCGGCGGCCGGCGAGCTGCGCTACTATTTCATGGCCGCGCCCCGGCTGTCGGGGGTGCTGGAAAGCTACGCCGAGCTGACTGGGCGCATGGCGCTGCCCCCGCTCTGGGCGCTGGGCTTTCATCAGGCCCGCTGGAGCTACCCCGACGAGGAGACGGTGCGCGGGCTGGCCGCCCAGTTTCGCCAGCGTCGCATCCCGTTGGACGCCCTCTACCTGGACATCGACTACATGGATGGCTTCCGCTGCTTCACCTGGAACCAGGAGGCCTTCCCCAGCTATCGCCAGATGATCGCCGACCTGGCCGCGGAGGGGATCAAGACCGTGGCCATCATCGACGCCGGCGTCAAGGTCGATCCCGGCTACGCGGTGCATGACGATGGACTGGCGGCCGACGCCTTTCTGCGCACCGCCGATGGCAAGCTCTTCGTGGGGCCGGTCTGGCCGGGCGACTGCTATTTTCCCGACTTCACCAACCCGGCCGTGCGCGCCTGGTGGGGCGAGCTCTACGCCGGGCTGCTGGCGGATGGGGTGGCCGGCTTCTGGAACGACATGAACGAGCCGTCGCTCTTCGACGATGTGATCCTGCCCGACGATGTCCCCTTCCACCTGGAGGGCCACGGCGCCAGCCATCGCCAGATGCACAACGCCTATGGCACGCAGATGGCGCGCGCCACGGCCGAGGGGCTGGCCCGGCTGCGCCCCGGCCAGCGCCAGTTGGTGATCAGCCGCTCGGCCTATGCCGGCCATCAGAGGCACGCCATGGTCTGGACCGGCGACAACTTCAGCACCTGGGAGCACCTGCGTCTGACGGTGACCATGGGGCTGAGCCTGGGGCTGTCGGGCATTCCTTTCCACGGCGCGGACGTGGGCGGCTTCGCCGGCGACTGCACGGGGGAGCTGCTGGCCCGCTGGACACAACTGGGCAGCCTGACCCCCTTCTTCCGCAACCACGCGGCCATGGGCACGGCCGACCAGGAGCCGTGGGCCTTTGGCCCGGAGATCGAGGCCATCTGCCGCCGGGCCATCGAGCTGCGCTATGAGCTGTTGCCGGCGATCTACACCGCGTTCTGGGAAAGTGCCCAGAGCGGCGCGCCCATCATGCGGCCGCTGGTGCTGGCGCATCAGTCCGACCCGCGCGTGGCCGACCTGGACGATCAGTTCAAGCTGGGCAGCGACCTGCTGGTTGCGCCGGTGCTGGAGCCGGGGGTGTCGGGCCGCAGCGTCTACCTGCCCTCGGGCGCGTGGTACGATTTCTGGCGCGGCGCACGGCTGGCCGGCGAGCGCGATCTGTGGGTCGCTGCGCCGCTGGATGTCATCCCCCTCTTTGTCAAGGCGGGCACGGTGCTGCCCATGCAGCCGGTGCAGCAACACACCGGCGAGCCGCCGGCTGAGACCATCACCCTGCGGGTCTATCCGGGCATCGGCGAGAGCCTGTGGTACGAGGACGACGGCGCGACGCTGGCCTATCAGCAGGGCCAGTTCCGGCTGACCCGCTTCGCCCTGCGCGGCGACGACACCTGGCTGCACGTCGCGGTCAGCAGCGAAGGCCCCTACCCCTCGCCGCGGCGGCGCTGGGCCTGGCAGGTCTATGGCCTGTCCGGCGCGCCGGACATGGTGGAGGTGGACGGCGAGGAGGCGGCCGGCTGGCGCTACGACGCCGCTGGCCGCGTGCTGCACCTGGAGAGTGCGCCCTGCCAGCGGCTGGCGGTGCGGGTGGGCAATCTCGATACGCTGGACGTGGCTGGCCGCATGTGAGGGGCTCGCCCTCAACCCGCTACTCGACCGGCGCGGTTGGTGCGGGTGGGCGGTCTCGATACGCTGGACGTGGCTGGCCGCATGTGAGGGGCTCGCCCTCAACCCGCTACTCGACCGGCGCGGTTGGTGCGGGCTACAAGGTTTCTGAAATTCTATGATCTACCGACCTGTTTCACCCCACGAGATACCTATCGTCGCTGATATTCAGGCGCGCGCCTTCCGCTTTCCGGCTGAGCGCTATCTGGAGGCATACAACGGCCACGGCCGCGTTGACTACGGGGCGCTGCGGCTGCTGGAGCAGGACCAGGGCCAGGCGGTGGCCGCGCTGAACATCTTCCGCCGGCCGGTCAGCCTGCTGGGGGGCGAGCTCGACGCCGGCCTGGTGGCCGGCGTGGCCGTGCCGCCGGAGGAGCGCCGCCGCGGCTATGCCCGGCAACTGATGGCCGGCCTGCTGGAGGAGCTGCACGCGCAGGAGACGCCGCTCTCGCTGCTCTTCCCCTTTTCGGTCGGCTTCTACCGCACCCTGGGCTATGGCCTGGCCAACTTCACCTGGTTCATGGAGCTGACCCCGCACCTGTTGGCCGACTACGCCGAGCGGCTGCACGTGCGGCGGGCAGGGCCAGAGGATGAGGCGGCAATCCGGGCCTGTCACGACCGGGCGCGCCGCCTGCCCCATAACAACGGCTGGCCGAGCCGCGGCGACTGGGAATGGCACAACAAGGTGGCCAAGCCGGAGCACGAGAAGGCCCTGTTCGTGGTCGATGGGCAGGTGGAAGGCTATCTGGTCTACACGCTGGCCTGGAGCACGGAGGAGACGCCGGCCAAGGTCGTGGAGTGGGTGTGGACGACCGACCGGGCCTGGCGCGGGCTGGCCGGTTTCCTGGCCGCGCTGGGGGAACAGGTCACCACGCTGATCGTCAACGCGCCGCAGGGCAGCCCGCTGCTCTGGAGCCTGGCGGAGCCCTACCAGCGCGGCCAGGGCCCGGCCGCCGAGTTCACCTTCTACCCGGCCGCGCGGCTGGTGAACGGCTTCATGCTGCGCGTCGTGCATCTGCCGGCCGCGCTGGCAGGCCGGCGCTACCCCGCGGGCGTCGAGGCGGAATTCGTGGTGCAGGTGGAGGATCGCCAACTGCCGGCCAACGGAAGGCCGCTGCACGTCAGGATCGCCAACGGCGAGGCCAGGGTAACGTCAAGCGCGGCCAGTCCGCAGGTGCGCTGCGCCATGGACGTGTGGAGTCAGCTCTACGCGGGGGCCATGACGGCCGAGCAGGCGCGCACCGTGGGTGCATTGGAGGGGGACGACGCCATCTGCGCCGCGCTGACCGCCGCCTTCGCCGCCGCGCCGTGGGGCATGCTTCAGGCGGATTGGTTTTGAGCCAAGCCCCTTTGGTTGCCGCTGGCGGGGGGTTGTCCCCCCATGCGTGCCCGCCCGGCGACACCTGCACTTGCACCGCAGGTGCAAGTGTCAATCGACCGGGCTACATTACGGTGCCCCGTCAACGGGGCTTTGAGCTGCACCGGTGCGCCAGTCCGTTTCAACGGGCGCTGTTGTGTGCTCAAAAAGGCGAGGTGCTGATGCACCTCGCCTTAGGCCTGCCAGGTCGTGCTGGGGCAGGACAGCGGGTTGAGCGGTGGCCCGCCATCCGACCGAAGCCTTCTCCCCTTCCCTCTCACTCCTCTTGCAGTTTCATCCGCCGCAGCCGCAGCGAGTTGCTGACCACGAAGATGGAGCTGAAGGCCATGGCGCCAGCCGCGATCATGGGGTTGAGCTGGTACTCAGGGCCGAAAAAGGGCACCAGAATGCCGGCCGCGATGGGGATGGCCAGCACGTTGTAGAAGAAGGCCCAGAAGAGATTCTGCTTGATGCCGCGCATGGTGGCGCGGCTCAGCTTGATGGCCTGCGGCACGCTCCGCAGGTCGCCGCGCATCAACACCACGTCGGCCGCCTCGATGGCCACATCGGTGCCGGTGCCGATGGCCATGCCGATGTCGGCCTGGGCCAGCGCGGGCGCGTCGTTGATCCCGTCGCCGACCATGGCGACCAGCGCGTGATCGGCGACAGTTTCTGCGACGGCCGCCGCGGCGCCGGCGCTCTGCAGCCGCTTCACCTCCTCAGCCTTTTCGCCGGGGAGAACTTCGGCCAGAATCTGGTCGACGCCCACCTGCTGGGCGATGGCCTCGGCTGTGCGCCGGTTGTCGCCGGTGAGCATGGCCACCCGAACGCCCAGGGTGTGGAGCTGGTCGATGGCCGCCCTGGAGGTGGGCTTGACCGTGTCGGCCACGGCGATGACGCCCAGGGCCTGGCCGTTGATGGCCACCAACATGGCGGTCTTGGCCTCCCCTTGCAGGCGCGCCACCTCGCGCTCCAGGTCGTTCAGCGCCACGCCCCGCTCCACCAGCAGGCGGGCCGTGCCCACCATCACCTCGTAGCCATCGACCGCAGCGATGATGCCGCCGCCGGCCACCGCCTGAAAGGCCTGCGGCTGGCTCAGCGTCAATCCCTGCTCCTTGGCCGCGTCCACGATGGCCTGGCCCAGCGGGTGTTCCGAAACGCTTTCGGCCGACGCAGCGAGCTGCAAAAGGTGCCCGGTGAACACCAACCGTTCACCGTTCTCCGCCAACCGTTCACCGTTTACCGTTAACCGTTTACCGCTAACCGCCAACCGTTCACCATTCGCCGCCAACCGTTCACCGTTCACCGTTAACCGTTCACCGTTCACCGCCAGCCGTTCACCGATCACCACATCGGTCACCCGCGGCCGTCCCTGGGTGATGGTGCCGGTTTTGTCCAGCACCACCGTGTTGAGGCGGGCGGCGGTCTCCAGCGCCTGGGCGTCCTTGATCAGGATGCCGTTCTCCGCGCCGACGCCGGCGCCGGCCATGACGGCCGTGGGGGTGGCCAGGCCCAGCGCGCAGGGGCAGGAGATCAGCAGCACCGAGACGGCAAAGAGCATGGCCGTGGTGAAGTCGGCGCCGCCGATGAAGTACCAGGCCAGGAAGACGACGATGGCTAGCCCGATCACCGCGGGCACGAAGACCGCGGCCACCCGATCTACCAGGCGCTGGATGGGGGCGCGGGAACCCTGCGCCTCCTGCACCATGCGCACGATCTGGGCCAAGGCGCTGTCGCGGCCGACTTTGGTGGCGCGCAGGCGGAAGCTGCCCGACTTGTTGAGGGTTGCGCCGATCACCTCGTCGCCCGGCCCCTTGTCCACCGGCAGGCTCTCGCCGGTGACCAGGCTTTCGTCCACGGCTGACTGGCCGCTGATCACGATGCCATCCACCGGAATCTTCTCGCCAGGGCGCACGATCACGATGTCGTTGACCTGCACCTGGTCGATGGGCAGCTCGATCTCCTCTTCGTCGATGCCCTGCTGAGGCCGGTCTCCGACCGAGCCGGCCCCATTTCCCTGCTGAGGCCGGTCTGCGACCGAGCCGGCCCCATTTCCCTGCTGAGGCCGGTCTGCGACCGAGCCGGCCCCATTCTCCTGCTGAGGCCGGTCTCCGACCGAGCCGGCCCGAATGACGCGCGCGGTCTTGGCTTGCAGGCTGAGCAGCTTGCGGATCGCATCGCCAGCCTGGGTCTTGGCCCGCGCCTCCAGATACTTGCCCACCATGATCAGGGTGATGATCACCGCGGCCGACTCGAAGTAGAGGTGCGCATCCAGGCCCAACACCAGCACCACCAGGCTGTAGCTGAACGCGGCCAGCGAGCCCAGGGTCACCAGAGTGTCCATGTTGGCGGTGTGGGCCTTGACGGCTGCCTTCCAGGCGCTGCTCAGGAAGGGCCAGCCCACCCAGAACTGCACCGGAATGGTCAGAATCAGCAGGATCCAGCCGTAGCCGGGGATGTGCGGCCACAGGCCGAAATCGTGGCCCATGCTCAGCACCATGATGATGCTGGAGAGCACGATGCCGACGATCAGGCGGCGCTTGCGGTCGTTGAGCTCAGCGTTGCGCGCCCGAACCTCGGCGTCCTCGTCCAACTCGGCCGCGCCCGCCTCCGGCTCGATCACCTTGTAGCCGATCTCGTCGATGCGCCGCGCCATGTCGCTGCGGGTGACCACCGTGGGCAGGTAGCGCACATGGGCCGATTCGCTGGCATAGCTGGCCGTGGCCTCCAGCACGCCGTCCATGCGCTTCAGGGTGCGCTCGATGGTCATGGCGCAGTTGGCGCAGGTCATGCCGGCGATGGGCAGGTCCACCGTCGCCTCAGGCACGCCATAGCCCACCGCCTCGATGCTCTGCATCAAGTCCAGCGGCTTGAGCATGGCGGGATCGTAGATGATCTCAGCCCGTTCATTGGCGTAGTTGACGTTGGCCTCGACCACGCCTTCCTGGCGCTTCAACGTCCGGGTGATGGTGTTGGCGCAGTTGGTGCAGGTCATGCCGGTGACGGGTATGGAAAGGCGTTTGGTGGTCATGGCGGTTGGATGGGGAATGGTCAATGTCCAATGGGAATTGGTGAATGGGGAATGGTTAATGGTGAATGGTTAATGGTCAGCGCCTAACGACCGTAGGTGGCGAAGATGGTGGTGGCGCCGTTGACGTCGAATGCGAGCACGTCGTAGGGCTGGTTGGGCTGGCCGGCGACTTCCATGCCGGGCGAACCGACTGGCATGCCGGGCACGGCCAGGCCGATGATGCCGGCCGGTCGTTCGGCCAGCAGGCGGTTGATGTCAGCCACGGGCACGTGACCCTCGATGATGTAGCCATCCACGATGGCTGTGTGGCAGGATTGGAGCGCCGCCGGAACCTGGCTCACCGCCTGCTCCGCCGCGCGACTGTTGAAGTCCTTGGCGGTGACGGGGAAGCCGTTCTGTTCCATGTACGCCATCCAGTCGCCACAACAGCCTCAGGTGGGCGAGCGGAAGACGGTCAGCTCGGGCAGGTCATGCCCGGCGGCCGGCGGGCTGGCTGGCTGCGCCGCCGGCGCGGCGCAGGCGGCCAGCAGGACGGCGACGGCAAGAAGAAATAGCGCTGGTTTCATGGGTCCTCCTGGGTTTCGGTAAACGGTAAACGGTAAACGGTAAACGGTAAACGGTAAACCGTGAACCGTGAACAGTGGAGAGTGAACGGCAAACGGCGCCCGGGGACGGCATTCACCGCTCACCGTTCACCGCTAACCGTTCACCGTTCACCGCTCACGCCGCCGGGTAGCCGATCTCGGTCAACATGGCTTCGACGGCCGCCAGCACGTCGTCGCTCTCGACCTCGACGCTCACGGCTCTGCGATCTTTGTCGGCCTTGACCGACTGCAGGCCATCGACATACTTCAACTCGCGCTCGATGGTCATCACGCAGTGGCCGCAACTGATGGAGGGAACGGAATAGGTCTTGGTGGTCATGGATGGTCTCCTGATTGGAAGTGTTACAGCTTCCCTGTCTCCTGAAACACGCTCACGATTTCGCCGATCATGCGCTGGCGCTCGTCCACATCTTCGCCGCGGATGGCGGTGGTGACGCAGGTGTTGAGGTGGGTCTCCAGCGTCAAGCTGCTGACCCCCTCCAGCGCCTTCTGCACGGCATGCACCTGGCGGATGACATCGATGCAGTAGGCGTCCTCTTCCACCATGCGTTGGATGCCGCGCACGTGGCCTTCGATGCTTTTGAGACGGTTGAGCAGTTGTCGTTTCTGATCGGCTTCCATGGGATGCGTGTCCTGAGGCAGGCTACCCCTCCCCCAGGGGGTGGGGCATGACGAATATAACACAGGAGCGCGGCTTTCGTCAAGTAAGCTGAATTGCCATTCGGCCGTCTTTATTTTGGCAAACTTGGGCGACGGAGGCAAGCCTTCAGGCGGGGCCGCGCGTTCGCTGCGCGCCGGCTGAAGCTGTCAGGAACGTCCAGCAATGCTTACAAAATGATTACAAAAATCAGCGGGGACGAATCGGCGCCGGCGCGCGGCCCGCTGGCAGCGTCTGATCACGGAGGCCGCGCGCCGGCTGATATCTTGACGTAATGTATAAATTTATAGACATAACTTATGGTTTATTGTCGTTTCTTGAGAAAATCACCCCCTTTTGCCGGGTTGGAGGGCCCTCATGGGCCCGGTCGCGGCGGCTGCCGGCCCCCAAATCGGCCCCGTTTTGTGCGTCAATCCTCAGCGATTGCAGGTTTGGTCAACCCCTTGGCTTGTGGTAGTCTGCACCTGTACTATGTGGCGTCAACCGTATCAATGACTGCGGGTTGGCGCCAGACAACGAATGATCGGTTAGGAATCAGCGCGCCGCCCAATGCGGGGCGCACCAAAAAGTTCCCAAAACCGTAAAGCGCCGGTGAATTGTCACCGGCCAGACACAATGCATTTGGAGGACAAAGATGCAACGTCGAGTATTTCGTTCAGCGACCCTGGTGGTCGCGCTTGCCCTGATGCTGAGCTTCATCGGGGCCATTCCTGCCTCGGCTGGCCTTGGGCCCAACGCCAACCCCGACCCGGTGCAGACTTTTTACGTCACGCTGCCCGAGGGCGACGCGCTGTCAGTGCTGAGCACCATCAATAGCAACGCCGTCACGCCGACCTACACCTACTTCTCGGTCGCCGTCGCGGCCGACGGCACGTGGGTCTACTATGACCACTGGGAGGACGGCTACGAGGCGGATATCGCCAATCCCGTCCAGGCCAGCACACAGATCTGGGGCAACGGGAACGCGGCCGACGGCTGCGCGCCCAACAAGTCCGGCACGCCCGTGAACTGCACCGACGCCGACGACGTGCTCAACGCCGGCGATGTCGTGGTGCCCTACAACGCCGTGCCCGTCCCGGTGTCGCAGTCTGGCGTGGCGACCAAGTACGTCCTCGACAACTTCGGCAGCCAGAGCTACAGCAACAACGACGGCAACGTCAACTGGGCGG
>Ga0209605_1001513_pt1 | contig 25377 bp, 29 predicted proteins | sample AD_UKC035_MetaG_FD_184408 | JGI IMG/M metagenome (GOLD analysis project Ga0209605, IMG submission 184408) | Active sludge microbial communities of municipal wastewater-treating anaerobic digesters from USA - AD_UKC035_MetaG (SPAdes) (version 2) | ecosystem: Engineered > Bioreactor > Anaerobic >...
CAATCGCGGACGGCATTGCCAGGGCATTCTTTCCAGCACCCATCACAAGCATAACCCCAACAAGCAGCAGCGAGACCAGCAAACTCATACTGGACGACACCTTGAACCATTGTTTTGTCCTTTTCATTTCTTACTCCTTTCTGAAAATAGGCTCGAAACGTAGAGGCCCTGTCCGTACGATACAGACAAGGGATCACACCATAGTGTATGGAATATCCGCGTTCCACAAATCTTTATCCAACCGTTGGCGAATCGCAGGTTAGTGATGAATTCCAATATGACAGAGACCCTTGCCCTCTAAAACTCGCACACTTTGCCCCTGGATAGTGAAAGAGGGGCAAACTTTAGGAACGATGCCTGAATCCATTTCACTTCAAATCAGGCGAGAGGCGCGCAGAAAGTCACCCGCCACTTTTTACCGAAGTGCCATGTTACCCGATTCCGCGAGTTCGTCAACCTTGTCGGGAAAAATCAAAAGGGGTTCAAATAGATGAGAGCATACTCTTGTCCCTGAGTCGTTGATAGGCGCTGCCCTTCTCCTTCATTGTAAAGCCCCACTCGTAGAGACATGCCATCCAGTTGTGGCAAATCCATGACCGTCAGCGCATGGACATCCTCAATATACTCGCCTACCATCCAGGCATAGGTGGGACGCTGCCACGCTGCCGGAACAGCATCCGACTGAGCCAACACCTGACCCTCCGCCCCCAGTAGATGCACAAAAACTTTGTAGCTGTGTGGGACATAAGCATCTGAACGCCACACCAAGGTCGCCGTCAAAGAATCCGCGGCTTCGGTTAGCGCCCAATCACAACCGACTAGGGTGATAGCATCGCCAAACGTTTCTGTGATGGGGCATGAGACATCCGGTGCATTCCAAGTGCGCGAGAGCATACGCGACGGCGCTTGATATAGACCCTGGGGGGCCACAAAAATCGCCAGCAATACCAGCAGCGCCGCCGAAACCCAGGGATACCGAGGAAAAACCGTAGTCAACCACTGACTCATCCCACCGAGCAACCAGGCGCAGTACGGCACCAGATAGACGATATACACGCTTTTGACCGTATCGCCCTTGAGCGGATCGGCATAACGGCTCGCAAATACCACAAAGCCGCCCAAACTGATAGCAATCAGCAAGCGCGCAAAGAGATGAAAAGAGGACGTGAGCGCCGTCAGGCGGGCCGACTTCCCCGGCTTGAAAATTACCCCGATCCCCAACAGCAACGTGACGGGCAACCCGGCCCACATCGCGCGCGCCAATGCCCGCACCGTACCGGCAGAAGTCGGCAGCGGATCATGCCAAAGCGCCTCACGCCAATAACGCCAATAATCCCCCCAAAAATCGGCGTAGAGAGTCGGCCAGAAGCGCCCGTTAAGCGCCGGGCGGATAGGGTGCGTGAACAACATGCCCAACTCCAGGCGCGTCAAAAACGCGGGATCGAAAGCGTGAGGGGGAGCATTAAATGTCCACAGGCTGGCGCCCCGGTACCACAAATAGCCGCCGACCAACGCGCCAAAAACGAGCGCCTGGATACCCAACAAGCCAATGCCTGCCCACCGTGTAGCTGACGACCGTAAGCGCGGCCAACACACAACCAGTAGCCACAGCCACAGAGCGACCTCCAGAAAGCCCCCCCATTGACGTGTACAAAACGCGAGTGCGGCCAATCCGCCCGACAACAGGGCAAAGCGGAACGAAACGGGCCGCGTCTCTACCGCGCAGTGGGTAGCACATTCCTTAGCCACCAACCAACCGGCAAGCAGAAACCCCAAAATCAACAGCACCTCAGGCCGCATCATCCCAAAGGTGCGATAAATGACCGGATTGGAAACGTAAAACCCCACCCCCCACACCAGCGGCAACAGTCGCGCTCCCCACAAGCGCCGACATACCCCAACCAGTACCGCATACGAGAGCAGCGCGACAAGTAGGTTAAATAGCTGCCCAGCGCGCGCCAAATCAACCCCGGTCAAACGCTGAAAAGCGACCACACACACATAATACAATGGCGGATTAAAGAACTGCGCGCTCACCCCCGCATCGGGAAGTGTGCCATGGGCGGCAAGGTAATAAAGGTAAGTGAAATGTCCCGGCCAATCATACCCATACGTCGCGGGCACCCGCAGCACATTCGCCAACAACCAGGCCCAGTGCCCCCAGCCGCATCCGATGACAACAGCCCACCACTTGAGCCACGCGCGGCGCGAGCTACTCGGAGAAGTCTGAGGAAACATACGCGGTCTCAAACAACAACACGTTGTCGGCGCTGTGGGCAACGGGCAGGCGCTCTAGTGTAATCAGATCATATAGGCCCACATACACTTGCGCGTTCTCCGGCAGAACATCCGGGGACACCGCAACATAATGCTCGTCGCGCACAATCTCGCCCTGCTCCCAATGACTGGTGGGAGCAGACGCACAGGCCGGCGCCCCATCATGTTGCGCCACCAATTGCCCATCGGCCATAACGTGAACAAAAACCTGGTAATTGCGCTGTGGCGAACTCAACGCCTGCCAATACAACGTAACATCCAGCCCCTGGGACATGGACACATCATAGCCCAACAAACGACCAACCGTCCCAAAATCTGCCCCCACCGGATGGGTCCCGTTATAAGTATCCAACAACTGCTCCGTCACCGTCGCCGTCGCGTCAAACGCCGGCGCAAAATCCGCATCTGCCACAGTATAAGGCGCTATATCCGGCGATTTGCGCTGATAGACAACCAGTTTAGGGCGTCCCAATACAGTCACCTCCACGGCTGCCGTATAATCACGCGCCAACGCCTCCCAATCCACAGGAATCTCATCTTGCACGTTAACGGCAATTATGTAATAATCTGGCTGCCCGCACATGGTGCGGCGCCCGCTGCGCACATACCACGTCGTGATCTCCGGCTCCTCATTGCTCGCATAAGTGCCCTGTAATCGCCCCTGCGCATATAAGCCTTCCACCGCCTTCCAACCGGCGCGATAGGGAAAGCCAAAATACCCGTACAACGGCAGCTCAATCGGAACCGGATACAATGCGTGCTGACTCTCTGGCCATTCGCGCTTGTACTCTGGGTAATGCCCCACAAAGGCCAACACCACATAGCCCGCGATCAAGATATACCAAACGCCCCCCAACCCGCCGCCAACGCCGGCCAGGATATGGGATTTGCGATAAACACTATCCCAACACGCGACCGCGGCCATCCCGGCCAGGATGGCCGCGCCGGGGAAGAAGGTGTAAATATGGGTGCGAGGATCGACCACTACAAAAGCATAGAAACCGAAGGGCGCCAAAAAGTACAACCAGGCGGTCCCGCACGACGCCCGCCGGACGCGCCACAGCGACATCACCGCCGCCACAGCCACCCCAATCCCCAGTCCCACCACATAATAAAGCGAGGTATAAAAGACACTAAAGCGCCACACACTGGAGAGACTGTTGTGAAAGAAGCCGTCCCCGCCCAATCGCCCGGCAGAGAGGTAAACAAACGTCCGCGCGAACATCGGGTTTAAGAGGAAGGGCACGTAAAACATCCCAACCACCCCAAGCCCCACCAGACAGGCAATCCCGAGATGTCGCAAAGACTGCCGCCAGTCAGCGCGGCGCGACACAAACGCGACAACCAGCAAATACAACGCCGCCGGCGCAATGAGGACGGCGTCATAATGAGCCAGCAAACCATAAGCTATGAACCCCGCGCTTAACAACAACGCGCGCAAGCGGCCCGTGCGCCCATACTCCGTGAGCATCAACAATCCCAACGCGCTCATAGCAACCACCAGGCTCTGATACTGCACGATCCGCCCAAAAGCAACCAGCAAGCCGTTGACGGCCAACAGTCCGCCCGCCACGCCGCCCACGCGCGCATCAAACCAGCGCGTCGCCAACAGCGCGACCGCAAGCACGCCGAGCACGCTCCCCAATGCAAAAGGCGTCCGGGCCTGCCACTCGGAGAGCGTATCACTCAACGCCCACAACGCCATCGGCGTCAAAATCTCCACCGGCCCTTTTTGATGCAGGAAAAGCTCCACATCATCTCCCGACAGGGCCTGGGCCGCACGTTGCAAAATCACGGCCTCGTCGCCCTGAAACTCACTATAGCCCAGATGCGGCAACCGCCCCAAGAGAGTGAGCGCCGCCAACAGACAAAGCAGCCAGAAAGGGAGTGCCGGGCCGGGGGGCGCGTCCGCCTCCCGCTGAACAGCCGCGCCCTCCTCCGCGCAAGCAGTGGCAGCGCGACGCCACAACAGCGGCAAACCCGCCAGGAGCGCATAGACGAACCGCGCCGCGTCTGTCGGAAACGGCCCCGGAATAAAGTACAGGACTAAAGTGGTCAGGCCGGTGATAACAAACGCCAATCCCAAACCCAGAGTTGCCCGCGCGGACACATCCCCCGCCACACAACGCCCCCAGGCGACCCCCGGTAAAATCCACAACAGGGCGCAGGCCGCCAGAAATCGCCACCCGCCAGGGGGCAACCAATACGTCAGGCCGGCGGTCACCACCACAACCACCAGCATCCCCACAACCCTACGCGCCCCACGTATCATGGGGCCTTCACCTCATAAATGTAAATCGAATAGCCAATCCTCACGTCCGGCTCGCGCGCACGGAAGTAAGCAAAGAAATGTTTAGCATCCAATGACAATTCCACCAGATTGGAGACACTGATCACATAGATTCCCGGCTCAGGGTGCTGTTCGTTGAACGTCGGCGGTTCAAACCACATATTGAAATGATGGGGCAACCCCGGCAATGGCTCATAGGCAATGCCGTAGGCCGCCGGCGGCGCAGCGCCAAACCAACTCAACTTGATCGTATCAAGCTGATGCTCGACAAGATAATCCCGCAAATATTTTAAATCCTGGCCCCAATCAATATTAGAATCGGCCACCACCTGCCATCCCCGCTCCGGCCCGCCGCCTATGGGGTTGAAATAAGCCAGGAAATGCGGCGCGATCCCCACCATCTCCACCGCCAACCATGCCGACAACATCCAAGCCAGCCTGCCGGTAATCCGCCCCCCCTTGCCCGGCGCGCCCTCCGCCAACTGCGCCGCCCACACATACAAAAACGGCAACGTTGGCAGCAGATGGCGATACCCCAGATTAAGAGAACTGTTCAGAGTGAAAACCCAATACAGGAGTACCGGCGTCAACAAAAAAATAGCGACGCGCCGGCGTTCGCGTTTCACGGCTGCCGGAATAGATAGCAACAGCAGCCCCAGCACCGGCAAAGGGGTCTTTACGGCAAAGGTAATGGGGAAATAGAGCGGCCAGCCGGCCAGAATAGTCTGGCCTAACAGGTAAGAGACATGCCCACCCTGCACGTTTTTGAACACCGCCAGAATCCCTGCCCAATATGACCCCATCGGGACAGAGAGGCCGCCCGCAACCGCTGGAGCAACCTGAAACGCATAACAAGCCCACAACACCCCCAGCGCCATAAAACTTAGCACGCCATAAAGCAATAAACGCGCCAGCGCCCGGCGGAACTGTCCCGCGCACAGGGCGTCCCCCACAAACAACAGACCAAAAACTCCCAGGAACAACGGCGCCGAAGTCTTGCTACCCAGCATGGCCCCCAATGCCACCGCCGTCAGTAAAGCCGTACGCCATTTCCAGGCCGCGGCAAGCCGCCACACACCATACCCCGCCCATAGCGCCGTCGCCGTGATCCCGATGTCGGTAGTCGCTAAACTCCCATGCGCCAGAATGTTGGGGTCGCAAGCCACCAGACTCAACGCCATCAAGCCGGCGCGGCGCCCTCCCACCTCACGCGCCCACCGCCCGGCGCTCGCCGCAACAGCATCGTGAGCGCCACGACCGGCAGCCGCGCCAAAAAGACGATGCGATCGGGGTCTGGGTTAAGCTCCCACAAAAACAATGTGGCGAAACGATACCACTCGCCGCCGGCCCACGAGGCATCCTCCAATGGCAATTGGGGGCGCTCGCGCAACAACAATGGCGCGGCTTCCAAAAGGTTAATGAAGGGGGGATGCTCGACGCTCAAACGGGGATCACCGGTGCGCCACAGTGCATACCCGCGCGCAATGTGATTCTGCTCATCCATCGTTGGCGATTGCGCCTGGGCGTTGTACATCAACAGTCCAAACGCCGCCCACAACACGGCAACCGACGCCCACGGAAACCAACGGCGGCGCTGCATCATGGCTGCACCGCCAGCGTCCCGGCTTCAAAAAAGGGCCGCCCATCGGTGAGCGGATAAGGCGCCAATGTGTCTCGATCATAGAGACCGACGCGCACCCCATAGGCGCCGGCGGTCAGCCCCTCCGGCAATTTCAGGGGATGTAATTGCACAATACCGTCGCCCGGTTGCCAAAACTGCGCCGGGCTGTCCAATCCGTCGTGCTGCACGACAAGAGCTCCTTGCGCATCCACCAGATGCACAAAAATCTTCAAGGGCGGATGCCCTCCTGCCTGCGCTTGCCACACAGACATCAGTGTAACGGATTCCCCTGGAGCAACCGGTTCAACGGGCAAATACACCGTACCGAGAAGCAAATTTCCCTCAAACACCGCCGCCCGCGCGCCGGGCAACGCTCCACGGGGAATCTCAAAGGCCCGGAAATGTGGCAGCGGCATCGAGGTCGCCTCCCATACCGCCAACTGCGCTTCCAACCTGGCATCCAACGGGATAATATCCGGGACAAGCAGCCAGCCGCCTCTTTCTGGGACGACCAATGCCCCACCATTACTGAGCGGGCTGCCGGTATCCATCCACCGCACCCGCACATCGGCGCGTCGCAAAAGCAAATCCATAGTCGCGGAGTCCATCGAGAGATTGGAAAGGCCGGACACCGTCACCTCCTGCACCGCCGGACGGGCATCTAACCAGCGCGCAATGGCAAGAAAATCGGTTTGCCATATAAACTGCACCGATGGGATGTCCGGCCAGCTTTGAAAGTAGTCCCGGAACGTCAAGCCCACATTCAACAAAACGGCTGCCCCCAGCGTAGCATACGCTGTTTCCATAAAATGACGTCTCCTCTTTTGCCCCCCCCCCGCCGCGCGACTTCGCTCATGGCGGGCGATCCACTCTATCAACCAATCCACGCCGATACCCGGCAGCATCATCGCGGCCGGCAGCGCGCCCAATGTGCGCACAAAATTCGGCGCATCCGTCGTCGCCAGACTGGGAAGCACCATCACGCCAAGCCACAACAACACAAGGCCATAGCGCACCTCCCGCCAGCGCCAAAGCGCGCGCCCCAGGCCAATGTAGAACAACGCTGCCCACAGCGGCTCCGGGAACACCGGACGCGCCGGGAAATTATTGCGCTCGACCACATCCCCTTGCACCGTAAACATGCCCAACAGCCGTGGGAGATTGGACAACACCGGACGGGGATCGCCCTGGCGCAGCGCCCGTAATGGCGCATCCACTTCATAAACGCGCGTCTGCACCTCCGGGTGCCGCCAGAGATACAGCAGCAACGGCGCCGCCGCCAACACAGCAACAGCGACAGCAAGGCTGCCCACCCGCCAGGAACGACGCACTCTATGGCGATCCGCCCCCACTATGCCGTAGACCCCCAAAGCCCCCCAGAGAATCGGCAAAGCGCGCGAGGCCAGGTAAGTGTAAGCAGCAAGTCCCCACCACAACCCGGCGAGCCAGGCATACCACCACTGGCGGGACGGCTGCTGAAGCGCGCGCCAGGCGGCGTCAAAGCCGAGGCACACCATCAACGGCAACAGCATCCCCCGCAGCCCCACCCGACTCCAAAACACCGGCCACAGCATCACCGCCAGCCCCAGGGCGGTGACCAACGCCACCCGCTCGTTAAACAATCGCCGCGCCAATCGGCCAGCGGCGGCCACCGTCAGCAACCCTACCGAGGCAGACACAAACCGCAAGGCCAGGACATTGCGCCCCAACAAAGCCATTGCCCCCGCGACAAGGTACAGGAAAAGTGGCTCCTGCCCATAGGCGTCGGCAAAAAAGACCGCGTGCTGACCGCTGAGGATTTTCTCAGCAATGAGCACTTCGGCTACCTCATCATGCTCAATGCCGGGCGGGAAGCCGGGCAGATTCCCAAAACGCAACGCAGCCGCAACGAGCAACACCAGGCTCCACAGTCCCCACCGCCGCAGCCGCACCCGGTAACAGCCGTGCCCTTCAGCCATCAAGAATTTCCCCCTGCAACCCGGTGTCGGTTACGATGGTCAAGCGGGTCAATGTCACACGGTTATACATATCTAAGGCGGAAGGTGCAAAGACCTCCAGATAATTATCCGTCAAACCATGCCAGCGCCCCAGCGCATCTTTGTGTTCCCACAGCACCGGCAACGTCCGGCCGATAAAATGCGCGCGATACTCCGCCGCCAGCCGCTCTCCCAGGATGCGCAACTGCGATGCGCGTTCTACCCGCACCGCCTGGGGCACAGAGTCCGGCAGACGAGCGGCAGGCGTCCCAGCGCGCTCCGAATAGGGGAAGACATGCAAGCGGGCAAAGCCCATGTGGGCGACGAAATCGAGGGTAGCGGCAAAGTCAGCCTCCGTCTCGCCGGGGAAGCCGGCGATCAGATCGGTGGTCAGCGCGACTTCCAGGCAGATCGCGCGCGCCGCAGCGGCCAGTTGTTCAAATTGCGCGGGGGTAAAACGCCGCCCCATCCGCCGTAGCACCGGCTCCGCGCCGGATTGCAGCGGCAAATGCAGTTGGCGACAAAAACGCGGATGATTCAAAAACTGCAACAAGCGCGCGTCCACATCCCAGGGTTCAACGGAAGACAAACGCAAACGAGGAAGCGGCGTTTCCGTCAGGATGGCCTCCACCAGGGTTGCCAGATCGCCCGATCCAACCCTATCGTGGCCGTAAGCGCCCAAACTCACGCCGGTCAACACCACCTCTTGTGCACCCTGGGCCGCCAGATGGCGGACCGTGGCTACCACATCAGGGAGGGTGCGGCTACGCGCCGGGCCGCGCAGGATGCGCGTGATGCAATAGGTGCAGGTGTGGTTGCAGCCGTCTTGCACGGCCAGGAACGCGCGCGTATGTCCCCATCGGCCCGGTTCCCAAGCTGCCGGCGCCGCCGCGATACCGGTGATGATTTCCACCGCCCGCGCTTTATCGTGGTTAGGGATCACCCAGTCAACGCCGGACAAATCCTCCGCCCGCGCCGCCTCCGCCGTGGCCCAACAGCCCACCACCGCCAAGCGCGCCCGAGGGCAGCGGCGATGCAGCGTGTGCAGCCGATGACGGCTCTTGCGCGCCGCCGTCGCCGTGACCGCGCAGGAATTAAGCACGATCACTTCGGCCTCGTCCGGAGAGGGCGTCACTGTCCAGCCGGCCCCGGCAAACTGTCGCGCCAACTCGTCCAACTCGGCGGTATTCAAGCGACATCCCAACGCTTCCAGATAAACGTGCATACGCTGACACTAAACATGATGGGCCGGGCGGCCGGGCGTGAAGTTTTCCTCAAACCGGCGGGAAGCCGCCAGTTTATGATGAAGTTCTCAGCAAATGGGCCTAACGCGGCGCGCGCAGCATCAACTTCAACGCGCGCAGGCGCGTCCGAATTTCCTCAATCAAAAAATCCAGCTCTTCGGGATCATCATCCGTGATGGTGAGGATTTCGCTGTGAGCGTCCAAACAAATGGTAGCCTCCGGCTTGAAATCCGTCTCAATGGCATAGAGTATTTCCCAAACGGCGGCCTCATTATCGGCAGTCTGCAATCCCGGAATCATAAAGGCCCGGCCGGAAAACACAACTTCCGCAACCCTGTCTTCGGCGTCTTCGTCAACATCATCTGCATCCGAATCAATACGCTCAAGCAGTCGCGCCGGTAAGGGTAAGAAGACAAAGAACAGCAAAGTGATGCCGACCAGGAGAAGACCGGCGATCACATAGAGAAATCCCCGAAAGAGGTCTTGAAAAAAAACACGACCGCCTTCGGTGGGGAAATGCCACAGAAACACCAACAGGGCGCCATACAAGACGATCACCAACAGGGCGCGCGCCCAAGGGTAGCGTTGTGAAGTATCTGGATTGTTTTTTTCAGTAGCCATAGATCATTACGGTAACGGGTATACCTCAAGATTGTCGAAAGCAACGATGACGCCGGCCTCACTGAAGGCGCCGGCGTAAAGACCAATGCTGCCTTTTTGACGGGCCGTGTGCTCGACCCGCAACACTTCCTGATCATTGACCAGAAAAACATACGTAGCCCCTTGCACTTCCACCGCCAGACGATTCTGCGCTGCGCCCTGCTGCACCGCATCGCTGAGGAACCAATCCGCGCCCAACACGGTCCAAACACTGCCGGTATAATAAGCTGCGCGCACGTATCCATCCCCACTGATTGAGAAAGCGTAGAAACTGTCGTCCTTGTCCATCCGCACCAAAACGCCATACGCATTATCGTCCGGCCCTGATACCTGCTTGGCGTCCACCTGCACCTTGAAGTTAGTATAAATCTGGGGAGTCGAAGCCCAGGCAATCCGATCCGCCTCAAAAATCTCGATCACCAACTCCCCATCCACCAAAGAGACCTCGGCTGCTGCATCAGAACTCAGAAGCCACTCACCGGCTTCGTCAAACGGTTCGCGCCACACATCAGCCTTACTACCAGTACAGGCGCACAGGCCAATCAACAACCAGCCCAACCATCTCCACCCTCGCCAACCAAGCATCCGCCTATTCTCCTTTTCAGTGAGGGTTTTCCAGGTTATCATTTCCCCGAAAACTTTCACGGTTTACGCACGTCAAAATTGTCAAACCAGACAATCGTACCGCCCTGATCTACTGTGCCGGCGGCCATTCCCACATCACCGCGCGTCAGAGTTTTGTCGCGTACTTGGGCCACCTGTTCTCCATTGACAAACAGCGTCAGGCGCGGCCCCTCGCAGACGGCCAGCAAGTGGTTGTCGGTTCCATCCGTCTTGATCAAAGAAGAACGCAACATTGCCGCGCCAGTCAACGGAACAAGTTCTCCCGCATCCGCATAACGGAAAATTGCATAATAACCATCAGCGCTGATGGCAAAGTAATAGAACTGCCCGTCTGCATAACGACAAACCACCCCATAGTGATTGTCCTGGGCGCCCTCCGAACGCAACGAGACTTCCACTGCCGTATCTTCATACATGCGCCCCGCTGTCGCCCACACAAACCAGCCCGGCACGTCAATCTGCATCAGATAACGCCCCTGCTGATACCCCCGCATATACTCTTCAGGAGTGGCCGCCCCCCACCCACTGGCTGGATCTGAGAAATCATCGGTGAAGAAAGGAGAGACTCCCCCACACCCCGCCAAAAAAATTAAGAGTGGGATCAGTATCCCAATTCTGCGCCCCATACTCATGTATGCCCCCCATCGCCCGGCGTCCTTTAGATGAGACAGACGGAAAATTTGCCCCATAGTTCACATTTCATGGTTCACAGAGTGCATTATACCGCAGGGAGACGGCCTGACAACAACAAGGCTCAAGGAAAACTTGTGAAATCGCCCGTATATGGTACAATGCCCTGTGGTTAAGCCCCTGTAGCTCAGTTGGATAGAGCATCGGCCTCCGAAGCCGGTAGCATGCGTTCAAGTCGCATCAGGGGTATACTTGTTATAAGGCTTCACCGAAAAAAGGAAGCATAATAACACCAAACCCATTTTGACAAGGGGAGGTTGTTATTATGCTTCTTTTTTCGCTCATTGACGGCTTCTTATTAGATTGCAAATCCCGCAACTTATCACAAAGAACCATTGAATTATATGATTCTATTCTACACGAGTTTTGTACCTTCTTAGATAATCCCCAAAGCGATAGTATCACCACAAACGACCTTAGAAGATTTGTTGTCCACAGTCAAGAAAGAAGCCGATTTAGTGTGGGCAATCATCCTTTCAAGAAGCCTGACGGCGTGAAACTAACCGCATGGGCAATTCATCGTTATGTGAGAGTGCTTAAAACTTTCTTCACTTGGGCGGTTAGAGAGGAAATACTTTCCAATAATCCCGCAACAAAACTAAAAAAGCCACAATTGCCAAAAGATGAAATCAAAGCCTTTTCTGAGGATGAAGTTAAAACCTTACTCGAAGTTGCAAGGGCGCAATCCTACAGGGACTATGCAATTGTGCTTTTGTTGCTAGATTCTGGATTGCGTAAGAAAGAATTGGTTGACTTGGTTTTAGATGACATAAACTTGTTGACTGGTATTATCACAATTCGACACGGGAAAGGCAACAAAAGCCGTCAAGTGTGCGTAGGGAAGGTTTGTCGTAAAGTGCTATGGTTATACGTCAATGAACACAGGAAACCGCGAAACGAAACCGAAAAGGCTTTCTTCTTAAACTCCAAAGGTCAAGCATTAAATTACTTCACTTTGGGAACCATCATGACACGGCTTTCTAAGAAGTGCAATTTTAAGGTTTATGCTCATAAGTGTCGGCATACTTTTGCAACTAACCTGGCTAAAAAAACCGGAAACGCTTTCTTGTTGGCGCAAGTTTTAGGACATTCTGACTTGGAAACTTCTAAGGGATACATCCACCTGGCGCAAGGTGACATTCAAAGTCTATCCTCTCCAATGGATGAACTGCTAAAATAACCAGGTCAAAACACAACGCAAAACCGCCGATTGCAGAAGATCGGCGGTTTTGCTTAGGAGAAGGAAGCCGTGCAAGGGAAGTCGGCTTGCACTTGCCAGAAAACTAAATAAGGCCTTGCAGCAATCTCAGCAAAATACCAAAAGTTTGGTTTGCGTTATTAGGTGTTAGTTGTCTCTCTAGCACTAAACCTTGTGAAACTTCTTTTTCGGCTTGCATAGTGATAAGTTGACCGTCTTTATAAACGTCCTTACCTTCGAGCGTTAAAGAGTGCTGCAATCGGGAACCGGCATATTGTTGGATTTTATCAGTAATCCGTTTTCGCAGGTCAAAGAGCGCCTTTAGTGATTGCGCAGTTTCACGCATAACGCTTAATAAATTATCGAATTGTAAACGATACGCATCATAAGCCGCGTTATACTCGCTGTAAAGTTGGTTAATTTGAACCTGAGTATCACGGCGCATCGTTTCAAGCCGGTTTAATGATTGCGCCTTAGCTTCTTGTCGCTCTAAAGTTGGAAGTTGACTTGCGGCATCTTGTAACGCTTGAAGTTGACTTGCTGCTTGTCGAGCGTCATCTAAACTGTAAGTTTGCATCATTGTTTCCCCTTGAAAATTCTGTGAACCATAGACTTTCCAAACTGTTGCCAATTGAACGGTTTTGCATTGTGCTGACTTTCAACACTAAAATCAGGATGTAAACCGCCAGGTTTACCACTCATGAGCGCCTTTGAGATTTGCACCGGCAAAGGTTCACTTTTAGCCAGTTCACTTTGAAGCGATTTTACCGCAAAGGATAAGTTACTTTGCAGTTCTTTCTTGTCCTTTGATTGTGCAATAGACTCTAGCAAATCATCATGGTTCAAAGAGTGTAATAAAACCCTTAGCCGTGCTAAGTCTTCAATAAGTTGCGTTTGATTCATTCTCAATATCCTCTCTTAAAGATTGCAAAAACTCTCGAATTAGAAAACTCATACAAACGTTGTGTTTTTTGCAAAAACTTGCAAACCATAGATACAGTTCTTTGCTCAAATAACTATGTAAAACCGTTCTGTCTTGTAGCTTTGTTGTGTTCATTACAATCAATTATACCATTATTTTTAGAATTGTCAAATTTAGTTGCAATCACCTCGTAAGAAAAAGGGAGTGTTTTCACTCCCCTGCCCTGTTTCTATCGTTTCTTATACGGGATATGCAGGCCTCGCACGGCCTTTTTACGTGTACCTTCATCCCTTTTATCGTATCGGCTTGTAGTGATAGGTGAACTATGTCCCATAAGTTTTTGAACGGTTGAAACGTCACTCGTTTCTAACAAGTTACCTGCGAAAGTGCGGCGGAAATCATGCCAAGTCAGGTTAGATATACCTGCTTCCTTCTTTCTCTTTTCTAAAATTTGCATAAGTGATTGCGTAGTTAAACCTTGCCCGTGTTGGATATGCCCCCCTTTTCTGATTGCATAAAACAACGGCCCAGGATCATCACCACGAATTGAAAGCCAGTCTTGCAGATAAAACAAAGCACCATTGTATAAATACGCTTTTCGTGATTTGTTGCCTTTAGATTTTTGAATGGTTATAACTGCTTCATCCTCTAGCAGTTCAATGTCAGCATATTGCAGATTACAAATTTCAGAACGGCGCATGCCTGTAGCCCATGCCAGTGTGATTATAGCCAAGTCACGTATACCAGTATTTTTCCAACTATCGTCAAAACAAACTTCCAAAAGTGCGGACAATTCCCCTTGTGTGATATGCTTTCCCGTTTCGGCGGATTGCCCTTTAATATCTTCCACACTGGCAACACGGGATGATTGCAAAACTATCTCTTCTCTTTGCTCTTTTTCAAGTGGATACTCATAAGCTAAATCTTGTAGTTTACGAGCGAACCAACGAATAGCAGCAAGTTTCCGGTTGATTGTGCTATGTGATAGGCCGTTACTCTTTAAGTATGCTGCGTAAGATTCTACAAGCAGTTTAGACAACGGTTGACCTTTCCGCCATTTCTCAAATTCTAGCAAATCGGCTTTATACGCTCTTTGCGTATGATAAGCGGATACTCTAGGATCATTCTGTAAAGCGGTTTCAATAGCCTGTTCTGTGATTTGCACACTTGAAAGTGTTATATCTGTACTCATTTTTCACTCTCCAATAGACTGTTATAACTTACATTATCATAGTTTATTATACCACATTCTAGCACCTTGTCAAGCAATGTCCTAATCTTTCCGTTTAAATTGCTGCATTGATATTTGCATAGAATAAAGTAGAAAAACATCTTTTAAAAACAACCGTCTACAATCGTTTTTAAGACGTTTATTTTTTGACCGTGTATGATTTGACCTTATGAGAAAATAAAACGCTTAGAATTGATTGTAGAAGGTCAAGGAAGCGAATTAACACAAAAACACTCCCATAATTTTGTGGGAGTGTTTCTGCCGGAAAGAAGTGAGAAAAGCTAAAGTTTACCTTCCCAACTTTTTCGATGCTGTAAACCTGTATTTTCAACCTTACGCGGCGGGAAAGGTTCAATTGCACTCTTTGGCCTAGAATTTTGTGTGTTATCCTGTGCAATCGGTAACGGTTCTATGTCGCTCATTGCTTGACCGTTATCTGCGCGCAGGTCGAGGATCATTTCCGGTTCCTCAAACGTGGGCAATGGTTCAATGGCCGGTTTCAATACTGCTAAACCGTATTTTTTGACCATTGCATAGATACCCGGTTGATAATAGTTTTTGCAGGGTTTACCAGTTCTTAAACTCTCAATTTCATCTTCAATTGTGTTATGCTTTTCTGTAGCCAGGTCAAGCAGTTCTGTAAGCGTGGTGAAATCGGTATCTATTTGAGTATCAATTTCAACTTGTTGAAACGGGAAAGGTTCACTTTCAGGATTGCTTAAAAACCGTGCAAGTTTGTCCCAGACAATATCATCCTGTAGCCTGTAGCCTGTAGGCAATGACCGGGCAATATCTCTCAGTTCTTCAAGCCTCGTAAGGTAAAAGCTAAACACTTGTTTTTCTGCATTGTCAAAAACATACTCAGGATTAGATACCAGTCTTTGAGCGAGTGCCTTTGCTGCTAGGGTTTGACTAGCAAAAACTTCTATCTCTCTAACACTCAATTCTTGTAATATGGCTTGTAATTGCTGTATATCGTTCATTACAAATTACGCTGTAATCTGTGGAGACTGGTACAAATTATCATTGTAAGGAAGTGAAAAGGTATTTTCGCCTTGTTTTTCACTTAATTTCAACCGTGATAACAGTTCTGTAGCCTTCGCCCTTAAATCCCCTGTAGAAACATCCTGTAAACTATCGGTTTTAATTTCAAGCCGTGAAACTGGCATATCATCAAGTAAAGACATACTCGCATCAAGATAAACCTTCAAACTACCTGAGATTTGAGAGAGTGAAACACTGTCAAGGTTCACTTGGTTTATAGCCTCTTCCAACAAACTCCCAAACTTATCCAACAAGGAAAGCCGTCTTTCTCTAACACTAGATTCTAGTTCTTGCTCTCTCTCTTGATCATACGCTTTACAACGATTCACCCAGTCAAATGTAGCACTCCAATATTTAATAGTCGAAAGTGCATTACTTGGACTTTCTTCTGACCGTGATTTGTAGAAAGTCAGCAATTTACTAAACGAGCGTAACGGCCCAAGTCTAGCATAATCACAAAAAGCCTGATAAGCCTGCGAAGTTTCATTTTCAACCATTGCCAGTGTATCATTGCTCATTATCCCCACCCCATGCCAGTTCTTTGTATCTATCTGAAAGTCTATCCCACAACGTTACGAACTGCGATAACTCGTTATCGGTATACTTTAACTCGTAAAAATACATCAATTGTCGTAATTCGCTTACAGCCTTACGCATATCGTTAAGCACGCCGTAAAAGATGCTGTAATCAGAATAAGTCAAACTTTCATCTTTCATATTCTTATTATACCACTAAAAATTGCAATAGTCAAACCGTGTTGCAACAAAACAGTACTTTTGTACTATATCGGCAATCGGTATATAGTACAAAAGTCCTATGTCAACCTTTGCTAAAACTGCCAAAAAACGTGTATTTTGCACAATGGCGATTTGACAAATAAAAAAAGTGTGTTATAATGGTTATAGTGAGTAAACAAAATATTGAGAGGTAAAAATATGAAGGACAAAGACTTATACGCAATTCGAGAAAATTACACCATGCCAGTGTATGTTAACCGGGCGTTAAACGAATATTCTGAAAAAACCGGTATGCCGAAAAGTCGTGTTGTGAGAATGGCAATAATCGAATATTTGAAAATTGAAAAGCCTGAAACACAAACCGCGCAGGTCGCGCAGTCATAACCAAAAAAAATTAAGCCGTCAATTGGCGTTGACGGCTTTTCAATGGGAAACGTTTGCAATGTTTTTATCTAACTATCCTCATTATAACACAATCCTCATTTTCTGTCAAACATTGCTAAGTTTCCTAACATCCCCAAGTTTAGGAGAATTTAAGCAATGGATTATTCCAATTTAGTAGACAAATTCTGTCAACAGTATAGAGGCACACTTACCAGGAATAACCGGTTATGGTTTGTCCTGGAAGATGGAGCATGGGTCAAAGATTCTGCTTTCAGGAAAGCCAAAAGGATTATGTCCAGCTTCCTCACAAGAAACGGTTTCACGGCCTATCGGTATCTTGCACGTTTCCAAACGGACGTGGCGCAAGTGTTAAAATATAGCGTTAACATCTAACCGGCAACACAAAAAATTTAAACAAAGGAGGTAACTATGACCATATTTTTAGTGAGGTAGAATAAAATGAGTGAATTAGATTTGTTGGAAGAATTTTTCAAAGAAACACAAACCGAAGTTGAAACAGTAGACAACTCCCCTATTATCGAATCTCCACAACAAGAGGAAGTTACCACTTCCCGCCGATCCACGTTTCGAGCTTTCCCCAAAATCGAAGCCACAAAAGAGAATTGTAAAAAATGGCATCATAAAGGCAAGCCTGCCGCTAAAGCTACACTGATTTTTAGCCGTGAAGCACCGTTTATCGAACTGTTAAACAAGAAACTTGCGGTAATCTCAAACGAAGGTGGGAGAGGTTACTTGACCGGCGCAATCAATGACGCTTTTTGTTTGGCCGTTGACCTTCTCTATGATCAAATCGCAGATTTTAGAGGCTATAAGGACGCATATCTTAGGGGTGAAGAAATCCCCGAAACTTGGTTACAAGTTATGCTTGAGGAACAAGCCACAATGCAAAAACTACAAGAAGCTAAGTTTAACGAAGATTTAACTAATATCTGGCATCCAACGTTTGTTAGACTAGGTTTTGAGGAGTTTACAAATCAATTCGGGCAACATCCCGCCTATGCTCAAATTATCGAACATTGCCAGAAAAAAGCACCTTTGGCGATGGTTCAAAGTGAGGAAGGTTACACTTTGACCGCAAAAATTAAAAACTATCTTGCAGAATGGAGCAAAGAACAAAGTGTTGTTTCCTACAAAGATATTGAAGAAACCTTGCTCAACGAGGCAATTTTACCGGGCAAAGATGACGTTGAAGCGTTTCAAAAAGCTAAATCCGTGTTAAAGGGAATTGGCAGCACCTTAGACTTACCGATCAAAGGTCAACGCGGATTTTGGAATATCGGCAAACTACAAGAAAGTTAGTGAAGTTAGTTAGTGAGAATGACACCTTATAGTATTAAAAACTCTCTTATATAAGGTGTCTCACTAACTAACTAACTTCACTAACTTTAAGACAACACACAACGCGCACGCAGGGGAGATAAAAATGAGTAACGAAACACTACAAAAAGCCATTGAACTAAATACGAAGGGATGCAACTTAGTTTTTTATGAACCTGGCAAAAAAGGTTCTGACTTCCATTGGAAACACTGGAAAACACAACGTCAAACCGTTATGGATTTGATAGAACTGGTAAGGCATTATCCCCACTACACGAATATGGGTGTTATCTGTGGGCAAATCTCAAAACTTTTAGTACTAGACTTTGATCTTGATAAACCGGGCAAAGAACTGGACTTTGAAAACTTCTCAAAACTCTATCCAAGCATGCTAAACACTAAAACTGTACAAACTGGCAGAGGTTTTCATCTATGGTATGCAATCGAGTATCCTATACCTATGCGGCATCCTCTCTGTGAAGTTTGGCATAACTCCGATCACTATGCTTCAGTCGAAGGTAATATACATCCCTCCGGTGCGGTATACACTGCATTAAACGAGTATGAACCTAAGCAGATAACTATAAGCGATTTATTAAACTCAGGTTGTTCATTGCAACATCTGCCGGAAAGGGGTAAAAAAATCGCAGTTACAGAAACAAATGGAAACCATTTTTTACCTTCCTTTCCGGCGGATAGTGCGAATTGTCCTAAGTGGTACGGCATACCTGGCGATGCGTGTAATCGAATTAAAGCACAATTGAATGTTATAGACTTTTTGCATATCACGGAAACCGTAAAACGTGGTAAAAGGTTCTTTGCGCGTTGTCCACAACACAATGATGGAGAGGAACCGGATCATTGGTCATTAGAAGTGCAAAGTGAAAGAGTTAGTTGCTACAATCCTGAGTGCATTTTATACGATGCAAACAAACACGGTTATGATGTTATTGACGTTTACGCACTGCTCGCAGGGGTTGACAGTAGACGGGCAAAGCAAATTCTGCTTTACTCTTTGGGGATATAATGCAATGTCAAATTTAGACTTTGAGAATGACCGTTATCTGTCTTTTTTCGCTGAAATTGTAGCAAGTGCGCGTGAAGATGCTCAAAACGGAAACCTTGAAGCGTTGGTTTGGCTTGCGGTTTTTGCAATTCCTTTGACGCGGGAAATTTTTCCCGGATTTGAGCACAATATTTTTAGGGTTTGTCGTGAAATTTGGCAGAGGATCAAATCCGGTGAAATTGAACCGGATTATCAGTTAAAATTTTTCGAGCGGCGCAAAGGGTTTTACCAAAAAAGTGAAGATGCACTTGTCAAAATCCTTGAAGATGATTCACAATTTGAACTGCAAGACGGCGATTTGACAGAATAGAATTTTGTGGTATAATAAAAATAGTTGACTTACGAAAAGAGAAATTGTATAATGGGGAATATGGAATTTAGAGATAGGTATTACACGGTTTCAGAATTAAGCCAGTTGTCAGGATTAACCGAAGCAAGGATTAGACAACTTTGCAAGTTAGGGGATGAACTGAAGTGCGTTAAACCGTTCACATATCGGTTATGGCTTATTGAGAAATCCGAAGGTCAAAGATGGCTTGCTGTTCGCAGTAATACCGAAACTCAGGAAAAAAAAGAGTAATCTCTTTTTTTTTAAGTGCGATTTACGACAACAAAAACTAACACAATTTCTCTTTTTATGTATAATTTACGATAACAGAAACAAGGAAAGGAAAAACAGGAATGAGGGAACAAATTGCACAGTTAAAAACGGATATACAGCGGGAACAAATCAGGTTAACGCAACAAAGATTTGCAGTTAACTTGCAGTTTGCTAGGTTTTTAATTGAGTTATTGAACGTCAGAAGGCTTTTGGGTAAGTCCTGAGTTTTATTGGAGGTTCAAATGACTATCGAAAAGTTTTCAGAAGGTGCGGGATTAGGTTCTTTTAGTCACGTTGAAAAAACTCATTGGCAGCCGGCTGGCCGTGATAGTTGGCAAGTTCCTGTGATTCAACAAATGGTTGTCTCAGGGACAAAGGGCGCGTTTGTGTTCACTTGTGGGGCGATTGCAAGCGGTTTGTCAACTATTATCACAAGTAATTTCTTTTGGCCGATTATGGGCGCAAGTTTGGGGATAGGTGTTGCTTTTGCTATCTATGATTTTGCTGAAAACATAGATTCGAGATTTGAGACTTTGAGACTTCAAGAAATTTCCAAAGAAGTCTATGAAAAGGAATCACAAGCAGCAGCCGGTAGATTTGAGGAGCGCGTTATTTTGGAGTCTTATGAGAAACAAGGTGCTGCTGCGGTACGTGCTACGTACGATTTGCTTGAGTGTAGCCAAGAAGAGTTAGCACAAATCGCCACACTTGACGGACTTTCGCAAAGAGCATTACAGGAAGCCGGAATTGCGCCAAACCGGGCATTAAAGTTACTCGAATCATTGACAAGTCAAAATTTCATTGCCTATGTTGCACAAAATAAACCGGCAGTTTGGACAAGCAAAGGGCTTGCACTTGTCAAATATTACAGACAAAATGCTCTCGAAGGGTAGTTTTCGGTGCTGCTTTACTGCTGCTGCTACGCTCAAAAGCAACAAAAGCAGTAAAAGCACTTTCAGGGTAGGGGACTTTTTCAATTTTATTCAAACTTTAGTAAAGGATAGGTGAAATATGTTTGCAGATTTTTGGAGTGTTTTTTGGAAGTTGTTAGGCGCTTTCGTTTTTGGGCCATGGGCAATCGTAACCTTTGCTTTTGTTGTTGCTATGCTCATTCCAAGTGGTGGAGGTTCTTCACCTGGGGGAGATGTGACAATCATTGTCAACCAAAAGTAGGGAGTTAACTCCCTACTATTTTTTTACAAAGGGGTGAAAACTATGTCAACCGTGAAACCGTTTGAAACGAAAGGCTTTTTCGTGATTCATAATTGTGTGTTTGATACGATAATGCCTAACATCTCCCCAAACGCCTTTAAGGTGCTTTGTACGGCGATTAGACAAACTCTAGGATGGCACAAAGAGAGTGACTTAATAAGTTATAGCCAGTTCTTAGAAAAGACCGGCATTAAGTCACGCTCTACTGTTTCAAGTGCAATTCAAGAATGCTTGGACAAGCGTTATCTGTTGCGCGTTGAACAAGAACAGTGTACCAACTTGGGTAAGCCGTCTTTTTTCTACAGACTAAACACTGATTTTGAATTGGAAGATTCAAGTACAGATTTTGGACTTGAAGAAACTTCAAGTCCAGTTTTTGGACTTGGTTCAAGTACAGAAATTGGACTTGGTTCAAGTACAGTTTTTGGACATACAAAAGAACATCAAATCACACAACATGACGATGATGATCTTATAATCAAAGCACTACAGGATTTTGGTTTGTCTGAAAAAATGGCGCGCAAATTGGCAATTGGCGCAAATCTTAAAGATGTGCAAGGATGGATACAGCACATTGAATCTAATGATGCAATTACAAATCCTATCGGCTTTCTAGTTTGCAAATTGCGTGATAGAGAAAAGCCGCCGAAAGCGAAAGAGGATGACAATCCAAGTGATAGTTGGATCGCAGCCGGTGCGTTACACTGAACCGGTTTGACTATCGGCTTACTTTGAAGTAGTATGAATTTAGTGTTATTATGCTTCCTTATTTTGACTTGGCCTTATATCAATTTTGCCCTTGTTATCGTTGGGATAATACACGGCCTCCGAAGCCGGTAGCATGCGTTCAAGTCGCATCAGGGGTATAAAAAGCGCCCGGTGAAGTAACCGGGCGCTTTTCGTAGCAAGTGCAGCAGGCCCCCCTATGGAGCAGCGGGAGTGGGATTGGCGCCAGGAATGATCAGCTTTTGGCCCACCTGAATGAAGTCGGCGGAATCCAGCTCATTGGCCCGCAACAGCGCATCCGTCGTGATCCCATAACGCAGCGCGATTTCCCCTAGCGTTTCGTTGGCGGCCACAACATGGATGACACCAGCACCCGCCGGAAACGGCGTTTCAGTGGGGGCCGCGGTCTGTCCTGGAATGACAAGCACATCTCCCAGATAGATCACATCATCATCCATGTCATTAGCGGCCTTGAGCGCCTCCACAGTAATGCCATACTCCAGGGCAATGCCCAAGAGCGTATCCCCGGCCTTGACTGTGTGTGAGCGCGCGGCGGCGGCGGCGGTAGGCGGCGGCGTAAACGTCGCGGTTTCTACCGGCGCGAGTGTGGCTGCCGGCGTCGGCGTGAACGTTGCCAACGAAGGGGTATACTGAGGGCGTGGCGTAGCCGTTGGTTCAGGGGTTACGTCCTCTAACATCGGTCTCGAACTCATAATCTGACCCACAATGCCTACCAGGGCCAGGACCACCACCACCAGCCCCAGGCTAAGCAACACTTCTGGACGACGCAGCCAGGTCAGACGACGCAACCAATCCACCCATTTCTCCCGCAGTGTCACGGGCGTCCCATCTCTACCCATCCATCCATCCAGTCGTTTCATCACATGGCCCCCGGCAAGATAGATAACTTATGAGGACAGTATACACCGGATTGTACGGCCGGCAACGCGGTTACATAAAACGTGAAACGAGAGAACGCTGCGGCAAAAGGGACACATTTCAGCTAAGGGATCAATATCCATACTGAAAAGCTCCATGGGACTCATTTCCTATGTGACCCCATGTTCAACAGTACTAAATTCCTATTGTGGCTTAGGGTAGAATAAGGTAAGATATAGTCAGGTTCGAAAATTAAACATACTTAAAGGAGGTTCGAGATGCTGTACTTACCACGTGAAGAAGGTCAGGGCTTGGTTGAATACGCCCTCATCCTGGTGCTGATTGCTATCGTTGTGATCGTGATTCTGACCACCCTCGGTGGCGTTATCAACAACGTCTTCAGCAACGTCGTCAGCGGCCTTGGCCCTGGCAACTAATTGTCAATTCATCAGAAAAACAGCAAGACCCCACTCCAATGTGGGGTCTTTGCTTTTAAAGAAGCGGGGTAATAATAGCGCCGATAGGCCCCTTTTGATGTAAAATAGGATGAAAGCGTAGCGGAACAAATGAGCAGGAGGTTGGCAATGTTATTTTTACCCAAAGAAGAAGGGCAGGGATTAGTTGAATACGGCCTGATTTTGGTGTTGATCGCGGTTGTCGTGATCTTTATTGTCACAACCCTGGGGACGGCCATCCAGAACATATTCAGTGAGATCGGGAGCGCATTGTTCGAAGCGACTAATTGAAACGGTGAGCGAGCACGGCTCTCCAAAGGATCATTGCGTCTGATGACGGGTGGGTGTAAAATGTGACGACTTCGATATCCAAGAAATCGGACTATGGCAAGCAAACAAACAATGCCCATGACACCCTCAACAGAAAAGCCACCCTATCCCCTTGTTGGCTTTTGGGCTGCGTTGCGAATGGTGACGCAATTATGGACAACCCTGATTTCCAACCTCCGCCCCCTTACCACCCTCGAACAAGCTGTTCCGCTATGGCCGCCAACCGCGCCCCTGATGGCATGGTTGACCCGTGTATGCCTGGCCCCCTGGCAACGTTGGGATACCATTTATTACATTTGGATCGCTACTCGCGGCTACGCCGTTCATGACGGCACGGCGCAATTTCACCCCCTGTATCCCTGGACGGCGACCCCCCTCATCAAGATCGGGCTTCCTCCCATTCTGGCACTCCTGACTGTCAACAGCCTTGCAGTCATCCTCTTGATCAGCATCGTCTATCGCCTGGCCCGGTTAGATCTGGCGCCCTCAACCGCACGCACGGCGGTCTTACTGTTGCTATGCAATCCTTTTGCTTTTGCCCTCTTCATCCCCTATGCTGAACCGCTATTCCTCCTGTTCGCGGCGCTCTGTCTGTACTATGCCCGCCGGAAACAATGGTGGATCGCAGGCGGCGCGGGGGCGTTAGCCACCCTGACCCGCCAGCAAGGGTTATTTTTGTTGGCGCCGCTCGCCTGGGAACTCTGGGAAAACGCCGGTCGCCGTTGGCGCGTCAGCTTTGCCGCCTGGCGCGACTGGCTCGCGCTGGCGCTGATCCCGGCCGGCTACCTTGTGTGGATCGTGTATCGCGCTCTGGCTCTGAATGATCTGGCAGTAGACTTCACCAGCCTTCATGCGTTGATTTACTCCTTCCTCATCTCGCCCAGCGCGGTGAAAGTGGTGCCCGTTCAAACGTTTCTCTGGCCCTGGCAAGCGCTGTATCTGGCGATTATCCAACTCTGGCGCGCGCCCGACGTAGACCTGATCGTCAACCTGGTAGGCGGCGGCTACTTTTTGTTGATGACGGCCTGGGCCTGGCCACGATTGCGGCCCAGCAACCGCTGGTATGTCGCCCTCATCATCCTGGTCAGTTTTGGGTATCACACCGGGGCAACACACCCCTATATGGGGCTGTTGCGCCACTTGTTCCTGGCATTCCCGGTATTTTTGGGGCTGGCGCCACGCGCTGAAAAGCCATCCCGCAAACTAGGATGGATCATCACGGGGTTGCTGGGACTGTTTTTCTTGCTGCTGCTCTATAGCCTGGAAGCCTGGATACCCTAATCCCCATTCATTATTTTCGAGGAGTCTTCATTAACCGGCCCTTCACCGGCGGTGGGATGAAAAACTTTCTCAACGGATGTAACGGAATTTAACGGATATTTTCCCCGTTGAATCCGTTCAATCCGTTGAGACTATTTTCGAGGGAATTCGTCATTGACCGGGGTTCACCAGCGGTTGAATGGAAATGACTATCAGACTCTACTAGACTAAAGACTATCAGACTATTTTCAGAGGAATTCATCATTAACCGGCGGTTCACCAGCGGTTGGATGAAAATTTTCACCACAAAGGACACCAAGGACACAAAGGGTTTTCTCTGTGATCTCTGTGATCTCTGTGGCTATTTTCAGAGGAGTAGCGGGATGGCCTGGTTACAAAAATTGACACGGTATCACCGGTATGGACTCCGCACAGATGCCCTGTGGCTGCTTGTGATCCTGGCCGGTCTGACGTTCTACACTTCACTGACGCCGCTGCCGCCCAACGATTTCTGGTGGCATCTCAAAATTGGCGAGGTCATCGCGCGCACCGGCGTCATCCCTACTACCAACATGTTCGGTGGGTCGTTGCCGGCCGACCAGCCATTCGTC
>Ga0209605_1001521_pt1 | contig 25235 bp, 34 predicted proteins | sample AD_UKC035_MetaG_FD_184408 | JGI IMG/M metagenome (GOLD analysis project Ga0209605, IMG submission 184408) | Active sludge microbial communities of municipal wastewater-treating anaerobic digesters from USA - AD_UKC035_MetaG (SPAdes) (version 2) | ecosystem: Engineered > Bioreactor > Anaerobic >...
GGACCGGGCTAACCATGTCAGACGGCTCTTTATGGTGCCCTTGTCTGGACTGTTATGATGCTGCCAGATGTATAAAAGATGGTGAGCGAATGGGTGTTACCCACATTATTCAAAATGGATTTGCGCCTAAATTTGATAGCGGCGTAGAGCTTGACTTGGTGAATGACGTTGACGGAATAAGCAAGATAGTTTGCATGGAAATAAAGCGAGATTATTACCTGGATGATTTAGGGCTGGTTGCCGGCGATGTGGTTATTGACATCGGTGCGCATAAAGGAATAGTTTCGTGCTATTTGGCCAAACGCTATCCAGACATTAATGTTTATGCTTACGAGCCGTTGATAGATAATGTTGAAGCGCTAAAAGAAAATGCACGGCGGAACGGCGTGAATATTGAAGTGAATAATTTGGCTGTAACAGGCGATGGACGGGATGTGATGATTCACTATTCAAACGATAATACCGGCGGCGCGAATATCTTTTCTGGTGGGGATAAACCAGTGAAGCACGTAAAGTCTGCTAAGTTTGAGGATGTGCTGGGAAGATTTGAGAAAATCGCTTTGTTGAAGATTGATTGTGAAGGTGCTGAGTATGAATTAGATCCTAAGTTACTCAGTAACGTGATGAATCTTCGCGGTGAGTTTCATAACACGTATGGCGATGCAGAGGCACTATTGGCTAAAGTCAGACAATATGTCAAAAACAGCCTGGTATCCAAGCAGAATTAGAGAGGTATATAAATGACAGTTAGAGATGGGATGCAAACGCTAATTGATACAGTGCGGGCTTATGCCAACGCAGGCACGGCTGAATGGACGATAGAAACAGACTCCAGTTATAAATCCTATTGGGATGATGAAGAGATTCAACGCGTGTTAGACCGCCACCGCGCCGACATCGTGCATTATGAAATGGATCCTATTCAATCATATTCAGCTGGGTCAGTTGTTTATCTATCCTATGACTTGGGTTATGGAAGTATTGAAAGCGGTACGGCTGTATTCAAGATTGAAGATGTGGACGGCACAATTAGCGGCTGGACGATGGATTACACCAGGGGCTTGGCTACATTCACCACAGACACAAAAGGGTCAACCTATTACTGGACTGGCAGCACCTATGATCTTTATGGTGCGGCTGCTGATATATGGATGATAAAAGCCGCTAACGTGGCAAAGATGTTTGACTTTTCAACTGACGGTCATTCCATCAAGCGCAGTGACTTGAGGCGGTCTTATCTTGACATGGCAACTTATTATAAAAACATGTCACCAGGCGGGGCAGTTCAGTCTGTAAAAATTATCAGGAGTGATGTATGAGCGGATTAACAGCTGAAGAACTGCGTCAAATGCAAGATGATATTGAATATTTGATGCCGGACACCTGCAATATACTGAGCCTAACCCGTACCAGTGATGGCATGGGGTCCTGGACTGAAACATGGGGCACGGCAAGCGCAAGTGTGGCCTGCAGAATTGACTTCACGTCTGGAAAAGAGGCATTGGCTTCGGACTCTGAACAGATCTACACACGCGCTATGTTGAGCGTGCCTTATGATACGACCATCACGCAGGCAAACAGGGTTGAATGGGGTGATCTTACTTTCAATGTAGTGAGTGTGAACTTGGGACAATCCTGGAACGTGGTAAGGCGCGCTGTGCTGGAGCAGATAAGATAATGAGCGCAAGCCTAAAGATTGACACCGCACTTTGTGATAAGCTGCTTGCTACGCTTGAAGATAGCGCTGACAAACTTGTCAGAGAACATGCGTTCAGAATACAGGATATGAGTCAGCGCGTGGCTCCGGTTGATACGGGCGCATTGAGAAACAGCGCTTACACCAAAACGAGTATTGGCAGTAATTATCAAGCGGCTGCAAACCTTGCAAAGCAAAAGAATCCAGATGCCGTCATAGATGAAGATATTGCAGAAGAGGTAGAAAAAGGCAGTGCGCTGGTTATTTATCCTATGGAATATGCGATTCATGTTGAGCTTGGCACTTCTAAAATGCCATCACGTCCTTTTCTTGGAATAGCAGGTGAGACACAGCGTCCCAAATTTGAGAAGGCGCTAAAGGAACTTATAAAATGACAAGTGTTAGTGCTTACTTACCTCTGAACTCAAGTATTTCCAGCACGTTATCTGCTGGCACAGCGTTAATCAGTTCGCTGGGTGGCACTGCTATTTATTACGGCATGGCTCCAAAAGGAACTGATTTGCCTTATGTGGTATGGAGCTATCAATACTCAGCGCCTGACAACATGACACCGAGCGAGTCAACGACTCAACTGGTTTATGTGAGGGCTTATGCAGAAACAGCGGCGCAGGCTGGCACGATTGACGCGCGAATTTGCGATCTGCTTCATAAGCAGACTTTGAGCGTGACCGGATGGACTAACTTTTGGAGTGCGAGGGAAACCGAGTTCGCTTATCCAGAAACAGACGAAGCCGGCGTTACAACATGGACGGCGGGTGCTTATTATCGCATCCGATTAGATCAATAGCACATTGGAGGCTAAACAACTATGGCAGATATAACTGGACAGAATGCAGTAATATCCTGGATTTATTCAGGCGGAACGGTGCCACTAAACACCGACTTCCGGTCAATTTCAGAGAATCCGAGCGTGGATTTAGCTGAATGCAGTGCGGGTGCTGACACCTATAAAAGCTACATCGCGACACTGAAGGATGCAACGATTGACTGGAGCGGGTTATTGCAGGCATCAGGAACAGCGATGCTGACGGCTTTAGCGCCTGGAACAAGCGGCACGCTAATTGTCTATCCTGAGGGAACAGCAGCCGGCAAGCCGAGCAAAACCTATCCCGCTATTTGCATGGGAGCGAGAACAAACATTCCATATAACGATGTGGTTGAGATTTCTTGCACGTTCCAGGCGAATGGAGCATGGAGCTAATGAAGTTATCTAACGGGAAAGAGATTGAGTTTGATTGGACCAAAGTCAGCCAAAGGGATTTTCGCTTATTAGCATCGCAAGGCACTAATAACGATCATGCAGACGAGATAATCGGCAAATTAATCGGTATGAGTGCTGAAGAACTGGGTGATCTGAATGTTATAGACCACCGCTCGGTTGCGATTGCTATGTGGAAATCTTACGAAAAGATGGCGGATCAGGTTTCAAAAAACTTAGTAAGCGCGTCTATCTCGGAATAGTAAGAAAGGGCGGACTGCCTTGGGAATACTGGCGCTGGCAACTTGTGCAGGAAACTGGGTGGTCGCTTGAATATGTAGACGCGCTGTCTATGGCGGACTTTCACGAATGGTTGCAAGTGCGCGATGGAAAGACCAACGCTCAAAACTCAATACTGAGGTGATATGGCAACCGAAATAGGCTCGATATTCTGGAAAATTGGGGCTGATCTTGGCGATCTCGTAAAGGGATTGAAAGACAGTAAAAAACAAGTAACTGGATTAGAAGATGATATAAAACCGTTCAACACTGCATTAGATAAGATGGAAAGTGAAGCAAAAGATGCTGCTACTGCGTTGGATAAGATGGAAAGTAATCTTGATGACGCGGGAAATACAGCAAGATCTTCCGGTGATAAATTTGATAGTTTGATGAATGCTTTTACTGGAATTAATCAAGCTGTTCAATTAGCACAAGAAGCGTATGCAGTGTTGGAAGGTGTATATGATAAGGTCATTACCCAAACGGTTGATTATGCCGAACAGGTAAGGGAACTTTCACGCGCCATTGGTGCAACACCCACAGAGGCAAGCAAACTGATTCAGGCGGCGGATGATGTCAAGGTCAGTTTTGAGGATCTGAATACCGGCATGAATATTGCCATCAGAAACGGGCTTGAGCCAACTGTAGAAGGAATGGGCAGGCTTGCGGATGAATACATGGCGATTGAAGATCCGATAGCGCGCACAAAGTTCCTGCTTGATAACTTCGGGCGGTCAGGTGCTAACCTTGCGCCTCTCATGGAACTTGGGGCGGATGGCATAAAAGAACTTGGTGACGCAGCTGAAGAAACAGGGCTGGTGCTGGATCAGAAAGCCATTGATGCAACGCGTGAATATGAAATAGCTGTTGACGGCTTGACAGACAGTTTGAATGGATTTGTAACTGTAGTGGGGTTGAAAGTCATTCCAACTATAAATGATTTGCTCAACCAGGTGGCTGATTCTGCTGCTATTTCTGGAATGCGCGAAGAAGTGATGAATATGGCAGATGCGTTGTTGGCGGCTGGTGTTATCACTGACACACAATACAACGCAATCATGATGGAATCCTACAACCGTAATAAAAGCACCGCTGAATCCATCGAATATCTGTCAGGCACTTTAGAGATGCTGAAAGGCAAGTATGCAGACACCGGCGCGGTAGTCAGCACAACTTCCGAAGACATGATTCAAGATTCCATCAATGCAAAGTTAGCGGCTGACACGCTCAATATGGCAAAGTTGGATGACGTTAGAAAAGAGTATGAAGACACCGCAGCCACACTAAACGATAAACTCGCGCTTGCTTATGACGCAGTTGCAACGGCTGAACAGAACTGGCGATCAGGCGCAGCTGGACAGATCAAAGCAGGACTTGATAAGGAATTACAAGAGAAGACCATAAGCGTTGACGAATACAGAGTAGCGCTTGAAACTTTGGACTCTACGTTTGGCACGGGCTTTGCGATTGACTTTGAGATGAAGGAACAAATCCCCGACCTTGTCAAGGCACTGCTTGAGGATCCTGGTAAGTTTGTTGAAGATGCAAAGGCTTTTGAAGATTACTTCATGCCCTTGTCAAAAAGTGTACAGGACGCCAAAAGCGAAGTTGAAAAATTACAGGCTGACCTGAATGCCATTGAACGTGAATATGTGGCAAAAATAAAACTTGTAACACTTGGCAGTGCTTATCTTGGTGAAGGCGGTGATACAGAAGAAGGACGCGCTTCAGGTGGTCCAGTTGACCCGACCAAACTCTATATGGTTGGTGAAAAGGGACCGGAACTTTTTGTACCTGATACCGCTGGGGTGATCGTGCCTAACAACAAACTGAACTTTGAAGACATAGTGGCGCAAAATTCAAACAGACTGACGCAGGTGGATAATTCAGAATTGCTTACAGAAATACTTCAGGCGTTGCGCTCTCAACCTTCTGCTATGAGAGTTGCGCTTAAAGAAGCTATGGCAGCGGTGGGTGCATAATGAGTGAAGGCATAGTTCACGCTTTTTACATTTTGACCGAGCCTGAGAATGGCACTTGGCTTGATGTGACAGATGATGTACTTTATCGAGGGCGCAGGTGGACGCATGGCATTATGAGCACGCATCCACTTGAGAAAATAGCGAGCGTTGGCACGGCTCAATTCATGCTTAGAAATGACAGTCTGTCTGGTACTGAGTATCGCTACACGCCAGGACACGCCAACTGTATCAGTGGATTTTCTACTAAAACAAAAGTGAAGATCACGGCAACCTGGAGCGGTCACACTAAGACTGTTTTTCTGGGCTGGATTCCGCCTGATGGTATTGTGCAACCTTACGCGGCTAATCAAGCGAACATTGTCAGCGTGGTTGCCTATGATTTTATGTACATGATTCTGAATCATACCGTGACGCTGGCAGAGATAAGCACAGATAAGACTTTGGGACAGGTTGCAGAAGAACTGCTTGATTTATTAGAGGTGGGTCCATCCCGTGTTGATTATGGCAATTTCAGTGAAGAGTTTGAATCCACCAATGAAACAGTGAGGGAAAATACCAGCGTTTATGCAGAACTGAATAAGGCTGTATTGAGCGAAATGGGCTATGCCTATTTGAAATATGAGCATGATTCTGGAGCGGATGACATTCTGGTTATTGAGGGGCGGAATGATAGAAACGCGGTTACAAAATACAGCATCGTTGCGCCTGGTGACGGGGAAGGCACCTGGTATTTAAACACAGAGGCAGGCGAAAGACTTAACTGGGAAATCGCCGATGATCCTGTAATCTATCAGGGCGATCTTGTAGCTGAATACATGATCTCTTTTGACAAAGTTGAAGATGTTATGCGTTATGGGGTGGTGAATGGCGCGCACTTCACGAACAGGGTGCTTGGAAAGTGCTATCCTAAAAAGGTCGGCACTACTACAGAAGTTTATCGGATGGTAAATCCTCTCAGCCTAAAGGCGGGTGAAACAAGAGAAAACTTGCGCATCCGCTATTTGGTTGAGGATGGTTATGTGGCGGTTGCAGCGACCAATGTCGGAGTGAAGGGTACGCCGACCATGTTCAGCGATAGGGGCGGAACTGCAACGGATTTGACTGCTGACTTAACTGTGAGCGGCACTTATGGAGCTGCGGATGCTTACCTGACGCTTGAGAATTCTGGAACGGTTGACGGGTATGTGATAGGTGCAAGTGGGGATCCTGGTCTTTATCTTGAAGGTGATCCCATTTATATCGGTGACACCATCACGCAGGTTATTAACATACCGACTGCCGGCGCTGAGTATTACGGTAAGTTAGAGATGGTATTGGATCAAAAGTATCAAAGTGATCCTGAGCGGAACTACGACCAAATCGCGGTGCTGGCATCGCGCTATTCTGAGCGCATCAATACAATTCAAGACATTGTGTTCTGTGCAAATACAAGTTCTGTGCTTGCCGGTCTTTATATTCTGAACGATGTGGGCAGTAAAATTCCATTGAATTATCAAGGGGCTGGCATTGAGGATGATTACTTCATTCAGGGCATAGAGGTATGGCAAGAGGGCACGGCGACCTACTGCAGATTTATAGTCAAATCCGCATCTTATGATAGTTATAGTTTTTGGGAATTAGGCGTCACAGGCGCAAGCGAACTTGGCGAAACGACTGTGTTAGGAGTTGAGGACTGATGACAACGTGGACTGAATTTCCTGGTGATCGGCAAAATGGCACCTTTATTGAATCAGACGGATATAACCAGATTGTTTATAACATTATGAACATCCATGAAAGGATTCAAACCCTGCAAGCACTTTATTCAAGCCTTATGCCGGTTGGCTCGGTCATGATATGGTATGGCAACGTAGCTGATATTCCTGAAGGCTGGCAGTTAGCAGACGGCACAAACGGCACGCCTGACCTGCGCGGCAAGTTTGTCATGGGGCTTGCTTCTACTGATGACGATGATGATATTGGCACAAGCGGCGGCAATACCCAACACAGCCACGCGGGCGGAACGATCTCAACGGCTTGGAGTACGCACTCCCATTCAAGCGGTGAAGCGGCAACCTCTTACCCTTACGGCAGTACTACTGGGGTTAGCACAACCCCGTATGAAACGACTGCGGCTTACTATTTTCATTATCACTCAGTAACCGCAGGTATTGGCAACGCTGGCAGTCATACTCACGGATCTAAACCAACTAACACATCCGATCACTTGCCGCCTTATACAAAATATTACTGGGTTGCTCGCATCCCGTCCATGTAGAAAAGAGGTCTTTATGTCTTATGTAGCACCATCAACTTTAACTCCAGGAATGACCGTAAAGGCATCCCATTGGAATAATTTAGTAAATAATCTGATTGATATGAATGACCGCATCACGGCGCTTGAGGCTGGCACGGCTGGCACGGCTGATTACAGTTCGTTTCCGCTTCTTGCGATTGTGGCATATAGCGGTGGATCTGCGACCTTACCGAGCGGGTGGTATGTATGCAACGGCGGAACGGTGGGTGGGACTGTGCTACCCGATCTGCGCAGCAAGTTTATTTATGGCGCTTCTGTGGACGGCGATCTTGAGGATACAGGCGGAACAGTTTCTCATATACACACAAACGAAGGCACTGGGTCGGATGGATCGCATAAACATACCGCAAGCGGAAAAACAGGCAGTGCTATTGGCGGGGCGTATGTGGAGGGAGGATCAGAAACTACTCACGTGGCAAGTACTGGGCATACCCACACCTTCAGCTTTGAAACAAACGAGGCTGGAAGTCATTCCCACACAGTTGGGGACACGGGGAGCGCAAGCAACTTACCGCCTTATGTCAAACTTTATTACATTACAAGGATTGGGTGATTTTATGACAGAAAAACGTATTTCAGAGTTGGATGAATTGACAAGCGTGGATGGCGCAAATGACGTTCTTGTTATTGTTGACAACACTGATGCAACCACAAAAAAAGTGAAGGCACAGTATTTGGGCTTGCCAACTTTTCTAACCACGCCTCTTACTTCTACCGCTTGGGATGGGGATGCTTATTCCACAACTGCTAAAACAAAAATTGATTTGTCAAGCGTATTCAGCGCGCCGGCTGGAATCAAGGCGGTGGTGGTACAGATTATTTCGCGCGATAGTGGAAGTGCGGCAGATAATACCATATTTTTTGGGATAAGCCCAAATGATACGGCATCATCTTTGGCGGTTATGTGCACCAGCAGGATGCTTCCAAATGACACGCTTGTTTATGAAACAGGTATTTGCCCTTGCGACTCCAACGGCGACATATATTACCAGATAGACGCAAGCGGAAGCGCAACGATGGATTGTTACATTAGGATTTGGGGCTACTGGGTCTAACAGATGAAACCTATCATAGATATAAGTTATTGGCAGCCGCCAAATGAAATTGACTATAACGCGCTTGCTGGGTCCATAAGCGGTGTGATCCTGAGGGCGTGTTATGCGACTGGAATAGACACGCGCTTTGAACAGCACTACAACGAGTTCGCAAGGCGCGGCATCCCGATTGGCGCTTACCACTACATAACAGGGAACGTGAGCGCGCTGGGGCAGGCTGAGGCTTTTCGTGATGCTGTTGCTGGCAAGATGCTAAATCTTGGGCTTTGGGCGGATGTGGAAGATATAAGGGATGGCACGGCGCTTACAAGGCAGCACGTGGTGGATTATATGACTATCACTGAAGGGCTTTTAGGCACGCTGGGGATCTACACCTCACGCGCTATGTGGGCGGCTATTATGGGCACTGGCTCACATCCTTACGGCTCGCGCAAGTTGTGGGTGGCTAACTACAAAGTGGCTGCACCTGCTCTGCCGGTCGGGTGGACTTCGTGGTGGCTGTGGCAGTACGCATCAGACGGCGATCTGCCTGGCTATGTTGGCAACTTAGATATGAATCACTTTTGGGGCACGGATGCAGACTTTGCCGAGTGGGTCGGGGGTGAAGTGCCCGAGCCACCTGTGGTTGAAGAGCCTATCTATCAGGTTGAGGTTATCGCTGGCGCTCTGAACGTAAGAACAGGCGCAGGTACTGAATACCCAGTTTTATACGCAGTCCCTAAAGGCACTGTGTTAGATGTGTATGAAGAGGTCGGGTTGTGGCTACGAGTGGGGCAGGGGAAGTTCTGCTCTGGAAATCCTGCGTATGTGAGAAGGATAGAACTGACACTTGAACAGCGAGTGGCTGATTTAGAACGCAGGGTCAAGATTTTAGAAGATACGGCTTATTAGGAGGTAACTAATGGCTAACTGGGCTAAATTACAAGAGGACTTGGTCGGCTTACCCGTTGCGAAGCGGGCGCGTCACGGCATCCATTTTCAGAAGTCGGCTAATGAGTTCGTGGCGAATTTCAGCGGGAAACCCTGCCACTACGAGGACGGTGGTATCTGGAAACCGATTGACACGAAGTTGCTGGCTACGTCCGGCGGATTCTACGGCTCACCTCACAGCGATGTAAAGATTCACCCGGACGGGCGCGTGAAGGTTGACAAAAGCGATTACCAGCAATTCACCGAGTTACCATCTGCGAAGGCTGGGGTATTGTCAGGGGATAGGATTATCAGGACGTTCCCTGGCGGTGAACAGCACCTCATTATGAAAGAGGACGGATTCAGGGAAGAGATTCACGTATTCAAGCCGACCTTCCCGCTTGAGAAGTTTATTGCAAAGACACAGGGAAGTTTGCCGAGTAAATACAAAGCGCACCCCGTAACGGCAGAAGACGCGGACGGGAACACATACGAGTTCACGGGTGACGTGGCGGCGTTTGGTAAGTGGCTGGACGCGGCGAAATACCCGGTGGTGATTGACCCGGACTTTACAAGCGCAACTGGTGGTGGCGGAGATACAGGGCTTTCGCCATTCTCCCCAACACGCAATTATGGGACAGCCATAACTATGGGTACTGGAACAGTCCAAGGTGCGTGGTTATTGCGCTTCGACATATCAGAAATTGCCGCTGGTTCTACTCCTACTGCGGCAAGCCTGAAAATTACTAAAACATTCGCAACCAGTACAGGCGCAAACACCACATCTATTTATGGTGTAAAGGCGGCGAATGGAGATTGGGTAGAAGGCACAAAATATCATACTGACGCTGGTGCGGGGGAACCGTGCTGGGACGCAAAAAAAGCCGACGGGGCTGGCGGGGTAACAACCGCTTGGGCTGGGGCGGAGGGTTGTCAGACCGCGGGGACGGATTACGAAACAGACGCTTATGGAAGTTTCGACTGGAACAGGGAAGACCTTGACGGAACGCAGTACACAATCACATTCAACGCCGCGGGGATTACTTGCGTTGGAACGTGGTTTGGGGCAAATACTTATAATTATGGTTTGATATTTCCGACATCAATACGGATGTCTTCCTACGGTCGCTTCGCAGCATCGGAATACGCCACCGAATCCTACCGCCCCGTTCTATCCGTCACCTACACCGCAGGGGGGGTTCCTAAACACTATCTGCATTATGCACGATTGAGAGGTTAATATGCAATTTCTAAAACAATCAACAGCAGCGACAATCAAACTTGGTCCATTCGTGGACGACACGGATGGCAAGACCGCCGAAACTAGCTTGACTATTTCACAGGCAGACATCCGCTTATCAAAGAATGGCGGTGACATCGCACAGACCAACAATGAGACTGGCGCAACGCACGACGAGTTAGGCTATTACAACGTTCCGCTTGATGCAACCGACACCAACACTTTGGGCAGGTTACTGGTTGCAGTCCACGAATCAGGGGCGTTACCAGTCTGGAAAGAATTTATGATTGTGACTGCTAACGTTTATGACACGCTATGCTCAACTGACAGCCTTGACGTAAATGTAACCAGCCTTGCAGATGATGTGATTACTGCGGGTAAGTTTGACGAAAGCACCGCTTACCCATTGAAGTCAGCCGACACAGGCGCAACCGCTCTGGCACGCACAGGGGCGGATTCGGACACGCTGGAAACGTTGAGCGACCAGATAGACACCATTGATTCTTCAGGTGTTGCTGCAGCGGTTTGGAGCAATCCCGACCGCACGCTTACCCAAACGGCAACCAGCATCACGTCTTCAGTATCAGGATCAACCATAACAGACGTGAGGGGTGATACCTGGTCTATTGATATAACCGACTTAACGCTTGATACTCATAAACAGCAATTCGCTATCAAGCGACACGCTGGGGATGCGGATTCAGCTGCTCTGTTATTTGTTGATAGTGATGACGGCTTGCTCTATATATACGGGGCGGCAGGAACGGCATCAGATGCGAGCCTGGTCTATGCAGGCACAACCTTGACGCTTACTGTCAAACCAGCAGCAACCGCACAGATACCGTCCGGTACTCACAAATACGGGATCCAGTCTGTCACGGCTGCGGGGGTGGTGAACGAGGCGTATGGCGGATCCTTCACGGTCCAGGCGGATGTGGTGAAGGCTACTTCATAAGGGGACGCGCAGGTATCGCCTTGCACAAAGTCTGGTTTTGAGTTATAATAAATATATAGTATCCGTGAAGCCTCTGTACCCATAGCACATGCGCAACCTCACGAGATTCACCGACTGGTAGTATACGCCAATGTTCGGTAAGCAGACAGCCTCTAATATGGTAGAGGCTGTTTGTTTTATGTTTTGGACACCTTTTATTTTATGTTTCGGACTTATCGTTTGTGTAACATAAAACAGATAATATGTTATACAAATAAAATTATGTATCATGAGCGTTATATAACGACTACCATTATATTTGATGCACAGAACAGGAGTTTAAATAGGACAATAGACGGAGATTGTCTATCAGGCGATATAGTTTTAACTGTAAAGGCGAGCCATTATAGATAATTTACTAACTTTTTTCGACATGTTTTTTGGATATGTACACTTTATAATCGTGATTATAATCACGAATCGCGATTATGATCATGATCAGATCGTAATGCGTCATATTCACCCTAAAGTGACGCATTACGATACCATAGATTTAGCAGAATTTATGGAGTTCCGTTCCATAAAGTTATCAAGTTTGTATACATAGTGAAATGAATGCATACAAGTTTTTCAGTCTATCACCGATAAACCGCCGATAATCCGCCGATATTCAGCCGATAACTTAAATAAATTCGGTCCAAACTGTAAAATAGCCATTTACAAAAAGCACCTGTTTTTGTAAAGTGCGCACAAATCCGCAAAACGAACGCAGGATTACACAGTGCGGATATATGTTATACTCAGTATCAAATGGAGGTACAAAGCATGGATATTAATAATGATAATTTGTTAGATGTTGTAGCAGATAAAGAACAAAGTATCGATGTAAAGCAACTTGCTCTATTGATGATGATCCGCAATAATTTGGTATCGATCAAACATTGGGTTGCATTCTTTGGTATTATCATGATTCTCTATCTTATCTTTTCAATATTTGGACTTCTACTGCCATAAGCCTATAAACCCCAATGCTCGACCGGGCTCGCACGGCGATGCGCTTCTCGTATGTCTGACTGCGATATTACCAAATATTGCCTAACCATATCCAGCGTAGTATGACCGAGCGTTTCTTGCAAGGTATAAATATTAGGGTGATTCCTAAGATATTCGACTGCAAAAGTATGCCGAAAATCATGGGGAGAATATAACGGAACACCCGCTTTCTTGCATAACCTTCTCAGTATTTGATTGATTGCATTCCTGCCGAGTGCATGATTGTGATCATCTGTGAATAAATATTCACTCGGTATTTGTTGTGGCCTATATCTCCAGATTGTCTGGGCTGTTCTTGTACTAATGCTTACTATCCGTTCTTTGTGACCCTTACCGAACAATTTTATTATCAACTGTTTTAGGTCCAAGTCAGCGCACTTCAATCCAACGAGTTCACTTACTCTCATTCCGGTATCTAATAACAAAAGTATTATGGCCTGATTTCTTTTAGCGCTCGGTATTGTATGTGTGCAGCTGCGCTGACCAGGGCGTTTATATGGCGCGCTTCTATCAATAGCTGCAAGGATCAACTTTATGTGCTCAAAGGGAATTGGTTGAATAACCCGTGTTTCAGGTTTTGGCCTCTTGATACCGAGCATTGGATTATCAGATCTGAGAGATTCCTCTACAACCCACTTGTAAAATACAGACAATCCAATATGGTAATTCAAAAGAGTTTTATTTGAAACCTTTCGAGATGCCAAAAATTCTCTAATTTGAGTGCGCGTTGCTGTCTCTGGATTCGTGAATGACACAAACTTATACAGAGTGTTCATGTAGTCTGCTATGGTGTGATCTGATAATTTGCGAGCTCTGCAAGCTAATTGAAATCCTTCTATCCATGTGTATGTTGGTTGCTCGGTATTTGTCATTTTAATGAACCAATGGATACACGGTAAGCAATTTTGCCATTCCATGTATCCACTTGTCGGGGCGGGCGGATTTGAACCGCCGGCCTCACGGACCCGAATAGTGAACATATTTTGAATACCAGTGGTCTCATGTTTGGCTCTGTATTTTTACCGTGTGCTTTGCGGTTTTGCGTTCCGTGTATCTGCAGGTTATCTCCTTTTATTTGTTATTTTCCTTACTTGCATAAATAGAATATATGTGCTAATATACAAGCAGGAGGAAACGCCATGAACATAGAGGCGATTATTAAAGATCAACCAGGGCTATTGCTCAGTATAGCATTGACTGAGGATAGTATCTGCTTCAGTTTTTCTTCTCTTTCTTGCGGTGACAAATCCAATAGATCATCTTTCATATTATCTAAAAGAGATAAAATAAAAGTTTTGTCTGATTCTGAAAAGCCCTCCAGGGGGACATCCGGACGGGGATAACCCAAAATACTCAGTATTTCAAAATCATTCAGCTGTTCACCTATTTGATAAGCTGTTTGCATCGTAGTGCTTTTACGCCGACCATTCATCATCTGGTTGAGATAAACCTTGTCTATACCAAGAACCTCAGCCCATTTCGCCATACTGATCCGGCCGTTTTCCTTCTGCCAGTCCAAGTATTTTCTCTCAAGCCAAGCACTTAACAACTCCATAATTCCATTATAGAAACATTTACAAATAATTTCAATACTCTTGACAAATCGTTAGCAATTGTATATACTATTAGCAATTACTAACACAGGAGAGCTTATGGCCAACACCATACCAGAAATTGTCAAGAAATACCGAGAGACACATCGGAAAACCTTACGGGAATTTGCCGAAGCCATCACCGAATGCTGCGGTGAAGGTGTTACCTATCAATCAGTGCATAACTGGGAAAACGGCGTGACCAACCCTAACAAGTGGCTTTTATGTCGAATGATCCTCAAATGCTCTGGCGATTGGCGGCATGAGTTTGCGTCTGATTGTTTATCAGTACTTGACCCCAAGGTGTTCGCGGAGCTTTCTGAAGTTACATCTGTCGATTAGATAAATTTTGTAGATAAGGAGAAAACTATGTACGAAAAAGACGGAGAAGACAGGATGCTTGAGGCGATTGCTTTTCAAGATAGCCTGCCAATATTTAATTGTCCGAGGTGCGGCGCGCAGTGTGAACAGGAAGTTGTGGAGCGCCCAACCTACCTGGGAGAACCCATTCACGTAATGACAAATATTGACTACACCGAAACTATGGTGTGGCACTGCCCGAACTGTGACAGGCGCTGGGCAGTCGGTGAAATTCCATTTTAGACAATTATCAGGAAAAGGAGAAATTCCATGGATATTACTACTGCTGTCGTTATTTTTGTAATCGCAGTTGCATGTGTAATCTGGATACAAAAAGACAATAAAAACTATGAAAAAGGAGGCAAGTATTACAAAAATACCGAGCAAACCGAACATACACATAACTGATAAACCAATAAACCGAACATTCTATTTTTTCTAAGGAGTAAAAATGCCTAACCAAACTTTTGTTGATCCCTTCTCATCCGCTGATAATGCCGATGAGCGCCAATTCACCAATGAATATTGGGGAGAGGTGATTGCCGATGCTTATTTTTGCGTGCTTGAGAAAGGCGTGGGGAAAGTTCCATTTGATTCAAAGATCCACCAGCTGGATAAGCGCCTTACGGCCGTAAAGCTGGAAGTCATTCCCTTGACTGAGATGAACCTGAAATTCACACTGCAGCGTGAAGTGATTGCAGAATTCAAGGATTGGACCGCGGTGACCTTGCCGTCTATCAAGAGGCTCAGTATTAGTCTGCGAGAGCTGAATGGCAAGTTTGTAAAGTGCAAGCTATCGTCCACTGGTGAAACCTACGTTGCAAAAGACGGTACTGAGAAGGACCGCACCGGAATTGAATTTTTGCATGTTTTCAACAACCAGGCGGAATGCGAGGCTGATTTTGCCGCTAATGGCAAGTCTGCAAAACCTGCGATGCCTGGACTTACTGACAATGGAGGTGAAACGAAAAGCGAAAACAACAATGGTAATAAGGATCCTGACAAAGAAACCGCATTGAAGTTCCTGAAGTCTATCGTTACCCAGGCTGCATCTGGAGAGTTGGATGTGGCAATAGTGCAAGCTAAGGTTGCGGAAAGTATTGCCCGCATGCCCTTGATCAATAAGCACTTTACCGTTGATTCAGTTGAAACCATGGCATTGATTGCCGAAAGCGTAGGTGCATAAATGAATTCAGCCCACCAGCAGTCTCTGGCCGGTCCCTCGCTGTTGGTGGGCGCCTGCGTGGGTCTGATCGGGTTTCCTTTCTCCTTTCCCCGATTGGACTCACTCAGGTGCAGTCTGATTTCACTGCACACGTTTCACTCCCTCCTTTCGAAGCGGGGCCGTACTATTATCGGGATTTTGGTACGGCTCCAACGAAGGGAACCATATCTTTTACGGAGTCATCATGATTGAAGCCATCATAATTGACACACGCGAACCCAAATGGGTACAGGAGCTAAAATTCGGGGGTATTCCAACGAGTACAGCGTTTCTTGAACAAGGAGACGTTATGCTTGCAACAGACTCCGGAGAACTGGTTCTAATTGAACGCAAGACTCCATCGGATTTCTTGAATTCCTTAAAAGATGACAGGTTATTTTTACAGCTTGCGAATATGTTAGTAGTGACTCGCTGGTCTTATCTTATGGTAACAGGAGAATTCAGACATGGATCCGGGGGCAAGGTTATTACAGACAGGATCACTGGATGGGATTGGAACGCGGTACAGGGGGCGTTGGTAACCATTCAAGAGCTCGGTATTGTTGTTATGTTTTGCGCCGATGATGATGATTTTGAGAAGGCGGTTATCCGCCTGGGCAATCGAGACCGGCGCTCGGTAGTGGATATCCCGCCGGCTAAAAACCCCCATATTTTGAGTGTCCCTGAAGTGATCATTGCCTCTTTGCCTGGCATCGGTATTAAGCGATTGAAGACTGTTATGGACTATGCCGGCGGGATGGCGGGGTGGGCAATAACAGGTCTGACAGATCCCAATACGCATTATCCAGGTGTGCCAGAGAATGTGAAGAGAAGGGTAAGAAGAGCACTTGGGTTGAAAGATAACGAGGTTTTACACATTCTAACGAATGATAACAATCATAAAGAACAAAATTTAGAAAAGGAGTAAGAAATGTTTAGAACTGCAACAAGACAAGCAAGTAAACTGCGCATGACCATTGATGGGCCGGCGGGGTCGGGAAAGACCTACACGGCTCTGAGATTTGCGCACGCGCTGGCAAACGGGGGCAAGATCGCATTCATTGATACAGAGCGGGGATCTGCGTCAAAGTATGTGGGTGAAAATCCAGATGGGAAACCCTGGTCATTTGATGTGCTGGAGCTGACGAATTTCAGCCCCGACCGCTACACTGAATCGATCCAAGCAGCTGGTAAGATGGGTTACTCAGTGTTAGTTATTGATTCCCTTTCTCACGCATGGGAAGGGCAAGGCGGCGCATTAGAGATAAAAGACAAAGCCGCGGAGTCAAGCCGTAATAATGCCTACACTGCGTGGAGAATTGTCACTCCCCTTCATAACAGAATGGTTGATTCCATTTTACAGAGTCCCTGCCATGTTATTACGACCATGCGATCAAGAATGGATTACATTCAAGATGTGGATGAAAGCGGGAAAGTGACGGGGATCCGCAAGGTGGGTATGGCGCCAATACAACGACCAGGGATGGAGTATGAGTTTGACATTGTGTGCGACATGAACTGGAGCCACGTTTTGACTATTTCAAAATCCCGCTGTTCAGCAATCGCGGACATGAGTGTGGAGAAGCCGGGACCTGCTTTTATTCAGCCCGTTATCGAATGGTTATCTTCGGGAGTGATAGAGGCACCTAAACCCGCCTTTGTGACCGCGACAACCAGTTTAGATGATCTGCTTGCTAAGTATGGAGCTGAAAAGATTTTGGAAGTGAGCGGCGGGAATCTGCCAACGACACAGACAGAGATTGACGCACTTGCCCGGAGCCTCGCATGATCGAACACCTCTCCTACTCCTCAATAAGCAGTTACCTCTTATGCGGCATGGCATGGAAATTTCACTATGTAGACAAAGTAGACGTCCCAACGTCTTCAAATCTTGCGTTTGGGAGTGCATTCCACAACACAATAGAAGCCTTTTTGAACGGGCATGAAAAACCAATGCATGAACTATGGGCGGGTGAATGGCAGCGACAGGCTGAAGGAAAACAAATTGACTACGGGAGCTCTTCAGAAGCAGAACAGTTCAATCTCGGTATCAGAATGCTTACGGATCCGGACGTGCAAAAGGGATTGGTTGACACCTTCCTAACGCAAGAAAAGATGCCAAGCATTGAAACCTATATTGAGTTGAGAATTCCTGGTATTCCGATCCCCATTGTTGGTTATATTGACATAATCACTAGTGATGGGGTGCCAGGTGATTTTAAAACCAGTGCTCGCAGCTGGACACCTGACAAAGCGTACGAAGAGATGCAACCATTATTTTACCTGGCAGCTCTTAAACAATTAGGACGTCCGGTGAGGGGTGGAAAGTTCCGCCATTACATATTTGTGAAGACCAAAAAGGCACAATTTCAAGTGCTTGAATCCGCGCATAAAGATACTGAGCTGGACTGGTTAGCGTTCATGGCGAAAGGCGTTTGGAATGGAATCTCAAAAGAAGTATATGCCCCGAACCCAAACACCTGGAAATGCAGCCCGACCTATTGTGAATACTGGCACCTTTGCAGAGGAAAATATGTGTAAAGAATTCGTTGTACATTTCATAAACGAAGTGCCCAAAGAATATGTGCTTTATCCCTTTGATATGAAATCAGAGCAAATCAAGAAGGATTTCTATATTAGAGAGGGATACATGCCCCTTGCCATTTTCCGCTTTACGAACCCAACCGGCAACTGGCAATTCACCGCAGCCGAAAAAAGAACTAAAGATGATACGACAGCCGTTTCTCTTTAATGGCATGGCTGATACAGCCAAGTGTAGAGTAGAAGCCGAGGGGAGCAATTCTCTTATCTTCTACTCTCCTTATCATCCCACGATGGTTGCCCAACTAAAAAACCTGATTCCTTTTGCGGATCGCAAATGGGACCACGACAAGAAAGCCTGGTTGATAGCAGCAGGCAATGAAAAAGTATTGATAGACCTCGCGTGGGCGTACTTCAAAGAAGATCTCTACATACCGAGCACAAAAGACTCAGTAATTCCTACTGTTTGGGAAGTTATTGAAGTTCGATATTTAGGGCAAACAAAAGAACGTGATAGTGGAGAGCGAACTGCTTTTGCATATGTTGACCGGGAATGGAAAGTAATTTTCCCGGAATCGGTTTTGAAAGACTGGTTTCAGGTTCTCCCGGACATACCTGGGGGGGATAGCTCATTATATGCTGTGTTAGGGATTAGAAAGGCAGCGACACTTGAAGAATTGAAAACTGCCTTTCGCCGATTAGCCCGCCAATGGCATCCGGATGTTTGCAAGGAATCTAATGCGCATGAGGTGTTTCAACGCATAAACCATGCTTATCAGACGTTATCAGACGAGAACAAACGAGCTCGTTATGATGCGGGGTTGATGTTATCAGCGAGTTTGGATGCTCAATACTTGCGAGAGCCCCCAGGATACAGAGCACCCCTTCGCTGCGGAATGATATTCTGTGAAGGGGAGTATGTGTTAGGGAGATTTGTTGTATCAAAAATTTTTGACTGGGTAGATATAACTGATTCGGAGGGGCGGGTATTAGTGACCTCGTGGATCATGGGAGATAAAGAACCTGTGGAGAGGTGGGTATGAACATAGAGAGTGTGTGGATACCGCTCAAGGCTGAATATCAGCGAAAGATGGAAGATACCAAAAATAACTAAACGCTTTCGCTGTGTTGGCTTTTTGTTCCAGGAGCGAACATCTATTGAGGATTTGTGGGATGCTTTCGACTGGCGCGATCGTGAGTTTCTGGGTGAGGATTTAGCGCGTGAATTAGGGCATGGATGCCATCCAGACGGGATGCTGATAAAAGCCGTTGACGGTGACAAGATCGGCGTAGTGCTGAATGGCGAAGTGAAGGTGCTGGCATGAGAACTTGTATCAAGTGTAAACGTACGCTGCCACTGACAGAGTTCAGGGATTACTGGTATGCAAAGACCAATATCTGCAATGAATGTAAGAAGCTACAAGCAGAGGCAAACTATTATGAACGAAAAGCAAGGAGGTGAAATAATGTTCTTTTTAGGATTGTTAGCAGGCTTTGTGTTGAGTTCGCTGGTAGTGGTGATAACGGTAAGCGCGTGCATGTTATCAAGCCAGATCAGCCAGGCGGATGTAAAACGAGCAGCAGAGATGCTGAAAAAAGATGAATTGTATGGAGGTGAAGGATGAGTGAAGAACTGAAACCCTGTCCGTTTTGTGGAAGTACAGAAATACGTTATGGGTATGGACCTTTATTCCCTGTCGTATGGTGTAACAAATGTGATGCGCAGGTACAGGACGTAGATGATGTAGATGACGCCATTAAACTCTGGAACACCCGACCCATTGAGGATGCTTTGAATAAGCGTGTTGCTGAACTGGAAGAGTCTGCTACTAAAGCTAATGAAATATTGGTAGATTATATGGGTCAATGGGCAGGTGTTAATGAGCTTTACTTGCCAGAGAATATACTTCCGATTTATAACGCAATTTGCATATTGAGAGGTGAAGGATGAGCAAGAAAATTAGGACAATCCCGTATAGTGAAATATTGCTAAAAACAGAGCGCAAGAAACTAAAGGAACTTTCAACTCTTTACACGAACGCAGTGTTATATTCGCACAATCTGCAACGCGAAAACAAAAAATTCTACCGCCGATATTACAAACTGCTAAAGAAATATAAGAGGCTGAAGAAGGAATTGAAAATGTGTGAGGCACGCTGGAAAATAGTTGAGCTACCAGTGCGATTGTCTAATGCTGTCGAAGACGTGCTGAAAAAGGAATGGGACACGCCAGAAGAAGACAAGGCGTGGGAATGTCTTCATGATTCATCAAGCGAGGACATCAATGCCAATTAAGACAGTTTATATCGCAAGCCCATACACAAAAGGCGATGTGGCAATTAATGTTAGAACGCCAATTCTTGTTGCAGACATATTGAGAGAAGCGGGCTATTTACCTTACCTACCGCTAATGAGTCACTTCTGGCACATGATTTCGCCGCACCCTTACGAATACTGGACCGCTATGGATATGGAGTGGCTTTATGTTTGTGATTGCATCTTACGCTTGCCAGGGGAATCAAAGGGTGCCGATGCTGAGGTCAAAAGAATGATAGAGCTGGGGAAGCCTGTTTTTTATAGCTTATATCAATTTCTAAAGGATGAAAACAAATGGAAACAGGCGACAGTAGCTTACCTCATAGAGAAACGGGATTGTAATATATCAATTTCTAAAGGATGAAAACAAATGGAAACCATTAACCTAACTACCTATAAAGGCTCCGTTCTCGATATTGCTACAAAGAACGGAAAGAGCATTGCGGAAACATTTCTAAACTGTGATGTTGTAATTATTATTGACACTTCTGGCTCCATGGGAACCCATGATGATGACTATTCTGATTCTCGGTATGAACGCGCCTGTGCAGAGCTGGAAACCCTTCAAAATAACATCCCCGGGCGGGTCGCGGTTATCGCTTTTTCTGATGTGGTGATGTTCTGCCCGAACGGGAAACCCATCTATTTTGGCTGTGGAACTGATATGGCAAAGGCTCTCCTCTATGCAAAGATTGCCGATGTGCCAGGCGTGCGCTTTATTTTGATCTCTGACGGGCAACCTTACGATGAGAAGGAGACTCTCTGTGCAGCTGCTCAGTATAAGAACAAAATAGATACTATCTTTATTGGCTCTGAAAAACACCCCGAAGGGATGGAGTTTCTAAAGCGCTTATCAGCTAAAACCGGCGGCACATTCGTCCCAACTTACGAAGCAAAAGAACTACAATCCGGCATTGAGCAACTTCTCTTGGCGGGGTAAAAAAATGGATAAACCTATGGATGCACCTCAAACAATAACCTCTTTTGTAAATGCTCTATTGAACGTGGGCATCCCCCGTGATGATTGCGTGCTGCTTGATACCTATTATGGAAATGAAGACCACCAAGCTTTCATTGATGATCTCGAGCAGATCGCCGTAACAATCGCTACTAAGACTGCCATGCTGGGGCAAAATTCGCCCTCTACAAAGCCCTGGGTTGATATTTGGGCAACTATGCTGCGATTAGTTCAGGAAAAGAACCTTGACTCGATGGATGCCTTCTCTGAGTCAATGAATGGCTTTTCAGAAGAACCTGAACTGCAGCTCGTTATTACGAATGCGGTCGGGCATCGTTACGGCATCGCTCTGGATTACGAACGTGAAAAAGGCAGTCGCAAACACATAAAGACCAAAGACTACGTGAAGGCACTAAAAGACCTGGGGTATTCATTCCGTCTAAATGCTTGCAACGACAAAATCGAGGTGAACGGCAAGCAAATAACAGATACTCTCGCCGCTAAGATTCGCACCCAGATGCGCGATGCTCAGTATTATCGCGTGTATGAAATGGAAGACGCCTACCTGGCCGAGTCCAGGGACCATCAATACCACCCCGTGCAGGAATATCTTGAAAGCTTGCACTGGGACGGCATACCGCGGATAAACGAGCTGACCGGCTATTTTACTGATAAATATAATATGTTCCCCACCTGGATGCGCAAATGGCTTATTGGTGCTTGCGCAAAAGTATTTGAAGCGGAACAAAATCCCATGCTTGTTATTGATGGACCCCAGGGGATTGGAAAATCAGAATTCGTGAAATGGCTTGCAAAACCCCTGATCGAATATTTCGTAGAAGCGCCAATCAACCCGGCGGATAAAGATACAGAGGTTCGCCTTATCAGTTATTGGATTTGGGAAGTATCAGAGCTTGGCGCGACCACCCGTAAAGCTGATTATGAAGCTCTTAAAGCATTCCTGACAACCAGAAAAGTTACAGTCCGCAAACCTTACGGCAAACATGACATCAGCAAACCCGCTATGGCAAGTTTCATCGGCACGATCAACAATTCCTCTGGTATCTTTTCAGATCCAACCGGCTCCCGCCGCTTTATGGTTTCTCATATCACCCATATAAAATGGGAATATTCAAATGATTTCAACCCAAACGACATCTGGGCGGAAGCAATGGTCTCTTACCGATCTGGGGAATCATGGCTCCTATCTCCCAATGAATCGATCAAATCTAATGAAATTAACGACTTTTACGGCATCGGTGATCCTATAGAAGACTTGCTGCAAAAGCACTTCGAATTAGACACAACCCATCCTGATTGGTGGATGGCAACCTCTGATATTCTCGATATACTTCAGGACCCACTAAAAGGTGGATTGAAGGGTACTACCCGCGGTAACGCCATGGGGGTTGCAGCCGCCCTTACTAAACTTGGCCACGACAAAATAAAAGGCAAAAATAGCCTCGGCCAACGCGTGTGGGGCTATACCGGTATCAGATTACCAAGCATTTTGCCATGAAAACAACCAAAAACACCCCAAATCACCCAATGTGTCCAACCTGCGTCCAACCTCAAAACCGAGGTTGGACAGGTCAAAAACGCGTAGAGACCCACTTAATAATAGAAGAGAGCTTACTCTGTAAAATGCAAAAACGTCCAACCGTCCAACCGTCCAACCTTTTTTCTATTAAAGGTAGAAATATATTAATTAATAAATGCAATAGTGATTTAAGCATTTAAAGGAAAAGGTTGGACAGGTTGGACAGATGCCCGAGGTTGGACAGGAGAAACAAGACAAGATGAACAATACTGAGCAAGGAATGATAGGAACGAACGTTGACCAGGGGACAAGCCCAGCACCTAAAAGACATTTGCGACCAAAACCCTATAAGCCATTATTTGATATTTTGCAAACCGCGCTATGGTGGACTGGCAAGGGGCAATCGGTAATACCGATCCGTTATAAAGATAAACGCCCCGATGTCTATACGTGGGAACCATACAAGACCACCATTGCAAACGACTTGCAGCTGGCGGCTTGGTTTGGCAAGGGGGATCATAACATCGGTGTTATAACGGGATTTCGCAACCTTGTGGTTTTAGACTTTGACAACATGGCCAAATATACCAGGTGGCTGTTTTACACCAAGGAACAGGGTAAGGAGTGGCTATGCAAGAACACGTACCAGGTCAAGACTTCGCGGGGAATGCACGTATATTTCAGGCTGCCGTATCCGCAACGGACGTTATCGGTGGAGGGAATTGACATCAAGGGGCGGTACGGGTATGTGCTTGCGCCCCCATCGGTACACCCAAGCGGGGTGCCTTACATAGAACAAAACAGATTAGCTGTGCAGCCTATCACGTCTTTATCTGATGTGCTGCCGCCGTCTCTGCTTGCGAGAGATGTGAGTTTACCGCCGGAGATCCGCATGCCGTTACCGCTGGTCAATCCCATCAAGTCCACTTTAGATCCATGGGAGACTGCTGACAATGCTGGTGAGGCAAGTGAGAGTGTGATCAACAAGATAAAGCGCCGCTATAAAATAACGGATTTCTTTATCAATACAGAGAAAACGAGCACAGACGGCCGCTGGCTGATTACAAGATGCCCGTTGCATGATGACCACGATCCGAGTATGTGGATCGACACAGCACAGCAACTGTGCGGCTGTTACGCGGGATGCACGCCAAAGCCGTTGGATGTAATCAATTTGTACGCCCGCTTGAACGGGTTATCGAACAAAGATGCGATTCAGATTATGCTAAGAGGAAAATAGACCATGGAAGAAGATCAAAGTTATAGGTGTGTGCGCTGTGGTACGGAACTCGGTAAGATCATAAGTGATAACCTGCTATGTGTGGGAGGGTTGGTATTGACCACTGCGCATGGGTTTTGTGCACAGTGCGGCCGCGCTTTCCACTACACGACTACGGAGAAACAGCTCGAGCAGTTAATTGCCAAGGTCCTTGCTGACTGTGAAAGCTACTGCAAATAAGTTCCGTTTGTGATAAAATTGAACAGTAATTTAATAGGGAATTTCAGAGCTTACCGCCTGATCATCATTGGATACCGATGTGATTGGGCGTTTTTGATTCCTTTTGTTCTTAGGAGGCCACATTGCCAGAAGCAGTTGTCAACGCAAAATTGAAAAGAGAAATTATCAGATTGAAGCAGTCCGGGCGTTCGTTTTCAGAGATCGGGAGGGAGTTGAATCTCGCCCCAGGAACCATCAAAACTCATTACTATTTAGCAACAGGCCAACCCAGTGCCCCACAGCGCATTCCAGAATCGCCGTACATCCGCTATGATGAGCCGCCGATATTGGAAGGTGATGCGCTTATTCTCCCCGATGTGGAGATTCCATTCCATCATGCGGAGTTTCTGAATCGGGTGTTGGACCTTGCCGATGCCTGGGGAATAAAACAGGTCATCTGCGCGGGAGATCTGCTGCACATGGATTCGATCAGTGGTTGGGAGCCGAACTGGGCGCCATCGAGAGAAAGAACAATACTGAGCGAAGAGGACGAGTCACGGTTGTTGGCTATTGCTCTCTCCCTACCCAGAAACAAGCAGCAAGCGATCATTGACATTATT
>Ga0209605_1001528_pt1 | contig 25174 bp, 26 predicted proteins | sample AD_UKC035_MetaG_FD_184408 | JGI IMG/M metagenome (GOLD analysis project Ga0209605, IMG submission 184408) | Active sludge microbial communities of municipal wastewater-treating anaerobic digesters from USA - AD_UKC035_MetaG (SPAdes) (version 2) | ecosystem: Engineered > Bioreactor > Anaerobic >...
CCACTTTGGCCTTGAAGGCCCCACTGTACCGTCGTCGTTTCGCTTTCATCGTCCTGCTCTCTCTCACATCGAGCAGAACCCGAAAAGTCTAGCTTAGCCCCTGGTCCGAATTTTGGGGTCCATTTCTATATTCCTGAGACGTTCTGAGCCGGAGCGCATTGGTTGGTAAAACACGCTTTGTGGCGTAATGCGATCGGTCTCGTGAAGGTATCGCCGAACCATGATGCTGGTTTCGCTGACAAAAGTGATCCGCTCTTCTTTTACCATTTCCTCGAACCTGATTTGGTCGAAAACCCAGCCGCGACCGGGACGCAGAGGAATCACCTTCCCTGTCTGCGGATGCCTCAGCTCGATCTTGCGTCCGCCGGGTGCAGTGGGGTCATCAAGTTTGTAGGCGCCCCTCCCATCAATGTAGCGGAATCGGCGATGTGCAAAAGAGGTGGTTGCCTTGTTGTTTAGGAACCATGCACCGAGCGCTCTCGACGCACCTTCATAGTCGTCGCCAAACTGTTCGCGCAGTCGTGCAACTTCACGTAGTACCAGTTCGACTCCCTCTTTTGAAACGGTCCATACCTTTTCCGCAGACAAGATTGAACGCGCATAAACCACCACATACTCGTGGCTCACCCCAATCTGCTGGGCATCATTCTTGAAGGCACCCTCCCAGACCATCTGCGCCACAAAATTCTCCTCGCCGAAAACCTCATCCATGAGGCAGCGGAGATGGTGGATTTCGTTGTCGTCGATTGAAATAAAGATGGCGCCGTCGTCGCGAAGCAGTTCCCGGAGCAACTTAAGCCGGGGCAGCATCATGCAGCACCACTTGTCGTGGCGGGTGAGGTCCTCGCGGTCCACTGTCTTGCCCAGCCAATCGCGCATCATCGGCGAGCTAACGTTATCGTTGTATGCCCAGCCCTCGTTCCCGGTATTGTAGGGAGGGTCAATGTAAATGCACTTCACCTTGCCGTGGTAGGTCGGCAGGAGCGCCTTCAGGGCGGATAGGTTGTCGCCATGCACGATCACGTTGTCGTGTAGGCTGGGAGTACCGCTCAACCCTTTTGCCTTCACCGGCACCAGCTCGTGGAAGGGCACCGTTAGGTGGTGGTTCTGCACGAACACTTTGCCTTTAAAATGGAGTGATGGCATGGGCCGGGTGGTTCTACGTTCCGTACGTCTCCTTGCTGTGCTTGCCGCCCGCAGGGTACGCGCCCGCTTCTTCGGCGAGGATGCTGATGGCTTCTTTCGCCGCCGGGCGCTTGGCGAACTCCTGCTGGAAGCTCTCCGCGATGCTTCGCTCCTGTGTTTCCGTTTCATCAAGTTTGAAGAATCTGGCCAAACGGGTGGCCCGCTCCTCGGTGGGCAGTCGATGGCCCTGCTCAATCGTGTGAAGGTGAGCCAGGTCCATGTCTGTCGCCTCGGCCACGGCGCGCAACGGTAGGCCGAGAGCGTCGCGGAGGGTACGGAACCAGCCGCCTAACCTCTGAGCCCCGGACTCGACCCGCATTCGCACTGCTGTGGACATCTGCTGTCTAAGGGTGCCGGAGGGAGCAAGGCGCAGCAAGCAGGACTTGTCCACAAGCGGCCCACTGGTTATTGCCAAAGCCGAGGCGCGGAGCAGCCACGGCCGGGCGAGTTCATGATTCCAACAGCAGAGTCAACCCGCGTCGATCCCGGTAGCCGGTACAGCGAGTAGTACTTTGACGTAAATCGCCTCCCATGGCGGAGCGTGGGAATCGGCACGTCCCACATCGCAGGCGAGCGGGACCGATTCGATGAGCAGCCGGCTGATGTGGCGGTTACAGAACCGGGGCACGTAGCCCAGCTTGGCGTGGCCGTGGAGGATTTCGACCGCGAAGGAGTCGTAGGGATTGGCCGGCTCGGCACGGAGCGTCAGCCTGGTCCCGGCCGTCAGGTGCGGCAGTTCCTTCGCGCCGTCGCAGTACCGGAAGCCGGCGATGGCGAAATCATTCATCAGGACCTGGAGCTCGGGTGGGATGGCCGCCGCTTCCGCCGGTCGCGCCGTCAGGACTGCCGCTGGAACCAGCGGCGCCTTCGCCATGAAGCCCAGGAATGCCCGTCTGGAATTCACGCTCGTTTCATTGTTCATGGGACCATTCTGCCACAAGGGGGGTGACAAATACGGGCACTGGGGGCAAGATTTCTCAAGAATCTCTTGCGGATCGGTGGTGCTTGAGCACGAGCATGTTACGAGGAAAGACGCGATGAAAAAGACGACCCAGGAGCGTTCGAGCCGTCCGCCATGGGAGCGAATGATGCGGATTCACGAGCGCATCCAGGCCGGTGGCTACCCCAACTGCGTCGGGATGGCCAAGGAGATGGGCGTGTCGCTGCGGACCGTGAAGCGCGATGTCGAGTTCATGACGGAGCGCCTGAAGATGCCTATCGAGTATGATTCACGGAAGTACGGCTTCCGCTACACGCGGCCCGTGGACCGGTTCCCCGGCCTGCCGATTACGGAAGCCGAGGTCTTCGCACTGCTGGTGGCGCACAAGGCCATCGCCCAGTACCGCGGCACCCCCTTCGAGAAACCGCTGGCGATGGCGTTCAGGAAGCTCACCGGCCAACTGGACACCAAGGAGGGGTACTCGCTCGACAGTCTTCAGGAGGCCGTGTCCTTCCGCCCGTTCGCCCCGGATGACGCGGACCTGCGCCGATTCCAGATCATCACACGCGCGATTCGCGAGCGCCGGGCGCTCGGGTTTCAGTACAAGAAGCTCGGCGCAGCGAATGTCGAAGCCCGGCTGGTCCACCCCTACCACCTGGCCTGCATCGAGAATCACTGGTACCTGTTCGGCTTCGACGTAGACCGGCAGACGATTCGGACCTTTTCGCTGTCACGGTTGACGCAGCCTGAACTGGGCGAAGCGCGGTTCACCATGCCGAAGGACTTCGACCCCGATGAGTACCTCCGGGGGAGCCTATCGGTCTTCAAGGGCACCGATGACTACGAGGTCGTGATCGAGTTCGACCCCTGGGCCACGGACTTGGTGCGGGGCCGGCACTGGCATTCGAGTCAGGAGTTCGCGGAACTGCCTGGCGGCGGTTCCCGTCTGCGCTTGCGACTGAACAGCATCGAAGAGATCGAGCGCTGGGTGTTGACCTGGGGAACGCACGCCACGGTGGTCAAGCCCAGGGCGCTGGCCGAACGGATTCGGAAGATCGGCGAAGCGTTCATGGAACGGTATTCAGTCCCTCCCGACGCCTGAGTGACAACGGCGGTCACAGAAGGGTGTGAATAACTTCTTCGTTTTTCTTGTGCCCAGTGCCCGTATTTGGCACTCCCCTTCCCGTACCCTTGCTCCCGGTTGATCGTTGAACCGCCCTCCCGGCGGCGACTCGCAGGCTGCGGGCGGAAGCCGGGTGCGGCAATGGGAGAAAGGGAGAAGATGGCAGGCAAGAAGCGGTGTTTTGTGACGGTGCGGGCGCTCAAGCGCCTGGATGAGAAGGTGTTGTGCGCGGTCTTGGGGAAGTTCCCCGAGTACCTGCGGACCTGCGACGTGGTGATCCCCGAGTCGGCTGATCGGGATTCCCTCAATTATGACGCCATCAGGGACGCGTGCATGACGGGGTCCATACCGCATGAACTGGATGACGTCCTGTTCTTCGCGAGCATCCTCGGCACCAAGCGCGGCCAGGAACAGATTGAGCGGGAGGCCCAGTCCCGAGGGCTGCGGTTGGACTTCCGGCTCGAGGGGGTGAGTTGCCCGGACTTCGCCATGCGGGCGTGGCTGCAGGACTGGCCCAAGAACCAAGACCTGCTGGAAGCGGCCTACGCTCGCTCACGGATCTTCGGCAAGTCTTCCTACACCTACCATCCGATGATCCGGGACCTGCGCGCCCGGTACATCGAGCCGACGCCCGAGCGGATCGCTGAGGCGCGGGCGCGGCTCGAGGACTACTTCGCCAACCGGGAGGGGCTCGGAAAGGGGACCAACATCCTCGTGTACGATTTCGCGCGGGAGATCTGGTTCCTGGTGCGCTATCCGGGGCAAATCGAGCGTCACCAGGCGTTCGATGAAGACGGCAACCCGGTCATTCACGTCTTCCGGCCGGAAGAGTATGACGCCATCGTCTACCACAAGGGGTACGGCGACCTGCGGCTGAACACGAACCGCAAGCGGGATCACATTCAGTACCGGGTCGTCTTCGGCTACCTGCTCTTTGGCGAAGGCAACGTTTTCGATCCGTCACAGGAGATGATCCACCTGGACCCCCTCTGCGGCGAATGCGTGCCCATCTTCAAGTGCGACGACATCGAGGGCCTGGCCGAGATTCACCCGGTGGAAGTCTGCTTTTCGATGACGGATCAGCCGGGGCTGATGATCACCTGGAAGGCGGACAATGACCTGTCGTTGCTCACGTACAACAGTCACGGCAAGCGGCTGTTGCCCGAGGGCGCCCATTCCGCCATCTGCGCCCGCTTCCGCTACCGGCTCAGCAACCGGACGGCCTGGGAACGGGTGACCGTCCATCAGGGACGGTCGATGACCTACGAGCGGGACGGTGACTGCGCCGTCATCGAGGAGTGGCTGCGTCAGCGGAAGTTCGTGAGAAACCCCATCGACCGCGTATGAGCTTGGATTTTTGGACCATGGTGGCCCATCTGCGCGAGCAGAAGGAATCGCTGGCAGGGTGGAAGAAGTTCCTGGAGGCCGGCTTTGACGCCGTTCGACCCATGCTGCGGCTTTGCCCCGGCGAGTACTGCCGGCGGTATCCCGATCCGCAGGGTGGTTGCATGACGGAAGTGGGCAGCTACAAGGGGCGCTGGTGGCTGAGCTTCGACCCCGATTCGGGCTACTACGACCGTCACGTTGAACTGACGGAGGCGGACGTTCATCTCTACCGGTTGGACGGGGACGCCTTCCGGGAGGGGGTGCGTGGTGCGCTTGGAATCCTGGGGCCGTCGAGTTCGGTGGGGCCGCTGATCGAGTGCCTGGGGAACTGTTCGCAGGGACCGAAGCGCCGACGGGTCTACCACTGCCACGCCCGGAATGAGGGGGAGGCAATGGCCGGAGCGCTGGAGATCATCAGCCGGGCCGGCGCCGGTGGCTGCGCGCTGTTCCCGAAGCTGAGCGAGAACGTGGACCGGATGCTGACCACTGCGGGACTGTCAGGCGTGGACTTGGCAAGCAACCTGGTTCCGACCAGCGAGGCCTTCCGAGGCGGGTGCGGCATCATGTGCCGTCAGCTGCCCGAACGGACCGACGGGATCGAGCCTCTAAGGCGGGAAATCAGGAGCGGGTTCGAGGCCGTAAGCAAGGAGCGGATCCGTGAGGTGGTCCAGGAAAGGGACCGCGAAAAGACCATCGAAGAAATGGCGGATGGTGCTGACCGCTTCCTCGCCGGACTCCAAATGAAGCTCACCGAAAAGGAGCGGGAGTTGTTCTTCGCGTTGATCGCCCGCACGGGCGGACCGGATCAAGTCCGATTCCTGAGCTATGCGGAGATCGGTGAGCGGCTCGGAATCACCAAGCAGGCGGTGCACAAGCGGCACCGGGCATTGATGATCCGGCATCCCCGGGTCGCGGACTTCATCCAGGCGATCCGGCATCCCGAGAAGCCAAGGAACTTCTCGGAGATGTCGCCCTCGCAGCGACGGCGGGCTGGGGTGGACGAGACCTATGGCTATGATGCCGAAGGTTGACGGCAGGGTTGACGGCAGGGTTGACGGCAGGGTTGACGGCAGGGTTGACGAGGGTTGACGGGTTAAGCGGCTCACAAAGAGGCAGTTGCGAAAGCGACTGCCTCTTTTGGTTGACGGCCCTGGAAATACGACGGCCAGCGGGAGATGCCCGCCGACCGCGACCAGGAAACCGACACCAATGAGCGAACGACGAGATCCAAGGCAACCCAAGACCGACCGCGGTTCGCTCTCTCACCAACTGCTGGCCCTGACGTTCAAAGACGGCGCGGACGCAATCACCGGACGTCAGCAGGAGCGCGGCCACGAAATGAAGGAGGATGAACCGTGACTGGCCTCGAGGACATCATGCAGGCCGCGATGGCGGCGCCACCGGAGCGCCGGGAGGGCGCGCTGCAACTCCTGCGGGGCAACCTCCCCAAGCCCGAACCATTCCTGACGCTCCGTGAACTCTGTCGCCGCCTGGGCTTCGGGGCGACAACCCTGCGCCGGTGGAACGTGCCCGCCTATGATCTCGGCGGCTGTCCCCGCTACCGCCTGACGGAAGTCGAGGCCTACTTCAAGAGCGAGGCCTTCCAGCGCAGGCAGGCGGCGCTGCGGGCAGAACGGCGCGCCGCCCGCGCCCATGTCCGATTCCCCTTTGGCGACGGCCTTCTCCGGCCGGGCCGAGTCGCTAGCTAGCACTGAACCCGACCGGTGAGCAACCCAAACACACACTATGAATGAGACGTCATCGCAGCAGAATGACCGCATCCACTGGCCAAACTCCCTCCGCAACCTCGCCCTCGGCCTCTGGGCCATGGGCACCTACGTCGCCCTCCTGGGCGGCATCGCCTGGCTGGCCGTCGCCGCGGGCGATCCCAGCCCCCGGATGGTCGCCACCCTGGCCGTGATCGGCACGTCCTTCGCCAACCTGATCCTCTTTGCCGCCATCGAACGCGGCAACCGTGACTGACAACAACAACCAAAACAGAAAGGAACACATCCCTATGGCAATCCTCAAGCAGCCCACCAGGAACACTAATCCCTTCACCGAACAGATCGGCGATGATCTGGCGCCCGCCGGCACATTCACCGCCACCGTCATCGACATCCACGATGAGTTCGGCGTCCAGCGCCAGAAATTCGAGAGCGCCGAACTGGAGAAGGTCGATCTCGCCTGCTTTCTCTTCGGTTTCCGCGACGCGCAGGGCCAGCCGCATTGGGTCGCCAGCCGGCAGATGCGGATCAGCGGCAATGAGAAGTCGGCCCTCTTCGGCTTCCTGAAGAACCTCCTCGGTCACGCCCCCGCCTACAACTGGGACTACTGCACGCTCAAAGGGCACAAGTGCCTCCTGACCGTCGAACACATCCAGCGCCGTGACGGCAGCGGGGTATTCGCCGCCATCGCCGCGCTCTCGCCCGTGCCCGAAGGCTTCGGTGTGCCAGCCGCCCCCCAGCCGAAGGCAGTCCCCCAGGCCCGACCGCAGCCAGCGCCGCCCGTAGCTGCTGTCGCGCCACCCCCCGTGCCGACGGCCGCGCTCGTCAAGGATGATCTACCGTTCTAGACGCCACCACCAACACCCGGCAGGGCGGTCCCATCCCGCCCTGCCAATCCCCGGAGAACAATCCATGGCTGTCCTCACCAAGAACAAGGCCCCCGCCGGGCACTGGTACCGCGCCGACGGCACGCCCGTCCACAAGCTCCCCACCACCGATGGTCGGGGCGAACGTCCCACCACGATCCGCGACGCTAAACGCTTGGGCCTCTTCCCCAGCGTCACTGGCATCCTGAGCGTCCTGGCCAGGCCCGGCCTCGAGAAGTGGAAGCTCGATCAGGTTGCCCTCGCCACGTTGCGCACCCCAAAGCAGCCCGAGGAGTCCGAGGACTACTGGTGCGGCCGGGTCCGCAACGCCGCCTTCGAGCAGGTCGAAGAAGCCGCCGACCTCGGCACCATGATCCACGGCGCCCTCGAACTCGCCATGGCAGGCGAGCCCTACGCCGACGATCTCCGTCCCTATGTCGAACCGGTTCTCAAGTGGAAGGCGAGCATCAGCATCGAGATCATCGAACGCGAAGTCCGCCTGGTGAACCGGGCCGAGGGCTTTGCTGGCACCGCGGACGTCCTCTTCCGCTTCGGCCAGAACGGCATCGGGATCCTCGACTACAAGACCCGGAAGACCCGGCCCGGCGAGGAAGTCCTCTCCTACGACAACCAGGCCATGCAGTTGGCCGCTTACGCCGCGACGCACTGGGGCCCGGAGAACATCGAGCGCGTCCTGGCCGCCAACGTGTTCATTTCGACCACCGAACCGGGCCGGGTGGTAGTCGTCAAGCATCCGGACCCGGCCCGGGACTGGGAGGCGTTCCGCCTGGTGGCCGCTCTCTGGCGTTATCAGAAGGGCTACGACCCACGACAGGCACAACCCGCCCCCGGCCCATGAGACAGATCGAGTTCTTCGTGGCCGGCGAACCCAAGGCCCAGCCCCGGCCCCGGGCGTTTGTCCGCGGCGGCAGGGCGCGCGTCTATGACCCCGGCACCGCCGAGGGCTGGAAGGGCCAGGTCGCCCTGGCCGCCCGGGACCACCTCCCCTTCAAGCCCATCGACCTCGCGGTGGCCGTTCACCTTCGATTTCACATGCCCCGGCCGCGTGGCCACTACGGCCGGGCGGGCCTGAAGGCCTCCGCGCCCGAACATCACGTCGGCAAACCCGACGTCGACAACCTCGCCAAGGCCGTTCTCGACGCGCTCGTCGCGATCGGCTTCCTGCAGGACGACCGGTTCGTCCGATCGCTCCTGGTCACCAAACGCTACGCCAACACCGCGCCCGGCTGCGACGTGCGCCTGACGTGGTAGGAGAACCCCATCATGGCCTGGATCGAATCCCATCAATCCCTCGGCGGTCACATCAAGCTCCGGCGCCTGGCGCGAATGCTCGGCATTCACCGGGCGCAAGCGGTCGGCCACCTGCACTACATCTGGTGGTGGGCCTTGGACGGCGCCCCTTCGGGCGATCTGTCCGGCCTTGCCCCCGCCGAGATCGCCGAACTCGCGGAATGGCCTGGCGACCCCGAGCCCTTCGTGACGGCGTTGCGCGAGTGCGGGTGGATCGACTCGGACGGCCGTATCCACGACTGGCAGGAGTACGCCGGACGTCTGGTGGACGTCCGCCGCAAAGACCGGGAACGCAAACGGACTGTCCGCCGGACGTCCAGCGGAATTCCGGCGGACGGTGGACGGACGGCGGACGTACCCAACCCAACCCAACCCAACCCTACCGTACCCTACCGAGAGAGAGTCCGGACACCGGACCCGCCCACAGGGGAGACTCCCACCCATGGTTCAAACCCGGATCTCGCCTGGCCAACCATCGAAGAGGCCCGCCAGCGAGCGGAAGCTCGAGGAATCCCACGAGACTGTGCCGAGAAGTGGTGGCACCTCAACGACAGCCGCGGGGGATGCGACGCCCACGGCCAACCGATCCGCCGCTGGGAATCGAGCCTCATCGCCTTTGCCGCCACCTGGCGCTCCGTCGAAGACCACCGCAAAGCCATTGCCGCCTCCAAGCGCCCACTCGCCGCCCCCACCGAGCTCGACCATTCCAAAGGCTTCTGATGAACCCGACCACACCCCAAGTCTCCGTCCATCCTTCGATCATCCTCCGCCCGTGCGACGAGTGCGGCGAACCGTTCGCCTCACAGCCCTTCGTGCTCCAAGGCCGGCTTATCCACCCGCAGCGGTACTGCGAATCGTGCCTCGCCCGCCACGAACAGGCCCAAGCCCGCGAACGCGAAGAGCGTGAAGCCGCGCGCCTCCAGGAGGCCTGGGAACGGCTCTGTCCGCCGATTTACCGCGACACCGACCCTCTCCGCCTGCCCTGCTCCCGCGGCGTGCGGGAAACCGTCCTGGGTTGGCACTATGGCCCAAAGGGGCTGCTCCTCCATGGTCCGACCTCCTCGGGCAAGAGCCGGCTCGTCTACCTGCTCCTGTCCCGCCTCCATCACATTGAACACCGGAAGATCGCGGCGATGACCTCGACCACGTTCTCGCACCAGATCGCGACCCTGTTCGGCGAAGGCAGCGGCCGGGGCGAGGCGTTCATCGGACGGTTGGCCGACATCGAAGTCCTGTTCCTTGACGACATCGGCAAGGGACGCTTCACCGACCGCGTCGAGGCCGAGTTCTTCCACGTCATCGAACAGCGCTGCGCGAACCTCCTGCCCACCCTCCTGACCACGAATCTCACCGGGGAGGCGTTGCGCTCCACCTGGTCCCCGGATCGCGCCCAGCCGCTCGTGCGACGGCTCCGCGAGTTCTTCTTGGCCGTACCCGTCTTGCCGGAAACGCCCGCATCCAAGTCGGAGGTGCCCCAGTGAAGCAACCCTTCGATGAAGCCAGACTGGCCGACAGCCGCGACCCGCTCGATGCTCCTGACCAGGGCTTCGACTGGGAGGCGCTCTACCAGCGGCTCAGCGAGGACGCCCGTGAAGGCGACAACGACAAGCGCTTGGCCGAAGCCGTCACCCGCCTGCTCCAGATGCTCGTTCCGCCTGTTCAGCGCGGGATCCGGATCGAAGCCATGGGCCTGCGTCTCGTCGCCCTGGCCTGGGTGCTCAATCCCGGGTACTTCACCGGCGCTCCGTCCCTGCGGCAGCTGGCACGACGCTGCGGCGTCACCCCGGCCGCACTCGCCCGCTACACGGGCCAGTACAGCCGCCTGATCCGGTGGCGTCATCGTGGGCAACGCCACGCCTGGAACTGGCGTCATCAAGCTCCGTCAATCAGTCCTAATCGAACACGCAAGACTACCCCTTAGGCATGTACCGCGAATCATCCTGCGGAGGGTTGGGTAGAGGCTTGTTGAGTTCTTCCCAGGCCTTCTCTAGCGGCACTCTGCCTTCCCTCTGTTCAGGATGCCCTGCGTCTGAATGGGACGGCCTGACCGGGCCCACCGTTGGGCTCAAAGCCGCAGGAGAGTGCGGCTTGATCATGCGCCCGGACCGGACTGCTTCAATCGCCTCCCGAAGTTGTGCATGGAAACTGTCCGCGCGCGGCATGAATCGAAGGGGAAACGGCGTCCCTCCTCTGCCGGTTACCACTACGGTCGCGTAACCGAGCAACTGCCCCAGGAGCGGCTTGATGAGGAACACAGCTTCGACGTCCTCGAGCCGTAATTCGCCGGAAAATCTGAGAAGTAGTCCAATCCGGAAGTTCAGTCGCTTGTTGGTCAGAACATACTGGGTCATCAGGAAGTTCAGGGCGAAAGGCACGAAGAAGAGCACGCCGAACAGAATCGGCATCGCGATGAAGATCCACTCGAGAGCTGGCATTCCTTGGCTCTGGCCCCCGAGCGTCACAAGTCGGCGCCAAACAGAATGGAAGGTGAAACTCAACAGAGTGATGAAGACCGCCGGCAGAACCCCAATCGCGAGAACGCCCCAATGGCACCGCTCCCTGACCAACGTGAATTCCTCGATATTCGAGCTCATGTGGATCCCCGGATTCCCGGAGGGGATTGAATCGGATACTGCCGCCGAATCCAAGCCGTTTCCACTCCCGGCCACCCCGCCGTCTTGCGCTGGCCTATTCCTTTCCGGATTCACGCATGCGTCAGTTCGAACGTTCCCCCTTACCTGATGACGACGCGACCGACACGGCCCAGCGGCGGCCTGACAGTGCCTCAGCGGGCGAGAGGCCGCCGGCCCGTGGCGGCGAAGGCGAACGTCGGCGCTGATGTGAAAACGAGCGAGAACCGGCAGAGAATGAACGAGACAGGCAAGCGAGCACCGCTGGGGCTTCAGGGTAGGAAGTCTCCTACGTAACCCGTTGGGCCGCAGGTCACGCGTCAGCCCTGACAATGCACGCGAACGAACCAAAACCGAAAAAACGCGCAGCAGTTCCGCCAAATCCTCCGATTTCCTAGGAAACTCGCAGGTTTCGACCCGACCCGCTTCACAGTTTTGACGCCTCTGCCGACCCGTTCAAAAACCCCTGACCCGATCACGTTATGACCCCACGCAACAAGCGTTCAACCCCAGCGCCGGCTCCGACCGGCCCGGCCGTCAACTGCGCCTTCGATGAGCTGGTCCCGATCGAAAAGCTGGTCCCGAACCCTCGGAATCCGAACCAGCACCCGCCGGCCCAGGTCGCCCTGCTCGCGAAGGTGATCGCCCACCAAGGGTGGCGCTCGCCTGTCGTGGTGTCGCGACGCTCGGGCTTCATCGTGTCGGGCCACGGGCGCTATGAAGCGGCCAAGATCCTCGGGCTGGCCGCGGTGCCCGTCGACTTCCAGGACTTCGCAACCGACGCCGACGAGTGGGCGCACCTGGTCGCCGACAACCGGCTGGCGGAGTTGGCCGAAGCGGACGCGGGGGCGTTGAAGGAAGTCCTGGGCGAACTCAAGGCGGCCGACTTCGATCTCGACCTCGCCGGGTTCGACGCCGACGCCCTCGCGGCCCTCTTGGCCGATCCGCCCGAGCCGACCCCGCCGGAGGACTTCAAGTCCGTCGACGAAAACGTCCCCACCGAGTTCCAGTGCCCGCGCTGCAGCTTTCGCTGGTCGGGAAAACCGTCGTGAGCGCTACCGTCCCCAAGGCTGAACTGTGTGCCCTGCGCCGGGCCATCGACGGGATCGATGATGCCTTGGCCGGACTGCTCGCCTGTCGCGTCTGTCTGTCGCATCAGGCGCAGGCGCTCAAGGCCCGGGCCGGGGCGCCAGCCAGAGACCACGAGCGCGAGGTCGAAATCCAACACCGCTACGAACAGCGCTGGGCCGGTGCGTCGGTTGTTGCCCGCGCCATCCTGAACCTGTGCCGTGAAGACTGAGAAGCCACCCTATCGCGTCCCCACGATGGCCGAGATCGCGGCGGTGCCCGACAACGGCCTGCGGGTCATCTCGACCTTCAGCGGCTGCGGCGGGTCCTGCCTCGGCTACCGGATGGCGGGCTACCGGGTCGTGTGGGCCAACGAGTTCATCCCGGCGGCAGCCGAGACATATCGGGCGAACCACCCCATCACGCCGCTCGACACGCGGGACATTCGCAAGGTCCAACCGGCCGAGATCCTCGAGGCGACGGGACTCAAAGTGGGCGAGATCGACGCCGTAGAGGGGAGTCCTCCATGCGCCAGCTTCAGCACGGCCGGCAAGCGCGAGAAGCACTGGGGAAAATCCAAACGCTACTCGGACACAGTCCAGAGGGTCGATGACCTCTTCTTCGAGTACGTCCGCCTGGTTGATGGGCTCCGACCGAAGGTCTTCGTGGCGGAGAACGTGAGCGGGCTGGTGAAGGGTGTGGCCAAGGGGTACTTCCTGGAGATCCTGGCGAAGTTGAAGGCGTGCGGGTACCGGGTCGGCGTGAAGGTCCTCGACGCGCAATGGCTGGGCGTGCCGCAGGCCCGGCAGCGGACCATCTTCATCGGCGTGCGTGAGGACCTTAAGCTCGATCCCGCGTTCCCCAAGCCGCTGCCCTACCGCTACAGCCTGCGCGAGGCGTTGCCGTGGATCGTGCGCGGCAAGTACGGGCCGGCGTGGAAGGCGGCGGATGCGCCGAGCCCGACGGTCAGCGCGGGACGGTCCTACAACCCGGCCACGAGCCACCAGGGCCTCGAGCTCGTCGAGGCGCGGATCACCGGCGGGACGGGCGCGGCGTTCGACGAAAAGGGCCGGGCGTATGACCTCGACCAACCCTGCCCGACCGTGCTCGGGACCAAGCCCAACCAGTTCGAGGTCGACATGAGCCGCTTCGCCATCAGCCGGGAATGGGACAAGCTCAAGCCCGGCCAGGCGTCGGACAAGTACTTCAACCTGGTGCGGCCGCATCCCGACCAGCCCTGCCCGACCATCTGCGCCTCGCACGGCCATCCCGGGATCGCGTCGGTCACGCACCCGACCGAGAAGCGCAAGCTCACGATCGCCGAGTTGAAGCGCATCTGCGCCTTCCCGGATGACTTCATCCTAACCGGCAGCTACTCGCAGCAGTGGGAGCGCCTGGGGCGGGCGGTTCCGCCGGTCATGTCATTCCACATTGCACGGACCATCCGCGATGAAATCCTCACTTGAAATCCCCCGGCACTGGACCTTCCGCAGTCGTGCGGTGGCCCGGCACTTCGACCGGCACGTGCGGACGGAGTTGCCGTGGTATGACCTCGCAACGAACGCCGTCGCCCACTTCGGTCGGCACTACATTCCGCGCGGTGGCGTCGTCTACGACATCGGCGCGTCGACTGGGAACATCGGCCTGGCGCTGAAGGAGACGCTCGACCAGCGCCAAGCCCGGTTCACGGCCATCGAGGAGTCCCGCGAGATGGCCGACCGCTACCAGGGACCGCCGGAGCTGGCGGTGGCCGACGCCGTGACGTTCGACTACGAGCCCTTCGACTTCGCGGTCTGCTTCCTGGTCCTGATGTTCCTGCCAGTCGACATTCGGGCCGCGTTCCTGCGCCGGTTGCAGGGCCTGACCAAGCCCGGTGGGGCGCTCCTGATCGTCGACAAGGTCGAGATGCCGCCGGGATACGTCGGCACGGCGTTCAGCCGCCTCACGCTTCAACAGAAGCTCGCCGTCGGCGCCCGTCCCGACGACATCCTGCGCAAGGAACTCTCCCTGGCCGGTTACCAGCGTCCGCTCGATCCGCTCATGTTCCCGAAGGCGGCGCGGACCTTCTTCCAGGTCGGCGAGTTCGTCGGCTGGATTCTCGCCGCGTCGGAGCGCTGACCATGGCCGACACGGGCGTCATCACGGTCGATCAACTCGTCAAGTTGTCCGGCCTCACCGACCGCCGGCTGCGGGAACTGGCGGCTGAGGGCTGGTTTCCCAAACCGGTCAACGGCCAGTACCAGCTTGTCCCCACCATTCAGGGGCTCCTGCGCTATTACCGGGAGCGCGAGCAGTCCCGCGTCATGCTCGATGCCTACGACAGCATCGGCGCGTGCGCCGCCGCCACAGGCATCCCACTCTCCACCATCAAGCACGCCAAGCGCCAGGGCTGCTCGGCGTTCCGGGGGAGCCGCGTGTACCTGGGCGCGCTGTTGCGCTGGATGTTCGAGTCGCCCGAGCGCTCGCTGGTCAACTACGACCAGGAACGCGCCCAGCACATCATTCTCCAAAACGCCAAGCTGAAGGTCGAACTCCGCAACCTCAAACGCGAACTCATCCCGGTCGAAGAAGTCACGCACCTGGGCGCGGAGTTGGGCGCGGCCATCCGCAAGGTGGTGACGCGGATCCACCGCACCGCGCCTTCGCTCGAGGGGCAACCGGTGCCCGTGATCGAAGCGCGGCTGAAGGAAGAGGAGGACGACATCTTGAAACAGTTGCACACGCTCGACGAGCGCTTGGGCGCGTGGCAGCGAGCCGACCAGTCCTGAGCTTGTCGAAGGAATGATCGCCACTGGACCTTCGGTCGGCGCGCCGCCTATACGCTCGCCGATGAAAGACAACCACGAATTCCGCGTCGTCCGGCTCCGAGAGTTGCCCCTGGCCATCCCCTGCTGCGACAACCCAGCCCGCATTTACGACTACTGGATGGCGAACATTTCCACGGCGGTTTGGTACAATCCCGAGTGCGAATGCCTTTGCGCGGTTCATCTCAATACCCGCCGCCGGGCCACCGGCTTCCATCTGATCGCCATTGGGACGCTCGACACCGTCCTTTGCACGCCCAGGGAGGTGTTCCGCGCCGCCATCATCCACAACGCCGCTGCGCTGGTCATCGGGCACAACCATCCCAGCGGCGATCCGACGCCCAGCGAATCTGACATCCGGGTGACGCGTGACCTGATGCGGGCTGGTCAACTGCTCAAGATCGAAGTCCTCGACCATATAATCGTAGGCCGATCCGAGCCTGACCGGCCCCAACCGTTCGCATCCTTGCGCGAGCTCGGCTACCTGGCGTGAGCCCCGAGCGACCGGCTTTGAGGATTTGTCGGTTTTCCCGTGGACACGCTCCGGGGCTTCACCGTAGCGAGGCTCACGATCGGAGCGGAACAACAACAAAACAAAGATCGGAGAACAGCATGAAGACCAACACCGAAGCCAAGAAAGAGCAGAGCCCCAAGACCACCACCACCCCGGCCGCAGCCTCCGCCTTCGCCAAGGCTACGGCGGACAAGCCGGCCCCCGTGCCGAACGGCAAGGCGAAGACGCCCAAGGCCAAGAAGGACCCGGCCCTGAAGGTCGAGGCGAAGGCCGACACTGAGAGCGAGCCGGTCGACCGGCTGCCGAGCACGGTCGCCGAACTGAAGGAGAGCAAGAGCGGGCTGGTGACGTTCCTGTTCCTGAGCGGCAAGGACAAGGACGAGATCGCCCGTGAGCTGCAGGCGACCTTCAAGCTCGCCGAGTCCCAGGCGGTCAAGATCGTGCGTCGAATCACCGGTCGGGCGCGTTTCTTCCGCCGGGCGTTCGACCTCCTGGCGGCGAAGTAAGCAGCAACGCGGACCCCGCCACGCAGGCCCTCGGGAAACCGAGGGCCGGTTTGCGTCGTTGAATGGTCGCGATAACCGCCCCGAGAACAGGCGAGAACCGGTGCCAGCGCTGCCGGAACCGTCCGGCCAGGGGTAGACTACTGCCCGCGAGCGCCAGCGGCTAAAGGACAACGTTGCCGTCTTTAGCGTGGGAACATCGCGCCATCCGCTGATCGAAGGCTTCTGCGCCGCCTGCAAGCCCGCCGACCGCCACCCTCCGTGGCAGTGGTGCGAAGAACACGTTCACGTCGATGAGACTTCGCCCCTGCCGGGCCGGTGGCGTTCGGACGCCTCGCCCTGGGTCAAGCCCGTCATGGAGGACTTCGCCAACAACGCCGTCCGGGACATCGCCGTCCAGTGCGCCGCCCAGAGCGCCAAGACCCAGACCGTGATGAACTGCGCCTGCTGGGCGATTGCGGAGGACCCCGGCCCCGCCATGTGGGTCACCGCCACCAAGGACGAACTCCGGGACTTCCTCCGTGACCGGCTCACCCCAACATTCGAGACCTGCCGGCCGGTCAAGGAGCGGATGGCGGAGCCGACCCTGACCGGCTTCGCCTTCGACGGAATGCCGTTCTACGCGGGTTGGTCTGGGTCGAAGGCACGGTTGCAGTCAAAGCCCATTCGGTACGTGTTCGCTGACGAGGTCCGGAACTACGCCCCCGGCCGCCTTGAAATGCTCCTGAAGCGCACCCGGTCCTTCTGGAACTCGCGCCGGTTCCTCATCTCGACGCCGGGGACCAAGGGCGACGCGATGGACACCGCGTATCGGGCCGGGGACCAGCGGGTCTGGCACTTCGAGTGCCCGAACTGCGGCCATCTTCAGCCGCTCAAGTTCGAGCAGTTGAAGTGGGACACGAATGACACCACCAAGCCCGAGGGCAAGTGGCGGTTCGACGCCCTGGCGGACACGATCCGCTTCGAGTGCGCCGGGTGCGGGCACCGGATCAAGGACACGCCGATTGACCGTCGGTGGATCGAAATTCCATCTGCGACTGTGCGGATCTGGGGGGCGGTCAACTTCGCGACGTGCCGACAGCGGTCGCCCGGTACAAGACTGAGAGAACGCACAACACGACATACGGCCGGTTTTGGAACATCCCCACCCCGCAGCAAAGACGCAGCGTCCAGGGCTGTGCGGCAGGCGCGGGTGGCCGACCTGCTATCGAGCCGGCCTGAGGCGAGCCAGCTTCCTTACACCGTTTGTGCGGGACACCTCGCGGGAAGGCCGCCAATGCTTAACCGGGTCAGTTGGGCAGAGTCTCGTACTTCTGCCGGAGGTCGTTAAGCTGTTGGTCTGAGTAGCCCGTGACTGGTGCCACCACTCTGGATGTCTTCAAATCACCCGCATCGCGCGACACCCTTTCAAACTCAAGGTACATGTGCTTCGACTCTAGCCTTAACCGAGGCGCAGTTGCATTCCGGTCAACCGAGTACTGGAACTCGAAGCGATTGAAGGGATCACCAACGCAAACGAGATTCGTGCCGATACCGACCAGACCGCTCGGATACATTGGCACCAATGAGCCGCGCGAGAACGGTGGGTGGTCTTCCTCTCTGACCAAAAACTCCGCAGCAATTGGGCGGTCGTCCGGGTTTCTGGTGAGATTCAGCGTGAGATGTTCGTCTGCGTACGGGAGGTAAACGTTGAAGTACTCAAGAAGATGCTCCCCGTGAGAACCTTTAGGTTGCTCTACTGGGGAGAGCCAGCGCCTTTCAACGCACCGCCACTTGCCAACCAGCCATTCAAGTCTGTCAGAACTTGCAGAATGGACTTTGCCCGAGTTCGCGACTCCAGGCGGTTCACTCTGGTTGCCTACGCGGCCATCCGACGGATCGACGGATCTGCAAGCCACCAGCATGGCTAGGCATCCCACCGCGAGAACCATTAGGTGCGTTGCCTTCATGTGGAGCCTCACCAGTCGTCAGAACCTGGCTGGCTGTGGAGATCAACCGCGCCTGGGTAGGACGTCCCAGAGTACCTGGATCGCTGCGCACCCGGTTCCGCCGCTGGGGAACACTGGTATGCCCAGGATTTCTTGCCGCAGCAGTTGTCCCAGCGGAAACTCACCGAAACAGAGGCGGTCAACGCCGGGCTCGCAGTCCAACTCATCGGCATCATATCAGCCGTGTATCCGTAGTAGTGCCCTCCCATCTCGTGCCCATCGATAATTCTGTCACCCCATCCTCCCGAGGGCAGAGGTTGAAGAACATCTGCCGTAATGTCATACGCCCCCCTGGAAATGATCCGGACTTCGATTGTCGAGGAAAACGAGCCCTTAGTCCGGCTACCTGTCCCGGATGTTGCCCGATTGTAGCCTGGACTCTGAGCGAACACACGGCCCATGGGAGTGTTGGCGATCTGGAAGAACATGTGGTCCTGCCCGTCAGTGAAGGGCTCTCGGTAGCTCGCCCAAGCTAAGGAGCCGTCCCCAAGAAGCTGGAACGGGTTCGCAAAATGCAGATCTCTGCTCTGATCTGACAAGGTTACGCCCGTTTGACAGTCGGTTACGGAAGCAAGCGTTCGGTGGTTCAAGAGGGCAGTCCCTTCGTATCGAGGTGCGCCGTTTTGAATCTGGCGTACCGACAACCCCGCGATGTCGGAAGAGTCGAACGTCATGTAGTGCCCCACCCAAAGGTATTCACTGTCCGGAACCCATTTGGGTCTGTCGATGTAGCTCAAACCGAAAAGCCCCCTGCTGTCGATTCCGTTCACCCCGTCGTTCCTAAGGAACCCGTAGAGGTTCTTCCCTCCTCTTTCCCCGATGGGGTCTGTGTTTAGCCACCTCCCCGTCGTTGTGCTGTAATACCGGTACCCGTAGTAGACGAGACCCGATTCGCAGTCCGTCCACTTGCTCGAGAACCGGAACGGCTGGGCCTTGGCCAGAGCGCCACTCGTGCGAACCGGTTCCCCGAACGGGCCGTACTCATACCGGGCGCTGACGATGCCGTCCGCGGCTTTCACCAGCGCCATCACGTTCCCGTTCCCATCGCACGCGACGAACTGCACCCCGCTCGGGAGGTTCTCCCCGTCGAACGTCGCCTGATAGTTGTTCACCCAGAGCAGCCCGCTGACTCCCCCCGCTCCCTGCCGCGATCCGGAGAGATCGTTCCCCCACACGTACGTCCGCAACCGCGCGTTGCTCGCGTTCGCGTCCAGTTCCGCCATCACGTTCCAGCCTTCATAGAGGCAGATCGTGTCCCGCTGCTCGACCCACCCGCCGCTGTAGGTGTAGAACTGCTTCCGTATCCGCCGTCCCTGGTAGTCGTATTCGAATACAAGCCGCTGCCGCGCCCCCGCCGGCGACGCCGCCTCCCGCTTCATTTCGATCAACCGGTTTTCCCCGTCCCACGTGTACGCCCACCGCCCGTCGCTGGTCAGATTCCCGTCCAGATCGTACGTGAACACCTCCGGCGTGGCCGCTACGTACACCTCGCCGTTGGTGGCCTGGGTCGCACCATAGAGGGATTTCGCCTCCACCGTCGGATACTGGGCCTGGATGTTCGTGAGCGCCAGGGCGTGGTGAAAGTACTCCCCCTTCCGGGCGGCGATGTTCGTCGGCCCCCCGACCATTCGCACCATCACGTTGGTCGTCGGATTCGCGATCCCCAGCACGTCCACCCGCGCCGCCACCGAACGGCTCGTGATCTGGTTGAGCAGGTTGTTCGTGTAACTGCTCACCGCCGAGGCCCGGCCCTCCGTGCTCTCGCGGTTGCCGATGTCGTCGAAGGCGTACTCGAACTGCTGCCCCGCCACCGGGCTTCCATCCGCCCAGATCCGCTGTCCGCTCATCACCTGGCCCAGCGCGTCATACTCGTAGACCCAGGCCGAACCGTCTTCGACGCTGGCCCGGATCCTCTGGTCCGCCGGGTTGTACTGGTAAGCGAACGCGAGGGCCGAGGCGCCCGAGGGCGTCGAGACGACGCTGGTCAGGCGATTGAGTTTGTCGTAGCTCCGCGTCGTTGCCAGCCGGGTCTGAGCGCTCGCGCTGAACGTCAGGCCCGCCGGAAGCGAGGAGTTGGCCAGGTAGGCGTACGTGGTCGCCCTCACGCCATCGCTCACGCTCGCCAATCGCCCGGCCGTGTCGTAGGCCAAGGTCGCGCTCTGGAGCGTGGCGGCGCCGTTCTTAGCGCTGAGCGTCTGCACCCGCAGGCTGCTGTCGTAGCTCCAGCCCATCGAGAGCCCCGCCGGCGTCCCGCCGCTGTGCGCTTCCGTCAAGGGGGCGTCGGTGTCGGTGTAGACGAAATCGGTGGTGATCTTGGAGCCGCCGCTGCCCTGTTCAACCCGCACCCGCCGTCCCCGCCGGTCATAGCTGTAGACCAGATCGGGCGTTCCGTCTGAATAATCCACATTGGCCAGCTCGCCGGCGGCGTTGTAGCTGTACGCGGTCGTCACCCCCCGTCTCCAGCCGCGCGAAATCAACCGCCCAGCGTCGGAATAGGCATAGAGCGGCCCGCTGTTGGCGAGCGGGGCGCCGGTGACCGGGTCCGGGTACTCCTTGGCCAGGAGGCGCCCGCGTTCATCATAGATCCAGCGGGTGGTCGCCGAGCCGCTCTGGCCGCCGAAGTCCCGCCACGTGCTGAGCGTCTGGAGCCGGCCTTGGCTGTCATACGCGTACTCGACGGGGTAGACGCGCGCCCCCCAGGTCCGCCACAACAGACCGCTGGGGTAGTAGAGGTTGGTCGTCGTTGCCCCGTCAGCCAGTTGGGTGCCGGTGATCCGCCCGGAGTTGTCGCAGAAGGTGCTGGTCACCGGCCGGGGTTGGCCCGCGCCCGGGTCCGGCCCGGTGACGCTCACCACCTGGTCGGCGGCGTTGTAGGCGAAGGTGGTGGCCCCGGTGCGGGCGTCGGTCGCGCTGGCGACCCGCCCGTGGGCGTCATAGGCGTAGGTAACGGAGCCCACGGGCTGGTTGCCCGAGTCGTACCGGGTCACGTTCAGCATCCGGCCGTAGCTGTATTGCGTTTGAACGTAGGCCCCGTCCGGGGCGTAGACGGTGACCGTGCGCGCGCCGTTGGGGCCGCGCGTGCTCTGCGTGAAGGTGGTGAGGGAACTGCCCGGAGCCGGATAAACGACCTCCCAGGACTTGGTTCCATCGGCGCTGGTGTAATTGGTCGAAAGGACGATGGGGGCGCTGTTGTTGTTGGTTGGAAAGATGAACATGGCGGTCGCCTGCGCGCTGTAGCCCGAGTAGGTGAGGACTGCGCGCCGCGTCCGGCGGATCCGATCGACGCCCCCTTCGTCAACAGCGTCGTTCGCGTTGAGGTCGATGGCGGTGTCCTCGAGCTCTCCCCGCTCATTGTAGGCGAAGAGCGTCACGACCCCGTCCGGGTCGCGATGCTTCCATTGCTGGCCTCGCGCGTTGAACCAGCTCTGCTCGACGGGGTTGTCTTCGAAGTCCTCCGGTGTCCCGTCCGCGTAGAGGCTCTTGTACTGGCGACCGAACCGATCTTCGTAGGTCCGTGTCCATTCATTGGTCGAGCCTTGAGCGCCCAATCGGATCTGCACCGTGAAGGGCAGGTACATCGGCAAGCCATCCGGTCCCAATTCGCCGGGGATATCGACGCCGTACAGATAGCGCGCGGCTGGGGCCGCGCTGCCGCTCACCTCGACCAACCTCCCGTCGCGGGCGTGCCGCTCGAGGCGGATGCCGCCATCGGGGTAAACTGTGCGGTTGGTGTGTTCGCCTGTGAGAGCATCGAGCCCTTCGGTGTACCAGCTCACTCCGCCCAGCGCGTTGGTGTGCAGAGTCCGCCGCCCCGCCTGATCATACGCCGCCTGCTCAAGCACCAGCACACTACTGCCGTTGGTGCCAATCCGCACCGTGCGCAGCGTATTGCCCAAGGCGTCGAACTGGTTGGTGGTCCGGATCCCCAGCCGTTGACTCTCGATGCGTCGGCCGAGGCTGTCGTAGACGTAGAACGTCTCTGCCCCTTCGCGGTCCGAGGACCACTCCAGCCCGCAGCAGCCGTACGCGAACGTCTCGACGCTCTGGTCCAGATGCGTCACTTGATACGAAGAGAGCAGCTCGTCAGTGTAGTCATACTGGCTCTGTTCAAGGACAATACCGCTCCCGATATCCACAACCTTGCGCTCGAGCAGTTCTCCGAAGCTGCCCCGGACTGTGAGGGTCTGGGTGCCGCTGAGCACATTCGTCAGATTGCCCGGATCCGCTTCGCCTCTGAGCACGATGTTCGTCTGAAACGCGTTGTGATTGGTGTAGAACCATGCCTCTCGCGTGCCATCGGCAAACTGGACGGACTGCAGCTGGCGTCGCAGTATGAGAGGCTCCTGGTAGTAACGCCGCGCCGTCATCAAGTTGCCCGCCGTCTCGACGCTTTCTGCCTCCATGTCCAGGCAATCGGCCGTTCGCTGCGTAAACTCGCTGATCTCGTGAAGCCGCTTCTGAACGAGCGCGCCCAGCACCACGACTCTTTCGCTGCGCGGCAGGCGGGGCCGCCACACCCCCGGCGTATCATCGTACGTGTACTCGGTGTAGCGACAGTCCGAGAGGTCCGATTCGGGATCCGCGCTCAGAAAGGGGCGTACATGCCGCAGCACCCGCCCTTGGTCATCGTATGTGAACTTTTCCCAATTCCCGTCCGCGTATTCGACCTGCTCCAAGGGCACAACCGATCCGCTGGCCTTCCCGTCAAACGCGGCAAAACCCCAGGACCCGTACCTGTAGGTGGTGGTCAGTAGGTTGGTGCCCCAACCGATTTGCTCCTCCACCAGGCCGTCGCCCCAGTCAAAGTGCTCATAGGTCTGCCGGATCCTGTACACCAGGACATCCCCTGGCCCGTAAACGCTTCCCGTGTAGCAGCGATTCCCCTCAACCGTCGTCGCCAACGCGATGACATCCTGTCGCAGACCCTCCGGGTAGCTCACGGTCCATGTGCCATCCGTCGTGTCATACGCCAAGGTGTAGACCCGTAAATCCGCGCCGTGCCGCTCCCCCACAGTCACGGTGACCGTTGTCCCGGGGACCCCGCCCCGACTGACCGTCCAACTGGCCAGGGCGTTGGTCGGATCGGGCGTTCCGTAGAGCCCCTGCGACAGGGGACCAACGTCCGAAAGACGGTACAGATACACTGTGAACGAGAGCAGGTCCGCCGCCTGAACAACGTCCGCCAGAACCTGTGGGGCTTTAACCTGGCGGATCCACCCCTCCGGCCGCAGCACCTCGACGTCCGGACGGGTGGCCGTGCACCGCAACGCACCTGGCGCCCACAGCCCCGGACCCCCTTTCCTTTCCCATAACCCCAGCCACCCCGCAAACCGGCCCTGCTCGCCTCGCCCCAGGCTGATCGCCAACGCCATCCCTCGACCCGCTCCCTCGATCCGGCCCGGACCACACTGGGCGCAATCTCCACCGCCGCCGCCCGCCCCAATCCCGCTCCCGTTCCCGCCCACCCCGCCGATGTGCGCGGTTCCCGGCCGGTTCTCCGTCAAATCATCCGACTCCCTCACCAACCGCACGTTCTCGACCCTAACCTCTGCGCTCTGGTAGGGCGGGTAAACCACATGCTCGGGGCTCACCGTCTCCCCGCCCGTCCCGTCCACATTCTCGATCATCGTGCGGATCTCGAGCGCCCCCGAGTCGTACCGCGTCACTTCTTCCCATTCGATCCGATACGTCGTGTTCGTTTCCCCATGGAACCGCAACCGATACACCATTTTCTGCCCATCCGCGCAGTGCTCGCTGGGCACTAGGAACGTCCAGGCCGAGCCGCTCACACCCCACAGCCCCGGGTCCTCCTGCGCGTCCAGGTCCGCCCGTATCCGGTCGATCAGTTCTTGGGTCAGATACTCATCCGACAACTGTTCCGTGCACGTGTACGTGCAATCGTAGGGTTCCGCCAGCAGTGTATAGACCCTCCTGAGCCGTTTGCCGCCATCCTCAACCGTCTCCGTTTCGCTCGCGTAGTCGAAATCCAAGGGGCCAAAAGGCCAATCGTCAAAGTGCGCAAGACAGTCGGGATCAGCCCACCCGCAGTCCGGGAACGCCACTCTCGACGTATTGCAGCTTTGCTGGTTCGCTGTCCAGCTGTACGCCCCCGAGCACGCCACGTACTCCCAGTTCGCCACCAAGTTGTTGCAGCCCTCCTCATTCCAGCCTTGCAGATACTGCGTGTTGGCCGGATCGAACTGCCGGCTCTCGGCCATCACCAGCTCATTGGAATAGGACAGCCCCGGCGCGGTGTAATAGTGCTCGAATGTGTCAGAAATCTGCAGGGTCTTGAAGACCCTGATCAATCCCATCGGCGGAGGCTGAGTGTATTCATCCCATCCCACTTTCGTCCGGTTGGTGCTCCAAAGCTTGTAGTCCACCAGACACTCCTCCTGCCGGCACAACTGCCCCATAGCATCCGGGGAGAGACCCGCCAATCCCGCCAGCCAAACCAGCAACACAATCGCTCCGAGGACCCTCTTCCCATTTCCCCCAGCTGCAGTGGCTCGCGGCTCGAGTTCCACTTCAGAATCCCGCGTGATTCGAACAGCAGACATAGGGTTCATTCCAAGGGTGTGAACACCTGCAGTCCGGCTGTACCCGTTGTGCCGTTGGGCGAGGTTTGCCAATCCGTCTCGCCCAAGCCAGCCTCAAAGGTCCCATTCCCGTTCCGATCCTCGGCGTAATCGGCGAGACCATCGCCATCGCCGTCGCAGGGCAAACCCGTGGCGGGCTCCGCCGCCACGTAATGAAATCCGATATCCAGAGTTGTCGATCCGTCCTTGACTTGGTTGGTCGTCGTCGTGAAGTGGTACAGGCCGCGCGAGCCCGCGCTCGCCACACCCCCCGCGTTCATCAGGCTCGTCAGGCTCCCCGTCCCGCCATTGGTCGGGTAGTAGAAGCCTCCCAACACCCCGTACCACCCCCCCGCCACCCCGCCCTGGTAATCCATCGTCAGCCCCGTCTTGTTCCCCGCCCCCCCCAGACTCGTTAGCCCGCTCCGATACCCGTTGTAGGAAGGTAGAAAGCTCGATGAACTGCTGTAATTGCTCAGCGTGTCGACATCAAACAGGTTCTCCCGAACCGTCCACGTGCTCCCCGTGTCCAGGTCCGTAAACGTCACCGT
>Ga0209605_1001531_pt1 | contig 25133 bp, 14 predicted proteins | sample AD_UKC035_MetaG_FD_184408 | JGI IMG/M metagenome (GOLD analysis project Ga0209605, IMG submission 184408) | Active sludge microbial communities of municipal wastewater-treating anaerobic digesters from USA - AD_UKC035_MetaG (SPAdes) (version 2) | ecosystem: Engineered > Bioreactor > Anaerobic >...
CATCCAGCACGGAATCAGGTTCTGATCTGCCAGATTCTGTGGCTTTCTCTTCGACTTCTTCTTCAGGGTCTTTATAGTTCACGATCGTGATTTCTTCGCCTGGATAAGTCGTCAGAGTGTTGGCAAATTTTCTTATGTTATCGTCATTGTATGCTTCTTCCGGCACAGAAAAACGGTTGCCGTGGATGGCGATGACTTTCAGTCCAAGTTTGTTGCGATTGGCCTGGGGTATATAACTGGTCAGAAAATCGAATTGAAACTGCAATCGGCGAATGGTTGCGATAAAGAAGTAATCGGCTGATTTCGAGCCCTCCAGGCTGAAAGTATCGAGTATGGACGGGTGTATGTTGCGGCCGAATCCCCATTCGATAAAATTGCCGCGGTTGCGCAGCATATCGAAAATGAAGTTGACCATGGGCTTCTGAGTTACCGATTCAATGAGCATTTCGATTTCGGTTGCGGCCTTGTCAGAAATTTTGGCGCCATTGATCTTATCAAGAAAAAACTGGCCGACTTTGCTGGTATATTCCCTCTGCTTAAGGCCCTGGTCATTCTTGTTGTCGTAATTCGCCGGGTATATCTTTCTTTTGTCGTCGATAATACCGTCTTCGGTACCGATGACATGGCTGCGGCTCGCGATCAGCACAATTTTCCAGTCGGCATTTTTTGACAGGCTCCGGGCAAAATCCATGACGATGCCATCGCTCATGGGCTTTTCAGAAAGCTTTCTGATCAGCTCCTTTTCGGCAGTTTTCTTAGATGCCAGAGCCTTGGCATATTCAATCTCGATCTTCTCGTCGAAATCCTGAATGAACTGGATGCCCTTGCCGTGCATTTCACGCAGCAGATTGTCGCGCTTTTGATCGAGGTAGTCGGTCCCGATGAAAAATAGAACGATCAGAGGCAGACCGTTGGCGAAGAAAAACAGAAATCGAAGTTTCCAGCGCAGAGAGAGGTCATCTGACCTGTCGCCGACAATCAGGCCAAATGAATATCTGCCGATGGAAACGGCGGATATGAGAAACAGCATGATTGCAAAGACTATTGGCACTGAATTGCGCCCGCTTTCCAGACTGTCTTTATTTATGTAACCAAGCAGCGTCGTCTTTGGGTTGATGAACTTCGGAAACACGATCAGATCATCTGTTTCGATCAGTGAGATTTTTTCGCTCTCATGCTTTTTAAACGACTGCTCGATCTGTTCGCGCACTTTATTGGTGAGTTCGGGATGTCGGAATCCGGCTTTTTCGGCGACCGAAAAACGATAGAGCGATTCTGAATCACGACTGAATTCTTCGGCCTGGCTCCAGAGACCATCGCTTGAATCGAGACTTTCCGGGCTGATCAGGATCAGAATCTGAAATTCAGATATCGCTCCGGTCCAGAACATTGGTTTTTTAAAGCTGCTGTCCGGGTAGACAAGATACGGTTCGTCAGGGGCTTTGCTGCGGTCGAGGTGTGACAGGTTCAACTGCGGGCCCAGAGTTCTTCCGCTTGCCAGAAAATTTGCTTCGCTGATCGGCAGATTGATATTGGTATAAAATCTGCACAGTAGAATCATTGTTAACTCCCAGTCTTGGGGGTTTTCCATGGTGAACGAACAGCTCGCGATGCCGCGGGTGCGATCGAACAGCAGATAGTCGAAGCCAAACTTTTCCTTGACCTGCGCCAGCTTGTTCTCGAGTTCCTCTTTAAGAGTGGCGCCCTCCTTCTGTTCGAGCGCTTTACGGCGTTCTTTCTTCGAAACATGTTCGTATGGTGTGAAGATGAGGTTGAGATGACTGCAGAAATAGGCTTCAGCATTGGAGAACTGCTGCAGGCTCTGGTAAAACCTTCTCAGCTTTTCACCATGCTTCTGCAGCTGATTCTGCCGGTTCTTCGACCCGGCATAGACAAAGCCGAAGGTGATGAGAAGTCCGGGCAGACCGACGAAACAAAGCATGAACAGCAGCCAGTAGAATATTTTTTTGTAGATCGGCTTTCCGTTCATGCATTTTTCTCCGGGGCGGAAAACTTGATCAGAACCAGAGTGATGTCGTCGTCGGCTTCGGGCGACCAGTCGAGATAGGCAGCAAAGATGCGTTGGTAATAGGTTTCCAGATCGCTGCTGTATGAGTTTTTAAGAATGGCATTGAAGCGCTCGAATCCCATTTCGTTACCTTGCCGGTTATGCGCTTCGATAATGCCGTCTGTGTAAAGAAGCACGATGTCGCCGTCGGCAAGCTTGCCTGCGACGTTTTCATATCTGGCTCTCTTTGATACTCCCAGCGGCGAACCAATCGCCTCCAGCATGGTGACCTGCTGCCCGCGATTGCTGATGACCGCCGGAAAACAGTGACCGGCATTCGAAAAAAGATAATCACCGCTCAATGAATCGATGCAGAAATACTGACAGGTCATCATGCGCCGGATTTTGCTGCTTTTTATGCGGAAGATGACCTTGTGCAATGCTGCCAGAAGCTGGGCTGGCTGCGTTTTTGCGTCGCCGCTGATCAGAACCGAGGCTTTGGCCATTGCCATCAGCAGCGCTGCCGGCACACCATGACCGGCGACATCGCCCATCAGAACTCCCGCTTTGCGATTGTCGACCGCAAAAAAGTCGTAATAGTCACCACCGAGCCGGCTCATGGTAACGCTGCGGCCATAAACTTCGAGGTGGTTGAGTCTGAGATCTTCGATTGGAAAAAGATTTTCCTGTACTACTTTGGCTACTTCCAGGTCTTCGAGACTTTCGATTGCACGGTTAAAAACCGATCCGAGATGGCCGAATTCATCCTGTGACGCTATCGCCAGGCGGTAGCGGAAATCCTGGCGACCAATCGCCTGTACGCCTTCTTCCAGCTGTTTGACTGGCTGCATGAATTGAGCTGAGAGAACCCTGCCAATTCCGAGAGTGAGTAACAGGCTGAGAAGGCCGAAGACGACCAGTCTTGTTCGTAGCGAATCTATCTGTTTATTTATCGCGGTCAGGGGAAAAAGCCCGACAATGGCGATTTTGTTGAGCTGTCTGCCGATTGTCGCAAAAGCTGCGTAATCAGTGCCGGCCAGCTGAAGATAATCGCTTCTTACCATCTGCAGGCCGAACGCCTGGCGAAAGAGATTGAAAACCTCGCGGTCTGGATATTGGTTTTCAGGGTAGGTTACGCCGTTGTTCTCGACAATCGCGAAACATTTGATATTACCGGAGTTGCTGTTGAGATCGGCTATTCTCCTTTTAAGATAAGCCTCCTGTAGAACTGAGTGCATCCAGGAGACGACCAGCACGTTCGAAAACTTTCTCTGGTCAGCGTTACCCAGGATATTCCAGTAATACTGCCTGGCTTCGGCGCCCATCTGTTCGGGGTTGATCCGGCGAATCCGGCGCAGAAACTGGTGAAAAACTATCTTTTTGGTGCCAAGAAAGTCAGCAGCAGAGTCGCGTCGTGACAGCTGCACATCACGAAACATTTCGAGCGGTGTGTATGAATTGATATTTATGTATTCGAGCAGGTTCCGGCCCATGTTGGTGAAAAACGTGCCAGAGCGGTTGCCTCCGGCATAACCTGATTGAAATCGACCATTCTGATCGATGAGCACGAAGTCATAAGGATTCGTTCCGTTGATCCAGCTCACCAGCTCTGAATGATCGGCAAGCTTTACCGTCTCTCCGCTGCTCTGTTGATTGATTTCGTCGACAGCGCGGTTGATGTGTTCCATATATTCGGCTTTGATGAGTTCGTAGCGCGAATCGAAATCTCTGATCAGAGAAGCGGTCTGTTCGTGGGCCTGGTCGATCAGCAGCCGGCGGGTCTGCTGTAGGTATTCGTAACCGAGAAACCCCAGTATCATCAAAGGCAGGCCGTTGGCATAAATGAACAGTATGGCCAGTTTGTGTCTGATCGAAATGAGCCCGCTTCTTTTGAAAAACTGGTATAACGCTGTGCCAATAAGAAGCAGCAGAAATGCCGCGCCTGCCATTATCTGACGCCTGGCCGCCGCCGGGTCGATCATTCTGCCTTTCTTTTCGACCAGACTGAAGCCCATGATCGACTGCGTTACCATGCGCGCCAGAATCAGGTAGTTTTCGGTTTCGAGGCGAGGTTCAGCAAAATGTTGAAACTTCTTGAGTTCGACGAGAACTTCTTCAGAATTGCTCAGCTCGCTGCCGGTGAACATGACGTTGGCACTGGTCAGTTCGATGATGCCGATTCTGAAACTGTTGTCTGATTCTTTGTTGATACCGGCTATCAGCTTTTCCAGATACTCTGTCGATTCGATCGTCTCATGACTTATCTGCGCAAACAGACCGATATTTTTGCCGATCTGAAACCAGAAGTTGGAGCGGTCATGGTCTGACGACGCAATTACACATTCTCCCAGACTGGCGCGCAACATCGGCAGATTCATGAACTCTGGCACCAGAAAAGCGCCAAGGTAGCTTCTCAACAGATTGAATTTTCTGCTTTCCTGAATAACTGGCAGTAATTCGGGGGTTCCCGGGTAATTTGTTCTGCTGTCTTCAGTTATTCCTTTAAACGCTTCGTATAGTGATTTGATGATATAGCGCAAGCTTTTTTCGTCAGACAGCTCATCAATGATTTCGCCCCTGTTGTTCCAGACGATGAATCTGAAATCGCCGGGGTTACGCCCTTTGAGGTTCGCCAGAGCTCGCTGCAGGTAACCTGTCGGGTTGCTTTGCGCTTCGGCAATATCGAAAACCTTTTTCAGAAGAGCGTGATGGTAGTGTCGGCTGTTGCGGTATTGCAGCAGCTTTTCGAGATTCTGTTCGAGAGTGCGGTAGAGTTCCTGTTTCTGCAGGTTCTGGCGGGTTTCCAGCAGGCTCTCAAGGCCGACGTCAAGCAGAAAGAGCGGAAAAAACACGAAACATAAAATGACGCCACTCCAGAAGGCAATTGGCCATCTGTGCTGCAGCGGCAGTCGTATTTCCGAACTCATCAATCGATACCGGTCATATCAAGCCGGGTTCCTGTCGCAAGAATAGAATCTGCCTAAGGATACCGCAAAGTGCTGATTTTGGCAAAATCAGCGTCAATTGAACACGACAATAATGAGAGTGGTGTCGTCCTGCAGTTCCTGATTACCGGTATTCAGACGATGTGCCGCCATCAGACGCTCGAAAAATACTTCGGGGTCAGGGTCGAAGTTGTCTGCCGCCATTTTTTTGAAATTTTTGAGGCCGATCATCTGCCCGTGCGTGTCAAGGGCTTTGATCAGGCCATCTGTGTAGAGAAGCAGTGTTTCGCCGCTGTTGAATGAGATATTGCTGCTGGTAAACTGGGGTTTCTTGAGAGCCCCAAGACGTGGCCCCGGCAGTGATATTTCGCTGACAGCTTTCTGGTCATGGCTGATCAACAGTGGCGGCCAGCTGCCTGCGTTGCTGTAGACCGCCTGCCGTGAAGTTGCGTCGATGTTGAAGAACTGGAACGACATGGTTTTAAGCTGATGCTGACCGGTGGCGGCTATCAGCTGGTGCATGCGCGCCAGCAGCTCGGCCGGAGCATTGTGCAGATTTTCGAGCTTCATGATCGCTGCTTTGGCCATCGCCATGATCAGAGCGGCTCCGGCGCCATGGCCGCTGACGTCGCCGGTGAGAAGGCAGAGATGGTTGTCGGCACTGATGAAGCAATCGTAGTAATCGCCACCGAGATCGCCGCGCGAAAAACTTCGTGCGTAAATGCGGCAGCCTTCGGGCTCGGGCAGTTTGCCCGGCAACAGGTGTTCCTGAACTGCTCCGGCAACCTTGAGCTCTTCCAGATCAATCATGGTTGTATTGAAAACTCGCGCCATTTCGCCAAACTCATCGCGGCCCAGCCCGGGCAGGCGTTTGTCGAAATTTCGCTGCTGAATCGCTTCGGCCCCTTCCGAGAGAATCTTGAGCGGATAGAGAAAACTGTATGACAGCAGCTGCCCGAGAAGCATCGCGAGGATAAGCGACATGAAGCCGAAACTGATCAGCCGCTTCTTTTCGTGGTAGATTTTGTCTTTTATCAGCTGCGCCGGATAGAGGCCGAACAGGTTGAAATATCCAAGATATTTGCCGCGAAAGCCCATGACCAGATAGTTCTGGTGGTTGATGGTGATGAACTGGCGCGGCGGCACCGGTCTGTGTGTGAATTTTCTGGCGTAGTCGCGCAAAGTCGTATTGCCGAAGAACTCTGCCGGAAAGGCGAGCGAAGAAAACTCGTTGATCATGCCAAGCTGCAGATGATCTATATTACGGCTGGCATTGAGGAACTGTCGACGGGCATAACTGAGCTCGAGAACATCAGCGTTCCATGTCGCCATCAGCAGAAAGTCATACTTTCTGCCGGTAAACAGCGAAATCAGCTCGACCAGCGCGCGACTGCGACTGGTCCCGAGTCCCATCATGGTGATCTGGCCGTTTGCCTGAAGAAATTCATTCTGCACTTCCAGCAGCGACTTCTGCATTATCGATTCGGCTATCATTTCGATTTCGGTCGCGGTTCTGGCATCGATCTGGTCGCCGTTGAGAGTCGAAAGAATAAAGCGTAACAACGCGGTAAAGGCATCGGCTTCTTCATCTTTCTTCTTTCTTGTGCGTTCGCTGATTCGCTCGCTGGTAATATCGATACGTTTATTATTGATGTAAGCGGCGGTTATCGTGCCGGTGAATCTGGTCTCACTGGCCACCATGAACAATCTCAGATCGTGGCGATCTTCAAGATCAGCCGCTGCGTTGTCAGCGAAGATCTTATAGGGTGCAACCGTCACCGCCTTCTTTCTGTATGCCTCTTTCAAGTTTTCGAGAGCGTGGCTGATCTGAAAGATCTGGCGGGCTTCTTCTGATTTGAAGCGTTCGTCAAAGTTCTTCAGAAATTTTGTGCCTTGCGCATGAATTTCGTCGAACATTGCATACTGCTTCTGGGCAAGGTAATCGTATCCTACGAAAAACAGCATTGAAAGAGGCAGACCGCTTGAATATGCAAACAGCAGCAACAGCTTGCGCGATATCGAAAACCGCATGGCACCGCCATTGCCGGCATTTTTCCAGCTCAGTCGGAGATACGGCAGGAGCAGAAGTGCAATCAGAATGGTAAAGGGAACTGTGCTGTGACTGGCAGCCAGAGAGTCTTTTCTTACGGCTGCAAAAAGCGACAGATCGTCATCGACAATTCGCATAAAATAGTGGGCCTGCGGTGTCGCCTGTTTTAAGCCGTTTTTGAGGCTGTGTTGTCGCAGAACCCCGGCGGCAGTTTCGCGGTCTGGTAGCTCAGCGGTGCTTTTAATCTGATCTTTTCTGGCAAAGCCCAGAATGAATGGCGCGTCTGTCTGGTGCAGATGATTCATGTAATAGAGCAGACCATTGTCAGAAGCGCTTATGGCAGATTGCTCGACCAGAATGACCAGTGTGATGCCTTTGAAGCTTGCGACCCAGCAGCGCGGTTTTTTGCCAGAACTGTCAGTCGCCATCAGCAGGTTATTGCTCTCTGAGAGGTTTTCTTTAAGATCTTCGATTACCAGCTGCGGGCCAAAAATCTTTCTGAGATTCGTCACCTCGTAGTCAGAAGGCTCGTAATGTTTGCCTCTCGGCGCAAACACCTCTCTGATCGAACGCACGGCAGCCGGCCAGTCTCCTTCTATTCCCATCGGATCTGTCGAACCGGCCAGCAGACGGTTTGCGGCATCCCAGACCAGATAATCAAAATTACCGGCAAGTCGTTGATGATAATCTTTGATCACCTCTGCCGGCTTACCGGCGGTCATCTCGACGAACGCACGCCGGAAGGTTCTGGCCATGAATTCTTCGCTGTTGGCATGGGTGGCAAAGCTGGCCAGAGCTTCTTCGACCTTCTGCTCGACTGAAAGCAGGCGGTCTTCGTATCTGAGTTGATCGATGTGGCTCATCCCCGCGTAAAACACCAGTAACGGAATCAGCAGAAATACCAGGGTCTGCACTATCCAGATAACCATTTTCCTGAGGTTTGTTTTCATTCTATTCTGATGTCTCCGCGGCATACCTTATCAATACAATGGTTATGTCGTCTTCCACCTTTTCCGACCAGGCCAGGTTGGCCTGATAGAGGTTGTGGTAATACTGCTGAATATCATGGTGCCAGGCTTGTCGCGCCAGTTCGAGCAGGCGCGCCGGGCCATATTCAGCTCCTTGCGCGTTTCGGGCTTCCAGCATGCCATCACTGTAGAGAATAAGTGTGTCGCCAGGCTCGATGGCAAGGTCACTGTTACTGTAGCGGGCCCGCCGCGAGATGCCGACCGGCGAACCCACGATCTCGGCAAAGGTCGAAGCCCGGCCTGCTTCAGACACAATTATCGGGTAACAATGGCCGGCGTTGGCAAAGCGGCATGCTCCGGTCTTCTCGTCGATTACCAGATACTGACAGGTCATCATGCGCTTGAAATTGTCGCTTTTGAGTTTGAACAATACATCATGCAGCGAAGTCAGCAGGCGGGAAGGATCGCTGAGGCTTTCGCGGTCGATCGTGACGATTGCTTTGGCCATGGCCATGATCAGCGCAGCCGGAATTCCGTGGCCGGCGACATCACCCATGAAAACACCGGTCAGTCCGGGTTCCGGTTGGCAGTAATCGAAGTAGTCGCCGCCCATTTTAGTCATCGAAACACTGCGCGCAAAAATTTCGACCCGGCCGCTTTGATAATGCGCTTCAGGCAGCAGGGTTGCCTGCACGATCTTGCCGATCTCGAGTTCGTGCATGCCGGCCATGGTTGAATTAAAAACCCGGCCGAGGTCACCGAATTCATCGGCGCTGTCGATCTGGTTGCGGAAGGCAAAATTGCGTGCTCCTATCTGCTTTACCGCCTCAGCCAGCTGTCTGACCGGCCTGATGAACTGCCGGCTCAACGCCAGAACCACTCCAGATACGATGGCAAGACTGATCAGGCCGAACCATAACAGCTGGATCTGAGCTCTTCTTACAGCCAGTTCTATTTCATCAGCCTCGATGACTATGCCAAGAGACATGTTGTCGAGCTGACGACCGGCCAGAGCGGTGACTATATAGCGCTTTCCCTTGTAATATAAAGCATTTTCACGGGCAGACTGCAGGTTAAAGCCTTTCTGTAAAACTGGTCTGAGGCTGGTATCTGCAACCTGGTGATTTCCCACCAGATTGCCGCTGTGCTGCGACATACAGACGAGCTGGATCTTATTTTTGTCAGTGGTCGTCAGTTCTTCTGACAGATGTCGGGCATAGGCTTCCTGAACGCGGTTGTGCAGCCATGACAGCATCAGCATCGAGTGAAATGAACCCTTGCTTTTGTCGCCGAAAAATCTGAAAAAGCACATTCTGTTCTCGGTTCCGAACGAGAGCTTTTCGATGCGGTCGGCTACGTGCATCATCGATTTGAAGACCGTCATGCCATCGCGCGAAAGAGACTCGGTAGACAGTTCGACGTATCTGGCAGCCCCTGCTCCCCGGGCTGGCTCGCTTTCTATCTCTGGTTTGCGGTTCATATACTGCAGCGCGTAAGCTGAAAAAATCTTCATTACACTCTGCGATTGTGCTTTTCGGGTTCTGCGAAAACCGAGCAGAACTTCACCATCTCTGCCATAGACGTAGGCTTCTTCAGCTTTCAGCTGTTCGATTATTGATTTGAAGTATGGAATGTCATTGCCGTCAGGCACACGACCGACAACCTCGGCAGTATAAGAGGCCATGAGCGTGCGTGTGCGCTCTGCCAGAACATTTTGAAACCTGCGATAGCCGGCATCTGCCTCTTCGAGCAGGCGCTCATTATCGCGATGCACTGAATGCAGCAACGAGCCTTCGAGCTGCTGCAGATACTCATGGCCGATTGTACCAAGAATCAGCAATGGCAGGCCGTTGGCGTAAAGAAACAGCAGCGCGATGCGCGTTCTGATTGAAAAGGTGACTCTTTTCAGGCGCAGGCTGTAACAGTAGAAGAGAAACAGAATTACGGCCGCCGCCATGGCAATTCTGGCAAAAAGTCGAACTTTGATCTGTTCTGGATAGCCGTGTTGCAGGCGGTTGCGGCTGATCCGGCAGTAACCGCGCAGATAGGGGTCGAGCAGTTTGAAGGCAAGCAGCTGGTCTTTGAGTTGGCGATGAGGCAATGACGCGTTTTCGAACTTCCCGAGTTCGAGCAGCAGTATCTGTTCAAATTTGTTTTCGGGTGCAGAAGGTGGCAGGCTTCGCAGGTCGATGAAAGAGGTAATGATGTCGTCGTTGTTGCTGTTCAACTCAGCGATAGCGCTTTCTACACCAATATGACGGTGCTTTTCGAGCGGATTGGCCGCACAGAAAATGGTAAAATCAGCGCGCGCGTCAAACCAGATCAGCGGAAACCGCTGTGGCGCGTCAGACAGGATCATCCGGCCGTGCTCGCCCATCTGAAAAGGATAACGCAGGTGCGCCGGCACGAGAAAACGGCCGAGATAGGCTCTGAACATATTTATGCGCTTTTCTACTACTGGCAGCAGTTCAGGAAAGCCAGGGTATTCACTGCGGCAATGCTCGGCAATTTCACCAAAAAAGCTGTAAAGGTTACTGACAATGTAGCGGTAGCTTTTTTCGTCAGTCAGTGCATCGATCGTTTTCCCGCTGTTATCCCAGACGATGAACTTAAAAAGACCTGGGTAACGGTGTTTGAGCTCTTTGATGCTGAGTTCCAGGCTGCGCAATGGCTGTTTGTGGGCTGTCGCCCGATCGACATGCTTTTTTAAAAGCTTGTGCAGAAAATAAGAAATATCGACATTCTGGCTGAGAAAATCCAGCCGGTTGTCCATCTCGGCGAATATCTGCTGCTGTTCTTTTTCGCTGCGCAGTCGCAGCATGTTTTCGACCAGCAGGTTGAGCAGAAACATTGGTACCAGCACAAAACAGACCAACCCGCCGATCCAGGTAAGCGCCCGGTACCTGTTGAATATATTTCTTTCCTGTCTCTCGCCCATTTGTCTATTTTATCATATCACTTATAATCGTAATCGTAATCGTAATCGTTCTCGTCTGTCCCAAGGCAAACGCACTAAAACTTCAAAAGTGAATGTATTTATGTGTAGAACACCTGAGTTTCATTCTCTAACCCGGGCTCTCGGCGGGATCTCAACGCTCCAGCGATTCGCCTCATCGACTTCTCGATTGCTGGAGCCCTTGAGTCAAAAGTGCTCGGCTCACAAGCTTGCGCTTATGAGATGCCCGCCTACGCCCTTTATTGATCGTTATTCAAAATTTTAATGCAATTGCGCAGTCGCAGGATCCAGAATAGCAATAAAGACATGGATTCTGCGACTTCGCCTACGGCTCCGCGCAGAATGAAACAATGGTGCTATCCTGGCGGCTTCTAGCAGAATGACCAACTTTTTGACAGAAAAAATACCGCCGGTTGCCCGGCGGTATTTTTAAAGCGGTATCAGCAGAGATCAGTAATTTTCAACCCATACTTCGAAATGTTCGCGGCCATGATCGCAGACCGGGCATTTGGGCGGAGCTTCGAGGCTTTCGAGAACGTGTCCGCAGTTGTTGCACTTCCAGTAAACCTTGCCGTTTTTCTTGAAAACGGTGTGTTCCTGAACGTTCTTGTGCAGCTTGCGATAGCGGGCTTCGTGCTTTTCTTCGACCTTGGCGACATTTTTGAAGACGGCGGCGATATCGGCAAAACCTTCTTCTTCGGCAGTTTTGGCAAAACCCTGGTAAAGGTCTGACCACTCTTCTTTTTCGCCGTCAGCGGCATACTGCAGGTTCTTGAGGGTATCAGCATAGGCAACCGGATAACCGGCGTTGTTGATGACGACCACTTCGCCGTCCATGCCATACTTGAGCAGCTGCTTCATGAATACCTTGGCGTGTTCCTTTTCGTTCTCGGCAGTTTCGATAAAAATGTCGGCGATCTGCAGAAAACCTTCTTTTTTAGCTACCGATGCGTAATAGGTGTAGCGGGTGCGGGCCTGGCATTCACCGGCGAAAGCTTTCATCAGATTTTCGGCGGTCTTTGTGCCTTTTAACTGTTTGCTCATTACGTTTTCTCCTGAATATTAGTGTTGATATAAACAGAAGCTCGTTCAGCTTCTGAGACTTCCTTTGATGACCTGTCCGGCTTTGAGGCCAGAAACCACTTCGCGCATACCGTTGCCGGCGTCAATACTTCTGATCTGCCTTCGCAGCAGTCTGCCGTTGATTACCTCGACTACCGATTCGAGCTGACCGGTTTTGATTATAGCAGATTCCGGAATGATTATGACCTTTTTCTCAGACTTCAGCGGAATCTTGATTGTACCGAACATTCCCGGAATCAGGCCGCCGGAATTATCGATACAGACCTTTACCAGAAAGGTGCGGCTGTGCGGATCGACTGACGGAACTATCTCTCTGACCGTACCTTTGTAACTGCTGCCGAGAGCCGGAACTTCGTATTCGACCTGTGAATCGATCGAAACCTCTTTTACCAGCGATTCGCGCACCGGTACTTCAAGCAGCAGGGTCTCCGGGTCGAAGAGCCTGAGCATGACCGTGGCCGGATTTCCGAGATCGCCCGGATCAGCCAGTCTTTCGCCAACTACTGCGTCGATAGGGCTGTTGAGAGTGGCATAACCAAGACCAGCCTGTGCCTGCCTGATGCCCTGTGACATTGCGGCGGCATTGGCGGCGGCGCCGGAACGCTGCTGGTTGGCCTGCTGCAGGCCGGCTTCAGCCTGTTTGTGGGCGGTGATCGCCTGGTCGTAGTCGCGTCGTGAAATGGCATTCTTTTCGAACAATGATTTGTTTCTTTCGAGGTCTTTTGCTGCCAGGTCGAGAACGGCGCGGGCAGCCTTGACCTGTTCGTCGGCGGCGGCCACGGCAGCATTGGCTGCCCGCAGCTGATCCTGGCTCGCCGCGACGCCGGCGGTGAGATCCTGTGCGTCCAGCACTGCCAGCACGTCGCCGGCTTTAACCCGGTCGCCGCTGCGTACTTTTATCTCGGTGATGCGCGCGACGATCCGCGGCATAATATCGATTTCATTACGGCTTCGAACTGTGCCGATCGCCCGGTAATAATCGGGTCGGCTGGTTTCGGTGATATTGAGTGTTTCGCCGATGTTCTGAGGCTTTTCCAGATTGATGCCGGGCAGAATCTGGCCGGTGGCAAAGAATCCACCCTGAAACAGCATCAGAAACAGCAGGGCTCCGACTCCGGCGACTGGTCCGATAAATTTGCCGAATCTGGCGTTAGAAGCTGGTTTGGTCTGAGTTTCGCTCATGATTTTTTCTCCTGGTTATTCGCAGCAGCAGACTCGTTGCCAGTCTGGCTGAAATAGTAAATAGTCGGAACGACAAGCATGGTGAACGCGGTGCTGGCAAGCAGGCCAAAGATCAATGCCCAGGCCAGCCCCGAAAAGATCGGGTCGAGAGTGATCGGCCAGGCGCCCAGCAATGTGGTGGCAGCTGTCAGCATGATCGGCCGGAAGCGCACGGCGCCGCTTTCGAGTATTGCTTCTTTCAGAGTCATGCCCTGCTTTACTGCTTCCTGAATGAATTCGATCAGCACGACGCTGTTTCTGATGACGATGCCGCCAAGAGCGATCATGCCGATCATACCTGTCGCCGTGAAGAATATCGGGTCAGGGTAGCCGCCAACAACATCGGCTGCCAGCAGGTTGAGTAGATAAAAACCTGGTGCGATGCCGATGATGGTGAGCGGAATCGCCGACATGACCAGCAGCGGCATGACGAAGTTGTTCATCTGCACTGCCAGCAGCAGATAGATGCCGATGAGCGCAATGCCGAAAGCTATGCCGAGATCGCGGAATACGCGCACGGTGATTTCCCATTCGCCTTCTCCGGCCCATTCAGCAGTTATGCCTTTGGGCAGCGGGTTTTTGCGCAGGCGCTGGTGCATGTCGAAAATGATCTCAGCCGGCGGTCGGCCGACACATTCGGCGGTGACGAACACGACCGGTCGCAGGTTCTTGTGCTGAATGACCTGCTCTTCCTTTTCGACTTTGAATTCGCCCAGCTCGCCGAGGGCTACGAGTTTGCCCGAACGGTCGCGCAGAGTTATCTCACTGAGGCGGTTGAGGTTGTTGCGTTCAGCCAGCGGCAGTCTGATTCTGATCAGCACCGGTTCGCGTTCGTTGGCGACGTGCGCGACGCCGGCGACGTTGCCTCTGAGCGCCTGCGTCAGGGCCTGCTGCAACGACATGGCTGAGAGGCCATGCATGGCGATTTTCTGCACATCAGGCGTAAAAACGATGCGGTCATGTTCGCTTTCGTTCATGTTGTCGATCTGCGCGATATGCACGCTGTCCTCTTCCTTGAGCTGCTTCTGCAGGAACTCGGCGCCGGCGATGATTTCATCATAGCTGCGGTCTTCATCTCCATAGACTTCGATGGTGAGTGTTGAGAAAACCGGCGGGCCGGGCGGAAGTTCGACTATGCTGACGACAGCGCCATATTTGTCGGCGATGGCAGTCAGGTCGTTGCGCAGGCGCAGTGCTATGGCGTGGCTCTGCTGTATGCGCTTATCCTTGGCAGCCAGGTTGATGCGGATGTCAGCGTTGCTGCTGTTGCGTCTGAGATTGTAGTGACGTACCAGCCCGTTGAAGTCGATCGGTGCCGGTATGCCGACATAGGATTGAATACTTATGACTTCGTTAACCCGCGCGAGATACTTTTCGAATTCGCGCACTGCCCGGTCGGTGAGCTCTAAAGAAGAGCCTTCCGGCATATCGACGATCAGCTGCAGCTCGTTTTTGTTGTCGAATGGCAGCATCTTGAGCGGCACTTTCCGAAACAGCATAAGCAACCCGGAAGCGCCAAGCATTGCGAATATCGCAATCATCAGCAGAATGGCGTTGCGCTTCTTCAGAAAGGGCGAAATCATCCAGCGGTAGAAGCGTCTGATCCAGGGCGGCACGCCGTCATCGCTGGTGGTGTCATCACTTTTAACGCCCTGCAGAAGCTTGTAGCCGACCCATGGCACGAAGGTCAGGGCGCAGACGGTTGAGAAAGTTACAGTCAATGGCACGTTGATCGCCATCGGACCCATGTAAGGGCCCATCATGCCGGTGATGAAGAACATCGGTGTGAACGACACGATGATGGCGAGCGTCGACATGATGACCGGCACGATGACTTCCATGACTGCGGTGACGGTGGCCTTTTCGGGCGGTTCTTTGCCCATCTGCAGGTGGCGCTGAATGTTATCGACGTTGGTGATCGGGTCGTCGACGACGAGTCCGAGGCTGAGTATCAGTGCGAACAGGGTGACGCGGTTGATGGTGTAGCCGGCGATGAGGTTGATGAACAGAGCCAGCGCGAAGCTTACCGGCACCGACAGACCGACGACCACGGCGGCGCGCCAGCCCATGGTGAAGGCCATCAGGCCGACAACTGTCAGAATGGCGAACAGCATGCTCGACAGCAGTTCGTTGACTTTTTCGTTGGCGGTTTCGCCGTAATTGCGGCTGACGATCATGTCGACTTCGGGCGGAATTACTTTGCCCTTGAGCTTTTCAGCTTCGGCGATAACTTCGCGGGCGACATCGACGGCGTTGGTTCCCTTTTTCTTACTGAACGAGATGGTGACCGCCGGGTGGCGCTCGCCTGAATTGTCGCGGTTTGCCGCATTGCCCCAGGTCGAGTGGTGATACCAGTCGGGTTCATTAACTGTATCGAGAACCTTTGCGACGTCTTCAATGTAGACGGCGCGGCCTTCGCTCGACCTGATCGGAATTCTCGCGATCTCAGACGCTGATTTGATCGAGTTGCCGGCGAGAATGCGCATGCTGTTGTCGCCTTCGATAATGCGTCCGCTGTCGGCAGTATAGTTGTTGCCGGCAATTGCCATGAAGATATCGGCGAAACAGATACCGAGTGCCTGCATACGGGTCTGGTCCGCTTCGATTCTGAATTCCCGGCGATAGCCGCCATGGATTTCTGATCTGAATACGTTGCGCACTCCGGCCAGGCGGGCTTCGGCTTCTTCCGCGATGCGGCGCAGTTCTGACGGGCTGGTTTCCGGTGATGTCAGGGTGAGGGTTACGATCGGCACGTCATCGATTTCAACTGGTTTGACTATCCAGTTCTGCACGCCCGGTGGCACTATGTCCCTGTTGCCGTCGATTTTGTCGCGGATCTTGACCATGGCGCGGTCGCGATCCTGCCCGACATAAAAGCGAACTGTGACCATCGACTGATCGCGTCGGCTCATCGAGTAAACGTGCTCGACGCCATCGATCTGCCACATCAGTTTTTCGAGTGGTCGCGTGACCAGTTCTTCTACTTCCCGCGGCGAATGGCCAGGAAAAGCGACATAGATATCGACCATCGGCACGACGATCTGTGGTTCTTCTTCGCGTGGAGTCATGAAAATCGCCATGCTTCCGGCGATAACGGCGAACACTATCAGCAGAATCGACAGCGGCCCGGTCAGAAATGCTCTGACGGTGCCGGCGATAAAGCCCTGGGGTTCGTTGGCTGTATCATTGCTCATATCTTGTTTAAACCCTCACTGTGTAAGACTACGAATTTTGTATCATAAAATAATACCGATTTCAATAAGTGCGATTAGATTAAGTAGCGATCAGCATTTTACCGCACATGTCAGAAAAATCAAAACCAGCGCTGACAAATCAGCTAAGCTGTAAACTGGTTTGAAGTGATTGGGTTTATGCTTGTCGCCGGAGGTATCTGCATCTCGCCGGCAAGTTTCGCGGTTGCCGCAGACAGTGATTATCAGCTGGTTGAACTAAAATATTTTCGTGCTTTGAAAAATATTTTATTTTACCTATTACGCCGGCGATGCGGGTAGCCGATAATAGTTCAAGAAGTTTTCTGATCAGCTCAGGGTTGTGTAACCGGCCGCTTTTCATTATACTTTTGCAATGCTGAAGTCCTGACGCGATATCATTCAACTACACAGCATTGATGCTCTGAAATGTTAATAAGGTTTTCAAACCAATTATTTTTTGATTCCAGGAGGAATTATGGCGATTTCCAAGTCCAAGTCCAAGGTTGACGAGACCAAAAAAAAGGCTGCTGTTAAGGCTGCTCCGGCTAAGAAGGCCGCGGTAAAAAAGGCTCCAGCTAAAAAAGTTGCTGCCAAACCGGCAGTGAAAAAGGCCGCCCCGGCCAAGAAAGCCGCAGTAAAAAAGGCTCCCGCCAAAAAAGCTGCAGCCGCCAAGGTTGTCAAGAAAGCTGCTCCGGCCAAAAAAGCTCCGGTAAAAAAAGCTGCGGTCAAGAAGGCCCCGGTAAAAAAGGCTGCGGTTAAAAAGGCTGCTCCGGCTAAGAAAGCTGCTGTAAAAAAAGCTCCAGCCAAGAAAGCTGCGGTCAAGAAAGCCCCCGCCAAGAAGGCCGCTCCAGCTAAAAAAGCTGCAGTAAAAAAGGCTCCCGCTAAGAAGGCCGCTGCCAAACCCGCAGTTAAAAAAGCCGCTCCGGCCAAAAAGGCTGCATCTACTTCGACCAAAAAGATCATCAAGATCGGCATCAAGTAGCAACCCAGAGTAGCAATACTCTCGCTGCATCGCCCCGCCGGGCATCTGCCGGTGGGGCGATGTGCTTTTCGGGCATTTGCGCCGCTGACAAATTTTCGACAACTTCGCCGATGTGAAAATTTATCTGGAAAGGTTAGAATGCATAGAATCTGGAACATGGAGAAATATCATGACGCCACGGCAGGTAGTTGAATCATTCTGGGAAAGCATGCGGACAAACGATTTTCATGCAGCCGGCCGCTGGCTGGCTGATGATTTTGTCTGTCACTGGCCGCAGTCTGGCGAAGTGATCTGCGGCCGTGACAACTTTGCCGAGCTCAACAGTCATTATCCGGCGAAGGGCTTGTGGCGCTTCGAACTGGTAAGCATGGTATGTGAAGGTTATGCAGTAGTCACGGATGTTCTGGTAACAGACGGTAATGTTAAGGCGCGGGCGATTACTTTTCATACTGTTGCCGATGGTCTGATCAAAAAGCAGGTTGAGTTCTGGCCCGACGATTTTGCTGCGCCCGCCTGGCGTCGGCAGTGGGTAAAGCTGCCGGTCGATAAGGGAGCAGCCACGCATACTGACGATTTCACGGAGCTTTGCGCGCAGGCGAGGTCTGTTCTCAATCCGCGTCGGCTGAGTGAATTTGCCGAAGCGGGCGGTGTTGGTGCCGCGCTTTTGACCGCTGCCGGAAACGTTTACACTGGTGTTTGTATCGATACGGCTTCTTCCATGGGTTTCTGCGCCGAGCATGCCGCCGCCGCTGCCATGGTCACGGCTGGTGAAAACCAGGTAATCAGAATGGTCGCGGTCGACTGGGATGGCAGGGTAATGCCGCCCTGCGGCCGCTGCCGTGAATTCATCAGCCAGCTGCATTCTGCCAACTCTGGTGCCGAAGTGCTGGTTGCCGAGGGTTGCACTGTCTCTCTTGGCGAACTTCTTCCGCACGACTGGAAAAGTGGTAGGAGCTGATTCCGGTTGTTGTCATTCGAGTGGCGTCAGCGTTATTTCTTGCTTTAGCGCACATTTTGGACTATACTGTGAGTAGTGGTTGTTTATGCAATCATCGAACCGGGGGCGACCTGGTTTCGACGGGGAGTGTGAGCTGCCACCTGCCATTCGAGGTTGATCGAACGGCCTCGCAAAAAATCGATCAAACATTAACTGCCAACGAAGAACTGGCACTCGCAGCCTAATTTCGCTGTGACGGTTCCCCGGCTGATTCTGCCGGTAAGCACTGGGAGAACCGACGACAAAACCGGCTGGGCTTAACACCGGGCCACTGGGGTAGTAAGCCGAGAATTTCCAGACGGATCGGATGAGTAGAGACCCGCCTGTGGGTTACGAAAGTCTTAAACAAACAAACGCAGGATATAATGGTAGACGGTGTCTGTGAACCTTTTCGGACGCGGGTTCGATTCCCGCCGCCTCCACTGAGAATGAATCCGGATTTGTTCCGGAAACACCAAGAGACCCGCTAGATCAGCGGGTCTCTTGGTGTTTTTAGTCCATATGTATCCAAGCGGACTGGTTGAAATCTTGATACATTTGGGGGTATATTTGGGGGTGTTTTATGAATCGCGGGAGGAGGATACCCCCAATGAAGTTGACAGATGTTTTGATACGGAAAGCAAAGGGTAACGGCAAAATTCAAAAGTTGTTTGATGGCAGAGGTTTGTTTTTATACATTTCGACTGCCGGGAACAAAAGCTGGCGTTGGAAATACCGCTTTGCAGGAAAAGAAAAACTTCTAACAATTGGGTCTTATCCTGAAATCTCACTAAGAGAAGCCAGAGAAAAGAGAGAAGAAGCACAGAGATTGCTTATAAATGGCACTGACCCATCGGAACATCGCAAAGCTATCAAATCAGCAACCAAAGATCTACTTTCCAACAGTTTTGAAGTCATAGCTAGAGAGTGGTTTAAAAAATTTGAGTCCACCTGGGTGTCAGATCACTCAAATCGAATAATCAGACGTTTGGAACGTGATATTTTTCCCTGGATCGGCAAGAAGCCGATTGCTGAAATTGAAGCTCCTCTGCTACTTGATGTTATTCGTCGTATAGAGTCACGCGGTGCCATTGAAACAGCTCACCGGGCATTATCAAATTGTGGCCAGGTCTTCAGATACGCTATTCAAACAGGTAGAGCCAGTCGTGATGTTGCTCACGACTTAAAAGGCGCAATCCCCCCATCCAAAGAGAACCATCATGCGGCAATTCTTGAACCTGATAAAATTGGCGAATTGCTTCGAGCAATTGATGGCTATTCAGGACAATTCATCGTTAAATGCGCCTTGCAACTGGCACCCTTGTTTTTTGTTAGGCCAGGAGAGTTAAGGCATGCGGAATGGTCAGGAATAGATTTAGAGACAGCTGAGTGGCGTTTCATAGCGTCAAAAACCAAAACACCTCATATAGTGCCGCTTGCCACTCAGTCTCTGCAAATATTAAAGGAGATTTATCCATTGACTGGCACTGGAAGATTCGTTTTTCCCAGCGCTATATCTGATTCCAGACCCATGAGCAATAACGCTATCCTGGCGGCTTTAAGAAGAATGGGGTATAGCGGCACGGAGATGACAGGTAATGGCTTTCGTGCTATTGCAAGAACGTTACTTGATGAAATTCTTGGTTTTAGGCCAGATCTTATCGAACAGCAACTTGCCCACTCTGTTCGTGATCCCCTTGGTCGGGCATATAATCGCACAACCTTCATCGAAGAACGCAAGGCAATGATGCAAAAATGGGCTGATTATCTTGATCAGTTGAAGTCAGGAACAGATGATTCTGCCTCAAGAAAGGAAGAAAGCAATGAATTATTCATCTTTTGATCCCTGGACGGCTTCAAAAGAAGAGAAGCGTGAGATTTATGAAAAATACCTAGCGGCACTTATTGATGAGATTGACAAATTTGAGGCCAGCGGTGAACAGAGCATGAAGACAAGCCCATCGCAAGAGCAAAAAGAGCTGGAAATTGCATATGAAAAGCTTGATGCATGGGGATTTATTGTCGACCTTCAGTCTGAGATTGAGAATGAAAAGAATGAGTTGGCTGGAAGAATGATATTAGAATCGGTAAAAAGAGCACTCCAAGCAAAAATTACTGCGCCTGACTGGCTGACGAATGCATTTAGTATGCGTGTAGATGCTGTTCTATTTAACAAGGCCAAGCATTGGAATGATACGAAATCTTTTGGCAGGGAGCGTAAACGAGGTACTCAGATGAATAACGAGAATAGATCATATCAAATTGGTCATATGCTCGATGAAATGATGCGACATTATAATCTGCCAGCTGAACGCGATAGTTACATTGATATAAAAGAGCGCTTGCTCACCGAAATTGGGTCAACAAAGATGTTTGGTATAGATAAGTTGTCTGATTCAGGCTTAGAAAAGATACATCAGCAATATAAACGAACCCAAATTACTAAACCTGCTTGGCTGGAAAAAATATTTGAAAAATAATTTTTTTTAATGAAATCCTAGACTGGAAGCTAAATAACCCATTTGTTTATACAACTAACGGGTTATTTTTTTATCCTCAAAAGTGTTGTAATGGCTATGTTGAGGCGAATTAAGACATCGGAGGGCAATATGAAACTACCAGAAACTGGATTTCTAAGACTTTATCAGATTCTTGGCGACAAAAAGCGTGGTGTTTCAGCGCTGATTCCAATTAGCAAAAGTGCATGGTGGGCGGGTGTTGCTTCAGGCCACTTTCCAAAGCCATTAAAGTTGTCGCCAGGTATAACAGTTTGGAGAGTAGAGGATATCCATAATCTCATAAAGAATACGGCATAAACCTGAGGGAGGATGAAGAATTTATACGAATGAAGGTGGTGGTAAGAAAAAAAAACTGTGTTTGCGTGAAGGTTTTCTGAAACAAATCTAGGCACTTTTCAAAATACTTAAACTAAAATCTCTGCCTCATCCCGCTCCTGAAGGACAGGAGCATTCCTAAACGACACACAACCCCATTCGGGTGGTTTGTCGCACAAACTTTAAAGGAGTTTTTTGAAATGCGTAAAATTATTAACAACAGGGCATATGATACGAAAACTGCTGACTGGCTTGGCATTTACACTAACAATCTACCACATAGCGACTTTCGATTCTTCGAGGAAGTATTATACCGCAAAAAAAACGGTGAGTTTTTTTTGAGATGCAGTGGTGGCGCGCTGACAAAATATGCAACGGTATGCGGAGATAATAGGGGCTGGGGAGACGCAATTCAAGTGCTTGCCGAAACAGAGGCGAAAATGTGGGCAGAGACGCATTTAACGGGTGAAGAATATGAAGAGATTTTTGGAAAAGTGGAAGAATGATTCGTTACCAGGTTATTTGTTCCGAGTGTGGCGGCCACAGAGAATCTTTCTGTGGCCGCCTGAAACAAATATCAATTGTTTGAAAGGGAAATCTAAAGAATGACATATCAAACGAATTATCACGACAAGATAGGCAAATTCATTCAGTGTCGAGACCGAAAACAGTCAGATATGTTCTACGAAGTTTTAGTAATAGAGGTTCAACAAGATAAAATCCAGGTTGTTTCATTACGCCCCGCAGACAAGATTTCAATTCGTTGGCTAGAGATAAGTGGGATTGAATATCTTAATGAACTTACTGAGACTCCGTATTTGCAGATTCCAGTCATTCTGGAAACTTTACACGCAATTCAAATGACCAAGATCTTTGTTGATACATCAAAATTATTACCGGTGGACAGAAAAACCTTAGTTGCCGCTACTCGGGTGGATGAAAAACATAAAAACGAAAAATTTCGTGATTGTTTTTACGCAACTGACATAGAAGTGGTCAAAAAGCAATATGGTTTCAGAAGCGGCTCAGAGATTGTTTACTTTGTATTAGGTAGGCTTGCTTGGTGGTGTAAAAAAGAGAAGCGCAGTATCAAAGACATTGTAACAATATCGCCGCTTCTTCGATACAATGCAAAGTGGCTAAACAAGCCTAAGTTGCTTGATACGGCAATCGACAAGGTTTGTTCAAAAACCAAATCTACTGCCAGGTTTAGACTTAACGGCACCGGGAAAATGAAGCAAGACCCTGTTGAGCGACTGAAGACGTATATAAAAACAAGAAAAGAAGTCACATACAAGCAAATTCAAAATGCCTTTCGAGATTTTTCGGCTTATGATTTAAAGCGTATTTTAAATGGATGGGCGTGGAAAAGACAATTCATAGGCCATAGACACTATGGCAAGGGTTCAAAATGGGGCGAACTGTACTATTGGCTCGGCCAATAGAAGTCTACTGTTGTTGCAAAAACTATTGCGCACGTACCAGCAAATGAAGTCTAAAGTTATCTTCAGTCATGAAAATAACTGCAGCGCACACACCTGCAATAGAGATATACAGCCATTACAAAACAATTTATGCGCGCACCGACCATAGAAGTCTACAGTTATTGCAAAAACTATTGCGCACGCACCAGCAAATGAAATCTACAGTTATCTTCAATCATGGAGATAACTGCAGTGCATACACTGGCAGTAGAGATATACAGTTATTACAAAACAATTTATGCGCGCACCGACCATAGAAGTCTACAGCTATTGCAAAAACTATAGTGCGCACCGATTATAAAAAGTCCCGGGGACAACGAGTTCGCACCGACAACCGCTGGCTGCAATGTAGTGGTTGTTTTTCTATTGCTGATGATTTGAAGTTTAAGTCACGCTGGTCAACTGCAACAGGTTAGTTTCTGCACGCGATTTTTGTGCGCAAAACAACGCATGTGTTTTTCAATACAGCGCACGTTTGCAACAGCCATGCAATAACTACAGATTTTGTACTGTTGCTGAAATAAACAGAAAGCTACAGGTATTAGAGCTTAATAACTGTAGCTTTCTAAGATTTAACAAGTATTAACTCGGAATCTACAGTTATTGACGCTTGAAAATCTGTAGCTTTCTAGATATTTAATCAGTATTAACTCGGAAGCCACATTGCTTTAGGCTGTTTACAAGCCAACTTTGGCGGCGGCATTCTGCCTGAACAAATTGCCATCCCGGATATACCGCCTTAGCGTAACAATGCTGCGATGACCAGTTTGATTCATGATTTCGATTTCGCTTGCGCCGGCAATTGAAGCTTGGGTGGCAAGTCCTGCGCGAAGGCTATGACCGGCATATTTTTCTGGATCTAGCCCAACCTCTTTAGCAATCCGTTTAATAATTAAAGAAACGGCTTTGCTGGTCAGGCGTTTTTCTGAGATATTGCCGTGACGATCAATGCCTCGAAAAATGGCACCTGTTGTAATGTCAGAAATTTTTAGCCATTCTTGCAGTGCGCTAACTGGGCACGTGTCATCAAAATTTCCGAATGGGATACCCTTTTTTGTTCCTTGTCCTTCTTGGTCTGTTTTTGAACGGTTCAAAGTAACAATGAGACCCTCCTTTGCAATCTCTATATTTTCAAAATCAAGACCAATAAGCTCCGAGCGTCTGAAAGCCCCTGAAAACCCAAGTAATATCAATGCTTTGTCGCGAATCCCAGCCTTGGAAGACGGCAAAGAACTTACCATTCGTCTTATATGTTCAATCAGCAGGGGTGCTTTGCCAACCTGGATAGAGCCAATCTGCCTTCTTATGCCACGCATCAGACTGCGAACTGAAATGTGGGTGGTAGGTGATGAATGGCCAGCAGCAAGATGTGCCTGACCTATTGCTGCAATTCTTCTTTGCAAGGTTGAAACCTTCCTGGATACGACAAGCTGGGTGAGATACAGGCATACCGTTGCGGGTTCTGCAGGTAATGGGTGTGAGCCATTCGAATCACACCACTGTTTAAAATCCTGCCAGTCAGAGCGATATGCCCGTTTAGTGTTATCAGCTTTTGCATCATTGATGTATTCACGAGCCTTTTCGACAATCACTGCCATCTCATGAGCTGACTGACTAAGTAGTTCGTTCATATTACCCTCCTGGATGTCTGAATTGGTCTGAGTTATCTTAAAAACGTGATAAATTTTCCGCTGTGTCAAGAAAGCTTTCAGAGAGCCATTCTGGGAGGCGATAAGAGATTGTTATCGGTAGTCAGAACTATTTGTGATATAATTCGCTTTCGTTAAACCGAGAAAAAATCTTTGGGGAAGGAATTTTTCTTTGCCAGGCAAAACAGACATCTTTAACGGGGAAATAGTCGCAGGGTCTCTGCTGGAAAAAGAAAGCAGAGTCATTGCCAGGCTTGTGCTCGAAAACCTTGACGAAGAAACCTGGCGACAAAAGCTTTATGTTGAAAACATCCTGCAAAAGAGAAGTCAGCCGACCATAAAGCGCATGGTTGCGCTTATCAGAAAGCGCCTTTCTACTATCAACGCCGAAGCCTGGCAAATGATTGCCGGTGGCAGCAATGAGGCTGCCTGCCAGATGCTCCTTGTCGCTGCAATCAAACACTCACGCCTGCTTGGTGATTTTCTGATCAAGGTCATAAAGGGCAATCTGACTGCCTTTCAAAACAATGTTACTGACCGGGACTGGCAGAAATTTCTTGAAGAGTGCGCAACAATTGAACCCCAGATAAAACAATGGTCTCCTTCGACTATCAAGAAACTTCGCCAGGTCATCTTTCGCATTCTGGCCGAAGCGAAAATTCTCGAAAACACCAGAAGCCTGAAAATAATGCAATTCTTTATAAACCCAGATGTTGAACGATTTCTAATAAAAAACGATGAAAGCTATGTGTTGAAATGTCTGCA